>CENJ01166139.1_pt1 | contig 120408 bp, 130 predicted proteins | sample 356161 | NCBI WGS metagenome assembly CENJ01 (sample SAMEA2619531, study PRJEB7988) | marine metagenome | biome: marine biome (ENVO:00000447); feature: surface water layer (ENVO:00002042); material: "saline water (ENVO:00002010), including plankton (ENVO:xxxxxxxx)" | depth 5 m
TCCATGGTCGCCATAGCGAGACCAGCACCGTTCACCATACAGCCGATATTGCCGTCGAGAGAAATGTAAGCGAGGTCCCATTCGGACGCTTCGATTTCTTTTTCGTCTTCTTCGGTCGTGTCACGCAGTTCCATAATGTCCGGGTGACGGAAGAGGGCGTTGCCGTCGAAAGACACTTTCGCGTCGAGAACGCGAAGGTGGCCATCTTCCATGACGATCAGTGGGTTGATCTCCAGCATGGACATGTCTTTTTCGGTGAAGGCTTTGTAGAGGATCGGGAAGAGCTTGAAGCCGTCTTCCTTCGCAGAACCTTCCAGAGCGAGCGCTTTGCACAGCTCTTCACAGTCAGCTTCGGTCACGCCAGCTGTCGGGTCGATATTGATGGTGAGGATTTTCTCAGGTGTAGAAGCAGCTACGTCCTCAATGTCCATGCCGCCTTCGGTAGAGACGACGAATGCAGGCTGTCCCGTTTCGCGGTTTACCAGAAGCGAGCAGTAAAGCTCGGTCGCAATGTCTGCGCCATCTTCAATGTAAATGCGGTTTACCTGCTTGCCTTCCGGGCCAGTCTGGTGCGTGACCAGAGTGTTGCCGAGCATAGCTTTGACGTTTTCGTAGACTTCTTCAGGAGAGAAAGCGAGGCGAACGCCACCCTTTTCGCCAGCAGCAGCTTCTTTGAATTTGCCTTTACCGCGGCCACCCGCGTGGATCTGGCTTTTCACGACATAAAGTGGACCTGGAAGTTTAGCGGCTGCTTCAGCTGCTTCTTCAACGGAGAATACCGCTACACCTTCTGCGACCGGTGCGCCGAAAGATTTCAGGACTGCTTTGGCCTGATGCTCGTGAATGTTCATGGATGCTGCCTCTTATTAGTTTTGAAGGCGGGACGCCCCCTAAGACAGGTCCGGGTTATATCAATGCAAGCGGTTGGCGCAACTCCATCTTTAATCGAATGCGCTCTGAAGGGTAAATTTGACCAAAAAATTGAGTTTTATTTGATTTCGCTTTGACGAAGCGGTTTTTCAGCCCGTTTGATGGCAAAATAATTCCAGACGGGAATTAGCGATATGAATATATGCGCTGTCCGGGCGAAAGTGAGTCGCCCGGATGGCCGCTCAGGACGCCGGCATTTCCTCCGTCGCGTCAGGTGAGCGTGGGTCGATTTCTGCACCCAATACGGATGTTGGCTGAACGACTTCGAAGCTTTCGCGGTTTTCTTCCACGACCGGAGCCTTTGCCTGACGCCGCCAGACCATCAGGAAGAATAGAAGCAGGCCGATGATCGCTTCAAGAATGAACAGGCCTTGCGTTGCCAGTGGTGAGGACATGACGACACCGAAGACAATCGGGCCGAGGACTGCACCGGCCGCCCAGACGAATAAGAGCCCAGAAAGCATGCGCGCGATTTTGGATGGCTCACACCGGTCCGCGGCATGGGCAATGCACAAGCCATAAAAGGACAGCGCGCCAGCGCCCCATATGCCGATCAGGAATTGCGTCAGAAGCGAGCCGGGATTTCCGTCCAGAACCGCAAGTAACAGCGCAGCAACTGCTGAAAGTAGCCCCATGCCGCCAATCACAATGCGTCGGTCAATATGGTCAGAGATCAGGCCAGCAGGCCATTGGCTCGCAACACCGCCAATATAGGCGGCGGCCATTAAGGTCGCCGCAGCGCTGGCTACAGATGCGCCGCCCGCCTGTTGCGCATAAAGCGGCAGGAGCGAGAGAAAGCCCGTATTAGAAAAGCCTGCGATGAAAACGCCGATCACCGCCGAAGGGGCGACATCAAACATACGTCGGATCGGAAATGGGTCCGGGTCTGGCGGTGCAGGCTGCAGACTTTTTGTGATGCAGACAGGCATGAGCGCGAAGGCAAGGAAAATGCCGCACCAGATGAATGGTTCCAGCGCTTCTGCTGCGTGGCCGATGGCGAGGAAGGGACCGAGAATGAGCGCGACTTTCGCCGCAACGTGATACACGCCCAGAACCGAGCCGCGCTGTGAGGCGGGCGTTGCTTCTGTCATCCAGCTTTCCACGCTCGCAAACATAAGGGCGATACCAATGCCCTGCGCGAAGCGCGCAATCGACCAGGTATAAGGGTCTCGATACATGGCCATGAGAAGGGCCATAACAGCGCCGAGCGCCGCCGCGAAAGCAAACACCCGGATATTGGCAATGCGCCGGATCATGCGCGGTGCCATCGCCGCGCCAACCATGAAGCCTGCAGAATAAATGCCCGCGATCAGGCCGACCGTCGCATCTGAAACACCCGCTGCGCCAAGTGAGATTGGAACAATAACGCCCAGCAATCCGCCTGCCACCTGAAGCAAAGCTGCGGACAGAATGAGTGAGGCAACATTTCTGAAGGCGGTCATGCCGTATTCCTGAATTCTGCGGCGGTGATTTCGAGGCACCAGAACCATGGTATAGCATATGCATCAACCCTGAAATCTTACCGCATCTCAGAAAAATGTGGCGAGGGGTAAACCCCGCCGCCACTAAGTGATTTTTGTCTTATCCAAAGAACAGGCTGAACATGAGGCGGCCCGGCAGGAAGGTGAAAAGTCCGGCGATCAGCATGCCGCGAACGAACATGGACGTCATTTCCTTGCGATGCTTTTTGACGTCCCCACGGCGCACCGCAGCAATTCCCATAGGAAGGGCGATCAGCGTCCAGGCTGACAGCGCGTGGATAGGGCTGAAGTGAACCGGGCTGATTGTGCTGATGAAGAAAGACGAGATGGCTGTGACGGCCATGGCCGCAACCCAGCTCCAGCCGAGTGTGCGATGAAAACCAAATCCCTTTTTGGCGAACATCAGCACAAGGCCAATGCTGAAAGTTGTGACGGCTGCGGCGACGTGAATCTGAATGGCCAGAGATGTTTCCAGCAATGGTGTCAGATCAATTCGGAAGTGAGGCACCCAGTCATTCTCTCTTAGAATGTGGTAGGTGAAATACGTATAAATGACGAGCGCAACTGTGACCCAGATCTGGTTCGCGGTCGGCTTTGGAAGGCGGAACCCTGTGCGCGTTGTGTGTGAAGGTGTGATGCCTGTATCCGTCATGATGACTATCTCCATCTGCTCGTTAAATGATCCGGCGGTGTGCCGATGAGCCGATCATCACTGAGCTGACGGCGGAATCGAGCGAGACTTCACGAAAGGGATGACGAGCTTCGCGAAACGCGGCTAATGTCGTTCACGAAGCGCGAATGACAGGGCCAAAAACAGGGGGAAGAGTTTGCGTATCGCGATCAACTGGTCGAAGCAGGGGCGTGAAGCCCTTATCCTGCTGGCGATCGGCACCTTTCTGGCCATTATCAATCCGTATGGCGCGACGAGTTCGCTTCCAATCTGGCAAAGTTGGCTCTACTGGACCGGGCTTGTGGTCTACGGATCCATAGTCGGAACACTGGTGTATCGCTCCATTATGAAATGGCTCGGTAGCTGGCCCGCCTGGCTTGTGTTTCTGATTATCGTTTCGGTTTGTGCTGTCATGGTGACGCCGGTTCTGATCGGGCTGGAATATGTCATGGGTGGTCGCGTCCCATTGAGAGAGCTACCAGCTGTTTATGGCATGGTCTGGGTGATTTCGGCCGCGATGACGGGTGTCGGATATGTGACCCAATCTATGGGGATGGGGGAGAATAAAGACGGCGATGGTTCGGAGGGGGCTGATGGTTTTTCGGGCTTTATGTCCCGGCTGCCTTTGCCCTATCGAAATGCAGACCTTTATGCGCTTTCATCTGAGGATCATTATCTTCGCGTTCACACCAGCGCGGGTGAGCATATGTTTCTAGAACGCCTCAGCACGGCAATGCACCAGCTTGAACAGGCCAGGGGCTTGCAGACGCACCGGTCATGGTGGGTCGCTGAACAAGGGGTTCAGGAGGTGCGCAGCGCGTCAGGGCGACTGACCATCATTCTCAAGTCTGGCGTCGAAGTTCCTGTCAGTCGCACCTATGGGCCCGAGGTTCGGGCTGCTGGCTGGGTTGGCTAAGCTGACACTCGCGCCGGGTTTATGAGCTTGCGAACTGAATGCTGTCCGTTCCGTGCGGAATCGGCGCTGTGGTCGCTCCATCATTCAGCTTTTGCATTAACTGGCTGACAAACAGGATGTGGCTGCGCAAACGGTAAAGCTCGTCTGTATAGGATTCAGGTACCTCAACCTGGCCGACTTCTGCCTGCAATGCCTGAAGTGCTTCAATGACTTCTGCCCGTTCGCTCGTGTCATCTGTCGCCCATCCACGGCCTTCAAGCTCGCGCAGGTCCTTGTACCAGACATAGATTTTCCGGCGTGTCCGCCAGCGATAGAGCGGGGGCGCTGCTTTGACCAATGGGAAGACCAGTGTCAGCAATGGAATTGCCAGCACCCATGCGCGTTCCAGAAAGTTGGCAACGGCAAATGGGAAGACGGTACGCAGGAAACTTGGTCCCTGCTCATAATAGCGTTCTGCTTCCTCGGCGAGCGGTAGATCTGCCCGATCCGGGCCCGGAAAAGCGCCGGGCTCCGACAGGAGTGTGCCGCCACGATGCGTTTCCACCATCACTTCGATCAGCAGGGCCTGAATGGCAGGGTGCAGATCATGGCCGACCGCGACTTCTGCAACCGGGGCGATCAGCTCGATGGGGGCAGACGGAATATTGCCTTCAAGGTCCAGCCCGCCTTCAGGGAAAATCACACGTTTCAAAAAGGGCGTGCGGCGCTCATAGGCCAGGGCGCGTGGAAAGCTGAGAACAGAGATGGCAGGATCAGACAGCAGGTCTGAGATGTAGGGTGCAGTTGGCCCGGAGACCGCCATCAACACGTCGACTTCGCCATTTTGAAGCGCGGCTGCGCCTTCAGCACCTGAAACGGGGAGGATGGTCGCCTCTACACCATTCTCATCAAGCAGGCGGTTGGCCAGAAGGCGCGTACCGGAGGTTTCTGTGCCGGCGGCGATACGCAAATTATCGAAGCCGCGCAGGTCCAGTTCGTCGACATTCAGAATGCCAGTGCCATCGCGGAAGAAAACCCAGAGCGGTTCGTAGAAGATGGTGCCAAGCGACATGAGTTCGGCTTTGTCTTCTTCAGAAGAAACGCCGCCCTGCACGATTGCGGCGTCGGCGCCTCCAGAGCGCAATAATTCCAGATTGTCGCCCGACCCTGAGGTGTTGATGATTTCGAGTTCTATGCCTTCGGCTTCGAATGCCACCCGATACGTTTCGGCTGTCTGAGCATAGGCGCCGCCATCGGCCCCGGCAGCGAAGACTATATGGTTCGGCGGCGGCGGAGCCACGATACGGAAAATGATAAATGAAATGATCAGAGCAATCAGAGTTACAATGATATAAAGACGCACAGACCTCGACATAACGTCCTCCCACGCAGAAATCCTTATCGGTTTGCGTGGGGACTGCAAGTCTGTGTGTGCGGGGAGGGCGTAGTTTCAGACTGCCTGATGAGCCCCGAATGTGGCGAAATCACCATCTTGTTTTGTGGAACCACCCCATTCTGGCCGTTTATCACTGCAAATATTCTGGGAACCGTTCAGTCCAACGGGGGTTTGTTCAGCAGGCATTCATCTAAGAGGGAGACGCCGAATGGGACAGGTAAACTGGCTGAAACGCACCATCTCAATGGCGATGCTTTCCGGAATGGCAGGGGCCAGCATCTGGTTGGTTCTGCAGCAGAACCACTCACTCTTCTGAGTGAGGCGTCAGATGACCCTGTGAAGGGTCATTAACACTTCCCGACTTTTGACAATTCTTCGCACAGGCTTGGGTCATTGTGACAGCACGTCTCCACGAGACGGTTTAGCAGCGTAGCTACGGCGTCCGTGTTGGCAGAATAGATCATGTGTCGTCCCTGACGCTCCACTTCGATCAGACCGGACTGGGTCAGAATATTCAAATGGGCGGACAGTTTGTTTGGCGCGACGTCCAGTTCAGATGAAATCATACCGGCTGGCATGCCATCTTTTCCCGATGCCATGAGAAGTCTGAATGTTTTAAGGCGAATTTCCTGTGCCAGAGCATTCAGCCCGGTTAGCGTAGCACTCAAATCAGGCGACCGCTCCAGGTCTTCAAGTAATGGTTTCATTATTTCAGAATTTCCAGAATTATCTTGAGCTAATATTTATTTTTTCTACCTGAATACAGTAAGGACTATTTGCGATCTTAAATCCAGAGTTTTGTTCTGCTTGGTTCAATTGTCGCAAGTTTCCGGACATGTATCCGACTATATCGAAATAAAACACGTTTACCGAGGAAACTTCCGTCGTTTTTGGCTCAGTTATCTGAGTGGGCGGGTCAATTGCCCTGTCAGTCCGTTCTCAACGCCATGTACGCGCAGAAGCTCGCTGATCACGCGTTCCCGGTTGCCACGAAATTCAACAATCCGGTCTTCCAGACGGTCGTCTCGCTGATTTCGAAATCCGGACGGGTCGACCTTCCAGCCACCTGCTCTGACGAAGTCCAGCGTATAGGATGCATCAGCAACCTGGTCATGTAACGCCAGTGCTGCACGGTCGCCGCTGACTGTGACTTCGCCTGTTTCAAAATTTCGAAACCCACGTTCGCCGATCAGGTCAGCCGTTACGAGCACATTCATGACATCGCGTCCGGTGAGTGGCTCAAGCGTTGTGACGTCGAATGCAGACCGCAGGTAATACACTGCGGTTTCATCATGAATGCCCAGCGGGTATCGATCTGGATTGCCATCGAGTGCGATGTCCTTCAGGCGCTCAAAATGTTCGAGAGTTTCTTCGGTCACTTCCTTGGTTGCGTCATATCCGCGTCCGGAGCCTACGGCGCTGGCATACGCCTCATATGTGCTCAGAACCTGATCCGTGGGTGAGCCGCCGCAGGCGGTCAAGAAGAGAATGCCTGCGCTAAACGCAGCCTTCATGACAGCAGATTTCAAATCCATATCTTCCCCCGCAGGACATGCATCTGCCGACAATTCGGCAAATGACGATGGCATTACTCTACGCTTTAAAATCTTCGACTTTATGAATCCGAACGCGATTTCGCTGAATTATACATAGAATTATCGAATATTCCGCATCACGATTGTAGATGTCGACCGAGTGCGCCCGAGATTGGTGGTGAGTGGCGCTGGGGATGCGTGGTGTTTTAAGGTGTTATAGACAGGGGATGTGCATGCGCAGGCTTATGATTTTGATGGGACTTCTGGGGTTCATAATGGCCGCCTGTGGCGCAGAGGGCGATCAGATGATTCAGAATGAACCTGCAGAGGACACCGTGATCGTGATGCTGGGTGACAGTCTGACGGCTGGTTATGGCCTTCCGCCATCACAGGCGCTGCCCGCCGTTCTGGATAACCGGCTCAGGGCCAATGGTCATGCTGTCTCCGTCCATAATGCGGGTGTGTCAGGCGATACAACCGCTATGGCGCTGGCACGATACCGACACAGCGTATCTTCCCATGATGCGGATATGTTGGTCATCGCACTCGGCACGAACGATTTTTTGTTTGGCTTTCCGGCTAGCGTTGCGCGCCAGAACCTTTCCAAAATTATTGAGCGGGCAAATTCAGAAGGCCTGGACGTGGTGATTGCAGGCATCGAACCGCGTTGGCCTGAAGTGTATGAAATGCTGCAGGGAGAGTATGCCTCCATGTTCCCGCATCTCGCCGCAGATTATGAGCTTCCATACTATGAGGGGTTCATGCGCGGTGTCTGGCAGGAAAGCGATCTTCTGCTAGCTGACGGGCTGCATCCAAACGCCGAAGGTGTGGAGCGTATGGCCGAACGTCTGGCTGCTTTTCTCGAAGCGGAGCTGAATTAGGTCGCGTTCTCATCTTCATCGACAATGCGCTCGGCAGCCAGATAGTCCGCGCTTCGCATTTCATAAAGACGGGAGGCGGTCCGTTCAAATTCGAATGCGCCATCGCCCGAAACGTACAGCGCGTTTGGTTCAGCCTCGGCAGAGATGATGACCTTCGCGCGTGCCTCATAAAGCGCATCAATCAGCGTCACAAATCTTAATGCAGCGTTCCGGTTCTCCGGGCCCAGCACGGGGACATGCTCAATAAGAACTGTGTCGAAATGGCGGGCCAGAGAGAGATAGTCCGCGGCGCCAAGCGGGCGATCGCATAATTCGTCAAAACTCATGCGAGCGACGCCGGCAGCCTGTGCCGGGATAAGCCATTGCCGACCATGAACCGTCAGATGCGTTTCATGTGGTTCAGCGTTAGAGGTGAGCCTGTCCCAGGCCTCCTGAATGCATGTGTCAGCGTCGCTGCCCAAGGGCGAATAATAAACCGGAGCAGCGGTCAGGCGTTCCAGCCGGTAATCGCGGTCTGAGCGTATTTCGTGGACATGGTGGGTGTCTTTCAACAACGCGATGAAGGGCAGAAAACGCTGGCGGTTCAGCCCGTTCTTATAGAGGTCATCTGGTGGTCGGTTAGACGTGGCAACCACGACAACATTCAGGTCGAGCAAGTGTTCGAACAGTCGCCCCAACAATGTTGCATCGGCAATGTCTTTCACCTGAAACTCGTCAAAGCAGAGCAGTTCAGCGCTGGCCGCAATCTTCCGGGCTGCGGGTGGTATCGGGTCGTCTACGCCGCCTTTAACTGCCCAGCCTGTCGATTTGCGCTCAGCCGGAGACAGCTTCTTCCATTCGGTAATGAAGGAATGGGCTTCCTGCATGAAATCGTGAAAGTGGACGCGGCGTTTGTGTTCGACCTGCACGGCAGAAAAGAAGAGATCCATCAGCATGGATTTGCCTCGGCCCACACCGCCCCACAGGTAAAGGCCTTCAACCTTTTTAGGTTTGGAGAACCACCCCTTTTTGCCGCGATTTTCTATCCGATAGGCGAGGTCATCCAAGAGGCCTGCAATCTCGGCCTGTGCGGCATCCCGTTCGATCAGCCCTTCAGAGATACGCTCATTATATCTGTCCAGAACGTCGCTCATGATCAGCCCAGTATGCCTCCCAATTGTTGCAGGAAGTGCGGAAGCAGACTTGGTTGGACCAGAATCGCGATGATGAGGCCGATGACGGCGCCGCCTAAATGCGCGTCGTGCGCGATAACATTATTGGCCCGACCCATACCGTAAATACTGACCGCGACGAAAAGAAAAGCATACAAAATGGCGGGTACGGGAACGACAAGCACCAGGATCATCGCGAACGGCGCAAACAGACAGAAGGTGAATAGAATGCCGGAGATGGCGCCGGATGCGCCGAGCGCAGAATAATTGCCATCATTCCTGTTCCGCCAGAGCGCAAACAGGTTTCCGCCGACCAATGCGCCCAGATAGACGAGGAAAAAGCCCTGACTGCCCATGATCGATTCAACTGTCGGCCCAAAGAAGAACAGAGTGATCATGTTGAAGAATAAATGCATGGGGTCGGCATGCAGAAAGCCTGACACCAGTATGCGGTGATATTCCTGCTGTTTCAGAACAGCGCGCGTGTTCAGCAGGCCCCAGCGCAGGAAGTTCTCATTCGAAAAGGCGTAAATGCTGATCGCCAGGTTTGCGACGAGGAAAATCAGTGCCGCACGAGAAGCCAGAATACCTTCCAAGATCAGACCTCCTTCGCACCTGAAACAGCCACTGCTGGCCATGACTTATCGACTATTGGGCAAAGGTCAAAAGGAATGTCGGCGAATTCTGTCATCGAGAAGAAATAGGAAGAAAACAGGCGCAAAAAAGCCCGACGGTGAAACCATCGGGCTGGAACGCAGGTTACAAAAAGTGTGGTTAGGCGGCTTCTGTCGCCTTTTCGTTCATCAGGCTCTGCAGGAATTCATAGAATTCTTCCGGGCGCTGGATGAAACGGTTGAATGGCAGAGATTCTTTGGCAATCGCGGTCGGCGCGCAGTCGCAGCCCGCTGCGATAGCCGCTTTGGCGACAGCGTCACGATTTTCGCTGGCAGATACAACCGCCATGCGGAATTTACCCATAGATGCGACGCGGGTGAGCGTCATGGTTTCGTCGAAGCTGTCTGGAAGGCGCAGATCAAGCACGACGAGGTCGAATTTTTCAAAACGGATGCGGCGTTCGGCTTCCATAAGGTTTGCGGCAATCACCAGATCGAGCTGGATGCGCTTGCGAACTGCTTTTGTCCCCGCGATCATCAGCATTTCCTGAGCGCGATGATGATCTTCTACCCATAAAACTTTCATGATTATATCCCGTTCCCTGCGTGTCCCATAGGGTCATCCCTGTACCGGCACGAATTTGCCGGAATGACCTTTCCAGAAAGTAAATTTAACACTCGTCAACAGCAGTATCTGGCGCGAAAAAGGTTAATTTTCTTTCAAAAAATATTATTTTCGCAATCAGGCACGATTGGTAACCTTTTGCAGGTTTGGGGAGTTATGTTCGCTAAAAAATTGTAATAATCGCCCGTGATACCTGACATTTTTACTTTTGTTTCAGGATCGAAACGAATTTTAGAATTTCCGCCTAGGTAGAAAAAATGATTAAGAATTTCAGCCCCATTCCTTACCGCCCAAATGTGATCGTATGTTAACTTTTAATATGAGACCTATTGGAAATTAACGGTTTTATCGCGCCATTAAGGGGATTTGAACCGAATCTTTTGCCTTGGGGTGGCTCGCATTTCCGCGTTAGGCTGAATTTATGGACAAAAACGATTCACACGCGGCCAATACAGCGATCTTTCTGCCTGAACATGAGCGGGAAGACGCCCATATTGTGGATGTTTTGATTGAGGAACGTTGTCCAAGCTTCGTGTCACACTGGAGTTGGCCTGTTTTACGGCCATTTCTTTATTCCATGCTTGGATACAAGCGCGCCGTTAAGATGGCCGATTATATTGAAAATATTCGCGGCCGTGATTCCTTTGATTACCTGTCTGAAGACCTGGATATCCGCCTCGACCTGCAATCGTTTGATCGTATTCCAGCGACCGGTAAGGTGATTATTGCTGCAAATCATCCGACCGGCCTCGCAGATGGTGTGGCGGTGTGGGAAGCTTTGAAGCGTATCCGATCTGATATTCTTTTTTTTGCCAATGCAGATGCGATCCGCGTGAGCCCTCGAATGGCGGATGTGATCATCCCGGTCGAATGGGTGCCGGAGAAGCGGTCTCCAGCGAAAGCGAAGGAAACGCTGCGACGGGCAAAAGAAGCATTTGAAAATGAGCAATGCGTGGTGATCTTTCCGTCGGGCAGGCTGGCAGGAATGGAAGAGGGCGAACTTTCCGAGCGAACATGGTTTCAAACAACTGTGACGCTGGCTCGGAAACAGAATTGCCCGATCATCCCTCTCAACGTCGATGCGCGAAACTCCTGGCTCTATTATTTTCTGTCGAAGGTGAATGGAGAGCTTCGCGATATCACGCTGTTCTATGAGCTTTTGAACAAGAAGGACTCAAAGTTCAAAATGACGGCGGGCCCAATGATCCAGCCGCCAGACCTCGCTGGTGATGCAGCACAGGTCACAGAAGCTTTGAAAAATTACGTCGCCTATGGGCTTCGGGATGATGCGGATTTGTCATTCAGTGCGTATCGCACGGCGAATGCACCGCCCACTTTGCCAGAAAGCTGAAACGAAAAAGCCCGGGTGAGAGACCCGGGCTTTTCTTTATGACTTAACTCTGAAGACTAGCTCTTGGGAACCAGTACGACTTCCATTTCCGTATAGCCTTTGACGAAACAGCCGCGTGTACGCATTGGCTCTTTCGTGACGATGATGTCGTCAAAGCGCTTGAAGAATTCTTCCCAAAGAATTTTCAGCTGCATTTCGCCCAGACGGTTGCCGACGCAACGGTGAATACCGAAGCCGAAGGAGAGGTGGCTGCGTACTTTCGGGCGGTCAATCCAGATATCGTTCGGGCGTTCGAAATGGCGCTCATCGCGGTTACCGGATGCGTACCACATCAGCACCTTATCGCCGGCTTTGATGGTTTTGCCGTTCAGCTCGACATCTTCCAGCGCGGTGCGGCGCATGTGAGCCAGAGGCGTCTGCCAGCGAATGATTTCGGACACTGCGCTTGGGATTAGCGAGTGATCCGCTTTCAGTTTTTCGAATTCTTTCGGGAAGAGGTTCATGCCATACATGCTGGCTGTCATAGAGTTACGCGTTGTGTCATTGCCGCCAACGATGAGCAGGATGATGTTTCCGAGGTATTCCATCGGATCCATATCTTTCGTGTGCTCACCCTGAGCCAGCATGGTGATCAGGTCTGAACCTGGCTCATTGGCATTCACGCGCTGGTTCCAAAGCTCTGTGAAGTAGCCAAGGCATTCAAGAAGTTCTGTACGCCATTGTTCTTCACCGCCCGGGCAGACATCCGGATTGTCGCGGCCGGTTGCAACGTCAGACCAGCGGGTCAGTTTGCGGCGATCTTCGAACGGGAAGTTAAACAGCGTTGCGAGCATCATGGTTGTCAGCTCGATGGACACATTGTCCACCCAGTCAAACGGCTCGCCGACAGGCAGGCTGTCGAGCACTTTCACGGTGCGCTCACGGATCAGCTTTTCAAAGTTTTTGAGATTGTCCGGACCAACGATTGGCTGAACGGTTTTGCGCTGAACGTCATGCTTTGGCTGGTCCATTGCGATGAACATTGGCAGCGAGAAGTCTTCATCGAGGTCAACGAGCGTGATGCCGCTCGCTGATGAGAAACGTTTATGGTCTGTATCGACAGCCATAATGTCTTCATAGCGTGTGACGGACCAGTAAGGGCCTACAGCGCTTTCCGGGCAGTAATGAACCGGGTCTTCATTGCGCAGGCGCTCAAAGCGGCCCCACATTTCATTACGAAGCCAGAGCTCCGGGTCAGTGATGTCCAGATTGTCCAGATCGATGGCTGAGGCTGGTGGAATTGGTGCGCCCGGACGAACATGGTTTTCGCGAACACGTCCATCTTCGAATTGCGGAACAAAGCCATCATTTCCTGATTTTTTTTCTGTCACTTCAGTGGCGGTGTCAGCCATTTTTCTTCTCCCCGGAAAGGTCTTTCAGCTGACTATACCACAGCTGATCGCTAAAAACTATGACGCCTGCGTCATTTTTTTGAGGTCCAGCCAACTGGGTTTCGGTCTGGAAGAATTTTTCTCAGCGCACTATGTAACTAAATATCACAAGTTAGGCGTTTTCATGAATCGATTTTCTGCATCCCTCATCCTCTCAGCCAGCATTCTGCTAGTCGCGTGCGGGGAGTCCGCTGAGGCACCGGCCCCGGCGGAAGGGTCTGCCAATCACAATCGACTTTTGGACATTCGCGGTGGCGTGACGGCTGACACGCCAGAGGCGCCTGCCGAAGAAATGATCGACCCGTCTGCTCAGAACATTGATCCGTTCCGATATGGCCTTGGATATAATTATGAAGAGCGCAATGTGCTGGCTGGCCTGCTGGATCAGGCGCGCGAGCGGGATGGCTATCTGTTACGTTCGCTCGCTGTGACAGCTGACAGTCTTGCGCTTGTGAGACCGGGTAAGACAGCGACAGAGTATGAGCGCGCACTGACCTGCGCCGTGAAGGCTGACCTGCTGGGCCGCAATGGCGGCATACCGGTACACCGTGCGCTGAACCATTCCATCACGCTGTCAAAACTGGCGGTGACGCTGACTGAGGACGAAATCGCAAGCGAAGCGTTTCAGACGTTTCAGGAAGAATTTGTCGAGTTCGAAGAAACTTCGACCGCGCATGACCGCTTCTTGCGAAACCGTGAGCTTCAGGCAGAAGAAAATCGCCTTCGGACCCGTCATTATCTGAATTATCACCTGCTGCGCGATCAGGTGCGCGAAGAGGTTCCTGAAGGCCAGCTTCAGGGCGATGTGACGGCTTGTCTTGAAATGTATGGTGAAGATATTGCCGCCATCGAAGCTGCGGAAGCTGAGGCAGAGGCAGAAGAGCGGGGCTAAACGCCCCGCCCGGGTATTCTAGTTGTAGGCTGCGCCCGTCCAGACATCGCTGTCATAGCTGGATGTCATATTCATCTCATCGAGAAGAACGATACGGAAGATCAGATCCGCGCCGGGGCCGATTGGTCCGCCTGGGCGTGGGTTGTCGCCATATGCGATGTCCGATGGCAGATAAAGCAACCAGTCATCGCCCGGGCACATCATGCCAAGTGCTTCTGTCCAGCCGCGGATGACCCGGTTTGCCGGGAATTGAGACGGCTGGTTACGCGCGAATGAGGAGTCAAACACGGTGCCGTCGGTCAGGCGGCCCTCATAATGCGCCAGAGCGATATCATCGTTCAGAACATTGGTTTCGCATTCAGGGCCAGCGGCCAGCACGATATATTCAAGGCCGCTGTCTGTTTTGGTGACGGCGTCTGACTCATGATCCCAGCCATCATTGACGTAAGTCGCCCATGGGTCAGACGGGTCATCTGCCGGTGTGGCCGGCATGCGTTCTGCCGCTGAGCCAGCGTTCCCGCCAACCGGTTCACAGGCTGCGAGTGTCAGAGCGGCCGTTGCACCGAGTGCAAGGAGGATAGGTCTGATCATGGGGAACTCCTATAGTCAGATGGTCTTTAGAGTTTGCGCGGCGGGTAACCGCTTGCAGTCAAAGCTTCGATCACTTCCTGAGTGTGTTGCGCGTCGCGTGTTTCAATCAGAATGTCGAATTCAGCACCTTTGGCCGGCACATCGAGTGCCAGACGGTTGTGTGCAACTTCGATAATGTTTGCACCTGCATCGCCAATAACTTTGGATACCAGCGCCAGAAGACCCGGGCGGTCATCACCAATGATACGGATATTCACAAGGCGCTGGTCGCGGACAAGGCTTCGCGTCAGAACGGATGCCAGAAGGCGCGTATCGATATTGCCACCACACAGAACGAGACCGACGCGCTTGCCAGCAAATTTGGTTGGATGCGCCAGAAGCGCCGCAAGCCCAGCCGCACCGGCACCTTCGGAAATGGTTTTCTCAACCGTCGCGTAAAGGGTGATTGCGCGCTCGATATAGTCTTCATCGACGAGAACCGTATCATCGACGAGACGCTTGCAGACTTCAAAATTGCGACGGCCAACGGTTTTTACGGCAATGCCTTCAGCAATGGTCGCGCCGCCCATCTTTGGGGGCTCGCCGCGCAGCTCATTGTAAAGTGCCGGGAAGTCGAGAACTTCCACGCCAACGATACTGATGTCCGGTTGGAGCGCTTTTGCCGCCGTCGAAATGCCAGAGATCAGGCCGCCACCACCGATCGGCACGACAAGCGTGTCCAATGGCTTTGGCGCGTCGGCAAGCATTTCAAGGCCGATTGTGCCCTGACCCGCCATGACGAGCTTATCGTCAAATGGATGGATGAAGGTCAGATTGTCCCGCTCGCACACCATTTGCGCGTGCTCATTGGCCTCGGCAATGCCGGGGCCTTTCAGGATGACGCGCGCGCCAAAGTTACGCGTGTGCTGTACTTTCACGAAGGGCGTGTTTTCCGGCATGACGATTGTCACCGGAATGCCAAGGCGTTGGCCGTGATAGGCCACGCCCTGGGCATGGTTGCCAGCAGACATGGCGATAACACCGCGCTGCTTTTTTTCTTCGGTGAGGCCCATAAGGCGGTTCAATGCGCCGCGTTCTTTGAAAGAGGCCGTAAACTGGAAGTTCTCGAACTTTACCCAGACCTCTGCGCCCGTAATCTCCGATAACGTCCGTGACAGGCGCATCGGGGTATGTTCAATCTGTCCTGCGATAACTTCCGCAGCCGCCTGAACATCTTCGAGTGTGAGAGGGGTTTCGGTAACGTTCAACATAGTCCTACTGAGATTTCAGCCTTTCCAGCATTTCGCCCATTTTGGCGTGTACGGCCCCAATGGCCTTTAGTGGGCGGACCATCACTTTGAATTCGATGATTTGTCCAGCCTCATTCCAGGAAATCATGTCGATCCCATTGATATATAGGCCATCAATCTCTGTTTCGAACTCCAGTACCGCACTGTCGCCGCCATCAATCTCTTTCACATACTTGAAGGCGTCGCTGCCGAGCACTTGTTCAGCGGCCGCCAGATATTGAAATGTGATCTCTTTGCCCTGTTGCGGTGTGTGTACGACCGGTGAGTGGAAGACCACGTCATCGGCCAGCATTTCGTGCAGCGCCTTCAGGTCGTGATTTTCAAACTGATGATACCAGCGCTGAAGATTTGGGTTTGTCATGTTTCTCTCCCTTTCCCTGTTTGCTGTCATGTTTAGCGCTGTGTGAAAGCGCCGGAAAGGTTCACTCAGGGGCAGGGGGCGGAAATAAAAATGCCGACCCTTTCGAGCCGGCATTTAAAAGACGTCAGACTGGCGTTTAGCTGGCCAGCAGGCCTTCGCTCAATTCGCTCGGGTCATGTTCGGCCACGAGGTGTCCCGGTGCGATCTCAACGAGAGCCGGGCGGTACTGATCTGTGTTCTGATCATCTACTAGTTTGGACTTCATGAAACGCAGCGTCGCGCGACGGTCGAGCGGTGATGGCAGATCGCCCTGAAGCTGGATGAATTCGCGATCTTTCTCAGCGCGCGGGTCCGGGTTCGGAACAGCGGCAATAAGCGACTTGGTATAAGGGTGGCGCGGGTCATCATAGATCGCATCACGGCCAGCCAGCTCGACCACGCGGCCCAGATAGAGCACCATAATGCGGTGAGAAATCTCACGGACAACAGCAAGGTCATGGCTGATGAAGATCATCGCCAGGTCAAACTCTTGCTGAAGCTCGATCAGAAGATCGATGATTTGCGCCTGAACCGATACGTCGAGTGCAGAAACCGCCTCATCACAAATGACGAGTTTAGGCTTCAGGATCATGGCGCGGGCAATACCTACACGCTGGTTCTGGCCGCCGGACAGTTCGTGCGGATAACGATTGATCAGAGCCGGGTCGAGGCCGACGCGCGGCATCAGTTCGCGCACACGCGCTTCGCGTTGTTTGCCGGAAAGGCTCGGCTCGAAAACAGTCAGGGGTTCGCCAATCGACTGACCAATCGTCATGCGTGGGTCGAGGCTGGCAAATGGGTCCTGAAAGACAATCTGCAAATCGCGGCGATGGGCTTTCAGTTGGGACTGGCTGGCATCAGACAGTTTGGACCCAATCCATGACACTGAACCGCCGGTTGGTTCGACGAGGCGAAGCACAGCACGTGCGAGTGTAGACTTGCCGCAACCGGACTCGCCAACCACGCCCAGTGTTTCACCCGGCTTCAGATCAAAGCTCACACCATCAACGGCGCGCAATTCTTTCGTTTTGCCGAACAGTCCGCCTTCAGTTTTGATCGGGAAAGCGACTTTCACGTCTTCAGCGACCAGAACCGGCTTTACGTCATTTGAAGGCGGCGCCGATAGCGGCGTGCGCCCCGGACGGTCTGGCTGGTCGATGCGCGGCACAGCCTCGAGAAGCTTTTTGGTATAGTCATGCTTTGGCGCGTAGAAAATTTCATCCACTGTGCCGGTTTCCACAATCTCGCCGCGCTTCATCACGACAACGCGGTCACACATGCGGGCCACAACACCCATATCGTGCGTGATCAGAACAATGCCTGTGTCTGTGGTCGATTTCAGGTCATTCATGAGGCCCAGAACCTGCGCCTGAACGGTAACGTCCAGAGCGGTTGTTGGCTCATCGGCGAAGAGAAGCTTGGGCCCGCACAGCATGGCAATCGCGATCATGACGCGCTGGCGCATGCCGCCGGAAAGCTCGTGCGGGAATTGCTCCATGCGGCGGGCAGGGTCTGGAATACGGACGCGCTCCAGCCATTCAATGCACTCTTTATCTGCTTCGCTGCCGTTGATTTTGCGGTGGATGGACAGAACCTCGCGCAATTGCGCGCCGATGGTCATGTGAGGCGTCAGAGAGGTCAGCGGGTCCTGAAAGATCATGGACATTTCAGAGCCGCGCATTTTGCGGCGCTCATTCAGCGGCATGTCGAACAGGTCTTTGCCTTCAAACTTCACTGTGCCGTGCGTTGTGCCGTTCGACGCCAGCAAACCCATGGCAGCCAGAGCAGACTGGCTTTTGCCAGATCCGGACTCGCCTACTACGCCGACGCATTCGCCGGGAAAGACTTCGAAGCTCACACCGCGTACGGCGTGGACTGTGCCATCAGGTGTGTCGAAATCCACTGCCAGATTTTCAACACTCAGAAGAGGGGTCGCAGACGAGCTTTCCAATACTTTACTCCGGTTTCGGTCTCAAAATGATAGCGGGCTATCTTTAAGATGCGCATTCACCATTGAATATGTTCGCCCCATAGGGTTTGGTGCGTTCATAATATCAGGGAGAAAACGCCAATGCCTGTCATCAATTTTGTAACACCGTGCATATTCGATCATGGCGCCATCAGCAAATTAAGCCAAAGCATGGCGTCACTCAACATTTCCAGAGCATTTGTTGTCACTGACCCGGGCATTAAACAAGTCGGGATACTGGATAAAGTGCTGGAAAATATCAGCACTGAGCATGAAGTGTTCGCTGGCACAGAGCCGAACCCAACTGAAACGCAAGTCAAAGAAGTCACTGCGCTTTATAAAGACTCCGGTTGCGATGGCATTATCGCGCTGGGTGGTGGGTCCTCTATGGACCTGGCGAAAGCTGTCGGTCTTATGGCCACCCATGATGGCGAACTTGCAACCTATGGCGCGACTGTGGGTGGCGGCAAGAAGATCGGCAAAGTGCCGCCGCTCATCGCAATCCCGACGACTGCGGGAACGGGCTCTGAGGTCAGCGTTGGCGCCGTGGTTATTCTGGAAAGCGGTCTGAAGCAGACATTCGCTTCGCCTAAGCTTGTTCCGGCGACGGCAATCTGTGACCCGGAACTCACGCTTGGCCTGCCGCCAATGCTGACAGCCGCAACCGGTATGGACGCTGTTACGCACTGTATCGAAGCGGTGCTCGCGCCAACAATCAATCCTCCTGCAGAGGGCATTGGTCTTGATGGTCTTGGCCGGGCCGTTGGTGATGGATGGCTGAAAAAAGCCGTTCAGGACGGATCAGACCCTGATGCGCGCTGGCATATGATGATGGCGTCACTTGAGGGCGCGCTGGCCTTTGTGAAAGGGCTTGGTGGCGTGCATGCTTTGTCTCACGCGGCTGGCCGTATGCATGAGTTGAAGCTGCACCATGGTACGCTGAACGCGATCTTCCTGCCGCACCTCATGCGTGCCAATGCAGGCGCAGATGACAAAAAGTATCACCGCCTGCGCCAGATGATGAATTTGCCGGATGGCGCGGATATGGGCGATGCCATTCAGAAGCTGAACGATGATATCGGCATTCCGGCGCGCCTGTCCGATATTGGCGTGACGGCTGATCATGGCGCATCTGTCGTTGAATACGCGATGAAAGACCTTGCCCATTATGGCAATGTGAAGCCGCTCACGCAGGCAGACTATGAGAAAATCTTTGAGGCGGCGCTTTAAAGCGCTGCAGCTCTCATGGGTTCGAATGGGGTCGTGTAAATTACATAAGGCGAGCTGTTCAATCGCTGGATAAGTTCGCCTTGAAGGGTGAGGCTGGGCGCAGTTTCACCAACGCCCCGATAAGACAGTATGGCCTCGCCTGAGCTTGTCAGGCCTTCCAGATGAAAGCCCGAAAAGACCGGGCTTTCTGATGCCCAGTTTTCAAACCCAGCCCTTGCGGCATGGCGGTTTTCCCTGAAATTTCGAAGAAAGACGGCGCCTTCACCATGCGGGTCGAACCGGACGATAAATCGAGGCGGCCAGGGGCGGCCAAAGGCGCGAGCTGGGCTTGTGTCTTCAATCACTTCATTCTGAAACGTGAAAGCATCGAGGCGCCCCGTATCGGCAATATCGGTTACGGCGGTGGCGACACCAGAGAGGATCGGGTCGGAATTGCTGTCTGCAGGGCGCACCAGAACCAGCAGTACCAGCATAGCGCCGATCATGGCGATGGACGCAGCCACGCCAATCTCCAGAATAAGAACACCTGATTTTTGCCGGTGTTTACGCGCCATATCCAACCGTTCCGTAGCGGATGCCCGCATTATCGCTAGCATTGGGGCGGTCGGGTGTCGATGAAGCGCGCATAAGCGGCGAAAGGCTCTATTCGGTTTCGCCGTTTGCGGGAGTGGCGTTTGTGCTGTCCGTTTCCAGCCCGGTTATCTGATCTGCCGCTGCGCCCTTCAGAATTTCTGCCCGCTCTATACGTTCCTCGCGTTGATCGCAGGCGGTTAGGCCTGTTGTGCTGATCAGAAGCATTGGAGCGAAGAAGACGGTCAGGCGCATTCAGACGTTCACAGATTTTCGGCCGAGATAGGTCCAGCGACGCAGAACAATTTCCATCGGGCCGCGCTGAAAGAATTTCAGCCAAAGGCTCACAAAGCACAGGGTGAAAACCGCAATCCCAAGAGCGATCACAATGGCGGCTGAAGCACTCACTTCATCAAAGAGTCCAAGGCCAAACTCAAGGAAAACCGCGCTTAAAAGCACTGACTGCATCAGATAGGCTGAAAGCGTGGCAGAGCCTCCTCGCGCAATAAAGCGCAAGACCGGGCCTGTGCCGATTTGGCTAAGCTTCGCCAGCCATCCGGCATATCCCATGGTGGAAAAGCCAGACCCGGCCATAATGACCGCAAATGAGATAATGGCTTGTCCGTCCCGGTGGCTGTCGGCTGTCATGTAAATATACGCTCCAACCGCCGTGATAATCAGGCCGATGGGCAGGAAGATATACCGCGCCTTTTTCCAGAAAGGTTTATCCGGCTGGCTGATCAGGTCGAGCTTGTAAAAGCCAAGACCCATCATAATGAAACCTGCTGCTGCAATGCCCTGAATGAAGAAGGCGTTCGGAAGGATGGCGGGCAGAACTGAAAGTCGTTTCATGGCGACATTCATGAATGTGCCCTCGGCAAACACGGCGTCTAAGGCGGCGCCGAATTCTTCGTCTGCAGACATACCGCCTTCGGCGCCGGCTTGCGGGTCAGCATTTGCAGATTGCTCCATGAGCAAAGTCAAAATGCCGCCAAGAAGTATAAGGCACGTCTGAAACGCGATGAGGACAATGCCCCAACGAATGAGCGCGCGACCGGACAGATTGCGGCACAGGAAAATTATACTCCCCAGAATGGAGTAGATGATGAGAATGTCGCCTAGGAAAAAGAAAATATAATGCAGAAGGCCGAGGATTAAAAGCCCGCTCATGCGTCGGAAATAGCGCCCGCCAAACGCGTCGCCTGTGCGAACTGCCGAGGCCATTTGATAGCCCAGACCCGCACCAAACATCATCGAAAACAGCGAATAGGATTTCATCGCAAACAGGCCGACGACGAGGCTGACAGCGATGCGGTCTATGCCCGTTGTCATCTGTTCGTGCGTGTATCCTGTCATCAGGCTGGAGGAAAACATTTCAACATTCACAAGTGCGATGCCGATAAGTGCCCAGGCCCGAAGCAGGTCCGGCATGATGTCACGTGAAGTGGATGGTGGTTTTAGCATATTGTCCCCGAAGTCCGCCTTGTGCGGACCTTGGACGATTTCGTTCCGCTTGTCAGCTATTCAGAAGGTCGCCCTGATGCGCGGACAGAAATTGTGAAGCAGAAAAGCGCTGCGCGGCGGTGCGTGCGAATTTCAGCGTCAGGGCTTTGCGGCGGGCAGCAGCTAGTTTGTGCTCTGGCGCCGGGCGTATCAGCGCGCCGCCAAACTGGTCCGCGATGATCAGACCAGCATCCAGAGGCAAAAGCTCTGTCGGGAAGGCCTCATTCACGGCGAAGAAGAACTTGTCGCAGAACGGGCGATATTCATGCCATTTGCCATCGGATTCGAAGTCCGCCCGACAGGATTTGACCTCCACAATCCAGAGCTCGCCTTTCTCGGTTACGCCCATAATGTCAGAGCGCCGTCCATTGGCGAGCCGCATTTCTGTGACGCAGGCCAGCGACATCTGTTCCAGCAGGCGGACAGCGCCCAGTGTAACCGAGCGTGTTATGTCAGGCGTGGCCTGCATTAGCCGGTTTGCTCTGACGTAAATGGGCGCTCAATGAGTGAGGCCATGGCTTCTTTGAGCGTAAGCTTTTCTGCCAGAATATCGGCCACCGCCTCGCAGATTGGCATTTCAATGCCATAGCTTTTCGCAAGTGAGACAACGCCCGGAGCAGTCGCGACACCTTCGGTGACGGCCTTGCGGCTTGCCAGAATTTCGCTCGGGCTTTTGCCTTCGCCGAGGGCTTTGCCAAAGCTCATATTTCGTGATTGCGGTGAGGAGCAGGTCAGAACCAGGTCGCCGAGTCCGCACAGCCCGGCAAGAGTTTCTGCCTGCGCGCCCATGGCGGTGCCAAGGCGTACCATTTCAGCGAACCCGCGCGAAATAAGTGCCGCATGCGCTGATTTGCCGAGCTGTAGGCCTTCAACTGCGCCGCAGGCAATGGCTAGAACGTTTTTCACCGCGCCGCCGATTTCAGCGCCGATAAGATCCGGGCTGTAATAAGGGCGGAATTCAGGGCGGCCAATGCTCTCCATCCAACGATGGCCAAGCGCTTCATCTTCGCAGGCGAGGGTGACAGCCGTCGGCAGGCCCGCTGCGACGTCTTTTGCGAAAGATGGGCCGGACAGGACGGCAACAGGCGCTTGCGGGCGGGTTTCGCTGAGGACTTCGGCCATAAGCTTCAATGAGCCATGTTCCACACCTTTGGCGCACAGCGCAAACGGCATGTCGTCAGGAATAAGTCCATTGAGTTGGGTAAATACCGATCGTGCGAACTGTGCCGGGACGACGGCAAGAATGGCATCAACATCTTTCAGAGCAGCCAGATCAGATGTGGCTGGAATAGCCGGAAGGTCGACCTCTGGCAGAAATACCGGATTGCCCTTGCCCGAAGACAGCGCGTCAGCAACTTCGCCTTCGCGAGACCAGATCAGTACATCACGACCTGCAGCCTGAGCCGTATAGGCCAATGCAGTGCCCCATGCACCGGCACCCAGTACACCAATTCGATTAAAGGTCATGCTTCGCCCTGTATGTTGTCTGAATAAATGATTGATGATTCATTCAATCGTTCTATGGTCAGCGCCATGCCTGAACAGTCTGATTCACGTGATGCGATTTTAAGCGCGGCCATGACCCGTATCCTACACTATGGATATGGTAAAACGACAATGGCTGAGATTGCAAAAGACTGCGATATGTCGGCGGGAAATATCTATCGTTTCTTCAAGTCCAAGCTGGATATTGCCGAAGCGATGGCGCGCAAGTTCAATCAGACCATCTTTCAGGCGTTCTCGGAAATTGTGCGCCGATCAGATGAAAGCGCACTAGACCGCGTGCGCGAATTCTTTCAGAGCAGGTTAGACAGAACCTATCATCTTCTGGAAGAAGACCCGAAAAAACTGGAGCTTGCAGAGGTTCTGGGCAGTGAGCGGCCAGGCTTTGCGAATGAACAATTCGCACAGGAGCGTATTTATATTGTCGAGCTTCTGGAGCAGGGCATTGAGCGCGGCGAGATCGCGCCGCTCGACAATTGTAACTTCACCGCAGAGATGCTCCAGACCGCGCTGATGAAGTTTGAATATCCTCAGCTCTGGACGCAGCTCAGCATGGAAAAGCTGCAACGCGAGTTTGATGGGGTAATGGATCTGCTGATCAAGGCGCTGAAGGCCTGACGGATCAGTGGGGCAACCCGCGCTGAACGTTCGCAAATCTGTTTATTGGCAATGTGTCTGAAACGTGGTAAACATGTTTAATGACGGGGTTCTCCGCCGGATGTAAATTCAGGAGCCCTAAATGACTAAGGACACACAGCGCGAAGTGTTGAGCTTTGTAGCAGCAGTACCTCTGACCGCAGCTATTTTCCTCATTATCGTCGCCGGATTTGCTTTCGTAATGTGACCAGTACGAAAAGCGCCTTTCAGACAAAGCCCTTTTGGCTTGGCTCAAAAGGGCTTTTCGTTGTGAGGTTTAAAACAATTCGTTTTCTCTTGGCTGGAAGCCCGCAATCAAATGGGTTTCGGTGTCTTCCACGACTTCCAGTTCCCCAAAATCGAAAGCGCGTCGGTCAAACACCAGATCAGATGGGCGAAGCATGCGCGAAAGGTCCAGACCTTCCAGCGTGGTCGCGCGAGAGAAAGCCACATAGGCCTGACCGTGTGCGAACATGCCGTGGTCAAAGTCGATATAGACCTTTTCCAGCGTCAGCCCCTGCGATTTGTGAACTGTCACGGCATAGGCAAGTCGCAGTGGCAATTGCTTGAAAGAGCCAACGACTGACCGGTCGACCTTGTCGTTCTCGCGGTCCAGTTCATAGCGATATTTCTCCCAGGTCGCAGGCTCGATCTTACAGGTTTCACCGTCGATTTTGACGAGCACCGCATCGTCCTCAAAACCTTCCACCGTGCCGATTGAGCCGTTCACATACCGGCCTTCAGAGTCGTTCTTGATGGTCATCACCCGCGCGCCCTGTTTCAGCTCCAGTTCGCTTTCGGTCGGGTGGGTTTTTTCGTCAAACTGGCCTTCGACCTTGGCCGGAAAAATATAGGCGTCGCCATCCAGTGCATTCAGGCGCGCCTGGTTGATGCGGAAGGCGGCCGCATTGTTTGGCGTGAGTACGATATGGGTCGCGCTGGCTTCAATGGCGGAGCGCCCGGATACCCGGCTGTTCAGAACCTCAACGTCGTCTTCATCAAGCCGCGCGCGGCGAAGACCATTGAGGAGTTTCAGGAAGGCCGGGTCGCTCTGGCGGTAAACATGCTTCAGCGCGACGAGCGCGAATGCACCAGTCTTAAAGGCCTCGGCCTGAAAGAAATATGGATTGCCATAGCGTTCCAGAAGAATTTCTTCTTCATCGCGGGACACCACGGGCGGCAATTGGTGCAGGTCGCCAGACAGCACCATGCGCACGCCGCCAAATGGCTTTTTGGAGCCGCGGTTTAGCTGAAGAGATTTATTGATCGCGTCCAGCATGTCGGCGCGGACCATGGAAATCTCATCAATGATAATGGTGTCGAGCTTTTTGATCAGCCGCGCATTGCGCAGGCGCTTAATATCGGTGTCATCCAGCAGACGCGGCGGGAATTTGAAGAAGGAGTGGATGGTCTGGCCACCGGCATTCATTGCGGCAATGCCGGTTGGGGCCAGAACGATGGCCTGCTCGCCTGCATCGAACAGATATTTGCGCAAAAGCGTTGTCTTGCCCGTGCCAGCGCGGCCGGTCAGGAACACATTGCCGGTAGGCGAGCGCTCTTCTCCGCTAATCCATTTCAGGGGTGCAGAGCTGGCAGTTTCCGACAATTCGCTCTCCTTCATCTTGATACGGATGGACCAAAGGCGCACAACATGGCGAGCAACCTATCCGGACACAGCATGACACCTGATCAGATTGAACGCTATAAGCGCCATTTCCTCGTGAAAGAAATCGGCGGTCCTGGCCAGCAAAAACTTCTCAATTCCCATGTGATGATTGTGGGTGCGGGCGCGTTGGGCGGTGTCGCGGCGCGAATTCTCACGGCGACGGGCATTGGTCGGATCACCGTGTTTGATAAAGACCGGGTCGAGCTGTCCAATCTTCAGCGCCAGACGCAGTTTTCAAAGCGCGATGTCGGCGACACCAAAGTCGGAGCGCTTTTCCGAAGCCTCAGCACGTTGAACGCCGACACCCAGATTGATGCGGTTCAGGACAGATGGACCTCCGAAACCGGCTTGCCTGAGGTGGACCTTATTCTGGACGGTTCGGACAATTTCGAGACGCGCTTTGCACTGAATGCGGCCAGCCGCGCTGAGGGCATCCCGTTGATTTCAGGCGCGGTCGCGGGCTGGACGGGGCAGGTTCTGGCCGTGAATGACCCTTCTGAGGCCAGCTGCCCATGTTATCAGTGCTTTGTTCCGGCAGAGCCTCCGGATGCAGGAAACTGCAAGGATCTGGGCGTTGTTGGAGCAATCACACATCTGGTGGCGAGCCATCAGGCTTTGCTGGCCACGCGCTATCTGATTGGCGAACAGAAGAATTTATTTGGTCGTCTGACCATTATGGATGGTCTGGGCGGTGCGTTTCGCACAGTTAAACTGCCTCAGGACCCATCCTGCCCTGTTTGTAACCCCTGATACGGCTTGCGCTCCGTCTCAGCCTTGCATAGACCGGCCCGCTGTGCATTTGTCGTGACAGTTTCATGACATAGTCGGGCGGTGTTATGTTTCGTAAGGTTTCTGTAGTGGTTCTGGTGCTGTGTGCAGCACTCGCAGCGGGCTGGCTTGCCATGCGTCGCGCGGATATCCCCTACGCTGAACTTGAACCGGAATATGTCAGTGACGCGTCTCAGTTTCTGACCCTGCCCAACGGCCTCAAAGTACATTTCAAGGATGAAGGACCGGAGGGCGCGCCCGCTATCCTCCTTTTGCACGGTTTTGCCTCTTCGCTCGATACCTGGGATGGCTGGGCTGACAGTCTGGCCGATGACTATCGCGTGGTACGTGTGGATCTGCCGGGGCATGGCCTGACGCGTGTTCTTCAGACCACTAATCTGACGACGGGCGGAATGGTTCGTTTCGTTTCCGATATGGCTGGGCAGCTTGAACTGGAAGAGTTCGTGCTTGCTGGCTCGTCTATGGGCGGTCATGTGGCGTGGGAATATGCCGTTGAGCACCCTGAAGCCCTTTCCGGACTGGTGCTTGTCGATGCGGCTGGCTTGCCGGACGGCATTGGAATTGAGCATAAGCGACCAGCGCTTTTTGATACGCTTTCTAATCCGATGGTCGCGCCTTTTCTCCGGTCACTGAACCCGAGACCGTTTGTGAAATCAGGGATGGAATCGGCCTTTTCGGACCAGTCCTTCGTCACAGATGACTTAATTGATCAGTATGCGGACTATAGCCGTGCGCCTGGACATCGCGGTGCGTTGATCGAGCTGGCATCGCGCGATGATCTGACGAATGAAGAGGCTGAAGGTAGCTTGTCGGCGTTGTCATTGTCTGTGTTGGTCTTGCATGGCGCAGACGACCAGATCGTTCCGCTCGCGCACAGTGAAACCTTTATCGAGTTTATCCCGAATGCTGAGCTGATCGTTTATGACGGTATCGGGCATTTGCCACAGGAAGAAGCCATGGCGGCGTCCCTGTCTGACCTGCGAGCGTTTCTGGATGGCGTATTCGCAGAAACAGAAAACCCGCAGCCAGAGGCTACGGGTTCTGAATTTGAATTGGCAGAATAAGTCAGCCTTACAGCATGGATGGAATGACCCGATCCGGTGGCTTATGGCCGTCGACAAAAGTTTTGATGTTGATCAGTACCTTCTCACCCATTTCCGTGCGGCCTTCTTCAGTCGCTGAGCCGAGGTGAGGCAGAAGCACGACATTCTTCAGAACTTTAAGCTTCGGGTTGATCGCTGGTTCGTGCTCGAAAACGTCGAGACCCGCGCCAGCAATTTTGCCTTCTTCCAGTGCACGCGCCAGCGCCGCTTCGTTGATGACCTCGCCACGTGATGTATTCACGATGAAGGCGTGAGGCTGCATCAGCTCCAGTCGGCGGGAGTTTAGAAGGTGATAGGTCGCAGGCGTGTGCGGGCAGTTTACGGATACAAAGTCCATGCGAGCCAGCATCTGGTCGAGGCTATCCCAATAGGTCGCGCCGAGCGATTCTTCGATCTGTGGGCTGACCTGTGTACGGTTGTGATAATGGATTTGCATGCCAAAGGCTTTGGCGCGGCGGGCAACAGCCTGGCCAATACGGCCCATGCCGATAATGCCGAGGCGCTTGCCTGAGATGCGGCGACCCATCATCCATGTGGGTGTCCAGCCTTTGAACTCGTCATTCTCAATGGCTTTGGCGCCTTCCATCATGCGGCGCGGAACAGACAGAAGCAGCGCCATCGTCATGTCGGCTGTGTCATCTGTCAGAACGCCCGGTGTGTTGGTGACGGTAATGCCGCGCTGGATAGCGCTTTGAACATCAATATTGTCTACGCCCGCACCAAACTGAGCGATTAATCGAAGATTGTCCCCGGCGTGAGCCAGAACCCGGCCATCAATTTTGTCGGTCACGGTTGGCACCAGAACGTCAGCCTCAGCAACCGCTGCGGACAGCTCGTTTTGCGACATTGGGTGGTCTGATTCGTTGAGGGTTGTGTCGAACAATTCCTTGAGGCGGAGTTCAACAACGCTCGGCAAACGCCTTGTGACTACGACTTTTATTTTCTGCGATGACATCGCGTCCCCATCATGTTGTTTTCTCTGCCATAGCAAACCAGAGCCAGAAGGCCAATCCGAGTCTGCGATGGCAAGGTTTTGTTTAATCTTATTTACGGCTTATTCACCAAGATAGGTAAAGAATTTCCGGGAATTTATCCTCGGGAATTAACCAATGTTTGCGAAGCTGAAAAGCCTGGTCGTCGCGACTCTACTGCTAAGCGCGCCGGCATTTGCACAATCCGCCCAAGGCCCTGTCACCGACCAGATGGTTCGGATTTCTGCGTTCTCAGGGCTGCCTGTTCCGCGCTTTGAATCGCTGAAATACGCAGCTGTTCATGGGCGTGCGGGACCGGGTCTGGAATACCCTGTCGCATGGCGATATGAGCGCCGCGGCCTTCCGGTCATGGTGATCCGTGAAACGCATGACTGGCGTATGGTGCGCGACCCGTCCGGTGATGAAGTCTGGATGCATGAGCGTACGCTGGGTGGCCAGCCGAGCGTTATGATTTATGGCGATGAGCTGGTGACTCTGCACCGCTCGTCCAACGCAGACTCGCGTATTGTTGCGCGTATGGAAACAGGCGCAATTGCAACGCTTATCGGCTGTGAAGAGACGATGTGCGAGATTTACATTAACCATCGCCGCGGCTGGGCTGATAAAGAATTTCTCTGGGGCGCACCGGGTACCGCGCCGGAAGTTATTGATTTTTCTGTACCATCTTCCGGGTCTTCTGAATCTGAAGAGCTCTTGCTCGGTGTATCTGCCATAAATTGAGGCATGGCGATGTGTCTCACTCAGCCCATGGGTTGACCTTACAGGCGGTTTGACGTTTCTGGCAGGCTTCAGATCGGCAGAACCGACGGTAAGGAATTCCAAGTGGCTGAGACATTTACAAGAAAATCTTCTTATACGCGCGAAGAGCTTATTGAGAGCGGTAAAACCGGTCTCTTTGGTGAGGGCAATGCTCAGCTGCCAGCGCCTCCAATGCTCATGATGGACCGCATATCCGAAATCACCATGGATGGTGGTCCGCATGGCAAAGGCAATATGGTTGCCGAACTCGACATCGATCCAAGCCTCTGGTTCTTCCAGTGTCACTTCATTGGCGACCCGGTTATGCCTGGCTGTCTTGGCCTTGATGCGCTGTGGCAGAATGTTGGCTTCTGGCTTGGCTGGAGCGGTTCTCCGGGCAAAGGTCGCGCTCTTGGCGTGGGCAATGTGAAATTCACCGGTCAGGTTACCCCTGATGTGAAGCTTGTTCGCTATGAGATGGAATTGAAGCGCGTGAAGCGTGGCCGCCTTGTGCTTGGCGTTGCAGACGGTCGTCTTTATGCTGACGATAAGCTGATCTACACGGCTGACGATATGCGCGTCGGTCTGTTCCAGCCGAACAAAGACTGAGACCTGTTATGAGCCAGGATACACTCTGGCTTGCGGTTGACGATCACGGCAATCCGGAAATCTTTTCTTCGATTCAGGGTGAAGGGGCGAGCCTTGGCGCGCCCCGCACTTTTGTGCGCCTGTCGGGCTGTAATCTGCACTGCAAATGGTGCGATACCGCCTACACCTGGAACTTCGAAGGCACCCCATTTCCTCACGAAGACGACGTGAAATTCGTTCCGACTGAGGAACGTCTCTCGCGTAGCTTTGAAGAGATTGCGGCTGAGGTCGCGAAATCTCAGCCCTCTGGCATCGTGATTACGGGCGGCGAGCCCATGCTCCAAAAGGGCAAGCTGGCGGCAATGATTACCGCCATCAAGAATGAAAGCGGGCCTGTCTGGGTGGAGATCGAGACCAACGGGTCTATCGCGCCGCCTGCTGACCTTGTCCCGCTGGTCAATCAGTTCAATGTGTCGCCCAAGCTGTCGCATTCGGGAAATGAAGCCAGAACTGCGCTGAACCCCGTGTCATTGGCCGTCTATGCTCAGCTTCCACAGAGCTGGTTCAAATTCGTAATCGCGACGCCGGATGATCTGGATGAAGTGCTGTCTCTGACGCGTCAGTTCCGTATCCCGCATGAGCGTGTCTATCTGATGCCGCTTGGACGGTCCTCTGAGGAGGTGCGTACGCGAAGCAAATGGCTGACCGAAGAATGCCTGCGCCATGGGATGAACTTCACAGACCGGCTGCATATTCACCTCTATGGGGACACGCGTGGCACCTGAGTTTGAGGTCCGGCCCGGCGATTTTTCTGATCCGCAGGTGATCTCGCTCTTAGAGTTTCATGTGGCTGAGGCCTTTGCCAATTCACCGCCAGAGCTCGCTTATGTGCTGGATTTGTCAAAGCTGCAGGTGCCTGAGATTGAGTTCATCACCATCTGGCAGGACGACGACCTTGTCGGCATGGGCGCGCTTAAACATCTCAGCGATGAGCAGTGCGAGGTAAAGTCCATGCGCACGCATCCGGACCATCTTCGTAAAGGCGTTGCGCGCAAAGTGCTGGAAACGCTGATCGGAATGGCAAAGTCTGGCGGATATAAAAGCGTCAGCCTGGAAACCGGAACAACAGAAGAGTATCGCCCGGCGCTTGGGCTCTATCTCTCCTTCGGTTTTAAGAAGGGGGAGGCGTTTGCAGACTATGCTGTGTCTGATTTCAATACCTATTATCACCTGAATTTGGCGTCCTGACGGGCTTTAGCTTACTTGACGTCTCAAGCGCGCGGGCATAGCCAACGTGTTCAACATTACGTCTTGGAGGACACATGTCTGACTGGAATATGCCGGAAGGCAATCTGATGGCCGGTAAGCGCGGCATCGTCATGGGTGTCGCAAATCAGAACTCTATTGCCTGGGGTATTGCAAAGCAGCTCGCTGCGCAGGGGGCTGAAATCGCCTTCACCTACCAGGGCGAAAGCCTGGAGCGCCGCGTGCGCCCGCTCGTCGAATCCATTGGTATGGACTTCATGATCCCTGCAGACGTGACCGATGATGCCAGCATGGATGCGGCTTTCGGTGCGGTGAAAGAAAAATGGGGCAAGATCGACTTCCTCGTCCACGCGATCGCTTTCGCGGGCAAGGAAGAATTGATGGGCTCCATGGTTGCGAATACCTCTCGTGAGGGTTTCCGCCGCGCTATGGATATCTCTGTTTATTCCTTCATCGATTGCTCACGTCGTGCATCTGAGATGATGGATCCGGGTGGTTCTATCATATGCCTGACTTACCTCGGCGCAGAACGTACGGTTCCTTCCTATAACGTGATGGGCGTTGCGAAGGCGGCTCTGGAAGCGTCTACACGCTATGCAGCACGTGACCTTGGTAAGCAGGGCATTCGTGTGAATGCGATTTCTGCTGGCGCTATGCGTACCCTGTCTCTGGCGGGTATTCGCGGCGGTAAATCCCTCATGGGTACGGGCCGTGAATGGTCACTTCTGAAAGAAGACACGAAGATGGAAGGTGTTGCGGGCGCAGCGCTTTATCTTCTGTCTGATATTGGTCAGTCCATTGCGGGCGAAGTTCTGCACGTTGATGCAGGCTTCCACGCAGTTGGCGTGCCTGACCCATCTGACGACGAATAGTCAGTGTTTACGGCGTCCTGTGGCTGCGGTCAGTTAAAGGCCCATTGCGATGGGGCGCCGGACAGTATTGTGCAATGTCACTGCACAGACTGTCAGAAACGTAGCGGCAGTGCGTTTGGCCTTGGGGCCTATTATTCCCGCTCTGCCGTCACGATTGCGGGTGTATCCCGCCGTTTTATCCGCAAGGCCGCTTCTGGCGCGGATTTCATCCAGTTCTTCTGCCCGAATTGTGCGACCACGCTTTACTGGACGACCGAGCGTCATCCGGACGGTATGGGTGTCGCTGTAGGGGCATTTGACGATCTGGCTGATACAAAGCCGGTCCGATCAGTCTTCGAAAACAATCGCTGCGCCTGGCTTGAGCCATTAAAAATCCCGACCTTTAAGAAAGGCCGGGACTCCGAACAGATCAGATGATCAAAGCGCTTACGCGCCGCCACCCAGAAACTTTTTACGCTTGGCTTCCAGCTTGCGGGAGAAGTTCTTAGCGCCTTTCGCGCCCATGCGTTTTTTCGCGGTCTGTTTTTTAGCTGCTTTGTATTCTGCCCATTTATCATCGCTGAGCTTCATGGCTTCAAAGTCAGATTTGATCGGTGTGGATTTCTTTTTCATGGCGCATCCCCTTTTTAGAAAACGAAGGAGCTCTAAGGCTGCCCGGTTGAGAATACAACTCTGCCGTTACAGAAAACCCTCAATCCCGGCGAGGCCGGATGCATTGCTAATGGCGGAGGCTGTGTTTCCATTAATACCGCCAAGGCCATAAATCAGGGCGTTGCTCTGGTGGCAAAGCGTTCGAAATTTTATCGGGCCGAGGGCCGGTCCGGCGCTTGGACTATTGGATGGGAAAATCGCTGAATAAAGGACAGCCTCGCAAACGGCTTCACGCAAAGCGCGAGGCGAATGGGCAGATTGGGTCTGAAACAGAAACTGCCCTTGCCATTTGCGCGCCTCACTGGCCCGCGCTTCAGGCCAGTGCACGCCGTCCGCTTTGATGTGTTTGGCGAGCATGGGGTCATTCGCGATGAGAAGGGGGATGCCGCGCTTATTGCAGGCGTGTCTCAGCGCGCGGCCGGTTTCGACTTTATCAGATGCGCCGAAATGCCGATAAATGACACCCGTGCCAGCGGGCAGTGTTTCTGTCGGAGCAATCGGGTCTGACACGCGGTTTGGGTCTGTCAGAAAGAATGCGCCCGGCCAGGGCGAAGGCATTTGACGAGACGCTTCGCGCACGGCAGACAGCATTCTATATTTTGAACGACCTGACATGTTCTGAAAGTGCCCCATGAGCTTTGCTGAAAACCTCGCCGAGATAGAAGACCGCATTCTGAAAGCCTGTCAAAAGGCTGAGCGTGAGACCCGCCCGGAACTGGTCGCCGTTTCAAAACGCCAGCCTGATGAGCGCATCGAAGCGGCGCTGGCGGCGGGTGTGCGGATTTTCGGCGAAAACCGCGTGCAGGAAGCGCAGGAGCGCTGGGCGACACGTCGTGAAAAATATCCAGACCTGAAGCTTCGCCTTATCGGGCCGCTCCAATCTAACAAGTCTGAAGATGCGGTCGCGCTGTTCGATACAATCGACGTGTTGGATCGCCCGAAGCTCGCGCGTACGCTGGCGGATGCTATTCAGAAGCTCGGCAAAAGTCCTGAAATTCTGGTTCAGGTGAATACGGGCGAAGAGCCGCAAAAAGCCGGTGTTCTGCCGGGCGAGCTTGAGGCGTTTCTCACTGAAACTTGTCCTGATTTTGGTATCAGCCCGGTTGGCCTGATGGCTATTCCGCCTGCAGAGGAGCCTCCGGGCCCCCATTTTGCTCTGCTCGCAAAGCTTGCTGCTCGATATGACCTTAAGCAGCTCTCCATGGGTATGAGCGGCGATTTTGAGACGGCCATTCTCTATGGCGCGACGCATGTGCGTGTCGGCTCAGCCCTGTTTGGCGAGCGCGATTATTAGGCTCCATTAAAAATAGAAAAACAGTTTGACGAGACTGCTTTATCGTATTAACTAACTGACTGGTTAGTTATTTATGGAAGTCAGATGCAACGAGCCCGTACAGATGAAGCCAAGGATGAGCGCCGCCTTTCCATACTGATGGCGTCACTTGATGAATTCTATGAGAAGGGCTTTGCGGCGGCCCGAATGGACGACATTGCGCGCCGAGCCGGGCTCTCAAAGGCGGCTGTGTATCTCTATTTCAAAAACAAGGACGCGCTGTTCACAGAGTTGCTGCGTGAAATTTCGTCGCCGAAGCTCGACTATATTGATGCCTTCTTCGGCCGTGATCTGAGCTTTGAAGAGGCGATGAACCAGTTCGCAGAGTTCCTGCCCACCGTTATTCTCAATTCGCCTATGCCCAAAATGCTTAAAGTGATGATTGGCGAAAGTGGTGGTCACCCCAAGCTGATGCGGGAATTTCGTGAGACGGTTCTGGATCGCGTGATTTGTGCAGTCCGCACATTTCTCGAGCGGGCAGAAGCGCGCGGCGAAATTCAGCTGATAGATGCAGACCTGACGGCGCGCCTCATCCTTTCACCCATGCCGATGAATGGCATGTGGAGGATCCTCTTCGAATCCGATGCTGAGGCGCAGTTCGATGTCTCAAGAATGTTCAAAATTCACGCGCTCTACATGATCAGAGCCTTGTCCCCGAGCGGAGATTTACATGCCTCTTAAACGCGCTCTTCTGTCTGGATTTTTGCTGGCGCCTGCCTTGTTGCTCACCTCTTGTTCAGAGCCCGAGGATGCTGGGCATATCGGGTATGTGGAGGCTGACTGGATTTATATCGCCTCGCCGCAGTCGGGATGGGTGGTGAGCCGCCTTGTAAATGAGGGCGATCTGATCGAGCCGGGTGATCTTCTGTTTGAACTGGATGATGAAACTCAGCTTGCAGCTTTGGCAGAAGCGGAAAGCCGTGTTGCACAGGCTTATGCAGAAGCGCGCAATACCGAGACAGGCGCGCGGGCACCAGAGATCAGACAACTTCAGGCGCAACTTGCCGATGCTGAAGCCGCTTTGGCGAACGCAGTTAGTGAACGTGATCGCGTTTTGCCGCTCGTCGAACAGGGCCTGGAACCACGCTCACGCGGAGATCAACTGATAACCAGTGTGGAGCGTGCTCAAGCGGGTGTCGAGGCTGCAGAAGAAGCAATCGCCAGTGCGCGTCTGCCTGCAAGAGATGGCGTTCAGGAAGCGAGCCTTGCTGCAGCGCAAGCGGCGGAAGCGGCGCGTGCGACAGCGCAGATACGCGTGAATGATCGACAGGTTTTTGCACGCTCTGCCGGCCGGGTAGAGGAAGTTTTTCAGGACCCGGGTGAGTTTGTGAATGCCGGAACGCCCGTGCTGGCCGTGTTGCCGGATGACGGACTGACTGTTCGTTTCTTTGTGCCGCAAGCGGAGCTGCCTCAGTTCTTTATGGGCAAAGAAATTAGTGTCAGCTCTGATGGGAGCGGGCCTGTAATGGCTGTTATTTCCAGAATTGCTTCGGATGCGGAATTTACCCCTCCGGTGATCTATTCGGCGGATGAGCGCGACAAGCTGGTGTTTGAAGTTGAGGCGCGTCTGCCTGCTGGTTCAAACCTTCGTCCCGGGCTTCCGGTGGATGTGGATTGGTAGCGATCATGTCTGGCGATAGCGATCTTGCCATTGATGTGCGCGGCCTGGTGAAACGCTTCGGCGACAAGGCCGCGGTCAATGGTGTCGATATACAGATGCCGCGCGGAAAGGTGTGGGGATTTCTTGGCCCGAACGGGTCCGGGAAAACCACCACCATTCGAATGATTTGCGGGCTTCTGAAAATCAGTGAGGGTGAAGGCTCCTGTCTTGGGTATGACATCAAGAAGGATGCCTCCCGCATCAAGTTGAAGACCGGATATATGACCCAGAAATTCTCTTTCTGGTCAGACCTGACAATTCGCGAAAATCTGGAGTTCGTCGCGCGGCTCTATCAATTGCCTAAAATGAAGCGTGTCGTGGACGAAACGCTTGAAGGGCTGGGGCTTGCCCATCGTCAACGCCAGCTCGCCGGTGCTTTGTCTGGCGGGTGGAAACAGCGCCTCGCTCTGGCTGCGGTCACCATGCATGGTCCGGATCTGCTTTTGCTTGATGAACCCACAGCAGGTGTCGACCCACAGGCGCGCCGGGATTTCTGGGATGAGATTCACCATCTCTCCCGCAATGGCATGACCGTTCTTGTCTCTACCCACTACATGGATGAGGCAGAACGCTGCGATCGGATTGTGTACCTTGCCAATGGGCAGAAGGTCACCGAGGGCCGCGTCCAGAACATCATTGACCGGTCTGGTCTGGTGACATGGCGCGCGGAGGGTGATGCGGTCCGTGACTTGTCGTCCGAGATCGAAGGTCAGGATGGCGCAGAGCATGTCGCCTATTTCGGCTCTGCCTTGCATGTGTCCGGCACGGATGAGGCGCGTCTTCGCGACACAATCTCACATTTCCAGCGACCGGATGTGGAATGGCATGAAGTTCGCCCAAGCCTTGAGGACGCGTTTATCGCGCTGATGGCACGTGCGGGCGTAGACCAGAGGGATCATGGCTGATGGGTGCATTCTTCCGCATATGGGCTGTGATGATGAAAGAGCTGACGCAGATGCGTCGGGACAGGCTGACTTTCGCTATGATGTTTGGCGTGCCGATCATGCAGCTCATTCTGTTTGGCTATGCTATCAATATGGACCCTAAAAATCTGCCTGCGGCCGTTGTCGCGGAAGAGCAGACGCCGATCGTTCGCACCATCATCCATGCGATGGAAAATTCCGGATATTACGACTTCATTCTTCAGACTGAGGACCCGGATGAAAGCCAGACCCTGCTTGCACGCGGCGACGTGGCCTTTGTTGTGACCATCCCGACCGGATTTACGGAGCGCCTTATTCGAGGCGAACGCCCGGAGCTTCTGATCGAAGCAGATGCGTCTGACCCGGCCGCGGCATCGGGCGCAGTGAGCTCGGCGCAAACGATCATTGCCTCGGCGCTGGCCGATGAGTTGAATGGTTCATTGTCATATCTCGCACAGGGGCCACCGCCTTTCGATCTACGTGTACAACGGCTCTACAATCCGGAGGGGCGCACGCAGTACAATATCGTACCGGGACTTCTGGGCGTCATTCTCACCATGACACTGGTGATGATCACAGGCATGGCAATGACCCGCGAAGTTGAACAGGGCACGATGGAGAATCTTCTCGCCATGCCGGCCAAGCCGGTCGAGGTGATGCTTGGGAAGATCTTCCCTTATGTGGGCGTCGGGGCGGGGCAGGTCTTTGTAATCCTTATGGCGGCTCACTTCATTTTTGGCGTGCCGTTCGTTGGGAATCTCTTTGTGCTGTTGCTGGGTGTTGGTGTGTTTATGCTGGCAAACTTGGCGCTCGGTTTTACCTTTTCGACTCTGGCTCAATCCCAGATGCAGGCCATGCAGCTGACCTTTTTCTTCTTCCTGCCATCCATTTTGTTGTCCGGCTTCATGTTCCCGTTCCGGGGCATGCCTGAATGGGCGCAGATGATTGGTGAGGTCATGCCGCTCACGCATTTCCTGCGCATTGTACGCGGGGTGATGCTGAAGGGCGCAAGCCTGGGTGAACTCTACATTCAGATGCTTGCCATGCTCGCTTTCGTGATTGTTGTCATGGCGATCGCCATGTCGCGTTATCGCAGGACACTCGACTGATATGACGACCAGATTTCTTAAGATCTTCGCCCTCAGTGCCTCCGCCTTCGCTTTGGCGGGGTGTATCACGCCGCCGGACCGGACGGCGGAGCTGACGCCTGCGCCCGAGATGAGCTGGTCCGACGCCATGACTGAATATGGCCTGTCTGCGCGCGCTGAGCGGTCAGCCAGTCCGTGGTGGTATGTGTTTAATGACGAAACGCTGAATGCCTTGGTCGAAGAGGCGCTGGCCCAAAATTTGTCACTGGCGCAAATGCGCGCAAGCGTTCTTGAGGCGCGCAGTGCATTGACCCTGACTGAGGCCGGTGCGCGCCCGGCCGTGTCTGCGCGAGGTCAGGCCTCGGCTGTGCGTATGTCGGAAACAGGGCAGCTGCCCATCGGGGCGATTCCGGGCTATTCCGCAGAACAAATGCTGTATTCAGCTGGATTTGATGCGAGCTGGGAGATTGACCTCTTTGGCCGTCAAAGCCTTCGCGAAGATGCATCGCTCGCTCAGATTTCGCTCCAAGAAGAAAGTCTTCGCGATGCGCAGATCAGCCTGACGGCGGAACTTGTCCGGGCATGGGTTGAGTTACAGTCTGTCCGCGCTGAACGCGCGCTGTTGCATGCCAATCTGGACCGCCAGCGCGACATTCTGGAAATGGTTGCCCAGCGCCGTGAGCATGGCGAAGCCTCCGATATAGAAGTCGAACAAGCCGAATTGCGTCGTCTTCAGACGGCGGTATCAGAACCCTCCCTGAATATGCGGGAACGCCTGGCGCGAAATCAGATCGCTATTCTGACGGGGCAAACCCCGTATGATTTGACACTCGAAAGTTTGCCGGAGGCGTCTCTGCCTGATAGCCCGCAGGCCGCATTGTCTGGCATGCCTTCAGATGTTCTGGCGCATCGGGCCGATGTGAGGTCAGCTGAGCGCCAGTACGCACTGACCGCGCGTCAGCTCGATCTGACCCGGCTGGATACATATCCGAGTTTTAGTCTCATTGGATCTGTAGGCCCTGAAACTACCGACATATCAGAGTTTCTATCACCCGAAAGCCTGGCAGTAAATCTGGCGGCGATGGCGAGCTGGTCCCTTTGGGATGGAGGGCGTCAGGCGGCCAGTGAAGCGGTTGGGGAGGCCCGATTGCAACAGGCCGAGCTTGCCTATGCTGAGGCGGTTTTGACAGCGGTAAATGACGTTGAGAGCGCCGCAGTCCGGTATGGCGAAACGCTTCAGCTCGTGTCGAATCTTGAAGCCGTCCTGGCATCTGCGGAGCGCCTGAACGGATATGCGCGGGGTCGCTATGAAGGCGGAACAGGAACGGTTCTTCAGGTCACCGAAACGGAACGTGACCAGATCGATGTTGAGCGCCAGCTAACAGAAGCCCGCCGTGATGCACTGTTTGCGTACATCGCTTTGTTGAAGGCGCTGGGCGGGGCCAGCTAAAGCCTATTTCCGCATACGGAATAATTCGTATTCGGGCAGGTCTGTCGGCTCTTCTTCGCACTCATATACGCCTTCCGGGTAAATGCGCGGGGTCGGAAAACCGGGGCGTGGACGGATATTGCCCCAGACCGGGTCCATATGGACCATGCGAACGGCCATGAGTTCTGCTTCTTCGGGCGTGTCGGCTTCGACGATCAGTTCGGTGTCAAAGCCATAGAGTTTCCAGCGGCCTTGTTCCCGCATCGGAAAATATTCACCCTGCAAATCCACTGCATATAGCGCCATGATCATTCCCTCATTTGTTGCGCGCAGGGAAACGCATAATCATGGCAGTGACAAGGCGCATAGATGTATGGTCGACTCAGGGGCCCTGAAAGCGGGTCTGGCGATAACCTAAACGGCCATGCTCGACCATCTCGGTCCATCCAAGCTTTCGGTAAGTGGCGATAGCGGACTCATTCAACGTATCCACATCCAGTTGGAGTGGGCCGCCTGCAACGCCGCGTGCAACCTGTAACAGGCCTTGAGCAATGCCGCACAATCGCCAGTCTCTTTCGACAAACAGATGCGAGACATAGCGCGTGCCCGCATGAAGAATGAGGAAGCCGACAACGCCCGCCTGTGGTTCGCTGGCCACCAGAACGCTGGCATTCCTTAAGCTGTAATGAAGGGCTTCAAGTTCCTTCAGCGCATCGCGCCAGGGGAAGTCATACAGACAATCGGAAAAAACGCGTTCGATATCGGTGTGATCGTCGCGGCTGTGAGGCCGAATTTCCCATCCGGCAGAGACATGAGTCAGCATAGCCATTCGTACATAGTATGCTGAAAACGCTGAATTGAAAAGTCGGCCTCTGAACAACTGGATGCGCCTAGAGACAGATCGTGCAGCCCTGTGGTGTGCAGCATGTATCGGTGAAGCCGGAAGACGCTTGCTCGGTTGACGGTGCGCTCGCGGTTGCAAGCGGCGCCAGTGCAGAAAGGCTAAGGCCTGCGATAGCGGCAAAGACCAGTTTTTTCATGAAAAGTCCCTCTTACAGAAAACCGGGCGAAACCTTCGCCCGACCTGATAGAAATAGGGACAGTGTTCGACACTCTGTTCAAGTGCGTAGGAGGGTTCAAGTCGCTGATGACGCCGAGGTTTTTGTTTACGTCAGCTTTCGAGCCGCTAGGCTGTAAGTTAGGCGTTTATGGTGAGGGGCTATGGTCAACGCAGTTTTGGTTCAAGGGTCGCAATCGGAATATGACGATCAGCCCGGTGTCTCATACCATTTTCCAAAACGTTATCTGCGTCGTATGGAAGAGTGCGTCGGAGATTGGGTAACGTTTTTCTCCCCTGTCAAAGATACGGGTGTCAGCAAAGAGGCACGCGGCGCGTTTTTCGCGGTTGCTCAAATCGAGCGAATTATTGCGGACGCAAAATTAGCTGATCATTTTTACGCTGTTTATGTGCCGAATACTTATGCAGGCTTCGCGAACCCTGTGCCGCGACAAATGTTGGGGCGATTTCTAGAGCCAGCGATGTCAGGCAAAGACGGAAAGGCGAATGTGGGAGTTGCGCTTCAGGCTGTACGGCATATCCCTTTCTCTGCGTTTCAAGAAATTGCCGAGCTGGGTTGGAAAGAGATCGAAATCGAACTTCCTCGGTACGATGAGATAGACTCAAAACGGAAAGGGGTCGCCGAAGATCAGACGCCGTTCGAGTACGATGTCGAGCGTAAAATTGTGGCTGAACTGGTCAATCGAAAGGTGCGCGACGTTCGTTTTCGGGGCTCCGTCTTGATGGCTTATAATAAAACGTGTGCTGTGACTGGATGGAGTTTCGTAAATGGTGGCGGGCGCGCCGAAGTCGAAGGTGCGCATATCAAACCGGTTGCTGAGAAGGGGCCCGATACAATCGATAATGGGTTGGCACTCTCGGGCACCGTTCACTGGATGTTTGATCGTGGACTAATTTCTATTTCGGCCAATGATGAGATTCTAATCTCTAGGAAAGTGAATGACCTGGATGGGGTTAAACGGATTATAAATCCGACGGGGAAACTCATTCGTCCAAAACGCCCTGAGCATCAGCCGCATCCTGCATTCATTGAATGGCACAGAACGCGTTTTGGATTTGCAGCGTAACAAAAAAAGCCCGGTCATCGCGCCGGGCTTTTTATTTGTTTTGCAATATTACGGGCTGGCCTGCGCCAGCTCTCGCGCGCAGAGATACAGTTTGATTGCAATCGGTTCACTGGAACGATTTCTTTAAATCAAACAGCCTCAACCTTCTTCATGCGCTTGCGCTCATTCGGGTCGAGATAGACTTTACGCAGGCGGATGTTTTCCGGCGTAACTTCCACCAGCTCATCATCCTGAATGTAAGCCAGAGCACGCTCGAGCGTGAGCTTCATCGGAGGCGTCAGGCGAACCGCTTCGTCCGTACCGGAGGCGCGAACGTTGCTGAGCTTTTTGCCTTTGAGGACGTTCACTTCCAGATCGTTGTCACGGGAGTGTTCGCCGACAATCATGCCGCCATACACTTTTTCCTGTGGCTCAATCATGATCTTGCCGCGGTCTTCAAGGTTCCAGAGTGCAAACGCAACAGCTTCGCCTTTTTCCATAGCGATCAGAACGCCGGTGTGACGGCCCTGGATTTTGCCTTTGTGCGGTTGGTAGTCGAGGAAGACGCGGTTCATGATGGCTGTACCGCGCGTATCAGAGAGAAGCTCGCCCTGATAACCGATCAGACCACGCGTTGGTGCATGGAAGACGAGGCGCGTACGACCAATGCCTGATGGACGCATTTCAACCATTTCGGCTTTACGCTCAGAAAGTTTCTGAACAACAGCGCCGGAATGTTCGTCATCAACGTCGATCACGACTTCTTCGATAGGCTCAAGCTTGTCGCCATTTTCGTCTTCTTTGAAGACCACTTTCGGACGGGAGACACCCAGCTCAAAGCCTTCGCGGCGCATGGTCTCGATGAGAACGGAGAGCTGAAGCTCGCCCCGGCCAGCGACTTCAAAAGCCTCTGCTTCAGTAGAGCGGCTGACTTTCAGGGCCACATTGCCTTCAGCTTCTTTCAAAAGACGGTCCCAGATCATACGGGAGGTCACTTTAGAGCCTTCGGTACCCGCCAGTGGTGAATCGTTCACACGGAAGGTCATGGCAATGGTTGGCGGGTCAATTGGCTGAGCCTGCATTGGCTCATCAACGTCGAGCGCACAGATTGTGTCGGCAACCGTCGCTTTGGTCAGGCCGGCGATGGAAACAATGTCACCTGCAACGCCTTCATCGATTGGAGAGCGTTCAAGGCCACGGAATGCCAGAACCTTGGAGACACGGCCCTGCTCAACGATTTCGCCTTTACGGTTCAGCGCTTTGACAGCCATGTTTGGCTTCACTGTGCCCGCTTCCACGCGGCCCGTCAGAATACGGCCGAGGAAGTTGTCAGAGGCGAGCGTTGTCGCCAGCAGTTTGAAAGAGCCTTCAGAAACGCGTGGTTCCGGAACGTGCTTCATGACTAGCTCGAACAGGGAGTCCATGTTGGTTGTCGGATCGTTATAGTCGAGCGACATCCAGCCATTCTTCGCAGATCCGTAGAGGATCGGAAAATCGAGTTGATCATCATCAGCGTCAAGGTTTGCGAACAGGTCGAAAACTTCGTTGATCACTTCGTCCGGGCGGCGCTCTGGCTTGTCGATTTTGTTGACAGCCACGATAGGACGCAGACCGACTTTAAGAGCTTTGGAAACAACGAATTTGGTCTGAGGCATTGGGCCTTCAGCCGCGTCGACGAGAACGATACAGCCGTCCACCATGTGCAGAATACGCTCAACCTCACCACCGAAGTCGGCGTGGCCTGGGGTGTCTACGATGTTGATGCGATTGCCATTCCACTCAATGGAGGTTGCCTTCGCGAGAATGGTGATGCCGCGCTCTTTCTCCAGATCGTTGGAGTCCATCATACGGTCAGAAGTGTTCTCGTTTTCACGGAACGTGCCTGACTGCTTCAGGAGTTCGTCGACGAGGGTCGTCTTGCCGTGGTCGACGTGCGCGATGATTGCGATATTTCGCATGGACATGAGTTACAGGCCTTGGAAGGGAGGAAGTATTGCGCCGCACATAAGCGAAAACACCGCCCTTGGCTATGGTCTGTATAAGGAGAAGTGCACAAAGTTGGACCTTAAAGCCCCGTTCAGGCGTTCAATCTGCGGTTATTGACGATCTGAAGAGGGATATTGGCCGGTGAAATCATTCAAGAGCCAGTGTGCAGGTGCAGCGTGTATGGCGCTGGTTGGATTAATGCTTTCTGGCAATGCGCTGGCGCAGGACTGGCGACACCCCAATGCGATAGACATTCCGGCACATTCTGGCGGGGAAAACCGCTCCGGCCTTCTGGGGAATACGCAGGTCGATTTTCTGGTTCCTCAGCGCGATGGATATCACTCAAGCGTTCAACGGTTTGTGGATGGCTTGAATGCGGACCCGGCCTTTGAAGGATTTCACATCTGGCGGTCCGCTTCACAGGCGGATCGTTCGGCAAATGGCGAAGTGCAGATAGTATATGGAGAGGATTCCTACATAGCTGATGCGAATGCTGTTGCGCGAACCCTGTCCGGCCTGACGGGCAATCGCGTCTGTGTCAGCTTTCAGCCGGGCTCGCGACTGGAAGGCCTGGGGCATATCAATGTGTATCTTCCACGGCATCTGGACTTTTCGGTGCTGGCGGGCGGCCAGGAAACACCACGCGCAGGCAGCTGCCATGAAACTCGCACACCGCAGGCGGGCGCTTCCGTCTCAGACTATGCCAAACGAGAAGCCCGCTAATCGGGTTCAGTCTTGCGCAGTGGCAACTGTTATTGCCGCGACGGGAGCCTTTCTGGACGACGTTTAACGTATGTGAGGACGCGCCAGAAGGAGATCATCATGATCAGATCCACCCTACTGACCGTCACCCTGTTTGCTGTTGCGGCTCCGATGGCATTTGCAGGTCCGGCCGAACCGATTGAACGAAGCGGCAACCGTGTCGCTGGAGTAGAACATGACGCCCGTCCACCGCAGGAGAATGGGCGTATGCAGATGGCGGATAATCGCCATGAGCGCCATGAGGGTCCGCAGGCGGGTCCCGAACGTCGCGACGGTCACAATGGTGGTCGTGAGTGCGATAACCGCCAACATGCGGCTGGGCCTCAGGGCAGTCGCCGCGATGCGCCGCCACCGCAGGCACGTGATGGCGGTCGGGGTGAGCCACAAGGCCCACAGTCTGGTCGTCCTGGTCAGCCAGAGCCGCGTCGCACATTTTAAGTCTGCGGGGTGCAGACCCGGTCCTGTCGCCCAAAGCAGGACAAAAAGAAAGGCGCCCAATGAGGCGCCTTTCGCGTATGGATATGACGGTCAGACCGAAACTGTGAGGCCGACGTCAATATTTCCGCGCGTTGCGTTGGAGTACGGGCAAACCTGATGGGCTGTTTGTACCAGTTTCTCCGCAACAGTTTGCTCAACTCCCGGCAAAGACACATTCAGAGTCACAGTCAGGCCAAATCCGCCTTCAGAGCGAGGCCCGATGCCGACTTCTGATGTGACGCTGGTCTCCGCTGGAACTTTGAACTCTTTGTTTTGTGAGGCGACTGCTTTCATCGCGCCGATGAAGCAGGCTGCATAACCCGCCGCAAACAATTGTTCCGGATTGTTCCCGTCGCCGCCTGCGCCGCCAAGTTCCTTAGGAGTTGAAAGATTGACTTTCAGGCTGCCGTCCAGGGTTTGGGCCGCCCCGTCACGTCCACCGGTGGCTTTTGCCTGGGTTTTGTAAAGTACATTCACACTCATGATTGGCTCCATTATATCGTATACGATTGAATAGTGTGCGATATATAAAAATATCTGCTCAGGTGTCAATGCTTGCGATTAAATCGCGTGCGATTTATATTCAGCTGATACAAAAGGACCGCCCGCTATGGAAAAATGGTTTGAAGGTAGGGAGCTGAACTTTGAGGAGTTTCTGTGCTTCTCGCTGTACTCCACTAATCACGCAATGAACCGCGTCTACGCGCCGATATTGAAAGAGTTGGGGCTGACCTATCCGCAATATCTGGTGATGCTTGCGCTCTGGAAGAAAGACGGCCAATTGGTAGGCGAGCTGGGCCAGAGAATGGATCTGGAATCAAGCACGCTGACCCCTCTGCTAAAGCGACTGGAAAAGTTGAACTATGTGCGCCGACGGCGCGACGTCGAGGATGAGCGCAAAGTGCGTGTAACGCTCACCTCAGAAGGGCATGCCTTGCACGAGCGGGCGGCCTGTGTGCCGGGGCAGATTCTCGAAGCGATTGGAATGACGCCGGATGAGATTATTGCTCTGTCTGCGCAGATCAACAAAGTACGCAAAAACCTTGAAAGCTGGACAGAGGCCGAGGGCTGAGCATTAAAAAAGGCGCCCAATGAGGCGCCTTTCGCTGTTTTTTGAGCTGGGGGCTAAAGTCTAGCTGCCCATCACTTCTTCAAGGAAGGTGATCAGCGCGCTCCAGGAGCGTGCATCCACATTCGGGCTGTAGAACATGCCGCCTTCTTTGTCGTTTGCCAGCTTATTGGTGAAAGCGTGGCCCGTATCTGTATAGGCAATCAGTTGAGTGTCCGCACCTTTGGCCGTCATCTCATCCAGAACGCCTTTCATCTGATCAGGCGTCGCCATTGGGTCGTCATATCCGTGCAGGATGAGGACTTTCGCGTCGATGGTTTTATCCGCGGGCAGATTGTCCGCCGCGAAGAACAGACCGTGGAAAGATACAACAGCCGTCACATCAAGGCCGGCGCGGGCTTCGTCCAGCGCGCACAGGCCACCAAAGCAATATCCAATGCCAACCGTCTTGTCTTTGCTGACACCAGTCTCGCTCTGAGCGGTCGCGATAGACAGCGCAAGACGTGACTGAAGCAGAGCGCGGTCACCAACCAGCGGGTTCATCAGTGCTTCGCAGCCTGCCGGGTCAGAGGCGCGATTACCCTTGCCGTAAATGTCATAGGCAAATGCCGCATAGCCGAGGTCGGCCAGCTTTTCACAGACATTGCGCTCATGGTCTGATTGCCCGCCCCAGGCATGACCTACAACGATCAGGCCGATAGGCGCTGCGTCGCCCGGCGTCGCCAGATAACCTTCATAAGTGAGTTCTGCGTCTGAATATTCGACGTATTTCGTGGCCATGCGCCAGTCTCCCTTCCTGATATTCCTTCACCGCAAAGAGGTAGAGGCTGGGGCGGGGGAGTTCAACGGGAAAACTACCCGTCGCTTATCGCTGCCGCGTCTGTTGAGGCGAAGTCGATATCCCTCGCCACCCTAAACCCGGTAAGAGCATTTCGTTGATTCGCTCCACGTCGCTGAAGCCGAGAGGCCGACCTCAGCCACTCTGCAGCAATCGCAAACGACCCCCCTTTAGTCGGGATAATGTTATCGAAAGCACACTGTTCTACGGGCCTTGCAGACCCATCGGTTGGAATGTTCCTAAGATTATCGACATAACAATCCTGAATCCATTCAGTGACGTTCCCATGGACATCATACAATCCAAACGGATTTGGCGCGAAACTGCCCACGGGAGCCGCGCCAAAAAAGCCGTCGTCACAATCTGGGTTTCCCTGAGTGTTGAACTCTGAAAGACGTGTAATATCGCTCCCGTTCGCGATATCACACAACTCGGCCTCGCCTTTATCATTCGAAAACCTACCCGTCGTGCCCGCGCGCGCCACATACTCCCACTCTGCTTCGCTCAGCAGTCTGTATGTCTCTCCAGTCGAGCGGCTCAACCAATCCGTATAGCTGTGCGCTTCATGCCAGCTCAGGCCGGACATAGGCATCAAACCCTGACTTGCCGCGTCATCGCGCTGCATCGCATAGGACACAGGACACCCGTCAGCATCGACGCAGTTCCAGTATTCCTCCCATGTCACTTCAAAGCGACCAACCGCGAATGAATAATCGATCGTAATCTGCTGTTGCGGGCCTTCGTCCGGGTAACGGCCCTCTTCCGTTTCAGGCGATCCCATCAAAAATGTGCCTGGGGGAATAACGACCATTTGCGGGCCATTTTCGCCCGGACTAAAAGAGTCCGTGAAAACGTCTCCCGCTCGATAGTCGTCTGGGAGGCGCTGATGAATCTCAACTTCGCTGACAGAGGCGTGTTGCACTCTGGAGAGGCGATCGGGCGACTGATTGAGCCCACAAGAGCCAACGAGCAAAACTAAGCAAGCTGCTTGCATTTTCATCGCTATCTCCACCTTCCGACAATTGGCCCACGTTAAGGCGTGCTAGTGGCTCAGTTCAACGACAATCGGCCAATTCGGAACGGATTGTGCAAATGGGGCGTTCACTCTTCAATCCCGGAGAGATGAGATGAAATATATCAGCAAGCGCCTGTTCGACGGAGAGGCCATAGAATATTGCGGTGACTTTCACGGCCTGCATAAATTCATGGCGTGGATGACGCTGCTGTTTCTGGGCGTGTTCCTGATTGGTATTTATCTTTTCATCAAGATGAAGGTGCGCTTTGCCACAACAGAATTCTGCGTCACCTCACGGCGCATTGTGCTGAAGACCGGCTTGTTCACCGCGCATATGATTGATCTTGAGCTCGACGCCATTGAAGGCGCGCATATTTATCAGAGCTTTTTCGGGCGTATTTTTGGGTATGGCGATGTGATTGTGCAGGGGCGCGGTGAGGGTGGTATTGATTTCCCTATTATGGCCCATCCAGGCAGGTTTGTTGCCGCTATTGAAGAGGCTCGCATGCATGCGCAGGCCGCGCCGATGGAAATGCTTTCCGAAGAATTGCATCACGCGCAGGCAGCTGAATGAACCAAGTCACGACAATTTTTCACTTGGAATCTCGGGTTTTGTTTTCGTTTCCCCAAGATGCTTCATCAATATCGAAATGTGGTGAAACAAATTTGCAAAATTTTGTAATGTGGTCTCGTTCGATATCAAAATGAAGGAATTGTTTTTTTTCCGCAAAAAAGGACCGGACATTTTGGTAGTGAACCTGGCGCGTCTCTCGCCATTGGTCAACGACTTCGCGCTCTGATTTGCGGCTAAAGGCCATTGCTCGACGAATAAGGTCGCCTCCTCTATGGTTCAACCTTGATTTGATCCAATTATCTTCGTTCCTATCATTCAGGATGAAGTATGACTTAGGAAACGCTTCGTGCATTGCTTCGAAGTCAAGAATTTTTTCAAGTTGTACTGTCTCAGAAAAATAGAAAATATCAGAGAAGGCGGTGAAAGCCTTGCAAAACTCATGCAAATCATTGGTGGTTTGAGCGCAATCCATTTCAAGCGCGAGGTATCGGTATTCCGATGACAAAAGGCGATTGGGTCTGTCAGAAACGAGAGAGTGTTTCTTGAATCGCCAGTGTGCAGACTTGATACCACTCTTTGATAATAAGCGGTGAAAAGAAGTTGTGCCGCATTTGTTAAATCCGATAAAAAAGATCTTTACGTCCGGATTTTTCACCTGACTGATTGCATTTTTCAAATTTATAAAAGCTGTAGCCACAGTCGCCCCCGGAATTTTGCACTGACAGTTTTATGCTTAAACTGATGTGCCGTCGCGGGCATGATTAAATCAGGGCAATGAAAAGTTGCTTTTTGCATTAACTTTGAACGCAAGTGATGCCTCTTTCGGCTTATGAATTATTGAATCCAGCAATGAGTGGTCTGTGCTCGAGGGGTGCTTTTTAGTCATTGACTTGTGCCTTTTATACCGAAGCTGCCCTGTTGTTTTGTAGTTGTAGTTTGCAAAAGAAGATACGCCTTCTAAATAAAAAGAAGGCTCGATTCATTTCGACCGAAAGGTAAAAGAAAATTGCATCACGCGCAGGCAGCTGAGTAGTTATCAGCCCGTAAGTCGAATTGCTCTTGCTTCAATTCAGGCCGACCTTTAGGTCAGTCCAGAGATAAGAACTCTGGAAATTCTCCCTATGAGCAAGCTCGTGGCCGTGCTCGGCCCGACAAATACCGGAAAAACGCATTACGCGCTGGAACGCATGCTGGCTTATCGGTCGGGCATGATCGGCTTGCCTTTGCGCCTGCTTGCCCGCGAGATTTACGACAAAGTGGTCGCTCGCAAGGGCGAGGCTGCGGTTGCGCTGGTGACCGGCGAAGAGCGCATCTGGCCGGAAAAGGCACGCTATTTCATCTGCACGGTAGAGGCTATGCCCTTATCGCAGAAGGTGGATTTTCTCGCCGTCGATGAAATTCAGCTCGCCTCAGACCCGGATCGTGGTCACGTTTTTACGCATCGCCTTCTGCATGCGCGCGGCGTGCATGAAACGCTTCTGCTCGGCTCTGAGCCTATGCGAAATGCGCTGCACAAGCTGGGGCTGGATGTCGACACAACGCATAGAGAGCGTTTTTCCGAGCTGACTTATACGGGCCCGACAAAGATCACGAAATTGCCGAAGCGTTCGGCGATTGTCGCGTTTTCTGCAGACGAAGTGTACGCCATTGCTGAGCTGCTAAAGCGCCAGCGCGGTGGTTCAGCGGTGGTGATGGGCGCGCTCAGCCCGCGCACCCGCAATGCGCAGGTGGAGATGTATCAGTCCGGCGAGGTGGATTATCTGGTCGCGACAGATGCCATCGGCATGGGGCTTAATCTGGATGTGGAACACATCGCTTTTGCATCGCGCGCAAAGTTTGACGGGCGGCGCAGGCGTCAGCTCACATCCACAGAGGCCGGGCAGATTGCGGGTCGGGCCGGGCGGTTCCGCACCGATGGTACATTTGGCGAGACAGCGGACTGCCTGCCCTTCGATGAAGAAATGGTCGCTTGCATTGAAGCGCATAATTTCGAGCCTGTGGAACAGATCCAATGGCGCAATTATGATCTGTCCTATAAGTCGATTGACCAATTACTCCGTTCACTGACAATGCCATCTGGCGAGTCCATTCTGCGCCAGACGCCGGATGCGCTGGACGAAGCGACATTACGCCGTCTGGCTATGGATACAGATGTTCAGACAGCGACGCGCTCCCCGGCACATGTGAAACGGCTTTGGGATTTATGCTGTCTGCCAGATTTCCGGCGTACGGGCGTTGACGGGCATTTACGTGTGGTACAATCGCTCTGGTCTCAGCTCGCAGAACCGGGCGCGCGGCTTTCTTGCGACTGGATGGAAACCGCTCTTTCACGTTTGCGTTCCACTGAAGGCGATCTGGATGTATTACAGACGCGACTTGCAGCAATCCGCACTTGGACGTATGCCGCCAACCGGTCGGACTGGGTCGAAGATGCTGAAAGCTGGCGCGCCCAGACGCGAGAAATAGAAGATCTTTTGTCAGATGCTCTTCATGAGTGTTTGACTCTTCGCTTTGTAGACAAGAGAACCACCGCATTAATGCGAGGGCTCAGCCGAGAGGATGCAATGGAAGCCGGATTTGGCGATAACGGTGAGATCACGATTGAAGGCCATGTGGTCGGTCATCTTGAAGGATTGGTATTCCGTCCTGTGACAGATGCGAAGACCATTGAAGGTAAAGCTGTGCGCAATGCTGCGCTACAGGCTCTGAAACCCGTTCTCTCTCAAAGACTGTCAGACATCGCGAAAGCGGATCTGGTTGCGTTTGCTATCAATGATTATGGCCAGGTGCTGTATGCGGACAAACCTGTCGCGCGCCTGACAAAAGGTGCGGACTGGCTGTCGCCGCGCGCTGAACTCATTGGTGCAGAAGATTCCGCGCCGGAAGAACGCGAAGCTGCGCGTGCGCGCTGCGAGAGCTATGTCACCGAATATTCTGCAAAGCTTCTGCCTGCGCTTCTGGCGCTTAAGCGACAGCTGAATGATGCAGAGCTTCCGGGCGTTGCGCGTGGTCTGGCGTATCGGGTTCTGGAATCCGGTGCATCGATCGATCTGCGCAAGGATGAGCCACCGGTTCGTTTGTCTGCTGAAGAACGTGAAGCGTTGAAAGGCTGGGGCATTCGTGCAGGCCGTGTGGCGGCTTATGCGCCGGAAACGACAAAGCCTGCGCAACAGGCTCTGATCGCGCGTCTATTCTCTGTCTTCAATGATACCGATGTGATGATCGCGCCAACGGGCGCAGGCTCATTCCCCGTAGAAGTGGGCTGGAGCGACGCTGCGCTCAACAATCAGGGCTATATCAAGTTTGGTCCGCGTGCGATCCGCGCCGACCTTGCTGAACGTCTGGCCTGGGAAATCGATAAGCGCCGCAAGGAAGCGGGCAAGAACCTGTTCGAAATTCCAGCTGAGTTGGCTTCAGTTGTGTCCTGTCCGGGAGAAGCCTTCGTTGAAGTGCTGAAAGATTATGGTCTGGCACCTGCTGAACATGATGCTGAAACCGGTGCGGTGAAGAATTGGCGCTTTAAAGCGCGTGCTCGCCCGGAAGGTCGTCCGGATCGTGGTCCGCGCAAAGGCCCGCCAAACCGCGAAGGTGGTCTGCGTCCAACAGGTCGCGGCAAGGCGGCGACAGGCAAGGGCGGTAATCGCCCGCAACGCAATGACCAGCGCGGTCAGGCCAAGGCGCGGGCAGCTGAACGCGCTGAAGCTCGCAAGCAGGACCCGGATAATCCGTTCGCTGCTCTGGCTTCGCTTCTGCCACCAGAACCAAAGCCTAAGCCGAAGCCGAAGAAGAAAAAGCCAAAGGCCGCAAAGCCTGAAGCTGCTGCGACTGAGCCAGAGGTGAAGGTTGAAGACGCGAGCGTTGAAACGCCTGTGGTGACACCGGACACAGCTGCGCCAGTAGAAACGCCTGCGGCCCCGGAAACGCCTCCTGCCGAAGGTGGTTCTGAACCCGAAACGCCTAAGAGCTGATTGCCTTGGACGAGACCGAACAGCGTCTCGATATCTGGCTGTGGCGAACACGGTTTTTCAAAATGCGCGCAGACGCCGCCAAAGCGGTGTCTCAAAAGGGCGTACGCATTGACCGGACCGGCATGGTGCGCAAATCCCAGAAACCGGGCGCGACAGTGTGTGAGGGCGATGTCCTCACCTTTCGCGCGCGGGGGCAGGTCTTAACCGTGCGCGTGCTCGGTTTGCCTGCGCGTCGCGGACCTGCTGCCGAAGCACAGGGTTTCTATGACACACTGACAGAGGAAACCGGCGAGCAGGGTTGACGTGATCGATCAAGTGCTGTCGTTTTTTCCCGGGAAGTTCAAGGACATTCAAATGCTGAGCTGGTTGAAATCACTCTTTGGGTCAGAGTCTGAACCTGAAGCTAATGCGGGCCGTACAGAGGACCCGAAAGTCGCTGCTGCTGCGCTGCTCGTTGAAACAGCGCTGACAGACGGCATTTACGCGGAGATTGAAAGCACACGGATTACCGAAGTGCTGATCAAGACTTTTAACATCAGTCTGGAAGAGGCGGGGGATATCCTCGATGAGGCTGAAGATCTGGCTGAACAGGCGACGGGCGCGCACCAGTTCACAACGCTGGTGAAAGAGCTGCCGATCGAGAACCGCATCTCATTTGTTGAGGGGCTTTATTATGTGACCCTGGCTGACGGAGAGAAGTGTCCTTTCGAGGATGCCTTCGTTCGTCACGTCGCATCATTGCTTCATGTGGCCGATCGTGATCGCGCTGAGGCCAGACAGCGAGCAGAACAGCAGTCTTTAGCTTAACTCAATTGACTTTCTGGCATTGCGGTCGCATGTGACCACCTGCAAATGCTCGGAGAATGTTTGAATGACTTATATCGTCACTGATGCCTGTATTAAGTGTAAATACATGGATTGTGTCGAAGTTTGTCCGGTTGATTGTTTCTATGAGGGCGAAAACTTCCTCGTTATTCATCCGGACGAATGTATTGATTGCGGCGTGTGTGAACCGGAATGCCCAGTTGAGGCAATTGTGCCTGATACAGAGGATGAGCCGGACGGCAAATGGCTGAAGATCAACTCCAAATTTGCTGAGGTCTGGCCGAATATTACCCTCATGGGAACACCGCCGGCTGACCGGGATAAGTTCGCTGAAGAGAAGGGTAAGTACGAGAAGTACTTCTCTGAAAAGCCGGGCACGGGCACCTAGCTTTTATAAGACTAGAAATCTGCTCCATTGAGAGCTCTCAAAACGCCAATGTATAGCGCATTGGCGTTTTTGCTATTTTTGGGCTATAATAGAGTTCAGGCGTAGGCGGGCCGATCTGCCCGCGAACAGACGAAGTGAATACTGAATCGTCATACAGACGCTGGGTACTATTCTTTTGATAACTTTTGTGCTATATAGCACGCCCGCGCGATATTTTCTTAACGAAAGGTTAACAACGCTTAACGCTACCAATCAAGATCCTGTCTCGATTGGATGAGTTGGCTGTTGGCGCGTATATGTTTGCGTTGAGAGGTAATAAAAAGATGGCAAAACGAGCTCAAGACAACAAAGCAGCGTTCGAAGTCGGTCAACACGTCGTTTACCCGGCTCACGGTGTCGGCAGCATCACCGGCATTGAAAAAGAATCAGTCGCTGGCATTGAGCTTGAAGTCTATGTCGTTTCATTTGAGCAGGACAAAATGATCCTCCGCGTTCCGACCGCTCGCGCTGTTGCTTCTGGCATGCGCGCTCTTGCCGGATCTAAACTGGTTGACGATGCACTGCGCACGCTGGGTGGCCGCGCTCGCATCAAACGTACCATGTGGAGCCGTCGTGCTCAGGAATACGAAGCAAAGATCAACTCGGGTGATCTGATTTCAATCGCTGAAGTGGTGCGCGACCTGCACCGTGCTGAAGACCAGCCAGAGCAATCTTATTCTGAGCGTCAGCTCTATGAATCTGCTCTGGACCGTATGGCCCGCGAGCTTGCCGCAGTCGAAAACATCGAACGCGACGAAGCTATTGAGAAACTGACAACGTCTCTCGCTAAAAAAGCGGCCTAATCCCACCTAAAAGGTGATCCAAGCTAATTGAGACAACGTATCTCCTATAGAACAGGAGATACGTATGTCCGTTAGCGATTTGTCGAATCCCGCTGCAGACCGGCGCTTTGTCAAAGCCGCTATGGCGCGGCCTCTGCTTGAGGCCGACCAGGAGGCCAAGCTCGCGCGCGACTGGCGCGAGAATGAAGACGAAGCGGCATTACATGATCTGACTATGGCGTATATGCGCCTGGTGATTTCGATTGCCGGGAAATTTCGTCATTATGGTCTGCCAATCAGTGACCTCATTCAGGAAGGCAATATTGGCCTGATGCAGGCGGCTGCTCGGTTTGAACCGTCCCGCGAAGTTCGCTTTTCCACCTATGCGACCTGGTGGATACGCGCCTCGATACAGGATTATGTTCTGCGGAACTGGTCCATTGTGCGTACGGGCACAACAGCGGCGCAGAAATCTCTATTCTTCAATCTTAAACGTATTCGCGCCCAGATCGATGATCTGAATGACGAAACACTTTCGGCGGAATCGACGGCCTTCATTGCGACAGAGCTTGGCGTGAAAGAAGCTGAGGTCGAGAAGATGGCGGCGCGCATGTCAGCCTCTGACCGTTCATTGAATCTGCCGATTGGTGAGGATGGTGGTTCGCAGTATCAGGACCTTATTCCCGATGATGCAGAGACACCGGAAGAAGCCTATACGCGCGTGCATGACGGAGAGCAGCGATCTCAATGGGTGCGCGAGGCCATGTCTCGTCTGACGGAACGAGAGCAGGTGATTATTCGCCGTCGGCGCCTGACTGAGAACACTGAGACGCTGGAAGCGCTGGGCCAGGAGCTTGGTATTTCCAAGGAACGCGTTCGCCAGATCGAGCAAGCCGCGCTTAATAAGCTGCGTTCAGTGCTTGGTGAAATTGTCGGCGACCCTGAAGCGGCAGGGATACTTCCTGAAGCCTAAAGGGCGGGAAGCGAACGGATATTCTGCGGCGCGCCGACATATATCGTTCCATTTCGTATCCAGCCTCGCAGCTCCACTTCGCCTTCGCTGTTTTCAAGGCAGTCGCCGAACGGGCTGTCATATTCTGCGCGCAATGGCTCGCCTGCCAGCTGATATTCGCAGCTTCCATCCGAAAGCTCTTCATACACCAGACGTCCCTGTGTGATTGCAAATTCGCCGTCCAGCCGCGCGATCTCGTCTGGTGTATGGAATGGTGAGTAACGCTCCCAAAGGCCAGTTTCGGTCATGCGCGCCCTGTCTTCTGCGTCCAGAAGTAATTCGCTGCCCCCCGCCGTATCGGCATAGAGCCGCACCCATGCGGCGCCGCGCTCAATCATTTCCAGATTGACCCAGATGTCGTCGCCTGCTTCGGGCGAAACATAGACCTGCGCGAGTGCGCGCTCATATCGGTCTTCTGTCATGCCGGGATAGTAGAGCTGTACCTCCCGACCTAGGGTGAGGCGTTCCAGCGCCCGCTTTGACTGTTCAGCATAAGGGTGTTCGAGCCGCTCATTCCACGCAAAAGCAGGGGCTTCAACGCTGACAAGGCGTACGACCAGCCCGGTTTCGAGCACCAGGCTGTCACCATCTATGACGCGGGCGACACGGCCTTGTTCGCCGCGTAACCAGTCATCCCTGATATCCTGCCCACAGGCTGACAGAAGCAAAGCCGCCAATGTGAGCAGACCACAGAGGCGCATCAGTTTTCCGGTTTGAACTCAACAGGCGCAGGCAGACGGCGTTTTGTCTTATGAGATGTTTCTGCCCGATCACCAGTAGATTTCGTGCCGCGCATATAATGGCGCTGCCATTTATCACGCATGGCTTCTTCCTCGCGTCCGGCGAGGCGCTTGTTGAAGTCTGCGCGGCTGTCTGCCCAGGCCTGAAACTCATGTTTCAGCTCCGCATTGTCGTCCAGCATACGCAGCTGAGGTGTGATCTCTTCCAGTCGGTCATGTTCCATCAGTGTGATGAAACAGAAAGGCTCATCCTTTTCGAACCGCACTTTGCCTGGCCGCGTCATTTGCCAATTCATGGTGAAAGGGAAGGGAAGCCAGTCGGTTTCGACCAGACCAGAAAGCGGAGCGATGCCATCTTTTGGCCAGTTCGGCGCACCAGAACACCATACAGCCCAGCCTGGCGGTGTGCGGAACAAATGCCCTGTATGCATGGTGACAATGCCGCGTCGGAAGTGGCTTCCGGCAAAGGACTTCACATGGGCTTCGCCTGCAGAACTGGTGATGCGGATCGCATCTTCCAACTCGCCGCCATCCCATTCGATTTCGATATCGATAGGGCAGAGGATTTCCCAACCTGTAGAGTTCGCCATTGTCAGCGGCAGGCACCGATAAGGGTGTCGATCCTGAAAAGCATCCATCCATTCGCGTCGGGAATTGCCCGGTACGATTTTTGGGGCGTGGGAATAAATTCTGTAACAATCCAGTTGCATCGGGTCCTCAGGACTGGCCATGGTCTCTGCCGATGAGTTCAACAGTAAGGAATGCGGGGACGCAAGAGTAAGCCATGCCAATGACTTCCGATGATCTGTTTGCGGTGTTTGATAAGCTGGATATTCCGGTCCGCACCCATCAGCATGCCCCGACATTCACCGTTGAAGAGGGTCGAGACCTGAAAGCGGGCATGCCGGGCGGTCATTCGAAAAACCTGTTTATGAAAGACAAGGCCGGCCAGCTCATCCTGATCTCGGCTGAGGCAGAAACACAGCTGAAGCTAAACCGTCTTCACAAGGCCATTGGTACAGGGCGTTTGTCTTTCGCGCCGGCGGAATTGATGGAGACCCATCTAGGCGTGGTGCCGGGATCGGTGACCGCCTTCGCGCTCGCAAATGATACAGGTCATCATGTGCGCTTCCTGCTGGAGAAGACGCTGAGCGATTTTGATCTTCTGAATTTTCATCCACTGCGCAATGACTTGACGACCGCCATCTCCCGCGCCGATTTTGAGCGCTTTTTGGCGCATACGGGGCATGGCTGCGAAGTGATCGACTTTTCCGAACTGGAAGACCTTTAAGTCGCTATCGATCTTCCGGTGGCACATTTTTCAGGCGCTCTGAAAGCGCGCGAATGTCATCCATCTCGTAATTGAGCAAGTGGCGTTTGTCAGATGGCGGCTGATGCTTCCGAGAGACGCCTTTGCGCCAGTCTTTTGCGGGCCGGATGGGGCGGGAAGAAAACCCGCCGCCGCAATTCGGGCAGACATTGGAGAGCACCTCATCGACGCACGTTTTGCAGAAAGTGCATTCATAGGTGCAGATCATGGCGTCCATAGCGTCGACCGGCAGATCTTTATCGCAGCATTCGCAATTGGGTCTCAGTTCCAGAGCCATCAGAATTCTCCGCTCAGTTTGCAGCTATATACATGTCTCAAAAGCTTGTTTGCTATCGCAAGCTTGCAGTCAGGGGGCCGGAACTGATAATTCGGACACAGAATTATGTTTCTGGATGGTGCTCCGGCTTGTGTATGCCCGGTATGTCACCATCTGAGGGGAAATCGTTTCGACCAAAAGGTCCACGGAGACACAAATGGATTTAAGCACCGGCGCGACGCCAGACGTCATTGTTGAGGGTACAGACCAGTCTTTCATGACGGATGTTGTGGAAGCTTCGAAAGATGCCGTTGTACTCGTTGATTTCTGGGCACCCTGGTGTGGCCCATGTCGTCAGCTTACCCCAACGCTGGAAAAAGTCGTTCGCGACAATGGCGGCAAGGTGAAGCTCGTCAAAATCAACATGGATGAAAATCAGGGCGTTGCTGGCCAGCTTGGCGTACGCTCCATCCCTGCTGTATTCGGCTTTGTTGATGGTCGTCCTGTAGATGCTTTCATGGGCGCTCAGCCTGAACCTCAGGTTCAGCAGTTTGTGGACCGTCTTTTGTCTTCTACGTCCGGCGCGCAACAGCTCGATCAGGCGGTTGAGCAGGCGGCGCAATTGTTCCAGTCCGGTGATGTTGGCGGCGCAGCGCAGCTTTATTCTGCCGTTCTGCAGCAGGATCAGACTCATGTAGAAGCGCTGGCGGGTCTTGCGCGCTGTTATCTCGCAAATGACGACCATGAGCGCGCTCAACAAATTCTGGACATGGTCCCGGAAGATCAGCGTTCAAACCCGGATGTGAAGGGCGTTATCACCGCGCTGGAACTGACGGCCACTCCGGCTGAACCGGATGAGCTGGCCGATCTCCGCAGCAAAATTGCAGCGGACCCGGAAAACTTCGATCTGCGCTATGAACTGGCAGAAGCGGAAATTGCTGCGGGCAAGCACGATGAAGCCAGCGCTACGCTGTTCTCAATTCTTGAGAAAGACATGAGCTGGAATGAAGGCGCTGCCAAAGAACTTCTTCTGAAGCTGTTTGAAGCGGCTGGCGCGAAAGCGGAAGTGACCAAAAAAGGTCGTCGCAAGCTTTCCTCTCTCGTCTTCTCCTGATTTGGACTGGAATTTTCGGCTCTCAGACCCAAATCTAGGGAGAAGAGGGCCGAAATGACTGAACGAGACATTCAAAATATCGAAGATTTACCGGATGTGTTTCCGGTATTTCCGCTTCTTGGCGCGCTCCTGTTTCCGCAGGGATTGCTGCCCCTGAATATTTTTGAACCGCGCTATCTGAATATGATCGATGACGCGATGCAGGGTGATCGTTACATCGGAATGGTTCAGGCGCTCGGCGCGGGGCCCAAACATCATCCGGAAATCGCACCTGTCGGAACCCTTGGCGAAATCGTCAGCTATTCAGAAACACAGGATGGGCGCTATCTGATTACGCTTCGTGGTGTTTCCCGTTTTCAGATCGATGAAGAATTGCCGCTCGCCGCGCCGTATCGAGAAGTGCGTGCTGACTGGTCGGTCTATGAGCGCGATCTGACAGAGACGGATGTTCTGAACCCGAAATTCCGCGATGAACTGGTGTCAGAAATGGATGGCTATTTCGAGCGAAACAATCTCGCAGCCGACCGCACCTCATTGGAGGATGCTCCCATTGAGGCTCTGGTCAATGCGCTTGCTGCGGGCTTCCCGTTTGCGCCGATCGAAAAACAGGCTCTGCTGGAAGCTCGTGACTTGAATAGCCGGATGGAATGTCTGATAGCTTTGTTTCGCATGGACGATGCCGGAAATGGAGACCCAAAATGGCGGAACTGAATGCTGACGGGCTGGACCCTAAGCTGCTGGAAATTCTGGTTTGTCCGATTTCGCGCGGTCCGCTGATCTACGATCCGGAAGCATCTGAGCTGGTGTCTCAAAAGGCGGGACTGGCTTACCCTATCCGCGACGGCGTGCCGATCATGCTGGCGGATGAGGCTCGCGAACTGGAACCGTCCGAAGTTACCGAATAATGCCCCACCCAACACGTCTGCGCTTCCGGTCGGATGAGAAATGTCTGACCGTCGAATATGACGATGCAAGCTCTCACGACATTCCGTATGAATTGCTGCGCGTGGAGAGCCCTTCGGCCGAAGTGCAGGGCCATGCGGGCCAGAAGCCGCCGCCTGTCATGGGCAAAGCTGATATTGGCGTGAACCGTGCTGAACCGGTTGGGCGCTATGCTGTCCGAATCATCTTTGATGATGGGCATGATTCAGGCTTGTTCACCTGGCCGCTGCTTCAGGATTTTGGCGCACGCAAAGACGAGCTTTATGCTGCCTATCAGGCACGCGTCGCAGAGTTTCAGGGTAAATAGGCCCTAGCTCGCCATCCGGTTTTTAAGGAAAATCGTGACGCGATCTGATGATGGCCGGCCTTCAAACCTGTCATCAGGATTCACATACACTATCAGCGTGCCTTCATCGGAGAGGTCGAGTTCTGGCACACTGCCTGTGCGAACTTCAAGCCGGTGGATATCAGCGGCCTCGTCCGGGTTGCCAACAAGGCTTTCTCCGGCGATGCGTGCTGCATCCTGTAGCCAGCGGGCTGTATGGTGGTCGAGATCTTCAATAGAAACAGAGATCGGGTGTCCTGTCCGTAAAGACAGATACAATGTCAGGCTGTTGGACATATCCGCATTGAACCTTGGGCGATCAATTGCTTCTGGTTCTGCGATCGGGTCCACTGGCATGCCCTGTGGGTGAGAGGCGCTGTAGAGTATGACGCCTCCAAGGTCGGTGAGACGGACAAACAGTCGGCCAACATCATTCTTTAAAAACTCATCGCCACGTGGGCCAGGCACGGTTTCAAGTGCCCAGACTTCGGTCTGACCGTCCTGTTGGAAAAGGGTGAGATTACCGCGTCGTTCCAGTCGGAAACTCCGCCCATCAAGGGTCTGAAACGCGGTTAGTCCATCCTGAAAAATCGGATTGGCCGCAAACAGCGGGCCGAAGACTGGCTCGCTTGCATCGGTCTGTTCCTGTGGTGCCGGTGCAAGAGCCGAGGACTGCGCACTCACAGGCAGACTCACGATCAAACCGCCGAGAAGGGCAGTCGTCAGAGCCTTTGAAAATGAGTATGCGAGTACAGGTTTCATTACAGGAATATGCAAAATAAAAAAGGCGGCAATGGGGCGTCAGTCCGACCTTCCCATTACCGCCTGTAATTGTTTGCTATTCCGTTATGGCGTGGCCTTAGCCTGCAATATATTGCGCGCCATTCACGGTCATGGTTGCACCGTTGATGAAGGCAGCTTCTTCGCTTGCCAGGTATGCAACCATGCTCGCAATCTCTTCCGGAGCGCCAAGGCGACCCGTTGGAATTGTCGAGATGATGCCCTGAAGCACTTCAGGCTTCACAGCACGCAGCATTTCCGTGTCGATATAACCCGGAGCCACAACATTGCTGGTAATGCCTTTCTTCGCGCCTTCATAAGCCAGAGCTTTGGTGAAGCCGATCAGGCCTGCCTTGGCAGCAGAATAGTTCGCTTGCGTGAACTGGCCCTTCTGACCATTGATCGAAGAAATGTTGATAACGCGGCCAAAGCCACGATCACGCATGCCTTCCCAGACATTGCGCGTCATGTTGAAAGCGGAATCGAGGTCAACATTGATGACCTTGCTCCAGGCTTCCTTGCTCATTTTATGGAATGGTGCATCCCAAGTGATGCCGGCATTGTTCACCAGAACATCGATAGCGCCGAGTTCGGCTTCGATTTTGGCAATGCCTTCGGCGCAGGCGTCGAAATCACCTACATCGAATTTGAATACAGATACGCCGATTTCTGCTGCACAGGCCTGTGCGGCTTCATCATTACCAGCATATGTGGCTGCGACCTTGTATCCATCTTTTACCAGACGCTCGCTGATTGCGCGGCCAATACCACGCGTGCCGCCAGTGACGACTGCGACTTTACTCATGCTCTTTCTCCCCAAGCTGAGATGCTGCTGAGCTTTGTCCTTTTGGATCTGTAAGCTCATGCAGCAATTATGGTGCATTCACGATTGGAAACTACGTTCCGGGTCTTTTCGCCCTTGATATACTTGAAAGGCCAAGGATTTCCGTCCTTGTCAACGCCTATTGCAAACTGGATTTAGATTATTCCAAATTAACATAGAAGTTGATTTATCCGTCATTTGGATAGATGGAAGTCTGGTTTTGCTGCAAACGCGAAACTGTGATTTAAAGACTTTATGATACAAAGCGCGAAGAAGACGCATAAAAGTCTGATGGAATAAAGATTCCTGCAAAGGCGAGGGAAGGTAAAATACGTGGCGGATACATCGAACATTGATGACCCGATCATCATCAAAAAATACGCCAACCGACGGCTCTACGATACGTCGTCCAGCTCTTATGTGACGCTGGAGCATCTGAGCAATCTGGTACGTGAGGGCAAGGATTTTGTGGTGCAGGACGCCAAGTCTGGCGAAGACCTGACACGTTCGGTTCTGTCTCAGATCATTTTTGAGCAGGAAAATAAGGGCGGCAATGCATTGCCGGTGAATTTCCTTCGTCAGGTTATCCGGTTTTACGGCGATAGCGTTTCATCTGCGCTGCCAACTTATCTCGACATGGCGATGAATAATTTCACCAAGAATCAGGAGCGCTGGCGTGACCTGATGGCGGGTGGAACGCCAGGCAATCCGATGGCTCTGTTTGAAGATCAGGCGCGCCGCAATTTCGAAATGTTCGAGCGCTCCATGAATCTCTTTACCGCCGGTACGCCGGTGCGCCCGAAAACGGAGGCAGATGATGAGCCGCCAGTTCGTAAAGCGCGCAACGCCGATAAGGCTGAGGAGGCCGATACGATAGAGGCGCTTCAAAAGCAGATGGCGGATATGCAGGCTCAGCTCACCAAGCTCTCAACGCCTCCGAAGACAGACTAAAAAAGAAAAACCGCTCCCGATTGAGAGCGGTTTTATTTTGCCTGAATGGTCGTTGCGCTTAGCGGCGGCGCTCATCCTCATCTTCCGGGTCATCAATTCGGAACAGGCGTGGGTCAACAGAGACACCAAGCTCCATATCCGTCAGCTGAACCGTGGTAATCGCGCCGGTCATGTCTGTCGCTTCCCAGCGGGCCAGTTGATAGGTGTCCGGGTCGAAGAAGAGCTCCAGTTCACCTTCAGCCTCGCCTGCGCGGTCTGCAATGCGGATGGCGGTGAAGCCGGGCTTTTGCTCGATCGACAGAATTTCAGCATGTTCAGCCAGATTGGTGTTCCGGCGCAGAATGAGGTTTAGCGGTGTAGAGGCCAATGGCACACGGTCTACCGTTTCCAGATCGCGGTCCTCAATGGCGAGCGTTGTGCCGTCTGATACGATGAGCAGAGGGATTGGCGCATCATATTCAAATCGCAGACGACCTGGACGGTTCAGATAGAACGTACCTGTGGACACATGATTGTTCGGGTCCAGCTGAGAAAAGCTGCCGCGTGCTGTATCAATCGCATTCAGCGCTTCGTTCGCGCGTGCGAGCGCTTCTTCCCGGTCAAACACCGGCGTAGCGATTTCGACTTCAGCCACTGCTTCTGTCGTGACAGCTGCGGGCGTTTCCATCTGGGCCGTCTCCGTCAGGGCGAAGGGCGAGCTCAGAATGGCACCTGAGAGGATCCAGTTCGCAAAATTGAACATTTGGCACTCCATTACTTATCAGGCTTTGTATCTAGAATGCCCTCTTCACCACAATAGGGCTTAATTGCGGCGTGTCGCCTAGATTCGTTGCCTGACGTTCAGCAAAATTATAAATCCGACAATGAATTATCTCGTTCGGGCTAGAGTAATGTTCCATAGCTTCAAACGTTCCATTCGCAGTGCTGTTCTGCTGTGACTTTCATTTGCGAGCGCTGTTGCGCAAGAGGCGATGGCATCACACAGGCCTGACTGTATGTCGCCGTTCTGCAGAAAAGAATCACATTGCTCGGGAATAAAAAATTGAGAGCAGCCGTCAGTTCGTCATGAACAGCCATAAGGAGGCGATCATGATGAAACGACATAAACTGGCGAAAGCTGTTTCGGCGCCTGTCATTGCAGGTCTTGTTGCGCTGAGTGCGCCGCAGGCCTCTGCCCAGCTTCTGGGTCTGGGCGTGAATACAGATGCGCGTGTCGGTTTAAGCATTGGCAATTCTCCGCCGCCACCTGCGCATCACCACACCACCTACAGCTATACCTATGCGGGGTATCCATCCGGCCAATGGTATGCGGAGCCGCACTCACATGGCGCGCACCGCTATAACACCTATTATGCAGGATATGATTGTCATACGCGCTTCCAATACACGTGGGAGCATGGCCAGCGTGTGCGATATGAATCTACATTCTGCTATGACCAATATGACCGCGTAGAAGAACGCCGCGGCACACGTGTCGTGGTGCGCCTGGATTAGGCGGACCAATCAGGGGGCGGGGCGTTAGTCCTCGCCCTCTCTCTTTTTCAGGATCTCGCGCTTACCGGCATGGTTCGGCGCGGAGATAATGCCCATATCTTCCATCTGCTCAATCAGCGATGCGGCGCGGTTATAGCCGATTTTCAGGCGGCGCTGGACATAGCTGGTGGATGCGCGGCCATCGCGCATGACCACCTGAATAGCCTGTTGCAGAAGGTCCGCCTCTTCATTGCCGCCCAGCATGGCATCCATAACCGGTGAACCACCGCCGCCATTCGGGTCGTCTTCCGGTTCTTCGGTGATGTCTGTCTGATAGTCCGGCTCGCCCGTAGACTTCAGGAAGTCCACAATCTGGCCGACTTCCTCATCCGATACGAACGGGCCGTGAAGACGTTTAATCTTTCCGCCAGATGCCATGTAGAGCAGGTCACCCATGCCCAGCAATTGCTCTGCGCCTTGTTCGTTCAGAATGGTGCGGGAGTCGATTTTGGACGACACGCTGTAGGAAACTCGTGTCGGGAAGTTCGCTTTGATTGTACCGGTGATGACGTCTACAGACGGTCGTTGCGTTGCCGTAATCAGGTGAATGCCTGCCGCACGGGCCATTTGCGCAAGGCGTTGAATACAAGCTTCAATCTCTTTACCGGCAACCATCATCAGGTCGGCCATCTCGTCGATCACGATGACAATGTTCGGGATCTGATCGAGCGGAATTTCCTCCGTTTCATACACCGGGCGACCTGTATCTGTTTCCCAGCCGGTCTGGACTTCTTTGGTCAGGCGGCCGCCGGTACGCTTCAGCTCTTCGACTTTCTCGTTAAAACCAACAAGGTTACGCACGCCCGCCTTGGACATCATCTCATAGCGGCTTTCCATTTCGCGCACCGCCCATTTGAGTGCAGTCACGGCCTTTTTCGGGTCGATTACGACCGGGGAGAGGAGGTGCGGGATGCCTTCATAGATCGAAAGCTCCAGCATTTTGGGGTCGACCATGATGAAGCGGCACTTCTCAGGCGGTAGCTTATACATAAGCGACAGGATCATTGCGTTGATACCAACCGACTTACCTGAACCCGTCGTACCCGCGATCAGCAAGTGAGGCATTTTTGCGAGGTCTGCGCAGACAGGCTCGCCGCCAATATCTTCACCCAGCGCCATAGGCAGGCTCTGTTTGGCATCATTAAAGCTCGGGCTTTCAAGAAGCGTCCGCAGATATACCGTTTCACGGCCTTTATTTGGCAGCTCGATACCGATGGCGTTTTTGCCCGGCACAACCGCGATACGCGCACTGACGGCGCTCATGGAGCGGGCAACGTCATCTGCCAGTGCAATCACGCGAGAAGATTTTACGCCCGGTGCAGGTTCTAATTCGAACAGGGTGACAACAGGGCCGGGGCGTACATGGGTAATGCGACCCTTAACGCCGAACTCGTTCAGAATACGGATCAGATGGTCAGCGCGTTCCAGAAGGACTGGCTCATCAACTGTGTCTGTGCGCTCTGGCGGTGTGGCGAGAAGGTCAAGCGATGGCAGACCCGGCTTGTTCACACGAGGCTTTGCTTTTTCAGTGCGGGCGCGGCGCTTTGTGCGCGCTTGAGGTTGTTGCTGCGGCTCAGGCTCAGGGCGCGACGGTTCAGGCTCTGGCGTTTTCGCCTTGGGTGCACTGTCTTCTGCATAGTCATAATAGCTGAAGGCGCCGTCGCGATCATCCGGAGTAATTTTACCCCGAACATATGGGTTGTCGTGCTCGCGCTGCTGGAACAGACCTGCGCCCCAATCGCGGGTCCGCTGTACGCCTGACACAATGCCATCGCCCATCATGCGCCCCAATGGACGGAATGGTAGTGCCAGCCATCCGAGAATACGCAGGACATTGAGCCAGAAAATCCGGCCAAGGCGGGAAAGGTCACGATTACCAAGGCTTGCGGCGCGCGTGATCAGGAAAAAGCAGAGAAGACCAAGGGCAATTCCTGTCACGATTTTCGTATACGGAATCTGAAGCGCCATGAAAGGCAGTTTGGCTAGCCCATAAAGTAAATCGCCTGCCATGCCGCCAAGTGATGTCGCCAATACCCAGCTGTTTGGGATTGGCCAGCTTGCAAGGCACGCGCTGGCTGCGAAGACGCCCAGCGCGCCAAGTGCCCAGTTGGATGCGCTCGGCTCACCGATCAGCAGCATACGCTTCAGGCCAGCGGCGAAAACAAGAAAGGCTGCGAGCATAGCGCCCCAGCCCAGGAATTGATGCATGAGGTCTGCAACAATAGCGCCGAGCGGGCCAAACAGATTGGTCACATCTTCGCCGGTTGCCGCATTCAGGCTTGGGTCCTGCGGATTATAGTATCCGACTGCACCGCACAGAAAAACGCCCAGCGCGAAAATGCCGAAGCCGGTCAGGATTCGCCAGATGGGTTCTCCGGTAAAGTTCGTGCGTGTTTCAGACATAGCTGCAGCAGAGGTTGAGGTCGGCATTCTGGCAAGTCTCAGCGGGGGGTTATGGGTGAATTTCTCTCTGAAAGTGCCCGCTCTTGCTTAATGGTGAGGAAACGTATGGCAAAAAAATGGATGTTTCTGTGACATTTTCTGTAAATAAAAACCCCGGGCCATTGCTGGCCCGGGGCTCTTAATTCGGATGAACCGAAGCTTACTTGGTGAATTCCGGGTAAGCTTCCAGGCCAAGCTCGTACTTGTCGAGGCCTTCGAGTTCTTCTTCTTCGCTCGTGCGGATGCCGATCGTGAACTTCAGGATCAGCCATGTGATCGCAGAAGTAACGATGACGAATGCACCGATGGAAACAACACCGATTGCCTGCCAAACGATGTCACCACCGTTCCAAGCTACAACCAGCGTGCCGAAGATACCTGCAACGAGGTGAGCTGGGATAGCGCCGACAACGTCGTCGATTTTCAGCTTGTCGAGCAGTGGAACGAAGAACACGATGATCGCGCCGCCAACTGCACCGATGATGATCGCTTCGTACAGAGCTGGAGCCAGTGGCTCAGCCGTGATTGCAACGAGGCCACCAATCGCACCGTTCATGACGATGGTTGGGTCCATCTTCTTGAAGAAGATCGGGCAAAGGATTGCAGACGCTACAACACCGCCAGCTGCAGCAAGGTTGGTGTTTGCGAAGATCGTAGAAACGTCGTTGATCGCTGTTGGGTCGCCAGCAACGAGCTCAGAACCGCCGTTAAAGCCGAACCAGCCGAGCCAGAGAATGAAAGTACCAAGTGCAGCGAGTGGAATGTTAGAACCCGGCATTGGGTTAACTTTGCCATCAACATACTTGCCAGCGCGTGGACCGATGAGAAGCGCACCGACCAGAGCCGCCCAGCCACCGGTAGAGTGTACAAGCGTAGAACCCGCGAAGTCAGAGAAACCACCTTCTGCGAGCCAGCCGCCGCCCCACTGCCAGGACGCCTGGATAGGGTAGATGAAGCCGGTGAGAACAACTGTGAAGATCATGAAAGGAAGGATTTTCACACGCTCAGCAACTGTACCAGAAACGATAGAAGCAGCAGTTGCTACGAATACCATCTGGAAGAACCAGTCAGACGCCGCAGAGTAGTCGCCCTGCATTTCGCCGAGGTCACCTTGAGACCAGACTTCTGGCATAGCCAGAATGCCATCAATGATCCATTTGTCGTTGGCACCGTTATAGATCACGTTGTAACCGCAGAGGTACACCATGATACCTGCGATAGAGAAGAGCATTACGTTCTTCACGGCCTGCGTAGCAGCGTTTTTCGCGCGGACCATACCAACTTCAAGCATACAGAAACCAGCTGCCATGAACATGACAACCATGCCTGAAATCAGGAAGAGGTAGGAGTTATCGACGTAAGCCGATACGGCGGATGCTTCCTGAGCAAATGCTGAGCCCGTAAGCGCCAGCCCGCCCAGAATGGCTGCGCCCGCAGAGCGGCCAGCCCATTTCCAAACTGTTTCTTTCATTGATTTCCCCAATCGTTAATCAGGAGAAGCAGATTTCTCCACTTGCTCGGCGGCCAATTTGGCAAATGGGCGACCGTCATCGAAGTGTCTCAGACCATCTCTTGGGTGGAACTCACGAGATGGTTAGCCCTTGAGCAGGCTGCGGCTGAATCGCCCAAAAGCGTTGCACAGCTAGACGCAAGAATGTGCTGCACCTATATCGAATATCGTTCACAGGAGGGATAAATGCCCACAACTCAGCCCATTAGATCGCAGATTCTCATTGTCGGTGGTGGTTCGAGCGGCGGCGTGCTCGCTGTGCTCCTGTCTGAGCTGGGCTTTGAGGTGGCGCTCGTAGATACGCGGGACCCGGAGCTTCCATTTCTGCCTGATAGCCGCGCTTTTGCAATCGTGCGCGGCGGCTGGCGCGTACTGGATGCCGCCGGTGTAGGGCAGCGCCTCGTTAACCAAGCTGAGCCGCTTCTTTCCATGGAGGCGCATGATGCAAACGGCATGTTGCCGCCGGCATCCAGCATGTTCGGCGTGGAAGATCTGCCCGCCGGTGCCCATGAAAACGAGCCTTTAGGCTATATGATTGAGGTCGATCTGCTCAATCAGGCGATCCGTGATCGGGTCAAAGAATGCAGCGCAATTACAGTGTATGCCCCGGAAACGGTATCAGACCTGAAAACGGATGAAACTGGTGCACATGTTACGCTGCAATCAGGCAAGGAATTGCATGCTGAACTGGTCATCGGAGCTGATGGCGTAGGCAGTGCGATTCGTGAACTTTCAGGTATCAAAACACTTGGTTGGAGCTATCAGCAGGCTGTTGTTGCGGCGACGGTTCAGCTGGACTGGCCGCATCATGGCGCGGCGCGCCAATGGTTTCAGGATGAGGGGCCGTTTGCCATTCTGCCATTGACTGAGAACCGCGGGAACCTTGCCTGGTTCCGTCGTGAGGCTGCCGGTATTGCGACGGCGAAACTGTCTCAGAGCGAGCTAGAGGCAGAGATCAATCATCGTTTTGGTGACCTTGCCGGGCCGATGAAGGTTATGCGTGACCCGCTGGCCTATCCACTCAGACTACGCCTTGCCGAAAAACTCATCGCGCCGCGCGTCGCTCTGGTTGGTGATGCCGTGCGCCGGGTGAACCCGCTGGCTGGACAGGGCTTTAATCTGGGCCTGAAAGACATTGCAGCACTCGTGGAAATTCTATGTCAGAGCCGCGCTGCTGGTTTGTCGCTGGCTGACGGTGCGCAATTGGAATCCTATCAGCGCTGGCGCCGGTTTGATGGCGTTGCAACGGCACTGGCGATGGATGGCATTAATCGCGCCTTTTCCAATTCCAGTGCTTTGCTTTCGCCATTTAAGCGTCTGGCGCTGACGGTTGGCTCGGCTGTTACGCCGCTCCGTCAGAAACTTGCGCGTCAGGCGAGTGCAGATCAGCCGGATTTGCCTGCGCTCGTGCGCGGTGAGCCTTTGGATACTCTGGTTTCTTGAGGCTCTTTACTTAAAAGCGTAGAAGAACACCGCAGGAATCATCGGTCTTTTTGATGCGCGAAGCCGTGTCTCTGGCGTCTGCGCGTTCAAAGGCGCGCATGTTTTTCGCCAGATTTTCGATCCCGTTTTTCAGCGCGTGGTCCATCATCTCCTGCGCGCTCATCATCCCGTAAGGGTCGACGATACGCCATAGGCCGTCCGACATGATGAGGACGTGGGTGCCTTCGGGAAGCGTGCGCGTTTCGATCACCAGATTATCGACTGCGAGTGGTGAGAGACCAAAGAGGACATGTTCGGCTTCAGTGTTCTGACGTGCGCGAATGGCGCGAAGGCCGTTCATTTTGTCGTCTGCGGACATGGCATTCAGCTCGCGCGAGGTGCGGGCTTCGAGTTCTGACTGCTCATGCTTGGTCAGAACTTCGACGCCGCCCTCAGGCGGCAGGATCAGTGCGACGCAGTCGCCAAGGCGAGCGAAATGCGTGGTTTCGCCCTCTCGCCACATCCACATGCCAGACGCGATGGGCCAGACTTCACGCGGCGCTGTATCCAGATCAATCTTAGTGGCCTTGGCGGCTTTCTTGCGGAGGTTTTCCAGAACGCCGGAAAAATAGCTGCGCACATCACCCGATGGCGCGGTCATCATGAGCTCGCGATTCAGATATTCTGCGATCCAGGCTGCATCGCTTTCCTCGCGATCAAAAATGCGAAACGGGCCTAAATCTGTGGCGCCGTCCAGAACCCATGCCGTGCCGGTTGATTCATCAAAGCCGAACCGGTCATCGCCGGTGACTTTCTTTGAGGCTGCCGTCAGCCCGTCACCCGGCCAGTTGATCGTTTCAAGAACTGAAATTGACATGAGAACCCTCCTGATCGCCGAGTAGCACACATTTAGACGATCAGGAGGGGAAGCGACAGCTATTAGCTGCCGCTATAGTTGAGTATGCGGTTTCGACCCGCATAAACCTCTGTGCGTTTGGTGCCCGTTGAATATCCGGACCCGTCAGCCCAGCCATAGCCAACCTGAACATCCCAGCAGCCGGCCGAAACACGGAAACTGCGATCATAGCCGGGCGGAACAGTTTCACCGGCGCTCAGGCGGTTCAGGCCATAGGTGTAGTGATCGCAGTCAGACATGGTGACGACGGTCAGTTCAGAATAGGATGTGTTTCGGATGGTGATCATGCCCACTGGTTCGCCTTCGCGAATGAGCGGGCCACCGGTGACGCCGCAGGCTGCGAGCGTTGCGATGAGGGCGATAGTGATCGCCGGTTTTGATAATTGTTTTAGCAATGTCCCCTCCAGCCTGTTTCAGGCAGATCTGGAGAGGATGATATTCAAAGTCTGGCAGAAGAAACTCCCCTGAACCGGGGAGGTCCGATTTACGCGTCCGCCAGTGCGGATTCGTCAATATCACCGGAGTGATAGACGTTCTGAACGTCGTCGAGGTCTTCCAGTGCATCAACCAGATTGACCAGTTTTTCCGCGTCTTCGCCCGTCACTTCGATATAGTTCTGAGGCTTCCAGATCAGCTTGGTGGATTTCGCTTCATGGTCCGGGAAGGCGGCATCCAGATTGCCTGCAACTTCCATAAAGTCGTCGCGTGCTGTGTAGATGACATAGACTTCTTCTTCGACTTCCACGTCTTCTGCGCCAGCTTCAATCGCGGCTTCCATTACGGCTTCTTCGTCGCCAATAGCGCGCTCGAAAACGATCTCGCCAACCTGATCAAAACCGAAGCTCACAGAGCCGGTTTCACCCAGATTGCCGCCATTCTTGCCAAAGGTAGAGCGCACATCGCCAGCCGTACGGTTTTTATTGTCCGTAGAGCATTCCACGATAATGCCGACACCAGCCTGACCGAAGCCTTCATAGCGAATGTCGAAATAGTCACCGGAATCGCCGCCAGCACCTTTATCAATAGCGCGCTGGATATTGTCTTTAGGCATGGACTCGGCGCGCGCGTTCTTAACCGCGAGGCGCAGACGAGGGTTGCCGTCAATATCTCCGCCGCCGAGTTTAGCTGCGATGGTGATTTCTTTAGAAAGCTTCGCAAAGGCTGCGGCGCGTTTCTTATCCTGCGCGCCTTTGCGGTGCTGAATGTTCGCCCATTTACTGTGGCCAGCCATGAATACTCCTACCGGATTCTGGGAAAGCTGTGTTTCAAGACGCACCGTTTAGCCCATGAGGGCGTAAAGGTGAAGTGGGGCAGGGAAACCAGCGTTCCCGGTCGCTGTAATTGAAGCTTTGAACTCACTGCAGAAGCCGCTAGCGTGGGGCTATTCGTGGTGGGAGACGAAAATGAAAACTATTCTATTGGCAGCGCTTGCAGGCGCTATGGCGCTGAGCGCGCAGGCTGAAACCGAAATGCTGGTTGAAGAAGAGGTCCAGTTCACAACGCCGGGACCGCGTGGCTCTCTGTTTGCGCTCGAAGGTGAGCGCATGTTTGGCGAGAACCCGGTCGCAGCTGTGCTGATCACGCGTGAAGACAGTTCTGCAACCCTTATGGAAATGATGTTCCGCTGCGCCAGCAATGAATATGTCTATCTGGGGATGGACCATTCGCCGGTTCTGCCTGTGACAGATACTAAACTTGCGCTTCTGGCTTCGCAGTCCGACAGCATCATCACGACCAATCTGAACGGGTTGATCTTCTCACCGATCACAGATGATCCGTATGACGCGCCTATGGCCGCGCTTTCGGTTGAACTTTGTTCTGCTAGCTGAAAACTTCGACCTGATTAGAGGTCGTTTTATTCCGGAATGATTTCCTTCAGGCGTCCGCCAACGCGGATCGGGTCGACGCGCACAGCGAGGCCTGTTTTGTCATCCGTTTCGATCATCACGCCACATGCTGTGCCCGGGCCTTCAGCAGGGCCCATGCGCTCGGTCGGAAGACGGGTTGCAAAACGTTTGACCGAGCCATCTTTTTTCATGCCGATAACGCTGTCGTAATCGCCACACATGCCAGCATCTGTCTGATAGGCCGTGCCGCCCGGAAGAATTTGCGCATCGGCTGTCGGAATGTGCGTATGGGTGCCGACAACGAGGCTCGCGCGGCCATCACAGAAATGGCCCATCGCCATTTTTTCAGATGTCGCTTCGGCGTGTACATCCACGATTACGGCGTCGGCGACCATGCCCAATGGCAGCGCGTTAAGTTCGCGCTCAACCGCCTGAAACGGGTCATCCAGCGAGTCCATATACAGGCGACCCAGCACAGAGATCACAGCCACACGGCGACCATCGGCCAGTGTATAAAGGTTTGCGCCCTTGCCCGGAGCCTCAACACTCGGCGGGTAATTGCACGGGCGAAGCAGGCGATCTTCACGCGTAATATAGGTGAGGGCGTCGCGCTGGTCCCAGCTATGATTGCCGAGAGTGAGACAGTCCGCGCCATAGTCGAACAAGTCCCGCGCAATGGTTTCAGTGACGCCAAAGCCGCCTGCGGAGTTTTCTGCGTTGACGACAACAAAGTCGAGCGACAGGTCACGGCGCAGATAAGGAAGATGTTCTTCCAAAGCCTTTCGGCCCGCTTTGCCCACCACATCACCAAAAAACGCCAATCGCATAGATTACTCCTTTAACCGGGCGATATGGACCAGACGGGCTCTGAAAGCCAGAGTGGAGCTGAAACAAAAAGAGCCAGCCCTTTTGAGGCCGGCTCTCTTCTGAGGTGTTTATTTGAGTTCTATGCGACGCGTACGTCGTTCAGGAAGCTCAGCACTTCTTCTTTCAGAACATTGGACTGATCATTCAGAAGACGAGACGCATCACGCATGCGAGTGGCTGTCATGCCAGCTTCCTGCGCGGCGTCATTTACGCCGTGAATGTTATTGTCCACTTCAGCCACGCTGCCAGCCGCATGCTGAATGCTCTCGGAGATCTGCATGGTGGCGGCATTCTGTTCTTCGATCGCCACAGAGATCTGAGAAGAGGCCTCTTCCAGTTCAGTAATGACCGCCAGGATGTCACGAATGCCTTCGGCAGACGCGCTTGTGGTTTCCTGAATGGCGGTGACCTGACGGGAAATGTCTTCGGTTGCTTTAGACGTTTGTGTGGCCAGCTCTTTCACTTCGCTTGCAACAACCGCAAAGCCTTTGCCTGCCTCACCTGCACGGGCCGCCTCAATGGTCGCGTTAAGGGCGAGAAGGTTAGTCTGACCGGCAATATCGGTAATGAGGCCGATCACGTCAGAGATGGCGTTCGCCGCAGATTCAAGACCAGAAACACGCTCACGCATGATTTCTGCTTTTTGAACCGCATTGCCAGTTGCGCCACGTGCATGTTCCATTTTGCTCTGGATTTCAGCGACAGACATCGTCATCTCTTCGGTGGCTGCCGCAACGTTCTGAACGTTGGCAGATGCATTCTGAGACGCAGACGTAATGCCCTGAGACTGGCTGGCAGTTTCTTCTGCGATGGCAGACATGGAGGTGGCGTTATCCTCGAGGTTTTCCGCAGCTTTTGTGAACTCGGCGAGCGCGCGGCTGACAATCTGGTCAAAGCTGCGTGCACGCTGGGCGAGTTGCTCGCCAATGGCCGCGCGGCGCTGTGCCTCGACTTTGTCGGCTTCTGCGCGGGCTTGTTGTTCGCGCGCCATCTCTTCAGACGACACCATAGCCTGACGAAATTTCTCAAGTGAGCGCGCCAGAGGGCCGATTTCATCACCGCGTGTCTGGAAAGGGATAACCGTTTCAAGATTGCCATCGGCAATGGTCGAGGTGACGCGAGCAATTTTGGAAATTGGCTGAGAGAGCGCCCGGCTGAAGAAGGCACCAACCGCGCCCAGTATCACGACCAGCGCGGCAGCGACGATGAGGATTTCATTTCGGAACGTAGCCACCGGAGTGAGCATTTCGGCTTCGTCGATTTCCGTTACGGCATACCATTGTGTGCCTTCGAAATTGACAGGAACTGCAGCGGTGATGACCGTGTGTCCGCTATAGTTCTCGCCAGTAAATACTTCGCCAGAGAGGCTGGCCGTTGCGATAGGCTGAGGGTCAACGCGTCGGGAGAGGATGGTTGATTCACCAGCGTGCGGCGCGTCAGTGCGCAAATACCCGTCCTGACCAATAAGGAAGGACTCGCCGGTTTCGCCGAGGCCTGCAGTCGAGCCCATGATCTGGTTCAGCTGGTCGATTGGCATCTGGAAAACGAGTACGCCCGCCTGATTGCCGTTTTCATCCAGAATGGCGCGGGAGATAAAGCTCGCAGGCGCGCCATGGCTTGGTGCGTAGGCCTGGAAATCGAAGAAGGCGTGCTCGCCGCCGGAAAGGTCGTCGGCTGCTGCGCGGAAGGCATTGCCGAGGTCGCTGCTCGACCATTCGCCGGTGCGCAGGTTCGTCGCGTAATCGAGTTCCTTGAACACCGTGTAGACGAGATCCCCATCGGTGTTGAAAAGAAAAATATCATAATAACCGCGTGCTTCCAGGAAGTTGCGGAACCAGGGATGGTGTTCGGCGTGAGCCGATGAATAGGTGGAGCCATCGCTTGCGGCGGTCAGCAAATGTTTCTCACCGAGCGGGTTTGGGTTGGACGTGATATAAAGGTCCTGCAGCATTGCCCTCTGGTTTGCGCCAAGGTCGTTCCAACCGGCTTCGAAATCGCGAAGGGCTTCCAGCGTATAAGGGTTGTCAGCGACTGTATCGAGATCCTGCTGAATTGAGGAAAGATAGTCTTCCAGCGCAGTAGCATTTGCTTGCGCGAGACCTTCGATTTTGGATTCTTCTAGCTCGATAATGGAAGATGAGGCGGTTCGCATCACGATCACGCCAAGTGCGGTAGCTGTTATTATGATCGCGCCAATCACAAGTGCGAGCATTTTATAGGTAATCGAAATCCGACTAAGCATATCGCGTATCCCAATGAAGAATGATTGGGGAGGCGTTTACTTTGCTGTCTTTTCGAAACTGTAAATATCATCGATGAATTATTGTATATAGATCAAAATTTAAAGTGATCGTGTTTAGTATAGTTATGTGTACTTAAATAGAAATTCAGTATACATTCAACCGCGAGCCCGGCTCAGGAAAAGCGGGATAGAGCCCTTTTCCGTGACCACCCAGTCCAGTGGGATATCGGTCGGTTCAGCCGGGATGAAAGGGAGCTGCTGTCCGGAATAGGCGATGCCGCAGACAAAGGCGCGTCCCTGTTTGCGAATACGTTCCAGAGCACGGTCATAATGGCCCTTGCCGTATCCCAGACGGTTCCCGGCGGCATCAAATCCGAGCAATGGCGTTATCACGAGTGTCGGGTGAGCTTTTGGTGCATCGATATCTGGTTGGGTCAGGCCGAATGGGCCCTGTTCAAGTGGGGCATGTGCGCCACTGAAGCGAAAGGTCATTTCCGTTTCGCTCTCAACCCGAGGCAGTGCGATATCGGCGCCCATATCAGAGAGACGGTTCAGCAAGGGCGCAGGATCAATTTCGCTTCCAATGGCGATATAGCCAGCAACCACCGGGCCGAAGCGTGACAGCAGTTTTTCCGGAAAGTTTGCGGCAATCTGTTCGGATGCTTCCGGCATTTGCTCGTGTAGAGACTTGCGAAGCTCGCGAGCTGTCTTTCGAAGTGCGGTTTTGTCCGGTGCCATACCCGTCTCTTCTCTTTGAGGGTTACCGGAAGGGCAACCGCGTGCGCCGTGCAGTATGTTTGTTCCCGTCGACCCAGCAAGCTAGGTGGGCACCGGTTACCTGGACCACGATCCAGGCAGTTCTGCCAGTTCCCTGACGTGAATGTAAGGTCGCCGGAATAAAGCCCTGCACGCACGCCGCAGCCGCCTGACCCTAAAATAAGGTGTCACCATGGCTGCGTGAAGAGGAAATTACTTCATTTTCACGCTTTTCGGAGAATCCTTGCGCAATGGTCCCGCTGGCCGCAGCCGAACTTCGCTTCCAAGGGGAGCAAAAAACGAATATGAGCGGTCGTAGCTGAGTTGTGTGTTGGAAGAAGAGAACATGTTCGCAAGATTTTCGGCTCTTATCCTGATCTTGATTGCGCTGATGAGCGGCTCGCTGGCGCAGGCGCAGACAGACGCTTTGCGGTCTGAGGCGTCAACGCTGACACGCCAGATTTCCCAACGCGCTGCTGAACTCGCATCGTCATCTCCCGACCTGGCTGCGCTTCGTTCTGACCTGATCAGTATGCGCGAAAGTGTCATTACTCTGGAGGGCGAGCTTCAGACGTTGCTTGCTGAGAGAGAAGACCAGCTTTCCCGTCTGGGCGTTGAAGTTGAAGGTGAAAGCTCCAGCGTTTCCCGCCAGCGTGACAGCCTCACAACGGAAGTCGAGCAACTGAATGAAGCGCTGAGCCGTACGGCCCACAACTTATCAGAGATCAGCCGTCTGGAGGGCGAAATCGCCGATTTGCGCCGCCAGCGTTTCTATTCTGACATCTCTGTACGCAGCGATATGGTCGCGATGCCGTCGACATGGGTGGCTGCATGGAATGAACTGGGCGCAGGCTATGCGTCGCTGGACGATGATGATCGTCTGATTGTTCAGGTGGAGGCTGCAGAATCCTTTTCCGCGATCACGGCCTTGAAACTGGTCGGTGCATTGCTGGTCGCTGTCGGCATGGCAGTACCCATCCGGCTCTGGCTGCTTCGCAATGTCGTAGCCCCGATAGGGCGAGCCGGGCATGACTCTTCATTGGGTGTTGTGGTCGGTTTCGCGCAGACCGGTATTCGCGCCTTGCCATCTCTGCTGGCCATGTTTGCGCTTTATCATGCGGTGCAGTTGCTGGAGCTGAATTCGCCGTTATTCCACATTCCAAATGCGTCTTTGTGGATCACGCCCTGTGCTTTTCTGATCACTGAAGCGGCGGTCACCGTCTTCCTGTCGACCTCCACACCGGTCCTGCCATTTCAAATGACTCATCAGGGGCGTTCGGCCGTATTGCGTGTTCTAATCCTGAGCATCGCCGGGCTTCTGGCGCTGGACCATTTCTATAGTGCTGAAGTGAATCTTCTGGCGGGCCTTGAGACACTGAAAGTCGTTGAGAGCGGTCTGGTCGCCATTCTGCTGTCAGTGCTGACAATATCGATCTGTTATGTCTGGCGCCGTCATAGTGCGCCTTCGGATGCAGAAAACCACACCATAGTTGACTTTTATGTTCCCCGTCCGATCCGCGGGATTGTCGTTCTTGTTGGTGCGTTGAGCATTCTGGGTGCTCTGTTCGGTTATGCTGTGCTGGCCAAATTCATGGCGACCCGCGTTGCACTCATTGGCGGTGCATTGCTGTTCGGCCTAATTGTACGCGAAGCCATCAAACAATTGGCGCGCTTTCTGACCAATCGACTATTGCGGGCGCGTATGCCAGCGGCTGACGGATCAGACCTTATGGATTTCTGGGTCGGATTTCTTGTCGATGCCTTCATGCTGGTTGCGATTATTCCGGTCCTTCTTCTTTTATCCGGACTGGAGCTGGAACTTGTTGAGCGGATTATGGTCGCGGCGGCGACAGGCTTTTCAATTGGTTCGGTCAAAATCTCGTTCATCCAGATTGGTATCGCTGTCCTCTCCTTCTTTGTGCTGATCGCCATAACGCGGCTATTACAGCGCACGGCAGAAAGACGCGTGCTATCGCGTCTTCGTGTTGATCAGGGCATTCAGGCGTCGCTCAAAACACTGATCGGTTATGTCGGACTGGTAATTGCCTTCATGACGGGCGTCAGCCTGCTGGGCTTTGATCTGTCAAATCTCGCCATTATTGCAGGCGCGCTCTCTGTAGGTATCGGTTTCGGCCTGCAGAGTATTGTGAACAATTTTGTCTCCGGTCTCATTCTCCTGTTTGAGCGCCCGATCAAAGTGGGCGACTGGGTGGTGACGAGCTCCGGCGAGGGCATTGTAAAGAAGATCTCTGTCCGCTCGACTGAAATCGAGACGTTTGATCGATCCTCAATCCTGGTTCCGAACTCTGAGCTCATTGCCAATAGCGTGACGAACTGGACGCATAAAAACCGTCTTGGCCGCGTAAGTGTGCCGGTGGGTGTGGCCTATAAGGAAGACCCGCAACGAATTCTCGAACTTCTGTCGCGCATTCCATCCATGCTCGATGAAGTTCTTGAAGTTCCAGAGCCTCAAATCCTGTTCACAGGCTTTGGCGATAGCTCTCTGGACTTTGAACTTCGCGTTTATATTGCAGATATAAGCCGAAGCCTGATCACGCGAACGCAGATCCGAGTCGCGATCTTCAAACTATTCAGAGACGAAGATGTAGAGATTCCTTTCCCTCAGAGAGATCTTCACATTCGTGACGCTGACACAGAACTAGTGGACATGTTCAGAAAACCTGATGCCGACGGTCGGGTTTAGAGGTTAGTAACGCTTTAGTCTTGGGCGACTTTTCCGAATACTTTGATTTGTTTCCATATCATTGATTTCGGTGCTTCTGGTATCTTGTTTAAAAGTCCAGATTTTCACTCGCAAAGACAAATTGAATGCAATCTAAATAAACTTCACGTCAATGTTAACCTAGGTTTCACGGGCTAGTGATAGCGTCTTCTCATCAAGGCTGACTGTTTCAGAAAGTAAGGTCGGCCTTGAGATGGTGTGAAAAGAAAATAGAGGGAAAACCCAAATGACGCTGAAGCATGCTCTGATGGCAGCTGCGACTGCAATGACCCTGATTGGCGCTGGTGCTGCTCCGGCTTTTGCAGGACCAGTTGTAACGAAACAAGTCGCTCCGGAATACCCGCGTGGTGCAGAACGCCGTAGCCTTGAAGGTACGGTTGACCTCGCATTCGAAGTGAACGCGTCCGGTCGTATTGAAAGCGTTGAAGTTGTTGGCGCTTCTATGCCTGGCGTATTCGATAGCGCGGCTATCGAAGCAGTTGAGCAGTGGGAATTCGAAGAAAACAACGCTGGTCGCGGCGAAGTTACAATCGCATTCCAACTCTGATCTGACAGGGCCCGATTGGGCCCTTTCTTGCGTAACACACAATGTAAGGGCAGGCGCACGGCGTCTGCTCACATACACGGGGCAGCCTGTCCGGCGTTTATCGGACCGGCCGTGTTGGGATAAGTTTTAGGGGCGAAGAGAGAGAAATGGCAAAGTTTAATTTTCAGCTGATACGCTTCCGTCTACCGGCGGCATTCGGTCTTGCCGGCGCAGTCGTGCTGATCGTTTCAATCGTGAGCGTCATGGCTCTCAGCTCTTCCAGCAACTCCCTGAAAACAGTTGCAAATGAGACGCTGCCAATGCTGTCTCGTTCTGCCGAGCTTGCGCGTAATGCGCAGGTGCTGACGTCTGAAACGGAAAACCTTGCCGTTGTCCGGACAGAAGAAAGCCGGGTAGACCACCAGACATATATCACTGATATGCTGGTCAATATTCGGGAAGATCTGAACGCGCTTCGAAATTCTGAAGATGTAAATGTTGAAGCCGTTGAAGACGCCTATACTGAAATGTCTATCGTTGTGGCCTCACTCGGTCAGATGGTTGAGGGTCGCCTTCAAACTGAACTGGCCCTTGATGGAGTTCTGCGCCAGGCACAGAGCTATCGCGGTGATGTTGTGAGCGCGGTTGAAGCGCAGCTCGACACTGCTGACGAAGCGGACATTGAAACCTTCCTGCGTATTTCGCTGTCTGCGAACCAGCTCAATTCGTTGTTTGCTGAGGCGAGCCTGTTGGATACTCCGGAAGCTGTAACTGAACTTGAAGATTTTATGCTCGACCAGGTCGACGAAATGGTCGTGAACGTCGCCATTCTTGGCGGTGCTGTAACGGGTGAGCTGCGTAACTCTGTTATGACACTGACTGAGCTTGCCGAAGGTGAGCAAGGTGTTCCGGCTCTGCGTGTGAATGCGCTGGAGCAGGCAAACCGTGCCTCTTCTATCGCTGAAGAAGCAAGCGTTGCTGCTGTCGCTCTGCAAACTGCAGCGCAGGGCCTCGCCGATGACCTGCAGGCGTCTGCAAATGACAGCTCGTCCAATGCAGCTGCGACAAGCGTTGTTGCGTCCATCTTCCTAGGGCTGATCGCGCTTCTCTCTCTGGCTGGTGCTGGTGCAATCGGATACTTCTATGTTGAACGCGGCATCTCCCGTCGTCTGACCAAGCTGAACGTGGCTATGGCGCAGCTGGCTGATGGTGAATTCGATGTCGACATGCGGGGCACAGACGGCGCTGACGAAATCGGTCAGATGGCTAAAACACTCCGTGTCTTCGAAGAAAATGGCCGCGAGCGTCTGCGTCTCGAAGAAGCTCAGCGTGCCGAAGAAGCTGCTCGTGCACAACGCTCTGCAGCGATTGAGAATCTGATCTCAGACTTCGACAACACCATGCAGGAAACGCTGCAAATGATGACCGGTGCGACCCGCGAGCTTGAAAGCACGGCGTCTGTCATGAAGTCCTCTGCTCAGAATGCGGCACATCAGACCGGCTCTGCGTCTCAGTCTGCTGACAATGCCTCTTACAATGTGGGCACGGTTGCGTCGGCTGCTGAAGAGCTCTCAGCGTCTATCGTCGAGATCACCCAGCAGATCCATGAATCAACAAACATCGCCAGCGAAGCTGTTCAGGAAATGACAGTATCTTCTGAGCGTGTTCGTGGCCTCGACAAAGCAGCTGAAGACATTGGTGCAGTTGTGGAGCTGATCAACAATATTGCTGGCCAGACCAACCTTCTCGCCCTGAACGCAACCATTGAGGCTGCACGTGCAGGCGAAGCGGGCAAAGGCTTTGCGGTTGTTGCAAGCGAAGTGAAGGCGCTTTCCAGCCAGACATCGAAAGCAACCGAGCAAATCGCTGAACAGATTACGTCTATTCAGAATGCATCCGGCATGGCGGTGGATGTGATGGAGAACATCTCCAAGCTCATCTCCAATATCGACAATATCTCCTCCACGATTGCGGCGGCGATGGAACAGCAGCGTGCAGCGATTGCAGAGATTTCCCGCTCTGCTCAGGAAGCTGCAGGCGGCGCTCGTTCGGTCAGCGAACACGTTCAGTCACTGTCTGCCACGACTGCCGAAACCGGCGAGTGTGCAGGTCAGGTGGAAGCTGCATCTCACGGCATTACGCAGGAATCCGGCAAGATGCAGTCTGCAATCACAAACTTCCTTACGCGAGTTCGTGCCGCATAAGGCGCAGCTCTTCAGGCAAGGCGTTTATACAAAACCCCGGCAGCTTGCCGGGGTTTTTCTTTGTTCAGAGGTCTTCGGTGTTCGAATAGACTTCAGACGCGCTATAGAGCGATGGACTGACATTCGGATCGAGGTCCGACATGATGATTTCCAGCTCTACCGTGCTTTCCTCACGCTCACTGATATAGCCAGTGCCGTAAGCGGCCGCGCCATGCACGCTTGTCTGGCATCCCAGAAGACCGCAGCTGCGTGTCGTCACGGGGTGGTAAGCGCCTGCGCCGGATCGCAAATCCCGGTCGTGTTCTGAATGCCCAATCTGCGAGACCAGTTCAAACGTTGCATAGCCATTGATCAGGGTGAGTTCCGCCGCCCGGCGCATGGCCAGAAGGCGGGCCTCTTCAATGTCATCATCGCGAATAAGATAGCGAACGAGGTATCGGTTTTCTTCCAGCTGGGTTTCTGAATAGCCAGAAGAGGTCTCGGATCGTGCTTCGCTATAATCCGGAGTAGAGGCGCAAGCGCCTAAAACGAGCGTGGCGGACAGCGCGATATACAGATTGCGTTTCATCTCAGTTGTCCTCCGTCTCGTGCTGCCACCCAGCTTCGATGAGCTGCTCTTCTTCAGCGAGTGATAAAGGCGCGGCTGCCATCAGTTCATCCAGTGCGTGTTCAATCGCCTCGCTCCCAGGGCCCGATGCCGTCTGGAACGTGTTTTGAACACCCTGGGCAGGCTCGCTATAAGCAGCCTGTTCCACCTGCCAATGGTCTGCGCGCTGACACGCGATGAGCCGCGCGGCTTCAGATGCACTGGTGAGGTCTACAACGCGGCAAGGTTCACCAGAGGCGCTGATAAAGCTGAATTGCGGCGCATATTCAGCGCCACTATCAGAGTGCGTCTCACCGCTGGCCGTGGTGCGCAGCACCTCTCCCAGGTCAGAACTCGCCAGAACCATGCTGCCCGAATTGTATCGTTCAGGCGCAACATCATGTGCCGTCAGTATCGGCAGGGCCGTAGCGGTCATAGCGGCGACCACAAGACCAGCTGCGATAGCGCGGTGTTCGTCGACAAAACGAAGTCCACGCTTCCAGAGCGGGAAGCTTATGATCTCAGCGCTCTCTGGCTCTACGGCCGCACCTGATTTCAACCGGTCAAGCGTCCCCGAAAGGCCTTCGCTCATAGGCATCTCGTCTATCTGACCCGCATAGTCGGCAAAGTCAGAATCGGCGAGGGCAAGCGCTTCGAGACGCTCAGCAATTTCAGGGTCGTTAATGAGAAGGGCTTCGACTTTCTGGCGATCTGCCTCGCTCAGCTCATCATCCAGATAAGCACTCAGGCGGGCATCAATGTCATGTGTCATGTCAGTCATGGTATCCAACCTTGTCTGCAATCATGGCGCGGGCCCGCCCGACCCGGCTCATAATGGTTCCAATAGGTACGTTGAGCTGCGATGCGGCGTCTTTATAGCTCGCACCGCCAATCGCGATGATGGTCAAGACTTCGCGATAGACGTCCGGCAGGGCTTCTATTGCGCGTTGGGTGTCGGCCACCATCATGTTTGCGCTGGCGACTTGTTCGCTTGAAACGCTCGTGCCGGCGTTTTCTGCGAGTTCTGGGGCTGCGGTCTCGCGCACTTTCCTGGCCCGCAATCCGTCGATCCAGAGGTTCCGGCAGATCCGGAACATCCATTTTTTCATCTGCGCATCGTCAGGCACGCCCTTGTCGAGGACGCGTTCTATGACGGTCTGGGTTAAATCGTCAGCGTCGCTGGCATTGCGCGTCAGAGAGTAAGCGAAGCGGCGCACATGTGGCACGGCCTCTAAAATCTCTGCTTCGAACTGTGTTTTTCTGCTCATGATATTGGACAGACGGTCTGCATCGAACTTTATTCCCAATGGTACGAAATTTTTTATGTCCGCAGACGTTGGTGTAGCAGGATAGCTGCCATCAGGAGAGCTTTATGCGTTTAAAATCATACACCAGCCTGTCTGCCGCACTGGCTTTGTTCAGCAGTATCGCTGGCGGATTGATGGTTACGCCAACTGCTGATGCGCAGGTGCTGAGAGATTTAACCGGGCGCGTTGAAGACCGTCTGGGGGACACTATTGCTGATCAGGTCGATGATCGCCTCAATGACCGCCTGCGGGATGTTGAAGAACTCCGCCTGCCTGAAAATCTGGATGAGCTGGTGGAGATTGATCGTCTTGAAAATCTCCTTGAAAGTGATCGTTTCCAAATTCTGAGCTCCAGCTTTATCGGAAATACGCTTGAGGACACGATTAATCGCCTTGGCGGAGCCGTTGCTGGCGTTCGTCAGGCAGCGCAGACCCGCCGCGCATTTGCGCGTTCCATCGATATTGAGCGCTATGATGATCTGCCCGCCATGCGTGATGAATGGGTGGTGATGGTTTCAGCTGATCAGGCAGCAGCGCTCGAAGCGCTAGATCTCACTGTGCTGGAACGCAATGATCTGTCTGCGGCGCAAAGCAGCCTTTTTGTACTTCGTTTTCCGTCTGAAAATGCAGGTCGCGTCCGGAATGATCTGGCTCAGCTTGGCGCAGATATTCTGGAACGAAACTATGTGTATCGTGCGGCTGGACAGGCTGCTGTCGTCAATGAGGCGGGCGAACAGGCATCTCATCTGCCTGCAATAGACGCCTCATCAGCCCGCTTTCGTCTGGGCATGATTGATACCGATGTGGAAGAAGGTCACGAGGCCCTGGCCGGTCTTTCGCTGCGCGAGGCGGATTTCGTCTCACACGGCGATTTGCGTCCAACCGGACACGGCACGGCGGTTGCGTCCATTCTCTCCAGTGTCAGCGGTGCAGGTGACGATAGAAGTCTGCTGGCGGCATCTGCGTTTTTTCTAAGTTCGGAAGGACAAACTGGCGCGACCACCTCAAGCCTCATTCAGTCGATCGACTGGTTGGTGAGCGAGGGCGCCGATGTGATCAATGTAAGTCTTACCGGGCCGCCTGATGCATCGCTGGAACGTTTCATCACCCAGATGCAGGCCCGCGGCGTGGTTTTTGTTGCTGCGGTTGGGAATGGCGGCCCTGCTGCTGCGCCGCTTTATCCAGCCGCCTATGACGGGGTGGTCGGCGTGACCGCTGTTGATGAGGCGGGCCAGGTTTATCGTTGGGCCAATCGGGGCGCATATGTCGATATCGCAGCCCTGGGTGTGAACGTCACCGTCGCCGCGCCTGACGGCGGAACCCGCCGTGATTCCGGAACGTCTTTCGCATCACCTTTGGTGTCCGCCTTTCTTGCGGGTTGGGCAGACGGTCAGTTGAGTGAAGGTGATGTCAGTGCTCGTCTTGCAAGTGCCGTCAGCTGGGCGCCTGAACAGGGCAGAGATGCCGGATTCGGGATCGGCATTCTCACCCTGTCACCTGAACGGGACTAAGCCGATCAGAACTGCGCGCGCAGGCGGATCTCGCCCACATGCTCATCATAGTCTGCGCTTGGCAGGTTGGACTGGCGGTCGCGATAGCTATAGTCGAGATCCAGCAAGAGCGGACCGGCAAGTTCAAACTCAAATCCCGCATCTGCTGAAATGATATCATCCTCGCGTGTTTCGGAAATCGCAGGCGTGATTCCATCATAGTCTCGCGTTTCCCAACCCGCACCGATCTGGAAGCGTGTGTCCCGGTCCATGATCTGCGAGCGGTGTGAATAATTGGCGTTCAGCTCTCCGCCGGAGAAGTCAAACGCGTCAGACATGGCGTCTTCTTCTTCAAGTTTCGCCGTGAGCGAGACATAACGATCCGTGCCGCCAATGAAGTAATAGGCGTCACCTCGTAAGCCTTGCCCCTCCGCATCGCGCAGATCATCATTCAGGAAGTCTTTATCGGTGAACTCCAGTGCGCCGCGCAGAAACAGCGTGTCCCCGATCAGGCGCGTCACATAAGGTGAGGCCAGATGGTAGTCCAGATAGCCGTCGCCATCGAGCCGGGCATGGACATAGTTATAGAGGAGGCCTGCTTCTACGACGTCAAAGTCGAAAGCTGCTTCCAGGCTGCCGCGATGGGTTTGCAGTGAAAACTCATCATAGTCCTGATACTGAGTATCTGCGAGTTCATACCCTGCGCGCAGGGTCAGGCGGCTCGTCGGTTTGAACTCAGCATTGCCTTCCAGACCAAGCAATAATGCATAATCGCCCTCGCCAGTGGACTGGTCGAGGTCTGCAATACCGACATCGGAATCATAGCTGGCACCAATGCTTGCTTCACCGGAAAAACTGACCGGCTCGTCGGCCATAACAGGCAGAGACGTGAAGGCCAGAATAAGGGCGGCGCCAGCTGGTGCAGGTTTCAGGGCAAAAATCATCAAAATACTCCGCGAAAAGATGACCGGCAGGCGTGGGCGGCTAATGGGCCTGCCGGTCCAGGTGGGGCTTAGTTTTGGGGTTAGAGGCCGATGCGGCTGCGAATGTCTTCGGCGATGTCGCCTGCAATATCGCCGGACACGTTTTCGGTGATGGTGGCCGCAATATCCTGTGCGATTTCACCGTTTACAGTGCTGGCAATATCGCCGGCAATTTCAGTGCTCACAGCACCTGAAATGGTTCCCGCAATGTCTGAGTTCACAGCGCTTGATACGTTCGATGCGATCTGGTCTGACAGCTGGGAAGCGACATCACCGGAAATGTTTGCACTCTCTGTAAACTGAGAGATGTTCCCACCCAGATTGGTGATTTCGCCGTCGAGTGTCGCGACTGTTTCAGAGCTGCGTTGCAGCGTAGCGTCAATTGTTGTCTCGCCGGTTTCTTCAGTCTGAGCGAGAATAGCCTCAGCCTCAGTTGTGGCGGCGCTGGCCAGTGTGGCCGTGCCATCGGCTGTGACTTCACCAATCGCAATGACGCCAGACGCTGTCGCATCAATGTCATGGCCGGTTGTGGCAGCAAAATCAGCGGCACCTGTGCTCAGGGCCTCGAGCGCTTCAGGAACTTCCGCGTCTGGAAACTCTTCTTCGAGGGTTGCCAGGGCTGTTTCTGCACGCTCGACGAGTACGCCATTGCCTTCGCCTTCAACGGACACATCCGTTTGGGTTTCGCGAGAGACGGTCGCGCCTTCCGGGGTCGCTTCAACGCTCGTCGATGCTGAACGTTCGACGCTCACGTCGACGGAGCCGAGGCGCTCGGATTCAGCGGATACGGCACCAGAAGTGCTGGTTGAGAACTCGCCAGAAACCTGAGCTTGCGCAGAAAGGCCGAGAGCGGCTGTCAGCGCGAGGGTTGAGATGGAAATCGTTTTAAGCATCACACACTCCTTCGTCATCGTGTTGATGCTGGAGTGACGTGCCGGCGCAGATTTTATTTCATGAGTGACGAAGAAATCTGAAAATTACGAGAAAGGTCACCACTTTAAAGTCGCAAAATCTATCCCATTCGATGGCGTTGCGCGGCTAGGGGTTAGCTGGCTTCTTCGACGCGATCTGCGATTTTGTTGATGCGGGCCGCGGCTTCTGAAAGCGCCATGGCAGCCGTGCGTTCGACCAGCGTGATGCGATTGTCGAGGTCTTCGACATCAGATGCCCCGGTTGAGGATTCCAGCTCATCGACCAAAGACAGACCAGCAGCAACGAGCAGGCGCATATCGCCGACATCGCCAATTGTGTCTTCCAGTGCGCTGAGGCGCGCATTCAGCTTGCGGCCCAATTCCTCAAGGCGCTCTTTCTGACCTTCTGCACACGCGATGGAGTAGGTCTTTCCCCGGATGATGATATCGGCCTTGGACATGAGCTTCTACGATCCTGCTAGTGTTTTTGCGGCTGGGCTTGCATGGCGGCTTTGACCTCAGCAATGGCAACGCCCAATGCGCGAGAGGCTTCGTCCGCCAGAGCTTCAAGTTCCTTCTCGCGGGCTCTGGACGCATCAAGGTCCATGGCGAGCTGAGCGCGGTCCCTGCGAAGGGCTTCAGCTTCGGCTCTGACCAGTCGTTGAGGGGAATGGGAATCTGACAACGAGTCTACACTCGCTTCCAGCCGGCCAAGCGCCGCTTCCAGTTCCGCAACTGCGTCTTTCAACTGAGGCATAGCTTTTTGCCAGTCGGATAAGGTTCAAGAATCATCGCTATTATTCCCACAAATAGGGTTCGGAGCAAATATCAAGCCTTGACGAAGGCCACCAGACTCAGTTTCTGCGCGTTAACGCATCTCAGAGGATACAGATCATGTCGAATGCCCCAGTTTCGCACATGGATATGGCCAACGCCATCCGGGCTCTTTCAATGGACGCCGTGGAAAAGGCGAAGAGTGGACACGTCGGCATGCCGCTTGGCATGGCAGACGTTGCAACTCAGCTTTTCACCAAGCATCTGAAATTTGACCCGAAGGCGCCTGAATGGGCTGACCGTGACCGTTTCGTCCTGTCAGCTGGCCATGGTTCCATGCTCATCTACTCGCTGCTTTTCCTGACCGGTTATGACAGCGTGTCACTCAGCGATATCGAGAACTTCCGTCAGCTTGGCGCAGCAACCCCAGGTCACCCGGAAAACTTCGTCACGCGCGGTGTTGAAACGACGACCGGCCCGCTCGGTCAGGGCGTTGCGACGGCTGTCGGTATGGCGATCGCTGAAAAGCACCTTAATGCGAAATTCGGCGATGATCTGGTTGACCACAAAACCTGGGTTATTGCTGGCGATGGCTGCCTCATGGAAGGTATCAGCCAGGAAGCGATTACTCTTGCTGGCCATATGAAGCTGAACAAGCTGGTGGTTCTGTTCGACGACAACAATGTCACCATTGACGGTACGCTGGATGTTTCTGACGAAACGGATCAGATCAAACGCTTTGAAGCGGCAGGCTGGGCGACGGCTGCGATTGACGGTCACGATGTGACGGCAATTGATCAGGCGCTGGAATGGGCGAAAGCCTCTGACCGTCCTGTTATGATCGCCTGCAAAACTCGCATTGGTTATGGCGCTCCGACTATTGAAGGCACGGGCAAAGCGCATGGCGGTCCATATGGCGCAGACGAAATCGCGGGCATTCGCAAGAATATTGGTTGGGATCACGAACCGTTCGTCGTGCCAGAGGATATCCTCGCTGAATGGCGCACGGCTGGCGCGCGCGGCGCAGCTGATCGTGAAGCCTGGGAAGGCCGACTGAGCGGTGCTTCCAGCGCTGCTGAATTCAACGCGGCGATCGACCGGGTTATCCCGGCTGAGCTCGCTGACGTTATGGCTGCGCACAAACAGTCTGTGTCCGATGGGCAGGACAAAAAGGCGACTCGCCAATGGTCCGGCGCGGCGCTTGAAGTCGCAACCAAAATTCTGCCAACCATGGTTGGTGGTTCTGCTGACCTGACAGGCTCAAACAACACCAAGACCAGTTCTACCGGTCCGCTGACAACTGGCGACCCGACAGGCCGTTACATCCACTATGGTGTGCGTGAGCACGGCATGGCTGCGGCAATGAACGGTATGGCGCTGCATGGCGGCGTGATTCCGTATTCTGGTACCTTCTTTGTCTTCTCGGACTATTCGCGCGCAGCGATCCGTCTGGGCGCACTCATGGGCACACCAGTCATCCACGTCATGACCCACGATTCTATCGGTCTTGGCGAAGACGGTCCGACCCACCAGCCGGTTGAACATCTGGCGAGCTTCCGCGCTATGCCAAACATTCACGTCTTCCGACCATGTGATGGTGTGGAAACGGCTGAATGCTGGGAAGCGGCGCTCGCACGTACGGAAGGCCCGAGCATGATGGTTCTGACCCGTCAGGGCCTCGCACCAGCCCGTTCCGGTGAAATCGGTGAAAACCTCTCTGCCAAGGGCGGTTACATCATCAGCGAAGCCGACGGTGAGCCTCAGCTGGTGATCGTCGCGACCGGTTCTGAAGTCGAAATCGCGCTGGAAGCTCAGAAAACACTGAAAGCTGAAGGCGTTGCAGCGCGCGTCGTGTCCCTGCCATGCTGGGAACTCTTCGCTGAGCAGGACGAAGACTATATCGAAGGCGTTCTGGGCGGTGATCTGCCTAAGCTCGCAGTTGAAGCAGGCGTCCGCACAGGCTGGGATCAGTGGATTGGTCGCAAAGGCGGCTTTGTCGGCATGAACTCTTTCGGTGCAAGTGCGCCATACAAAGATCTGTTCGAACATTTCGGCATCACGCCAGCAGGCGTCGTTGCTGCGGCAAAAGCGCTGGTCTGATGCTTTAGACCATTTGAGAATTTGAAAAAGCCTCCCAGTCGGGAGGCTTTTTTGTTTTCAGGACCAAGGCAAAAAAAAGCGCATTCCCGGGCAACAGGAATGCGCTTTCTCAGTTAAAGCCATCTGGGCGTTGATGGCTTGGGTAAAAGGTGCGTCCCCCACGGACCAGCGCCTTCGGGGTTGACTGACAACATCATGTGTCGCTTGTCATATGTCAGATGACATATGGGACTGCTTTTTATGGATGAATTCTGTCAGGAAGATTTTGACGTGGTTGCGCAAAGCTATCGGGTGGTCAGTGACGCCGATGCTTTTGATGATCTGGTCGAGGCCTGGCAGCAGCGTCTGGCGCGCAATGATTCGTCGTCAGCGCAGGAGGATGTGTTCGCGCGCCACCTTCTGAGACATGTCGAAAAAGCCGATAAACTGGTGACGGATGTACCGGGTGGTATGGTCGTTGACCCGGTCGACAAGCTCCTGTCAGACACATCATGCGCCACACTGGTCGTGTCGGCAGAAAAATACGTGCTGGGCACGAATATGCATTGGGGGGCCTTATTCGGTCACGCGCAGGGGCAGAAAATCGGCGAAGACTGGCTTGCCTCAGAATCGGTTGAAGCCTTTCGCTCCATTCTTCGAAATCTGAAAACCCGCGGAAATTTACAGCACGGCATTGTCCGCATCTGCACAAGTGAGATGGAAGACCGGATTGCAGAAATTTTCCCGGTCGACGCACGCGCAGGTCAGGAGCCGCATGCCGTGGCTGTTCGTGTACTCGATCCGGAGTGGACGCCATCGGTCAAAGCCGGAATCATTGAGGCCTTCGGGCTGACAGAAGCTGAGGCTGAAATCTGCCGGGCATTGTTCCGCTTGCGGGATACGGCGGCCATCGCAGAGGAACGCAATACCTCCACGCGCACTGTGCGTCTTCAGCTGACGTCTGTCTTCAACAAGATGGGCGCTTCATCACAGGTGGACCTTGTGCGCTTGCTTGCGCTCATCTGTGTGCGCATGTCCAAGGCGAGTGAGAATGAAATTCCCGTCTGGCAGGACCCCTATCGCCGGGAACGCACCTTCAAGACGTCGACCGGGCGCAAGCTGGCCTATTCCTGGCTTGGAGCGCGCAATGGCACTCCAGTCGTGCTGCTGCACGGCAATTCGGTTGGCGTTACCCTGCCAGAAGAGGCGGACCGCTTCTATCGTAAAATGGGCGTGCGACTGATTACGTTCTCGCGTCCGGGATTTGGCCATAGCGAGCCGCGCCACGAACTGTCTGTCATTGATGATACAATCGATGCCCTGAATGAACTGCATGCGCATCTTGATGTTGGTGCGCTGCATTTCATGGCCCACACCTTCACCGGTCTGGCGCTGGCACGCTTTGGCACGCTCTATCCGCAAAAGCTCGCCAGTATTATCTCAGTTGGCGGCTTTTTCCCGATGAATGACCGTAAGCGGCGCAAGCATTTGCCACTGATACACAACACCTTCCTGGATCTGGCAGCGAGAGCGCCATGGGCTTGCCGTATGCTGGCAAAGGCCGGGCAGCGCATTATGCGGGAAAAGGGGATCGACTGGTATCTGAACCGCGCTTATGGGCACTCCGAGCAGGATTTGCGCGTTATCAATCACCCCGTCTATCGTGCCATTCTCAGAAACGCGTCCGCGCATGGCCTGAGCCAGGGCGCAGAAACGTTCGCCCGTGAATTTGAGTTTTGTCATTATGACGGCTTTCCCGAGCTTTCACGTCTGAAATGCCCGGTGCATCTGGCGGTGGGCGATTGTGATCCGCAAATGACAAAAGCCCGGATCGATGAATTTTGTCAGGTCCAGCCATCTACACAGCTCACCATCCTGCCCGATTGTGGCGAGTTGATCGTTTATACCGGTTGGCGTGAGATCGCGGGAATTGTTGAAAGCCTGGTGAAAGAGCCAGCGCTGGCCTGAGACTACGCAGCTCTTCTCTCCGGACACGAATTCCGATAGCATGCTTTCCGTGACGGAAACCGTCGATAATAAGAGGCGCTGAGGCCGCTCAGCCCGGATAATAATACGACGGGAGAGATGTTCTGAAATTTGATAATCCGCATATTGGTGCGAACTCGCCGCGCAAGGGCAATGCGCTGACGCGGTGGATCGGTTCTATGGGGCTGCGTCTGATGGGCTGGAAGCTTGCGGGCAAGCTGCCGGATGATCCCAAAATCATTCTCATTGGTGCGCCGCATACCTCAAACTGGGATGCGCTGGCGGCAACCTTTTCCATGCTGTCAGTCGGGCTTCACTATACCATTCTTGTGAAGAAGGAGTGGTTCTTCTGGCCTATGGGCATTCTGTTTCGTGCCGTGGGTGGCCACCCGGTGGACCGCAGCGGTAATGCGGGCGCGGTGGTGGATCAGATGATCGAACTTCTCGAAAGCCGTGAGAAAGTTGTCGTTGGTTTTCCGCCAGAAGGCACGCGCTCACGCGTTGAACGATATAAAAGCGGGTATCTGCGTGTCGCCTATGCCAAGGGTGTGCCAGTGTTTCTGGCGGCCTTTGATGGTGTCGGTAAACGAGTTGTCCTCGACCGCTTCATGGAGCTGACAGGCGATCTTGAAACCGACAATGCCAATATCAAAGCGTATGTTGATGCGACCTGGACCGGCATTCATCCGGAGAAGCAATAAGCGGGTTAGTGGTCAATCGCGAAGGCTTGCGAGGAAATAACCCAAAGTTGCGCTCAAAACCCGGTCTCTATGAAAGATTTAACCAGCTGTTACTGGACGTCCCCGCTAGGACGGTCTAGAGAACGGCCAAATTTCTGTTCCGTGGGGGAACATTCTACATTGGTAATTACTGGAGGTAAGCATGGCAGTGCGCGTCGCGATTAACGGTTTTGGACGTATCGGTCGACTGGTGCTCCGTTCGATCATTGAGCACAATCGCGAAGACATCAAAGTCGTGGCGATCAACGATCTTGGTCCAGTTGAAACCAATGCTCACCTTCTTCAGTACGACTCTGTACACGGCAAGCTTCAGGTTCCTGTCGAAGTTGACGGCGAAACGATTAAAGCTGGCAATCAGGAATTCCTTTGCACCGCAGTTCGTGACCCGAAAGAACTGCCATGGCGCGAAATGGACGTGGATATCGCTCTGGAATGTACCGGTATCTTCACTGCACGTGATAAAGCTGCAATGCACCTGGAAGCTGGCGCGAAACGCGTTCTCGTTTCTGCTCCTGCTGCTGGCGCTGACAAAACCATCGTTTACGGCGTGAACCATGATTCACTGACGAAAGACGATCTGGTTGTCTCTAACGCAAGCTGCACGACGAACTGCCTGTCACCGGTTGCTAAAGTCCTGAACGATGCCATCGGCATCGAAAAAGGCATGATGACGACCATTCACTCTTACACGGGTGACCAGCCAACGCTCGACCGCATGCATGGCGACCTCTACCGCGCACGTGCGGCTGCAATGTCCATGATCCCGACATCTACTGGTGCGGCGAAAGCTGTTGGTCTGGTTCTGCCAGAACTGAACGGCAAGCTGGACGGTTTCTCTATGCGCGTTCCAACACCGAACGTGTCTGTGGTTGACCTGAAATTCATCGCTAAGAAAGACACCACAGTCGACGAGATCAACAATGCGATCCAGGCTGCGGCTGATGGCCCGCTGAAAGGCGTTCTCGGCTATACTTTCGCGCCTAACGTTTCTACCGACTTCAACCATGACGACCACTCGTCCATCTTCCACATGGGCCAGACAAAAGTCATGGACGGCAATTTCTGCTCTGTTCTGTCCTGGTATGACAATGAGTGGGGCTTTGCGACACGTATGTCTGACACAGCCATTGCGATGTCTAAATTCCTCTAATCGGAAGACAGACAATCTGAATTCTGAGAAACCCGGGCCGTTTGGTCCGGGTTTTTCTTTACCGGGCGAAATCACAAGCTGTGCGTGTGAGTCGGGCGCTGAACTGACTGAATTTCGCGCACTCCGTTAAAAAATGGGAAACTCTCTGTGTTCAGCGCGGCTCGCATGCTGCAGAATACAGAAATGCTGCACACGCGATATTCCGGTTCTGGACTTTGCCACCGGGTTGGGTATGTGTTCACCGGGATTGTTGATGTTGAGTTGATTGGGGGCATTCTTGTCTCAAGGTATTCCAAAGGAATTCTGGGACGCACGTTTTTCTGAGGAAGGCTTTGCCTATGGCGCGCGCGCCAGCCGTCTGCTCCTGTCGTGGGCAGATTTGATCAGGAAAAACTGCCGTACAGCACTCGTGCCTGCAAGCGGTGAGGGCCGCGATGCCGTGTTCCTGGCCTCGCTGGGTCTGGATGTCACTGCGATTGATATTTCGACCGCTGGTCTCGCCAAAACCCAAAAGCTTGCAGACGAAATGAACGTCACGGTGAAGACGGTCGAGGCGGACCTGTTTAAATGGTCCTGGCCAGAAGCTGGCTATGATCTCGTTGCGTCTATGTTTGCGCACATGCCATCTGCCATCCGACCACAGCTCCATTCCGTCTACATCAAGTCGCTCGCTCCGGGCGGCTTTGTTTTTGTGGAAGGCTTCACCAAAGACCAGATTTCCTATCAGGAAAAATATCAGTCTGGCGGCCCGCATGACGTGGACATGCTGTATGCTGCCGAGGACATTACTTCAGATTTTGCGGCACTCAGCCAGCAAAGCTGTATGACTGGCGTCGAAACGCTCAGCGAAGGTTCATATCACACCGGACCAGCAGCCTTACTGCGGGCGGTTTATCAGAAAACAGGGGACATGAATGACTGACTTCAACCGTATCGATGATGCAGGTGATCTGACCGGTAAGGTCGCGCTGACCCGTGTCGATTTTAACGTTCCTATGGCGGACGGCAAAATCACCGACGATACGCGCCTTGTTGCAGCCGTCGAAACCGTCAATGCGCTTCGAAATAAGGGCGCTAAGGTTGTTCTGCTCGCACACTTTGGTCGCCCGAAGGGTGAGAAAGTCCCTGAGATGAGCCTTGCGCCAGTTGCGCCAGCTTTTGCGAAAGTCATCGGTCACCCGGTGTCCTTCTTTGAAGACTGTAAAGGCGAGGGCGCCAAAGCGGCGATTGAGGCTCTGGAAGAAACCGGCATCATTCTGCTGGAAAACACCCGCTATTACAAAGGTGAGGAAAAGAACGATCCGGAACTCGCAAAAGAGATTGCCGCGTTGGGTGATCTCTTTGTCAGCGATGCGTTTTCTGCGGCTCACCGTGCACACGTGACAACGGTTGGACTGGCGCAATTCCTGCCAGCTTATGCGGGCAAAAGCATGGAGCGTGAACTCGATGCGCTGAATGCGGCGCTTGGCACGCCAAAACGTCCGGTTGTTGCAGTCGTTGGCGGCGCGAAAGTGTCGTCTAAAATCGATCTGCTGAAAAACCTCGTCTCCAAAGTGGACTATCTGGTCATTGGCGGCGGCATGGCGAACACCTTCCTGGCGGCTGACGGCGTCGACGTGGGCAAATCCCTCTGCGAGCACGACCTTGCGGACACTGCAAAACAGATCGACGCAAACGCCAAGGCCGCAGGCTGTGAAATTGTTCTGCCGGTTGATCTGGTCTGTACAAAAGAATTCGCTGCAAACGCGCCAAACCGCACATGCGGTCTTGATGACGTTGCCGCCGACGAAATGATCCTTGATGCGGGTCCTGCTACGGTCACGCGTCTGGAATCAGTCATGGATGAGGCGAACACCCTCATCTGGAACGGCCCGCTGGGCGCGTTCGAAATGGAACCTTTTGATGCGGCGACGGTTGCTGCGGCCAAGGCTGCAGGCAAGCGGGCTAAGGAAGGTTCACTGATCGCAGTCGCAGGCGGCGGCGATACAGTAGCCGCACTCAATCATGCCGGGGCAGCTGGCGATTTTACTTTCATCTCAACGGCGGGTGGCGCGTTTCTTGAATGGATGGAAGGCAAGGCACTGCCGGGTGTGGAAGCTCTGAAGAAATAATTCTGACTGCAAGCTTAGACGTTTAAACGATAACAGGGACAAGACGATGACGAATGCTGAAATGGGAAAACAGGCCGCGGAAAAAGATGGCTTTATTGCAGCGCTGGACCAGTCTGGCGGCTCTACGCCTAAAGCACTGAAACTCTATGGTGTTGAAGAAAACGAATACTCTTCTGACGAAGAAATGTTCGGCAAAATTCACGAAATGCGCGCGCGCATTATCAAATCTCCGGCCTTTACGGGTGAGAAAGTCATTGGCGCGATCCTGTTTGAGCGCACAATGGACGGCGAAATCGACGGTACGCCAACAGCTGAATATCTCTGGAAAGAGTGCGGCGTTGTTCCATTCCTGAAAGTCGACAAAGGCCTGGCTGACGAAGACAAAGGCGTTCAGGTGATGAAGCCGAATCCGGGTCTGGATGAGCTTTGCAAGCGCGCCGTTTCGAAAGGCATTTACGGCACGAAAATGCGTTCCAACATCAATGCTGCTAACGCTGAAGGCATTGCCGAAGTAGTCGCCCAGCAGTTCGAAGTTGGTAAGCAGATCCTCTCTCACGGCCTGATGCCAATCATCGAGCCGGAAGTGAACATCAAGATCGCTGACAAAGCTGAAGCGGAAGACATTCTGCTCGCTGAGATCACGAAACAGCTTGATGCTCTGCCAGAAGGTACTCAGGTCATGCTGAAACTGTCTCTGCCGACAAAAACAAACCAGTATAAGCCGCTGATCGACCATCCGGCTGTTCTGCGCGTTGTTGCTCTGTCTGGTGGCTATAGCCGCGAAGATGCGAACAAAATGCTCTCTGAGAATACGGGCATGATTGCCAGCTTCTCTCGCGCGCTGACCGAAGGTCTGTCTGCGAAACAGTCTGATGACGAATTCAACGAGACGCTGGCGACCTCTATTGACGGCATTTACAAGGCGTCAAAAGCGGGCTGAGCCTTAACAGCTGATTGAGGAAGCAATCGTTCCTTCAGACATAAGAAACCCCTCGCCAGATGGTGAGGGGTTTTTTGTGCGCGAAAGTCTGGGGCGGTTACCGATCAAAATACGGAATGCACGTCACCGTCTCCAGCGCGAACTCCTCGCCCGTGTCCGTTTGCCGTGCATAGCAAAGGTGTTCGATTAGCTTCAGTTGGAAGGTCACTGGCATGGCCACGCTGTGCGTTTCGTTCGGGTTGAGCGGAGGCGGAAGTACCGTCACCAGAGGTGAGGCGGTCGGATCATCTGCACCAAGGACAATATTGGCCCTGCCCAGAATCTCTCCGAGTTCAATTTGCAGCGCCGCAACGTTCTCATCCTGCGGCGATGCGAGCACAGCAGGGGCGCCTGAATAGGCGTGAGGTGCTGGTTCGCTCGGCGTGGCGCATGCGCATAGTCCCAGAAAACCAGAGAGCGCGAGTGCGGATCTTAAAAACACCATTCTGATCAAGCCTTTCTAGCTTAAGGACGCGTAAGATCGCGGCTGTTTTGCAGCATGTCCTGAACCTGCGTATTTGGCGAGGTGCGAATTGCAAGCTCACTGCTTGCTACGCTGCCAAAGGCGCGTTCAGGTGTGGAGGCCTCTGGTGTCGGAGCGGCCGTCGTGACGGCTGGCGTGCAGCTGCCATTGGCGCGATAGGTCAGCGCGCTGGCAAGCAGATCTTCGCTTGGGTCGCCCAGCTCGGTCTGGAGTGTATCGCCCACGGCGCAGCCTGGAATAGTGACGCCAGTTGAGTTGCCGCCATCTGCAGGTGTGAAGCCATTTGCATAGTCACCAAAGCCCGCATCATTCGTGCCCTGGAACTGAATGGTGTAGAAGGTCGTCCCGCAATTGTCGGTCGGGTAGAAACCGTAAGGCTTACCGCATGTCGTGCCGCCAATCAGAATGACTTCAATGTCCACGCCGCGCAGGCCATTGATCACCGCCTCACTGGCGCTACAGGTGTTGGCTGTCGACAGGATGAAGACACGGTCGAGATTAAGCTCTGGCAGCGGGTAACCTGTCGCAAGACTGAAGCCGAGCCCGGTGGAGTAGAATGGGAAAGGCTCATTCAGCGCGCCCGTAACGGGGTTGCGATTGCCCGCATCATCATTGAACCGCAATAGCTCAAAAGTCCGGCCATCTGTCGCCGCATCGCCTGCCACCATGTACGCAAGCTGTGAGGCCACGGCGAGGAGCCCGCCGCCATTATAGCGAAGGTCCAGAACCAGGTCGGAGACGCCTGCATCCGCCATTTCCTGCATTGCGGTTGCGATCGCTTCTTCCGAAGAATTTGTGCTGAACGTATTGAAGAGGATGTAGCCAACCTTGTCGTTGCCCTGATCAATAATGGCTGTCCGGTTCACTGGCGCGGGCGTGACATCTGCCGAGGTGACAGACACCATTCGAGCATTATTGTCTCCGACGTCCTGGACGACGAAGTAGTGGGTTTCTCCGGCATTGGCCGGGAAAAGGCCCGCATTCAGCACATCCACTTCGGCTTGTGTGCCGCCATTGATAACGTCAACGCCATCAATCTCGAGAATACGTGCGCCGCGCTGAAACGGTGCTTCGCCGCCGCTGGTATCAGATGCGGGAGAATTCGGCTCTGTGAAGACGACACGCACGTCGCGGGGCGGCGTCGAAGCGTAGATCGCAAAGCGCGCGCCATAACCGGAGGTCGGCGCGGCATTGCGCTGCTCCAGATATTCTTCGGTGGACTGATAGAAATGGAAATTGTCTTTGTCAGCGCCGCTGGCGGTGGTCTCTGTTGTGCGCAGGACTTCGAAATAGGCCTCTGGCGTTGCATAGGTCGTCGGGTCGCGATCGGTAACCTCATTGTTCCAGAGATAGGTCTCATCGGTCCAGGAGCGAAGCCAGAACAGTTCTTCTGCTAACGAGCCTTGCTCATCTGTGTAAGGGTTACCTTCCAGGTCGAACCCGCTGCGAGGTGCTTCGCACTGACCTTGAAATGTGCTGGCGGGCTCAAAGACGCCCGGCGTCCAGGTCGGCGCTGAGGATGTGGGCGTTGGAGTAGGTGTTGGAGTAGGTGTTGGTGTCGGCGTCACTGTCGGTGTAGGCGTGAAGCCGGAATTTCCGCCTCCTCCTCCGCCACCGCCGCATGCGGCCAGAAGGCCCGCTGATGCTGCAATGAGCGCTGTGAATGCAATGTGTCTGGATGCCGCCATTTTACTCTACCCGATGTTATTCTTCTGTAATTGAAACTATGCCGCGTGGCGGCGATGTAAACTCGGCAAGTGCAATGGTTTGATCGAAATTCTGCATTTTCTTCGTGAGCTTTTGCGCTTTCTCACCTGATGGGAGAATGACGTCCTCAAATTCCTGTTTGGCGCAGGAATTCTCGCCGGGGATATGGTGATAGTCTAATATTCTGATATTTCACATTTTATTGAGCGACGCTTACATGCGCGGCTGGCCTTCCTAGCTTCAATGCAATCGCAAATGGGAAAGGACTTATCGTGCTTAATCTGAATCTGGACGGCAAAACCGCTTTCATCACCGGCTCTACGGCAGGCATTGGCTATGCCATTGCAAAAGGTCTCGCAGAGCAAGGCGCTCGGGTTATTCTGAACGGACGCTCAGCAGACAAAGTTCACTCCGCCGTTGAGAGTTTGCAGGCTGAAGTGACCAGCGCAGAGATCACAGGTATTCCAGCCGATCTTGGCACGGCGGAAGGCTGCGCCCAGGCGGCAAAAGCGGCAGGCAATGTCGACATTTTCATCCACAATGCGGGTATTTATCAGATGGCGGATTTCTTCGAGGCTGACGATGAGGTCTGGGAAAAGCATTGGTCGATTAATGTGATGGCGGGTGTGCGCCTTGCGCGCGCGCTGACGCCGGGCATGGTTGAGCGTGAATGGGGGCGGGTCATTTTCCTCGCCTCTGAATCGGCCTTCAATATTCCGGCGGATATGATCCATTATGGCGTTACGAAAACGGCCGATGTCGCGCTGGCGCGCGGGCTGGCCAAACGCCTTGCAGGCACAAATGCAACGGTGAATTCCCTGCTGCCGGGCCCAACCATTTCTGATGGCTTTGAGGAGTTGTTCGCTGCCGAAGCTGAACGTACGGGCAAATCTATGGATGAGCTGGGCCGCGAATTCATCAAAGCTGCGCGTCCGTCATCCATCCTTCAGCGCGCGGCCAGTGTCGAAGAAGTCGCCAATATGGCTGTCTATCTGTCGTCAGAGGCTGCGTCTGCCACAACAGGCGCTTCCGTTCGCGTTGATGGCGGGGTGGTCGATTCCCTTTAATGGGCTGGAACGATTTCCAGCAAATATCCATCCGGATCGCGGGCAAATCCGAGGATCGCGCCGCCAAGCTCTTCTGAAGGGCCGGGCTCGCGTACAACCGGGTAGCCCGCCTCGCGAATACGGCGCGCCGCATCTGTTGGATCGTCAAAACTAAAAACCAGTTTCACTGGAAGGCGGGAAAGGTTTCGGTCTTTCCCGTCTTTGAACTGCATGAGCACAAGGCGCGGCCCGCCATTCGGAAAGTCCAAAACGATCTCATCCATGTTGGACAAATTGAGCGCCAAGGTCTCCTCCATACCGATGACGTCCCGGTAGAATGCAGCGGACACATTCAGGTCACTGACGGCTATGCCCATGGCATAGATTCTCGACTTTTCGTCCGCTGCGTTCATTTATTCCCTCTGAGTTCTGCTCAGCTTACTGGCAGAATCTCAATCAGATAGCCATCCGGATCGCGGGCAAAGCCGACAATTGCGCCGCCGACTTCCTCAGAAGGGACGGGTTCACGAACAATCTCGTATCCGGCCTCGCGGATATCGGCTGCAAGTGCTGTTGGGTCTTCAACCCGCAAGACTATCTTGACCGGCAGATTGGTGACATTGCGCTCAATACCATCTGTGTATTCCATCAGCACGATCGCGCTGCCGCCATTCGGCGCGACGAGAACAATCTCATCCATATAGTCGAGAGAGAAGGTCGCGACCGGGCGCATGCTCAGAACGCCTTCATAAAATGCCGATGAAGTTTCCAGGCTGGTCACGCCAATACCAATAGCTGAAACCGCAACTGGTACGGCCTGTTCAGCATCTGTCATGTCATCACCTTGCGCCATAAACGGCGCGGAGAAAGCAAATGCGGCGGCCAACAGGCCAGTTTTGATCTTATATTTCATGATACCTCCCTATATTTATCTTACAGATCGACCAGAATTTCTTCTAAGACAAGTCTTGACCGCGTAGCCGGTTCTGACATCTGTCTTTCCGCATGGATCACCGCGCACGCCTTTACCTCATCACCCCGCCAGCTTTCACGTCTCTGGACGCGTTTGAGACGGAACTCATGTCTGCTCTGGATGGGGGCGATGTCGCCTGTCTTCAGTTGCGCCTAAAGGCCGAAGACGGTGTCAGCATTGATGTGGACGCCACGCGTCGTCTGGGCGAGCGGATTATCGAAAAAGTGCAGGCGCGCGATATCGCAGTGCTTATCAATGATCGGGCAGATATCGCCGCTGAATTGGGTGCCGACGGCGTGCATGTCGGCCAGTCCGATATGAGCGTCAAAGAGGCCAAGAAATGGGTGGGCGAGCACGGTATTGTCGGTGCGACCTGCCATGATAGTCGCCATCTGGCGATGGTCGCTGGCGAACAGGGCGCCGACTATGTCGCCTTTGGCGCGTTTTACCCAACGCAAACAAAAGCCGCGCCGACGCAGGCCGAGCTAGAACTTCTGACCTGGTGGCAGCAAATGATGGAACTGCCATGCGTCGCAATTGGTGGCATTACGCTCGACAACGCTGAGCCGCTCGTTCAGGCGGGCGCAGATTTTCTCGCGGTGTCCTCTGGCGTCTGGAACCATGAAGCGGGCGCGAAAGCCGCTGTGGAAGAGTTTAACGCCATGTTCGACCGTCTTTCGGGTGAAGCATGAGCGAGAAATGGTGGGAAACCACCCCGCTGAAAGACATGAGCACTGAACAATGGGAAGCGCTTTGCGATGGGTGCGCCAAATGCTGTCTCTTAAAGCTGGAAGACGAAGATACGGGCGAAATCGCATATACGCGTCTTCACTGTAAGCTTCTGGATGCGAAGACCTGCCAGTGCGCCGATTATGAAAACCGCAAAGCTATAGTCCCTGACTGCGTGAAGCTGACGCCAGATAAGCTCAGCGAGCTGAAATGGATGCCAAAAACCTGCGCCTATCGCCTTTTGAATGAAGGCAAACCGCTCTTTGACTGGCACCCGCTGATTTCAGGTGAGCAGGCTTCCGTGCATCGCGATGGTCACTCCATTATGGGCCGGACTTTCTCTGAAGAGACCGTCTTTGAAGACGATCAGTTTGACTGGATTGTCGACTGGGAAGGCAATGAGCCCTAGGCCCTCCACACCTTAAAGCTCAGCTTGGTTCACTTATCAGTGTAGCCCAATTGATCGCGCCTGCATGCGCGGTTAGCTGTGGTGCAATCAGGTCTGGAGGCACACATGAAACTGATCGGAATGCTGGATTCGCCATTTGTGCGGCGGGTCGCTGTCACGATGAAATTGCTTGAACTGCCGTTTGAGCATGAATCGGTATCGGTAATGCGCGACTACGAAACCTTCCGCACCTATAACCCGCTCGTCAAAGCGCCGACCCTGATCATGGATGACGGCACGATTCTGATGGAATCCTCGCTCATTCTGGAGCTGGTGGAAAAGCTCGCCGGGCCGGGGCAGGGGCTGATGCCGGAAGGGCTGGACGATTATGTGCGTGCCCAGCGCATTATTGGCTTGTCGCTCATCGCGGCGGAAAAGACCGTTCAAAAAGTTTATGAGCATAATATGCGGGCCAGTGAGAATATTGATCTGAAATGGCTGTCACGTGTTGAGACGCAATTGGCCGATGCCTATCGGGCGCTGAATGCTGAATTGAAAAAGTCGACGGACTGGTCATGCGGACCGAAACTGACACAGGCCGATATTACAGCGGCTATTGCCTGGAAATTCACTGAGCATGTGTTTCCGAAGCTTGCAGATGACCGGACCTATCCGGCCATCGCGGCCCTGTCAGAGCGCGCTGAGGCGATCCCAGAATTCATCGACACGCCGCTCGAGTAGAAACAAAAAAGCCGCGAGACCTGCTCGCGGCTTTTCTTACTTCAGGGCGGATTCGCCTAGAATTCTTTAGACAGGCGTACGCCATAGAATTGTGGAGTGCCGGAGATAAAGGTCGGAATGCCGAATCCGTCACCGGTATTGCCTGCATCAATCAGATATTCTTCGTCCAGCGCGTTGGAGATATAGGCTTCAATGCCGAAGCCGTTATCGAAGTCGAGCTGGGCGTTGAGGTTCAACAGACCATAGCTGTCCTGGCTGATCAGATCGCGCTCTGAGTTGTCGAAATAGACCTGAGACTGCCATGTATAGCTTGGCACCAGTTTGAGATCAGCAAAGCCGAGATCAAACAGGATACGCGCAGACACAGACGCGGTGTGGTCTGGTGACAGACGCAGCGGATTGCCTGCATATGGCGCGCCAGCTTCATCGTCGAAGCGTGCATTATTGTAGCCATAGTTTGCGGTCAGAGCGAGCATGTCATTAACGGCCCAGATACCCTGAACCTCGAAACCGGTTGAGGTCGCATCACCAGCATTGATAGGTTCAATCAGGCCTTCATCTGTGACTTCAGTCGTCTGGAAGTTTGAATAGTCATAATAGAAGGCTGAGGTTTCAACGCTCAGATCTCCGTCGAGGAAGAGCCCCTTCATGCCGAATTCGAACGCGTCGACAATCTCGGCGTCGAGCGTCGCAAAGCCGGCGCTTGGTGCAGAGGCAGAAGCCGTGATGACTTCCGGACGACGACCGCGTGCAAAGTTGCCGAACAGATTGACCTCGTCAGTCAGCGCATAGCTGGCGGCCAGACGATAAGTGATGTCATCAAAGGTATCAGACGCTGAGATCAGACCGCCGGAATCCTGAACGAACAGGCCGCCGAATGTCAGCTGGCTCGGGCCATTCAGAAGCTCGACCAGCAGGGCAGATTCCTTGTCGTCGCGGGTATAGCGAATGCCGCCCGTGACTTCGAGGCGATCGGTCAGTTGGTAGGTCATGTCCGCGAACAGGTCGATGGACTGTGTGTCACCATAATTGGTGAAGGCTTCTTCGTGGATTGGCTTCAGCGGAACGACCAGCGTGCCACCAGACTGCAGGAATGCTGTCAGGTTGATTGCAGGCAGATCTTCGACATCCGGCACGGTCGGAGCAACCAGCAGGCCACCAAGCAGAGCCTGAACCGCGCGCTCGTCAAATGTCAGCGGAACATATTGTTCGCCTTCTTCGTCAAACCAGCTCGCGCCGACAAAGCCGCGAAGACGGTCGCCGCTATCATAGTTCAGGCGGAATTCCTGACTGAACTGATTGCCCTCATAACCTTCGCCGAAAATCAGAAGGTCGAGACCGAAACCGTCCGGGTCGAACACTTCAAAGCTGTCAATGTCGCGCCAGCCGGTGATGGAGGTCAGGGAGAGCTGATCATTGATGTCGTATTCGCCGATCAGGGTCAGGGAAGACACGATACGGCGCAGGCCCAGTTCCTGGCCATTCATGAAATCGCCAAACGTATTCAGGTTTGCCGGATCCCATGCATCCGTGCTTGCGCCCGGTGCCGGTTCGAAATTGCCGGATTTGAAGCTCGTGCCCGATGGGTCGTCACGCTGATAGTTGGCGATCAGGTCAAAGCTCAGATCTTCAGTTGGGGTGAAGGTCAGCGAACCACGAATGGCAGCCATATCCTGGCTGTTAAAGTCTTCTTCTTCCGGGTTCAGGCTTTCAACATAACCATCACGCTGGCGGATGCGGCCTGCAAGGCGGCCAGCCAGAACGCCATCAATCAGAGGGCCGGTGACGTAACCGTCGAGATAACGCTCTTCATAATTGCCGAGACCAGCCGTGAACTGACCGGAGAATTCAAACTCAGGACGGGCCTGAATAACGTTCACACCGCCGATAAGTGCGCCGCGACCAAACAGAGTTGGTTGTGGGCCTTTAGCGACTTCCACACGTTCGATATCGAACAGCTCGATGACAGACCCGCGAGAGCGGGAGATGGACACACCGTCCTGGAAGATCGCAATACGCGGCTCAATATTGGACTCGCCCGAGTCAGAAGTAATACCGCGGATCACGAAACCCGGATTATTCGGGCTCTGCTCCTGAACTTCAAAGCCCGGAACGAAGCGTGCGACCTGATCGAACTCATCAAGGCCAAGATCGTCCATAATGCTGGCATCAATCGCGGTGACGGCCACAGGCACATCGCGAAGGCTTTCTTCGCGTTTCTGAACGGTCACTGTGATCGTGTTCTGAATGAGAGGAGACTGAGACGAGCTTTCCTGTGCCTGTGCTGGCGCGGAAAGAGCTATTGCTGAGATGAGAGATGCAGAGCTGAGAAGCAAAGTTTTCATGAATAACCCCCGATTGGTGATGTGTGGGAGCTAGGCGAAACCTGCAAAGCTTTGGCGACAGTCTTGTTTCACTCTCGTGACAATTGATGACGCGGACGTCATTTCTTCGTCATGTCTCTTATCTACCACAAATACTTGGGCGCGCCGTGGACGGGCCTTGACCTTTTTGGAACAAAACGAGAAACATTAAGTCGCGATTCACCATTACAGGCGCAGAACGGGCTTATGGGAACACCTGTCAGAATACTCGGAATTGACCCGGGCCTGCGCCATACCGGATGGGGGCTGATCGTCTCTGATGGTCCGCGTCTGTCCTATGTCGCGCATGGCGTGATTTCGCCGGATCCGGACCTCGCATTGGCTGAACGTCTGGCCGTTATCTTTAATGGCGTGAGTGAGTTGATCGGACTGCACAGTCCGCAATTTGCAGGCGTTGAGGAAACTCTGGTGAATGCCGGTGCCCAAAGCGCGCTGAAACTTGGCCAGGCACGTGGGGCGGCCATGACGGCGCTCGCAGTTGGGTCTGTTGAGGTTGCAGAGTTTGCGCCGCGCCGGATCAAACAGGCGATTGTTGGCACGGGTAAAGCCGACAAAGATCAGATCGCATTTATGGTGCAGCGTCTATTGCCGCGCGCCGGTCAGGTTAAGGCCGATGCTGCTGATGCGCTCGCCTGCGCCATTTGTACGGCCCATTACAGGCCGGTCGTCGCAAGGGGCGTTGCATGATTATTGGCTGGCTGAAAGGTGAAGTCCTTTCCACCGGAACAGACACGGTGCTGATCAATGTAAACGGCGTTGGCTATGTCGCGCTTGCCGGCGCTAGCCTTTTGGCGAAGCTTGCGCCGGGCCGCGAGGCAGAGCTTCACATTGAAACCCGCGTCACAGAAAACTCCATCCAGATGTTCGCTTTTGAAAGCGATGAAGCGCGCGCATGGTTTGTCCGTCTGACAGATGTGCCGGGCGTGGGCGGTAAGGTCGCTCTCGCTGTGCTGGACGCTATTGGGCCGAACGGCCTTATGGATGCCGTCACTTTGGGGGATGCGGCGAGCCTTACCCGTGCCAAGGGTGTAGGTAAAAAAGTAGCCGAGCGCATAGTTGGCGAGCTGTCTGGCAAAGCGCCGCCAATGGGCCGGTTCGGAACGCTGCCGGGCGCTATTCATACAGGCGCGGTGAAACCGGCCTCTGCCGTGCCGACAGGCGCGCGCGCTGAAGCCGTTTCAGCGCTGGTGAATCTCGGTTATCAGCAGACAGATGCTGCGCGCGCCGTTGCGGCCGCAGCGCAAAGCGTGGATGCTGATGATGTGTCTGCCCTTATCAAGGCGGGCCTTAAGGAACTGACGAATTGAACGAAGCTGAGCGCCTTTCAAGCCCTGAGCTCCAGCCCGGAGAGGCGCTGGACCGCGCGCTGCGTCCACAGACCTTTGATGATTATGTCGGCCAGAGCCGGGCAAAATCCAATCTCAAAGTGTATGTCGATGCGGCCCGCAACCGGGAAGAGGCGCTGGACCATGTACTGCTGTTTGGCCCGCCGGGCCTCGGCAAAACCACATTGGCGCAAATTCTGGCCAAGGAATTGGGGGCGGGCTTTCGGTCCACCTCCGGGCCGGTGATCGCAAAGGCGGGCGACCTTGCCGCCATTCTGACAAATCTTGAGCCTAATGACGTGCTCTTCATTGATGAAATTCACCGGCTTCCGGCAGCCGTAGAGGAAATCCTCTATCCGGCCATGGAGGATTATGCGCTCGATATCATGATTGGTGAGGGGCCGGCGGCGCGATCTGTGCGGCTTGACCTTGCACCTTTCACGCTTGTCGGCGCGACGACGCGGGCCGGTTTGCTCGCCACGCCTTTGCGTGACCGTTTCGGCATTCCGATGCGGCTTGAGTTTTACGAGCCTGAAGACCTTGCCCGCATCGTGCGTGCGGCGGCGGCCAAGCTGAATGTCACCATCACAGAAGACGGCGCGCTTGAAATTGCCAGCCGCGCACGGGGCACGCCGCGTATTGCGCTGCGCCTTTTGCGCCGTGTGCGCGACTTTGCCGATGCTGAAGGTTCCGCTATCACAAAGGAAGCGGCTGACCGCGCGCTTCTGCGTCTGGAGATTGATCCCGATGGGCTGGATAGTCTTGACCGGCGCTATCTGCATGCGCTGGTCAAAACCTATGCCGGTGGACCGGTGGGCGTGGACACGCTGGCTGCTGCCCTTTCAGAGGCACGTGATGCCATTGAGGATGTGATCGAGCCGTATCTTATGCAGAAGGGATTTGTGGCCCGCACGCCGCGTGGCCGCACCGCAGCCCCCGGCGCTTATGAGCGCCTTGGCCTGCCAACGCCCATGCAGAAACCGGCTGGCGATTTGTTTGATTAGGTCGATCTGACTGGAGGACGCGATGTATCTGTTTCAGAAAATTGAACAACGTGCCCTCGATAAGCATGGCGCAGAAAAGCTCGAAGAGACGCTATCGCGCCGCTGCGCTGTGCGCTCGGCTGATGAAATCGCCGCGACGCCGAATGACCGTTTTCTGGCCGAAGCCACCCGCATGATTTTTCAGGCCGGCTTCAACTGGGATGTGGTCGACAAGAAATGGCCGAACTTTGAGACATCCTTTAACGGCTTTGATGTGCATTACTGGGCCATGATGGCCGATGAGGAAATGGGCCGGCTGATGCAGGATAAAAGCATTATCCGCAATGCCATGCGGCTCGCCTCTGTGGGCAAGAATGCGCTCTATTTCAAAGACGTCATCACAGAACATGGCAGTGTTGGCGCGTTCTTTGCCGCCTGGGACCCGGACCAGTATTTTGAAAACGTCGTAGCCATGCGAAAGCGGACAAGCCGTCTTGGCGGTACATCTGGCATGATCTTTCTGCGCCGAATGGGGCTGGAAAGCATTGTGTTCTCTGAGGATGTGGTGCGCGCGCTGATCGCCAATGGCGTTGTCGATAAATTACCGAACTCAAAGCGTGATATGGCCGCGACGCAGGAGGCTGTTTCAGCCTGGCGGGCCGAAAGCGGGCGAACACTGTCTGAGATCAGTCAGATATTGGCGATGTCGGTTTAGGGCGTTTCGCTCTTCTTTTTCTGGTCCATATGCCAGAGCGCGCCCAGCCATGCGCCCTTCATGAAGGCAAGAAGGGTGAGCGCGGTACTCACCATGAAGATCAGAAGAAGCGGGAAGATATAATAGGCCGCCTTGCCGGATGTCATTGCTGAGAGAAAAATCAGAGGCGCAAAAAATGGGCCGAGCGAAAGTACGGTCAGCCATGCCGGCCCGTCAGCGGCCCTGTCATGGTCGAAGGTCTCTCCGCAATGGGCGCACTGGCCTTGCAGCTTCAGATATCCGGCAAACAATTTTCCCTGCCCACAGGCGGGGCATTTTCGGGTCAGGCCGCGAAGAATGGGTTGGAGTGCTGACATGCAAACGTCTTATAGCCGTGAGGAGGTTAGCTCCACATCAGCGTTTGCCCACAGAATGTCAAACCGCGCACGAACCTCTTCTGCGTCTTCGTCTTTGCCTTGCGCGCTGAGCGATTGCATCAGACCGAATGTGGACCATCCATTGCGTGGATAGTGCTGAAGGTCGGCGCGATACACGGCTTCAGCCTCGGCTGGGTGGTCCGCTTGCAGCAGAGCCTCTCCCAATGACTGGCGTGATGGGTAATACCAGAATGGGGGCTCCATATACGGCATGGTATCCTGCAAGGCGACGGCGCTTTCGAAAGCAGCAATACTGCCGTCCAGATCACCTTCTGCCATGGCAATTTCACCGGCCAGCAAATGGCTGGCAATGGTGAGCAGAAGTGTCGCCGGATAATCTGCGCCGTCCAGATAAAGAACTTTATCATTCAGCAAAAGTGGCGCCAGTGCAGCTGCCTCTAGATGAGCGGCTTCTGTATCGCCGGTTCTGGCGAACGCGACGCCGCGCGCATAACGCCAGATCGCGTTGGAATACCCAAGGTCTTCGCGCGGTTGAGGTGCATTCAGTATCTCATCCCAATAGGCAAACTGGGTCCATGTGAGCAGAGGAATGGTGTGGAAGAGCTCGACCGTCGGAAACTCATCTATGGTTTCAAGGCGAATATGCTCGGCAATTCGAAAGCCTGCATCAATCGCGATTTCACTCTGCCCGGCCATAGAGGCAGAGGCCCAGAGAAAATGAATATTGTGCGGGTAATAAAGCGCCGGGTAAAAGCCCTGCGCATTGCAAGCGGCGATATAGGCTTCATCCACGGCCGCCGCTTCAATGTTTACTCTGGCCGCATCGTCATAACGGCCAATCCGGAAATAGATATGGGACGGCATGTGGACCAGATGTCCGGATGCAGGGACGAGGGAATATAGCCGGTCTGCTTCATCCTCTGCGCGCCCCGGATCATCGGAGGCTTCAACCGCATGGATATAAAGATGAAGCGCGAGCGGATGATCCGGACTGCGCGCAATTACGGTTTCAAGCGCTTCGATAGCCTGTTCGGCTTCCGGTCGCGGGGTTGAGCCGTCAGACCAGTAATCCCATGGCATGGTATTCATCCATGCTTCGGCGAACATTGATGCGATATCGTCGTCATCCGGGTAAGCCGAATAGAGCGTGCTCATGGCTTCGGCATAAGCCAGGTCATAAGGAATACGGTCCGCCACTGGTTCGGGTGCATACCGGCTGGCGAGCGCCGCAATCATATTCTGCTCGATTTGTGGGGCGTTCGGCGCCAATTCCTGTGCACGCTGGAGCGCGGCGTAAGCGGCAATCTGCTCAGCGTCCGACATGACAGGCTTGCCGTTTGCCGTGACGTTTATGTTTGGGCCGGTCACTAGGGCTTCGCCCCAGAAACACATGGTACATGTGGGGTCGAGCGTTTGTGCCGCTCGGAAAGACCTGATCGCTTCGGCATGATTAAAACCGAACGCCAGAACCATGCCCTGATCGAAATAGCGTTGCGCATCTGCATCTGAAGTGGTGATGGGCCGGTGATAGTCCCCCATACCTTCGAACAAAGGCGCGCCAGCGCGTTCTGCGAGAGTGGGTTCATTGGCTGGTGGTTGGGTGTCAGCGCACGATGACAGCAATAAAGCGAGCGCGCTTATGGCCGACGCAACATATCTTTTCATGTCATTCCCCCCATCAGCCTGCCAGAAAAGCAGGGCGATTGTGAACGAGTTTAGCATAAAACGGCGAAGTTGACGACTGCGCTTAAGCGTTGAACGCCCAAATGGATTGAGGTCTCCCACCAGATGACTTGGTGCTCAAAGACTGCTACCGGCAGGGCATGACTTGTCCTGATCTTGATGCGCAGAATTTTGACGCTGAACGCCAGCACTGGAAACATGTGCGGGTCTATTATGAAGACACTGACTTCACCGGTCTGGTCTATCACGCCAATTATCTGAAGTATTTTGAGCGTGGCCGGTCGGACCATTTGCGCGATGCGGGTGTCAGTCATCAGTCGCTGCTCAATCGGGAAGACCCCGCGGCCTTCACCATTTTGAAGGCCGATATCGATTTCAAGAAAGCGGCTCATGTCGAAGATGAGCTTTGGGTGCGAACCCGTTATCTGGGCGTGAAGGGCGCACGCATTCTGTTCGAACAGGCTGTGCTGCGCGACGGTCAGGTTTTGGCACAGGCGCAGATCACTGCGGCCACCATCCACGCCGATGGACGACCACGTCGGCCCATCCCTGAAATCGTCGAATTGCTGAAAGATTATGTCTATCAACCAAGCAAATCATGAAAAGTCAGTCAGTTCGCTGGCTTTGTCTTGATTTTGCCAAAGTGGTTGTCGACACAGGCGAAGCTCGCTTCTGTGCGGGCAGTGGCAGCATAAGAGAAAGTTGGACGCGCCCATGGAAACAGAAACCCTGCAGGCCATAACCTCCCATAATTTTTCGCTCTATGAGCTATTCCTCAGAGCCGACATCATTGTGAAATCCGTCATGGGCCTTCTGGTGCTCCTTTCGGTCTGGTCCTGGGCGATCATCATCGACAAGTTCTTTTCTGTCGGTGGCGCTGTAAGCCGCGCGAAACAGTTCGAAGAAGCCTTCTGGTCCGGTCAGCCGATTGAAGATCTTGATGATCACATCATGACCGACTCCAAAGAGGCGATGGCACGGGTCTTCACCTCGGCAAAGCGTGAGTGGCAGGATGCACGACGCATCAGCCAATTCTCCGATAGTCAGAGCGAGGCGCTGATCAATCGCGCTGAACGCCTGATGACCGCTGCAACCGACCGTGAAATGTCCCGCCTTGAAAAAGGTCTTGGCGTACTGGCGACCATCGGGTCCGTTTCGCCATTTGTGGGGCTGTTTGGTACGGTCTGGGGGATTATGAACTCCTTCCGCGAGATTGCGGGCACCGGGTCTACCAACCTTGCCGTTGTCGCGCCGGGTATCGCCGAGGCTCTGTTCGCGACCGCGCTGGGCCTCGTCGCTGCTGTGCCAGCCGTGACCTTCTACAATAAATTTTCGTCTCAGCTTGCCGGGTTTGGTGATCGTCTCGACACTTTCACGCAGGAGTTTGTCGTGCGTCTGTCCCGTCGGCTCTATGAGCGTAGAGGCGAGGGCTGATCCATGGCCATGATGCTTCAGGGCGGAGGCGGAGGAGGGCGTCGTGGACGTCGACGCCGCAGCCTGAATTCAGAGATCAACGTCACGCCCTTCGTGGATGTGATGCTGGTGCTTCTCATCGTCTTCATGGTGACAGCGCCGCTTCTGGTGACCGGCATTGATGTGACCCTGCCGAATGCGCAGGCACGACCATTACCCCAATCCAGTAGTGAAGTTCTGGCGCTGACCATTTCCGAAGACGGCACGCTTTTCCTTCAGGAAGAAGAGATTGCCCTGGAAGAGCTGCGCCCGCGCCTCGCTGCCATTGTTGAGACTGGATACAACCAGCGCATTTACGTGCGCGGCGACACTGTGGTGCCGCTGGGCCTCGTCGCGCAGGTTTTTGCAGAGATTCAGGCAGCTGGATTCAATAACGCCGCAATTGTGACCGATTCAAACTCGAATTAGGCTGAATGAAATATTCGCTCCCCGTTTCCGTATTGGCACACCTCGTTCTCGGGGCGTCCGGACTGTTTGTCTGGACCAATGCGCCGCGTGGATCTTCGGAAACGTATGTGGATGTGCCGCTGGATATCGTATCGCTGGCGGATGTGACGAATATTGAAGAAGTGGTGCGGCCAGAGCCGACACCGGAACCCGAGCCTGAAGACGATCTTCAATCCGAAGAAGGCGAAGACGAACCGGTCGCTCAGGCGGAAGTGACGCCTCAGCCAGAAGCCGAGCCAGAGGTCGAGGACGTTCCGCCGATCGAAGAGCCAGCTGAAGAAGAGGTCCCGCCAACGCCGGACCCGACACCTGAACCTGAAGAAACAGCTGAGCCTCCGCCGCAAGATGAACCAACACGCGCGCCGCCAGTTGTTCAGAGCCGTGAAGAACCTGCTGACCCGCTCGCTGACCTGCTGGATGGGCTGGATGAGCGGCTCAATCAGGATGTCCGCAATGACAATACTCGCCGCCAGCGCGCTCAAACCCAGACTCAGGAATTGGAAGACCTCGATCAGGAGGCTCGCCGGGGCGCAGGCGCCCGTACAGCGAATACGGCCACTGTGACGGACTTTGTGAAATCCCACATTGAGCAATCCAATTGCTGGCGCTCAACGTCTGACCTGCCAGACTGGCAAAATCTGGACGTGACCGTATCATTCCGTCTCGACGCTGAAGGCCGGCTGACACGTGGCCCGGAAGTTATCCGCTCTGCACGGCCCGTGAATAGCGATCAGTATATGCGCTCAGCAGCGCAACGTGCTCTACGCGCCGTGACCAATTGTGAACCTTATCCTTTGCCAGCCGATCAATATGAGCTCTGGCAAAATGAAGACATAAACGTGACGTTCAATGAAGAATTCTAATTCTCACCGGAGGACCCCAATGATCCTGAAAAACGCTGTCGTCAGCATTGGACTGGCGCTTTCAGCCTGCCTCGCGGCGACCCTGCCTGCGTCTGCGCAGCTCGAAGTGGAAGTGAACCAGGCGTCTGCACGCGAATACCGCGTTGCTCTGCCGGACTTCAACGCAAACACTGCTGAAGCGCAGGCTCTGGCCGATCAGATCACAGCCATTATGCGCAATGATCTGCGCTCAACGGGTCTGTTTGATCTGCTGCCGCCGGATTCTTTCATTCAGCGCGATTTGTCTGTGCTCGTGCAGCCGCGCTTCGCAGACTGGCGCATTATCGACACGGAATCTCTGGGCGTTGGTGAAGTTGAAATCATGCCGGATGGACGTATGCGCGTCGCATTCCGGCTCTGGGATACGTCACTGGAAACCGAGCATCTTCTGTCCGGTCGCCGTGGTCGCCAATATGTGACGACGTCTGAAAACCTGCGCCGCGTCGCGCATGTGCTCGCAGATGACATTTATACCAGCCTGACAGGCGATGAAGGCTATTTCGACAGCCGCATCGTTTTCATTGCTGAATCCGGTCCACGCACGGCGCGCGTGAAACGTCTGGCGATCATGGACCAGGATGGCGCAAACGCCGAATTCCTGACCAATGGCCAGCACACGGTTCTGACGCCGCGCTTTTCGCCGACTGATCAGACCATCACTTACATGACCTATGAGCGCGGTCGCCCGCAGGTCTATCTCTTCGACATTGAAACCGGTCGTTCTGAAGGTCTTGGCCGCTTTGAGGGCATGACTTACGCGCCGCGTTTCTCGACAGATGGCAATTCCGTGATCATGTCTCAGGCGATCAACGGCAATTCTGATATTTACATTATGGACCTGAACAGCCGTCAGCGTACGCGTCTGACGGACCATGCTGCGATTGATACATCGCCAAGCATGTCTCCTGACGGTCGTCAGATTGTGTTCAACTCAGACCGTGGTGGTTCACCGCAGCTTTACGTGATGAACACAGATGGCTCTATGCGTAACTGCCCGTCAGGTGGCCGCGATGTGGCCTGCCGTATCACTTTTGGCCGTGGCAATTATTCTACGCCGGTCTGGTCTCCGCGTGGTGATCTGATCGCCTTCACGCGTCAGGCAAATGGCCGGTTCTATATCGGCGTGATCGAGCCGGATGGGGAAGGCGAACGCCTTCTAACGGAAGCCTATCTGGATGAAGGTCCGGCATGGTCTCCGAACGGCCGCGTCATCATTTTCTTCCGTGAAGATCGTCCGGGTGCAGCACCTGCTCTGTATACGGTTGACCTGACGGGTCGGAACCTGCGCCGGGTGAATACACCGGGCGATGCATCAGATCCAGCATGGTCGCCAACACTGCGCTAAGGATTTGTGCGATCGAGATTAAAAAAAATCTTATGAAACTGAAGCTCTGTCTCAGAGTTGACAAAATCTGAACATAAGCACTGACTTAGCAAGAAGGTTGTGGAAGGGTCTCACATGAAGCTTGTAAATTTGAAACTTATTTCTGTGGCGGCTGTAGCGTTGACACTGGGGGCATGTGCATCCCGGCCGCCGGTTGAAGAACCAACGGAAGTGGCGCCGCCGCCAGCTCCAACTCCGACGCCAACACCGACACCGACGCCAACTCCAACGACACCAGTCGTTCAGGGTCCGGCACCGGGTACGGTTCAGGACTTCATCGTGAACGTTGGTGAGCGTGTGTATTTCAGCACCGACCAGTACAACCTCACATCTGATGATATGGCGGTTCTCGATCGTCAGGCTGCATGGCTTGAGGCTTATCCGTCTGTTCGTATCCTCGTTGCAGGTAACTGCGATGAGCGCGGCACGCGTGAGTACAACCTCGGCCTCGGCGAGCGTCGTGCAAACTCAGTGAAAGATTATCTGGTGTCCCGCGGTATCTCTGCATCCCGCATTGAGACGATTTCCTACGGTAAGGAACGTCCGATTGATGGCCGCTCGACTGAAGCTGCCTGGGAAATCAACCGGAATGCTCACACTCAGATCGTGTCCGGCCAGGTCGGCTGATCTGAACTGACATTGTAACATCAATAAAAGCAGGGCTGCCTCATTTCAGCCCTGCTTTTTTGTCTAGTTATACGCATGAAAAACGCACTTCACATTTCCGCAGTCGCACTCGGACTGGCGTTGATGTCCGCCCCGGCATTTGCGCAGTCGGCTGCACCGATCCGTATCGGCCCGGGTGGTTCAACCTATCAGACAGCTGAAGACACGCAGAGTGTCATGGCGCGTCAGACGGCTCGCATTACCAATCTCGAAGCCGAATTGTCACGACTAACAGGCCGGATCGAAGAGCTGGAATTCCGTCTCTCGGCCAGCGAGCGTGCGCGTGAGGAAATCACTCAGGACTATCTTTCCCTGAATGAACGCATTGCCGCGCTGAATGAACGCCTGAATACGACGGAAAACTCCGTCCTTCAGGGGACGCCGCGCCCTAGCTTTCAAAGCAATGCTCCGCAGGTTCCGAGCTCCGACCCTCGCGAGCTGATGGGGAGTTCAACCGGCTCTGTTTCAAATTCGGTAGATGAGTCGCCATCTTTCGGCTTCAATACTGAGGATGATGTGCGTCTTGAGCGAGATTCTGCCGGACGTCTGCCAGAGGGGAGCCTTGGGTCTCTGCCGGCAAGCCGACTTCCGGGCGATGCAGGCGCGCTTTATGAAACTGGCCGCAACCGTCTTCTGAACTTTGATTATGCGGGTGCAGAAGTGGCTTTCCGCGCTTTCCTTGACGAGTTCGGTGAAGACCCGCAGGCCGGTGAAGTGCATTATTGGCTGGGCGAAGTGCTTTATCAGGAAGGCGATTATGCAGGATCTGCGAGCTTCCTGACCTCTTTCGTCCGTGATTTCCCGGATGACCCTCGCCGGGCAGATGGTGTGGTCAAGCTTGCGCGCGCTCTTGTCGAAACAGGCGACACGCAACGTGCCTGCGGTTTTCTTGGCCGTATCGAACAGGTTGATCCGAACGTGTCTGATCGCACGCTTCAGGCGGCGAATGTTCAGTCGCAACTGGCCGGATGCAATTAACAAAGGCCCGGTCCATGAGTGACCGGGATATCTCTGATTGCCTGACGCGCTGGTTCGATATGCATCAGCGCGATTTGCCCGAGACGCGGTCCCTTCTGGTGGCCGTGTCGGGTGGCAGCGATTCTCTCGCTCTTTTAAGTGCCCTTTCTGAGATCGCTTCAGAGTGGGGCCTGGACCTTGCTGCGGCGACAGTCGACCATGGCCTTCGCGCTGAGGCTCGTGATGAGGCTCAGATGGTCTCGCGAGTCTGTACGCAGCTTGGCGTGCCGCACGACATTCTTTCATTGAATTGGGCTGATCCCTCAGCGGTGACCCAGGAAGCGGCGCGAGGTGCGCGTTATCGCGCTCTGGCGGCGCATGCCCGCAAGTTGGGCGTAAAGGCCATCGCGACAGGCCACACACACAATGATCAGCTTGAGACGGTCTATATGCGTCTGCGCGCAGGGTCTGATGCGTGGGGGCTTTCTGGCATGTCAGACATTGCGCCTGTCCCGGTCTGGCCAGAGGGCATGGGGCTGAAGCTTATCAGGCCGCTTATGCGCGCTGATCGCGAAGACCTTCGAACCTATCTGCATACTCGACAGGTCGAGTGGGTGGACGACCCGTCGAATGAAAAACTGGTCTTTGAACGTGTGCGTGTCCGCAACTTGCTTTCTGATCGCCCTCAGCTTGCTGGTCAGCTGGCGGATACCCAAAGCCTCGCGGCGGCGCGTCGATTAAAAATCAGTCAGGCTTTAGTCGAGTGGGCCGGGCAGGCTCTGAGCTGGCACGTAGGCGGTGCGGTTGCGTTTAGTGCAGCTGACTGGCTGTCGCGAACGCTGGAGGAACGGCTGGTTTTGCTCAAGGCGCTGCTACCGTCCATTGCCGGGAAATTTCGCGCGCCGCGCAATTCTATCCTTGAACCGGTTCTTGAGCTGGAAGGTCTTGAGCGCGGGCGAACACTCGGTGGCTGCTATATGAAACGCACTGCGGATAAGGTTCTGATCGCGGCAGAACCAATCCCGGAGTCGGATCAGTCTATTGTTTTTGCTGGGAATATGATGGTCTGGAATGGCCGGATTGGCTTTGAGCTTCCAGAGGGAACGGGGCGTACCCTCAAACTCGCCCAATGGGGGAAACGAGGCGTTCCGGCAGAGCTGACTGGTTCTGATCTACCTGATTATGACGTTCGCCGGTCGCTACCTGTCCTTCTGACGGGTGAAGAAAATGCGTTTCGCATTCCGCATCTGGAAAAATGCGCTGACATGAAGGTTTGCGATCTCGCGCCAGAGCGCTTTCTCAGCCTGCTGAGCTTTTCAACTGACTTTTTCGCTAAGGAAATTGGTCGCAGGGAGTCGTTTTCCTGAAACTCTTTCCCTATGTTATAGTTACGTATGATATCGAAGATGAAAGCCTGAACCTATGAATATGCGCAATATTGCCCTCTGGGCTGTGATTGCTGCCTTGCTGATCGCTCTGTTTTCTTATCTCAACACGCCAGCCACGTCTGAGGCCGGCAATGAGATCAGCTATTCAGAGATGGTCGACCAAGCGCGCAACGGCCAGATTAGTAGTGTCGAGCTTCGCGGAAACGAGGTTGAAGGTACCTACACGACGGGGCAGAAATTCACCTCGACGATCTATCTTTACGACTTCGACGCCGTCTCCCGTCTGACGGATGCGGGTGTTGATGTCAGTGTTGAAAACCCAACACGCGGCTTCGACTTGTGGAGCATTCTGACCTCCCTTCTTCCGCTCATCATTATTGTGGGTCTCTGGTTCTTCCTGATGCGTCAGATGCAAGGCGGCGGTGGTCGCGGGGCGATGAGCTTTGGCAAATCCAAAGCCCGCCTTCTGACAGAGCGTCATGGTCGTGTGACCTTTGATGACGTTGCTGGCATTGATGAAGCCAAAGAAGAGCTTCAGGAGATCGTTGAGTTCCTGAAAGACCCATCCAAATTCCAGCGCCTTGGCGGTAAAATTCCAAAAGGTGCGCTGCTTGTTGGTCCACCAGGTACAGGTAAAACGCTGACGGCCCGCGCCGTTGCGGGTGAAGCAAACGTGCCATTCTTCACGATTTCAGGTTCTGACTTCGTTGAGATGTTTGTGGGTGTTGGCGCGAGCCGTGTCCGCGACATGTTTGAGCAAGCGAAGAAAAACGCGCCATGCATTATCTTCATTGACGAGATCGACGCTGTAGGTCGCTCCCGTGGCGCCGGTATTGGCGGCGGCAATGACGAGCGTGAGCAGACGCTGAACCAGCTTCTCGTTGAGATGGACGGGTTCGAAGCGAATGAGGGCATTATCATCATCGCGGCGACCAACCGTCCAGACGTGCTGGACCCTGCGCTTCTGCGTCCGGGTCGTTTCGACCGCCAGATCACGGTCGGCAATCCAGATATTATTGGCCGCGAGAAGATCCTCAAAGTTCACATGCGCAATGTGCCAACTGCGAAAGACGTGATCGCGAAGGTTATTGCGCGCGGTACACCGGGTTTCTCAGGTGCTGATCTTGCAAACCTTGTAAACGAGGCAGCCTTGCTGGCGGCGCGTCGCGGCAAGCGCATGGTGTCCATGCGTGAGTTCGAGGACGCGAAAGACAAGGTCATGATGGGCCCGGAGCGTCGCTCTATGGTTATGTCTGACAAGGAAAAGCGTCTCACCGCTTATCACGAGGCAGGCCATGCGATCGTTGGCCTCAGAATGCCTGCGACGGACCCTGTCCATAAAGCGACCATTATTCCACGTGGCCGCGCACTCGGCATGGTTATGCAGCTGCCGACCGATGATAAACTGTCTCAGACTCGTCAGGAAATGACGTCTCGTCTGGCTGTTCTTATGGGCGGTCGTGTGGCTGAGGAAATCGCTTTCGGTGAAGACAATGTGACCTCGGGCGCTGCGTCCGACATTCAGATGGCGACGCGTATCGCGCGGGCTATGGTGACACGTTTCGGCCTGTCCGATGCAATCGGTCCGATCGATTATGGCGAAGGCGATGACCCATATCGCCCGACGCAGGTTTCTCAGGACACATCCAAACATATTGAAGAAGAAGTGCGCGCACTTGTTCAGACAGGTATGGATGAGGCGCGGCGCATTATGACGGACCACCGTGATGAGTGGACGGCGATTGCTGAAGGTCTTCTGGAGTACGAAACGCTGACTGGCGACGAAATCAACAACATCATCAAAGGCATCAAACCTGAGCGCCCGGATGATGAAGATGATGAGCCAGGCCCATCTTCAGCGGTGCCGATTACCGGTAGCCGTAAAAAGAAAGATGGCGATGGCGGAGTTGGCGATGGCTCTCCGGAACCAGCTTAACAGATCAAAGCCCGGCCTTGAGCCGGGCTTTTTCATTCTGATTGAAATCCACCCGCCTTTGGGGCAATCACACGTCTTATGAGTGCTTCTGAAACGACCGAAAAAATCAATGGCCGTGTTCTGTCTGTCGCTGGGTCTGATTCCGGTGGTGGGGCGGGCATCCAGGCCGATATTAAAGCCATCACCATGAATGGCGGCTATGCCATGACGGCCGTGACCGCGATCACCGTGCAAAACACGCAAGGTGTTTATGGCGTTATTCCTGTGCCGCTCGACGCGATAGCCGGGCAAATCAGGGTCACGCTGTCAGACATAGGCGCTGACGTGATCAAGACGGGCATGCTGGGCGATCGCAAAACCATTGAAACGGTGTCGCGCCAGCTGAATGAGCTGGCCCCGGATATTCCGCGCGTGATTGATCCGGTTATGGTGGCGACGTCGGGTGACCGTCTTCTGGCGGGCGATGCTGTGGATGTCCTTAAAAGTCTTCTTGTGCCAGACGCGGCCCTGCTGACGCCCAATGCGCCAGAAGCTGAAATCCTTTCTGGGCGCGCTGTCGAAAGTGTTGATGGGCAACGCCGTGCGGCTGAACGCCTTATGGAAACGGGCGCCAAGGCTGTTCTTGTCAAAGGCGGGCATATTTCCAGTGATGTGATCACCGATGTACTTCAGACCGAATATGATGAGTTCTTCTTTGAGGCGCCGCGTATCGATACTGAGAGCACACATGGCACAGGATGCACGCTGGCTTCATCCATCGCGACCTATATGGCGCTGGGGAGCAGCCTGCCGGATGCAGTGGAAGCTGGCCGGGAATACCTGTTGAAGGCTCTGGAGAGCGCTAAGCCGTTGGGTAAGGGGCATGGGCCGGTCAATCATGGCTGGCCGCTCGGCAAGGAGCGCTGACGCGCTCAGAATCGTCGCACGAGATAAACCCCTGCAAAGAGAAACACGACGCCCAGCAGCCGGAGCGGCGTGGCGGGCCGGACGGTCTGCCCAAACGCGCCGAACTGGTCATAGAGCACGGCGGCAATCAACTGACCGGCTATGACAGCGCTGACCCAGGCTGCAACACCTATGCGTGGTACAGCCAGCGCAGAGCTTGTGACCATGATTGATCCGACAAGCCCGCCAATCCATGCCCACCATGGAAGGGTTGAAAAGCTCTGGGACAGCGCAAACCGGTTGCCCATGAACAGATTGACGAGGATCAGCCCTGTTGCGCCAACGATGAAAGAGATGGTCGCAGCCTGAACCGGGCCCCCAATCGCAGAGGCGAGCCGTCCGTTGATGGCACCCTGCGCCGCGATCATCATGCCGCTGAATAATCCGAGCCCGATGAGAATATTATTCCACTGCATTTGAAACCTTTTTGCGCGCTTCGCGTCCTTAGTATTTCTGAACGAAATCGAAGGGCTTCTGTCTGGATTAACCCTGTTTAGCAAACTATTGATTGCGTTCCACTCGATGAGCCCAGAAGGGACGAGCCATGACTGAATACCCGTTCTTCCAGATAGATGCTTTTGCGTCCAAAGCCTTTGAAGGCAATCAGGCCTGCGTCATTCCGATGGATTCCTTTCCCGACGATGACGTGCTGTTGGCCATTGCTGCAGAGAACAATGTCGCGGAGACGGCTTATATTGTTCCGAGCGAAAGCGGTCGCTGGAAAATCCGTTGGTTCACCCCGGGATTGGAAGTGCCGCTTTGCGGGCATGCGACGCTTGCTTCGGCCCATGCCTTGTTCTCCCATATGAATGTCGACGGAACGCAGATCGTTTTTGAAACGCGCAAGGCGGGCGAGCTGACAGTCGACCGTACTGAAACCGGGTATCTTATGGATTTTCCGGCCCCGCCCG
>CENJ01073037.1_pt1 | contig 110774 bp, 114 predicted proteins | sample 356161 | NCBI WGS metagenome assembly CENJ01 (sample SAMEA2619531, study PRJEB7988) | marine metagenome | biome: marine biome (ENVO:00000447); feature: surface water layer (ENVO:00002042); material: "saline water (ENVO:00002010), including plankton (ENVO:xxxxxxxx)" | depth 5 m
GAGCCAGAGCCAGAGCCAGAGCCAGAGCCAGAGCCAGAGCCAGAGCAGAAGCAGGGCTTCTTCGCGCGTCTGACGTCAGGCCTGTCGCGTTCGTCCAATAAGCTGACGGAAGGCATCACAAGTGTCTTCGTGAAAAAGCGTCTGGATGATGACACGCTGGAAGAGCTCGAAGATATTCTGATCACATCAGATATGGGCGCGAAAGTTGCGGCCCGCGTGACCACGAATATCGCCAAAGACCGGTTCGACAAGGAAGTGACCGATGAGGAAATCCGCATCGCGCTCGCAACTGAAATCGAAGAGATCATGACGCCGCGCGAAGTCCATGTGGATTTCGCAGACGGCCCGCATCCGCGCATTGTTCTGTTCGTCGGTGTGAACGGGTCAGGCAAAACCACCACGATTGGTAAGATTGCCAGTAAGCTGAAAGCACAGGGCGCCAAAGCGCTTCTGGTGGCGGGCGATACTTTCCGCGCGGCTGCGATTGAACAGCTCACTGTATGGGGTGAGCGCGCTGGCATTCCAGTTATGTCCAAGGCGACGGGCGCTGATGCTGCGGGCCTTGTCTATGAGGCTGTCGAAAAGGCTAAAGCTGAGGGCTTGGACCTCGTGCTGGTCGATACAGCGGGCCGACTTCAAAACCGTAAGGAGCTGATGGAAGAGCTGGCAAAAATCATCCGCGTCACGAAAAAGCTCGATCCGGATGCACCGCACGATGTGTTCCTCGTTCTGGATGCAACGGTTGGTCAGAATGCTCTGTCTCAGGTCGAAGCCTTTAAAGAGACTGCCGGTGTGACCGGGCTTGTCATGACCAAGCTCGATGGCACGGCCAAGGGCGGCGTGCTCGTCGCGATTGCAGAAGCACACGCACTGCCAATCCATTTTGTCGGTGTGGGTGAAAGCGCCGAAGACCTTCAGCCTTTCTCTGCGCGTACATTCTCTCGCGCACTTGTGGGCCTTGAGGGGTGAGCACTGAGCTGATCGCAATCGGTCTGGGGCTGTTTTCAGCCCTTACCCTTGCGCTCGCCAACCTCGTCGTCAAAGCGACCAATGATATTCTGGTCACGCGCGCCGTGCTTTCGACAAGCTGCGCGTTGATCCTCGCGCCGTTTGCCTTTGTTCTGCCGCTGCCAACGCCTGCGCTGTGGGCGGCGATCGCGGTCTCCGTTCCAGTGCATTTCTTCTACCAGATGAGCATGATCCGCGCGCTTCATCGCGGGGATCTATCTCTCGTCTTTCCGGTCATGCGCGGGCTTGCGCCTTTGCTTGTGGCGGGTGGGGCGTTTGTATTCCTCGATGAGAGCCTGTCCTGGATCTCACTGATTGGTCTTTTCATCGCGACCTGCGCTGTCATCGCATTTGGTTTTCTTCAGGGCTCAAACACGGCCAGCATGAAATCTGTCAGCCGGGCTGCGCTCTTCTGGGCCGGTATGACGGCGGTCGGCGTGATGGCTTATAATGTCGCGGATGCGCGCGGGGTCCGGCTTGCGGAAAATCCGCTGACCTTCGTCGTCTGGCTTTTCATGTTTGACTGGATCGGCACGGTCGTTGTCGCGCTGGTAGTACGCGGTGAGCGCTTTGTCGGCGCGCTAAAGCCGGTTCTGAAGAACGGTATTGCAGGCGGGGTATTGTCTGTTGTGTCGTATGGGGCTGCGCTTCTGGCGCTCGATATGATCGAGGCGGCGCGGGTCACAGCTCTTCGCGAAACCGCCGTCGTGTTCGGCGCGCTTATGGGCTGGTTGGTCCTGAAAGAAGGCATAGGGCCGAGACGGATTATCGCCTCGGCCGTATTGGTGTTTGGTCTCGCCTTGATGCAGTTCGGGGCGTGATCTGGGGGAGGGCGATTAAGCGCCTTTGACCCAGCGAAGAGCTGCCTTAGCGACGCGTTCGCCAAGCTTGCGGCCCGTTTCCAGTTCAGCTGCAACAGGTGCTTCTTCAGGGGATGTGTCCACCGGAGAGTGTGCGCCGACACCCATGAAGAAACCGCCGCGGTTCTCAGCGTCATTCCATGTGTGCTCTTTCATATTGAAGCCTGATGGAATTGCTGGGTTCACCCACATCATATTGTGCTGAGCGGCCAGAATAGCGAATTGCTGAAGCGTAGCGAGCTTGTCGCCAGATACAGAACCGGAGTTGGTGAAGCCTGCTGCGAGTTTGTCTGTCCAGCCGCCGCTCATCCAGACTTTGGATGTTGCGTCCTGGAAGGCTTTGAACGTAGCAGATGCTCCACCCATATAGGTTGGGGCGCCAAAGATGATGGCGTCAGCTGAGTTCAGTTCGTCCCACGGACCTTCATCAGGTTTTGTGAGGTCATCAGCTTTCAGAAGAGCGACCTCTGCGCCGCCACGTGTTACGCCTTCAGCAACAGCTTCGGCGAGTTTTGCTGTGTGGCCATAGCCAGAGTGATAAACGATTGCGACCTTGGTCATGCCTGTCTCCATTTATATGCGAGTTGCCAGACCTACCTAAGATGCGGTATACAGAAGGCTAGTACACACCTCCTGGTAACCATGGAAGTTTTTTCCGGAAAGGGTCAAAAAATGTTGAAGGCACCGGTAAAGCCGCCACTCGAGGTTATGGAAATCGAGGCATGTCCATCGCGAATGGTGATGGAAATGCTGGCCGATAAGTGGAAGCTGATGGTCTTCCATTCTTTGCGCCAGCGCGATGTGATGCGCAATGGCGAATTGATGCGCGCCCTGAATGGTGTCAGCCAGAAAATGCTCACCCAGACCCTTCGTGCGCTGGAACGAGACGGCCTTATCTATCGCAAAGACTATCAGGAAGTTCCGCCGCGCGTGGAATATGGCCTGACAGAGCTGGGGCTTTCTCTCAGTGAGCCAATTCTGCAGATCTCCGACTGGGGTCAGATGAATATGGATGCTGTTAAAGAGGCCCGAAAAACTTACGATCACGCTGAATCTGTTCTCGCAGATTAATCTGGTCTTGAACCCTTTAGGGTAAAGTCCGGGCAAGGAGATACGCGACCTTGCCCAATCTGATCCGACATTTGTTTGGTTACCTGCCGGTGAACCTCGTCGCTGCGCTTGTCGCGTTTGGCGGCGTTTTTGTGTTCACACGACTGCTCGGCGCAGATGAATATGGTCGCTATGCGCTGGCGCTCTCGACCATGCATCTCATGCATACATTCACGCTGACCTGGGTTGAGGCTGCGGGCTATCGTTTTAATGCAGAAGCCGAAGCCAAAGGCGGCTTACCTCATCATTATCGAACAGCGCTGACGCTTTCCATGGTATCCTTTCTGCCAGCCTTTCTGGTGCTTGGCATTGTCTGGTTCATGGTGTCGAACGCGCCGGAATTCCGTTCTGTTCTGCCCTGGCTTCTTATTCTGATGCCGGTTTCAACTATCGCCAATCTTGCCCAGCAAAGCCATAAGGCGGCGCAGCGTATTAAGCGCTATTCGGCCGTTGAAATGGGCCGCGTACTCGGTGGATTTACCATCGGCGTTGGCCTTGCTGCTTTTGCGGGCTTTGGCGCGGCGGCCCCGCTTGCAGGTATGACGGTCGCTTTCTCCATTGCAGGCCTCACCGAAGGCTATTGGCTCTGGAAAGGGTCGCGCGGCGGTCAGGTGAGCAAGTCAGATGCGCGGCGTTATTTCGCCTATGGCTTTCCGATTTCTGCTGCCCTTGTGCTGGATCTTATTCTGTCAGCCTCTGATCGATTTCTCATTGCGCTTTTCATTGATGAAGCGGCAGTTGGCGCCTATGCGGCGGGTTATGGCGTTGCTGATAAAACCGTTCTCATGCTCTGCGCCTGGGCGGCTATGGCAGGCTCCCCTCTGATCATGGCAGCCTTTGAAAAGGACGGCAAAGAGGCCGCCGAGAAAGCTGCGCGCAGCATGGCGCAAAGCATGATACTGATCGCCATTCCGGCTGCAGCGGGCATTGCGCTGACGGCGGGGCCGCTCGCAGGCGTGATGATTGGTGAAGACCTTCGCGCACAGGCCAGGCACATTATACCGTGGATCGCCTTTGCGGGCCTCTTTAACGGCATGCTGATCCATTATTTCTCTGAAGCCTTTCAGCTGGCACACAAAACGGCTGAGCGAGCTTTGATCATGCTTATTCCGGCGGGGCTGAATATTGTTCTGAACATTATTCTGTTGCCGCGTCTGGGCCTGATGGGCGCCGTGTATGCCACCGTTGGGTGCTACTTCGCGGCTGTTGTTCTGTTGGCTCTGCTGGGGCGGCGACATGTGGCCTTGCCCGTGCCTTTGGCTGACCTTGGCAAAGTGCTCATCGCCTGCGCGGCCATGGCGGGCGTCGTGAACCTTATCCCGGATCTTTCGATAGACCTGATCGAGCTTGTCCTGGAGGCGGGCTTTGGTGTCGTCGCGTATGCATTGTGTGTGGCTTCTCTTGATGCCGCGGGTGCCCGCGGTATGGCTTTAAAATTGATTGATAAGGTCAGGTCGCGCTTGAAAGGCGGGCAGGCAGCCTGACGCGTAATTCCGCCTTTTCCTCTGAGGGGCTGCGGTGCATTTCTTTCTGAAATGTGAAGAAATGACTTAACCCTGCCTTCATTACACATGCGGTAAGAATGTTTTCAAAGCTATTCTTCCTGGCATGGGTGAATGTTTAGAACATGGAACAGGCAAGCACGATAACTCCAGTGGCGCCTTCAAAGGCGACTGACTTGTTTCCGGCCTATCTTGTGCGGCTGGAATCCTTCTTTCTCTTCTGCAGCGCTCTCCTGATATTCTTTGCGCCACCTGCCGCGCTGAGCATTCTTTGCGTGTCTGGTCTGGCTTTGCTCTGGCTGTCTGCCAGCCGCGTTATTGCTGAGTATCGAAACACGAAGAAGGTCTCACGCCAGAAGCCGGTGCTGATGCTGGTAAGTTGGGGCTATCCTGTTTTGCCGTGGATCAGCCTTGCTGTGCATCAATTGATCGACCTTCCATCGCCGTCTGAGCTGGTCTTCTGGGGCATATTCTTCGTGCTGGCGCTGGGCGGTATCATGTTTCGCCGGATCGAGCTCAGTCGTTTTGACGAAGACAAAACCCGTATTTTGGGTGAGTTTCAGGCCGCTGCGAAAGAACGCTATCGCGGCTGGGTGGTAATCTATCTGGCCGGTGCGGTCAGTGCGTTTGCGATCTGGGTCGCATTATTCGTCACAGTCTTCTCTGCGGTATAAAATTTTTATCTCTGCGCGAATGTGATTGAACTCTTCGCCCGAATGGTGCGTATGGAAGGCATGACAGAAACACCTGCACCTGCCGCTGAAGAAAAAGCAAAATCCCCGACGAGCCTCTGGGCTGAGCTTGGGCCAACCGTCGCCTTCATTCTCACCTATACGCTGATGGGGCGTTTTCTGCCCGAAGGCGAAGGTGCGTTCTCTTCCGATAAAGCGATCTTCTGGGCGACAGGCGCGCTTATGGCGTCTACGGCCTATGTGATCGCCTATAAGCTGATGAAGAAAGAGCGCATTCCGCCAATGCTCATTCTGACAGGCAGCGTTGTCGGCTTTTTCGGTGTGCTGACAATCGCTCTGCAGCAGGAAGCCTTCGCTTATATCAAGCCAACCATTATCAACTCGCTCTTTGCGATCATCCTGTTGGGCGGTTTGGCCTTTGGCCGCAATTTCTGGAAGATGATGCTGGAGCATGCCTTTCAATTGCCGGACCATGCCTGGAATGTGCTGACCTTCCGCTGGGGCCTGTTCTTTGTTTTCCTCGCACTCCTGAATGAGTTTCTGTGGCGGTATTTCTGCCCATTGCCAGAAAGCCCGCTCACGCTGCTGGGCCTGCATCTGGTGCCGTCAGAGCCTTATTCCCTGTTCGGAATCGAAATGGGCTCGCGCGATATGGAACATGTCTGGGCCTGGATGAAGCTTGGCAATTTCTTCATCGTTACGGCCTTCATGGTGGCGAACCTGCCTTTCACCATGAAGCATTGGGAAGGGTCTGATCTGCCGAAGGCGTCAGACTAGCCGCCCGTCATATGGTCTGTGCCGTCCGGATTGCCAAAGGGCAGATGGACGGTTTCGCCCTTCAGGCCGTGCCATTGTTTCAGCGCCCAGACAGCCGATGGGAAGGCCATCTCCTTCCACGGGATTTCATCCCATGTCACCAGCTTCACCTCCTGGCTTTCCGGACCCGGAGCAATGTCAGGTGAGCGAAGTTTGGCTTTGAACATGATCTGGACCTGCGCAATGCGCGGAATGGAATAGATCGCCAGAGTACGTTCAATCTCCAGATCGGCGCAGGCTTCCTCGCGAGCTTCGCGCATGGCGCCTTCCTCGACACTCTCGCCGGTTTCCATAAAGCCAGCCGTAAGGGTCCAATAGCCAAGGCGCGGTTCAATGGCGCGTTTGCAGATGAGGATTTTGTCTTCCCAGGTGGCGACCGCGCCGAGCACGATCTTCGGATTGACGTAATCTACGAAATCACAGCGCGTACACATGCGCCGTTCACGGTCATCACCGTCCGGAATTCCCGGTGAAAAGCTTGCTGTTTCTCGCGACATTCAAGGCCTCGTGATTTCAGATTTCTGACGAATTGCGCTATGTCAGAAAAAGATCGTCCGCATACGTTGTGTTTCACGTGACTGAAACATTTCATGTTTATGGTGTACGTGCGAGTCGAATAGTCAATGTTTCTCAGGACGGGGGAAATAGCCGTGGAAACTCTGGAAACGGAACAACCTTTCAGCCTGGATCGGTCGGCCAGTCATTTGCTGCACAGAGCGCAGCAATTTGCAGCCGAGCAGTTTGAAGGCATGGGCGAGGCGGACATTACTTTGCGCCAGTTTGCAGTGCTGGCAGCGGTACGCGAACAGGAAGGCTGCTCTCAGTCTGATCTGGTAAAGACCACGGGCATTGACCGGTCCACACTTGCGGACATGGTGCAGCGAATGGAAAAGCGCGGTCTTGTGGAGCGTCGTCAGGCGCTAATGGATGCGCGCGCGAAATCCGTTCACCTCACAGATGATGGCCATTCGGCGCTGGCAAGCTCTCTGCCCGTTGTTCAGAAGGCGGACGAAGCCATTCTCTCCATGCTGCCACGCAATAGACGACGCGCATTTGTTGGTATTCTCGGGCTTCTGGCGAATGTCGAAAGCGCAGACTTCGAGGAGCTGGATTCTCCGGTTGACGTGAAGGCGAAGAAGAAAACCAACGACGCCAAATCTGCCGAGAAGAAGAAAAAAGACAAAAAGAAAAAGAAGAAAGACAAGAAGAAAAAAGAGGACTGATTTTCAGTCCTCAGATGTCTTTTCCGTCTCGTGGCTGTTCAGCATGTTCAGCCGCTTTTTTGCGCCGGTCAGTTTGCCAGCCGTCCAGAGCGCCAATCCGCCGAGTGTAACGGCCGAGATGATATAGCTGGCCCAGATGAAGATATCGCCAGAATTCACCTGACCAGTGAGAGGTTCGCTCATGCTGCGCTCCTGTTCATGCGGGCGAGCTTCGCCTCATACTGTCGATTGAAGATTTCAGCGCGCATGGCCGCCATCATCAGTGCGCCAAATACAAGGCCAATGCCGATCAGATTATACCAGAGCGGCCAGTAAAATTCCGGCGCATAACTGGACCCACCAAGCGTGATAAAGCCAGCAGGCTGGTGAAGTGTATTCCACCATTCGACAGAGAATTTGATGATCGGTAGGTTCACTGCGCCGACAAGGCATAGAATGGCACCGGCGCGCGCGGCATCCTGCTCGCGCTGAAATGCTGAGCGTAGCGCCATATAGCCAAGGATCAGAAATAGCTGGAATAGCATGCTGGTGAGGCGCGCATCCCATACCCAATAAGTGCCCCATGTCGGGCGGCCCCAGAGCGATCCTGTCACCAGACAGATGAAAGAGAGCGCGGCAGCGACCGGCGCTGCAGATTTTGCGGCGACATCAGCGATGGAGTGTTTCAACGTCAGGAATAGAAGGCTGCACACCGCCATTGAGGCATACGCGGCGAGCGAGACCATGGCCGCAGGCACATGGATGTACATGATCTTGGCGGTCGCGCCCTGATACAATTCTTCCGGAACGAAGAAAAAGGCCCATGCCCAGCCTGTCGCGACGATGATCGCGCCCAGCACGGCAAAGAGCGGCATTAGCCATTTCGACAGCGCCAGAAAGCGGTGAGGATTTGCAAAGGTCGAAAACATGGTTTGCGGGCCTATTCCAGTTTCAGCGCAAGTGACATTGCAAAGGGCGAAATGGCAAGAGCAGCAAGGCTGTTTGCGGCAAGAAGGCCCAGTCCGGCACCGAAGCCTTGCCCGGTGAGAACATGGTTCAGCTCTTCAGCGCCGAAAATCACAACCGGGACAAACAAGGGCAAAATGAGCAGAGCCACCAGTGGGCCGGACCGTCTGAGACCTGCGGTGAGGGATGCGCCGATACCGCCCCATAAGAAGATTGTGATGCTACCGAGAAAGACGGGCAGAATGGACTGCAGCGTGACGGTTTCAGCACGCATCATCACGGCCGCAACCGGGGTGAGCAGTGCAATGGGCAGGCCTGAGACCAGCCAATGGGCGGCAACCTTGGCAAGCGTGGCAAGCTCCATGGAAAGGCCGGACAGGCGATGATGGTCCAGCGCCCCGACCTCAAGATCGGCCTGGAAAATCCGTTCCAGCGTTGTCAGCGAGGCAAGACAAAGCGCGACGAAGATCAACCCCGGTGCAGATGCGGCTAACAAGCGCGGTTCAGGGCCAATGCCCAGCGGAGCGAGAAAAATCGTGCCTGCGAAAAACGCCGCTGGCAGGAACAGACCTGAGCCGCCAGCCCAAGCGAGGCTGAGCTCACGCCGGAAGATTGCGGCGACGCCGTTTCTCATCATGCGAACGCCCCCAGATCGAGCACGAGGTCTGGCGTAAGTTCCAGATCGTCATGAATGGCGGCCAGAATGGCGCCGCCCTCATCGAGATGTTCTTTCATCAGCTCGCATAAAAGCGCCTGGCCCGCGGTATCGAGCGCCGATGCGGGTTCATCCAAAAGCCAGAGCAAGCGGGGCGTGATCAGCGCTCTGGCCAGTGCAACGCGTTTCTTCTGGCCGGCAGAAAGCGAATAGGCGGGCACGTGCTGGCGCAGGGTCAGGCCGACACGTTCCAGAATGTCTGGAATATCTGATCGTGGCGAGTAGTGTATGTCAGCCCAATCAGTCAGATGAGATAGTGGAGTTTCGCTGGCGCGCAGGCCATGGTCATGGCCCAGATAGAATGGGCCGCGTTCACGATATTCTTCGACTTTTTCAATCGTTCCGGTCTCAGCTTCGATAAAGCCGGCAATCATACGCAATAAAGTCGTCTTACCTGTTCCATTTGGGCCTCTTAAAGCCGCAAACTGCCCGGACTGAAGCTTGAAATTCAGGCCTTGAAATAACAGATTATACCCGCGAACCGCGGTTAAACTGTCAATCGTCAGTATAGGAACAAAGGAAGAATGGTTTTCAGACACTCGAATTTTCCCACCGCGACCTAAGACAAATTGCAGTTCCCGGTGCGTGGCGATAAAATACACTTAGGGAACATCCACACTGGCCCGTGCATTCAATTTGCACACACGCAGGAAGGAATCAAAGCCTATGGCATCTCTCGACAGCTTTAAGTCTAAAAAAAGCCTGACCGTTGGTGACAAGACCTACACCTATTTTTCTCTCGAAGCAGCTGCGGCGAATGGCCTTGGCGATGTCTCTGGCCTTCCGGCTTCACTGAAGGTGCTTCTTGAAAACCTTTTGCGCTTTGAAGACGGGACCACGGTTACCAAGGACGACATTAAAGCTTTTGCCGCCTGGCTGACGGATAAAGGCTCTGCACAACACGAAATCGCGTATCGCCCGGCCCGCGTTCTGATGCAGGATTTCACCGGCGTTCCAGCGGTTGTCGATCTGGCGGCCATGCGCGATGCGGCCAAAGCCCTCGGCGCTGACCCGAAAGCGATCAACCCTCAAGTGCCTGTAGACCTCGTCATCGACCATTCAGTGATGGTCGACTATTTCGGTAATGCGGACTCATTCGAAAAGAACGTGGCGCGCGAATATGAGCGTAATAAAGAGCGTTATGAATTCCTGAAATGGGGCCAGAGCGCGTTTGAGAACTTCCGCGCCGTGCCGCCGGGCACAGGCATTTGCCACCAGGTGAACCTTGAATATCTGGCGCGCACTGTCTGGACGAAAGAAGAAGGCGGCGAAACGATCGCCTATCCTGATACGTGTGTGGGTACGGACTCTCACACAACCATGGTCAATGGCCTGTCCGTTCTCGGTTGGGGTGTGGGCGGCATTGAGGCTGAAGCTGCCATGCTTGGTCAGCCGGTTTCCATGCTCATTCCTGAAGTTATCGGTTTCAAACTGACAGGTGGCCTTGCTGAAGGCGTAACGGCAACGGACCTCGTCCTGGTGGTCGTAGATATCCTGCGTCAGAAGGGTGTTGTCGGTAAGTTCGTCGAATTCTATGGCCCGGGCCTTGCGAACCTCTCTCTGGAAGATGAGGCGACAATTTCCAACATGGCGCCGGAATATGGCGCGACATGTGGCTTCTTCCCTGTCGACAATGAAACACTCGACTATCTGACCACCACCGGTCGTTCAAGGGACGATATCGAACTGGTAGAAGCCTATGCGAAGGCGCAGGGCATGTGGCGTGAAGATATGGGCGACCCTGTCTACACCGACACGCTCGAGCTTGATATCTCCACTGTACGCCCATCAATTGCGGGTCCTAAACGCCCTCAGGACCGTATCATCCTTGATGATGCATCGGACGCATTTGCCAGCGTGATGGACACTGAGTTCAAAAAGCTCGACGAAGCCACCAAACGTGCAGCTGTCGAAGGCGAAGAGTACACGATCGGACATGGCGATGTCGTTATCGCGGCGATCACGTCCTGTACGAACACATCTAACCCATCGGTTATGGTCGCGGCAGGTCTTCTCGCGAAGAAGGCGGTTGAACGCGGTCTGGCCGTAAAGCCTTGGGTGAAAACCTCTCTGGCGCCCGGGTCTCAGGTTGTGACTGACTATCTGGCGCGTGCGGGTTTGCAGGACGATCTGGATAAACTGGGCTTCGATCTGGTCGGTTATGGCTGTACGACCTGTATCGGTAACTCTGGTCCGCTGCCTGAGAAGATTTCCAAAGCGATCAATTCTGCCGATCTGGTTGCGACGTCTGTCCTGTCTGGTAACCGGAACTTTGAGGGCCGTGTGAACCCGGATGTGCGTGCGAACTACCTCGCAAGCCCGCCATTGGTTGTGGCCTACGCGCTGGCGGGGTCCATGAATATCAATCTCACCACCGATCCGCTTGGTTATGATGATGACAACAACCCGGTCTATCTGAAAGACATCTGGCCATCGAATGAGGAAGTGACCTCAACGGTACGAGAATGCGTAACACCGGAAATGTTCGACGCGCGCTATGGCGATGTCTTCAAAGGCGATGAGCACTGGCAGTCCATCGAAGTGAAGGGCGGCGAGACTTATGGCTGGCCGGAATCCACTTATGTTGCCAATCCACCTTACTTCGAAGGCATGTCGATGGAGCCGGACGCGATCGGTGATGTCGTGAAAGCCAATATTCTTGGCCTGTTCGGCGAGTCCATCACAACCGACCACATTTCTCCTGCGGGCAACATCAAGGCTGACAGCCCGGCTGGTAAATGGCTGAGCGAAAACGACGTGCCGGTTATGGAGTTCAACTCCTATGGTGCGCGCCGTGGTAACCACGAAGTCATGATGCGCGGTACGTTCGCCAACATCCGGATCAAGAACCAGATGGTTCCGGGTACGGAAGGTGGCATTACCAAGCATTGGCCAGAAGGCGATGTCATGCCGATCTATGATGCCGCTATGAAGTACAAAGAAGCGGGCAAGGAGCTCGTGATCTTTGCCGGTGAGCAATATGGTACCGGTTCGTCTCGTGACTGGGCGGCCAAGGGCACAAACCTGCTTGGCGTTCGCGCGGTGCTGGCGGAAAGTTTTGAGCGTATTCACCGTTCAAATCTGATCGGTATGGGCGTTGTTCCGCTTCAGCTTCCGGAAGGCCATGGCTGGAAAGATCTTGGTATGAAGGGTGACGAGGTTGTCACTATTCGAGGCGTGGACGACCTGAAGCCACGTCAGGATGTTGAAGTTCTTGTCGAATTCCCGAGTGGCGAACACACTATTATTGGTGCGAAGCTGCGCATTGATACCGAAAACGAGCTCGAATATTTCAATAATGGCGGCATTTTGCACTACGTATTGCGCAATCTGGCGCGTGCTGCGGCATAAACTGCTAAAACACTTTGAAATTTCAGCCCCGTAGCCTAAGGTTGCGGGGCTGTTTTTTATCCCGTTTGTGTGTTTTGGGTCCGGTCACAGCCAGTTGATTCGCATGTGTGAGTAAGCTCCGCTAAATGGATAGAATGAGAAAATCTGATTTCTTTCGAGTGTGCCTTGCCGTTTTGGGCGTTGGATTTGCGGCTCCAGCCCTAGCGCAGGATCATGCAGATGCGGCCGATACGCGTCCTATTCTGATTGAGCTGTTTTCCAGCCAGAGCTGCGGTGCATGTCCGACAGCCAACCAGATCCTCATTGAAATGTCAGAGAACCCTCAGATCTTCCCGATCGTATGGTCCGTACCGTACTGGGAGTATATGGGCGAAACTGAACCCTATGCGGCCGCAAATGTTCTGGAACGCCAGCGCGATTATGCGGATGCGTTCGATCTGCGCGGGCCATACACGCCGCAGGTTGTGGTAGATGGGTGCACCCAGAATTCTGGCTTGTCGCGAGAGAATATCGAACACCGCATCCACCATGTTGAAATGGAAACCGATCCGGGCGTTCGCATTCAGTTTACCGATGGAGCCTTCTCGGTTCACACGGAAACAACCGTTCCGACTTCTGATATCTGGCTGGTAAATTATCTTCCGGGCATTACTGTTCTGACGCCTGAGCGTGGCGGGAATGCCGGAACGGATCTGCCCCATGTGCATCTGGCGACCAAACTGACCCATGTCGGCACCTGGGATGGTCAGTCCGACCTGTCCATGCCGGTGGATTGTGACGGCGAGGCTTGCATACTCATCGTCCAGGAAGTGGATTCCTTCGAAGTTCTGGATTTCGGTGTTATTCCGCAAGCGACGAGCTAAACATCGTCTCTTTATTCCAGAAGCAGGTCGGCCACTGAAAGCGCCTCCAGCTTAAATTCGCGACTCTCATACAATTCTACATCTGCGATGCCGTCGGAAAACTCGAAGCGAGCCCATGTTTCATTGCCTTCGCGAACGAGGCTGATGATCTGCGTTTCGCCATCTGCATAACCAAAGCCGATCCTCGCAAAAGCCTGCGCATCTGTCCGACGACGTACATCGGTGAATTCCAGATAATAGGATGCATAAATCGCATTGTTCAACGGAGCGGCATTCACGGGCTCTTCGTCTGATCCATCCTTGTGCCAAACACCTGATGACAACCTGTAAATCGCGTCTGTGACGTTGGTCTCTAGCTGGATTTGAACAATTTCACCGGTCAGACGTGGCAGGGTATCGTCTGATAAATCTATCCAGCGCATCGGGTTATAGAGCGGAGGAAGCACTGGGCTCACCTGATAGGTCTGATCCTCTTCCGGTTCGCGCATGAATTGCTGGCCTGCACGTTGGCCGAAAATCCTACTGGAGTCCTGATCAAGGGTCAGCCGTGCGCCAAATCCACTGTCTGCCGGGTCCGTTAGCCCGAGTAAGGCATGGCGGGCTGGAAGCTGAGTCGTGGACATTTCGATATTCAGATCAGTCAGAGCGGTGAGCAGGGAAGTTATCGCGTTTTCTGCGACAGGAAAGTCAGCCTTTTCCGGCATGACCCAGCCTGTTTCAATCCGCTTCAGAGTGTAAGTGGCGTCTGACGTCACAACTTCGATTTCGCGAGTTGAGCTTATCTGGGCTTCGGTGAAAGCCGGGCGTCCGGCAAGTTCGGTAGAATGGTTGGAGACGTTCTGGATGACAAAGCTGACCAATGCGATCAGCGCGAGAGCGGCTGTCAGCATCAGAAATGTATTTCGCGGCGTGTTGAGCGGATGTCTCATTTGAGCCTCCGCGACCAGAAACGCACGGTTCCGCCAAGCACGATCATTAATCCGACCGGGAACCAGATCGTCCAGAAGCGTAGCCAGGCTTCAAGACTATCTATGGTTTCTCGGAAATCCCGTTGAAGCTGGCGTAATCTCTGGCGCGCCGTCAGATACTCGGCTTGCAGGGCGGCGGCCTGTTCCGGGCTCGTGCTTTGCAGCTCGGTTTCCAGCGTACGCAATTGGGCTTCAACGCTCGTTTGCTCATCCAGATATTCGGTTTCAGCCGCCGCGCGTAAGTCGGTGACGCGTGTCATTGGACGAATGGCAGGCGGCCGGGCGCGCAATCGTGCCAAGGCAGGATTGCCCGCAAACTGGTCCAGCGCAGAAAGAATAAAGGCTCGGTTTCCCGCCATGGTGCTGCCATCCTGCGGATTAATGTAAAACGCGTCGAACAGAATGTCTGTATCGTGAATGACCAGTATCTCAGCAGGTGCGCCTCTTTGAACCGGAACATGACGTTCCGTCTCGGCCATGGCCAGACGACGTAGTACCGGATCATCTGGCAGGGCAGGTTCTGGTGCCTCTGTGTGGAGCGCGGGCATTATCCCACTTATACGAACAGCATAGGCGAGCGGCCCTTCTAAGGGTGTGGTGAGGTCGCGTACCGTGATCGGGGTGAGGTTTTCTCCAAGGCGTGCATCTTCATTCAATAGGCCCGGCGCCTCGGTGGATGAGATGAGCGGCGTGATGGAAAAATCGTTCGTCGCCAAATAGCTGATATAGCCCGGCGCGCCGAGATTTATCGGCTGCTGCAGATTGGCGGTCAGGAAGTCTTCTGAATTGAACTCTCTTGGCCCCGGTGCGGGGAAAAGTGGTTGAGAGACGGAACGCTGACCTGAGGCGGACGCGACACCAACTGGCAGGCCAAGGCGCGCATCTGTCAGGACATCTGTCGTTAGCGACAGGCCCCAGGCCTCCCACCATGGTGCAAGAGCGGCCGCGCCAGTGCGATTGCGATACATCACTGGTTCCGGGTCGACCAGAACAATAAGCCTGCCGCCAGACTGAACATACTGGTCGAGAAGATAGTATGTGTAGTCGGTGAGTGTTCGTGGTTGCGCGATGATGATGGCGTTAAGGCCTTCTGGGAGCGAGTAAATGTCCTCGCTCAGCCAGCTGACCTGATACTGGCGCTCAATCGCCGCCTGAATGGCGGAACGATCACTTCCGGTGGCTCCGGCAGACAGGGCGGGCAGGCCTGAAAGAATACCAATGCGCGCTGGAGATACAGAATCGAGGCGAGCAATCAGGCTCGCGACTTCAAACTCTAATCGATTATCCTGTTCCGGCGACAAGAACGGAATGACATCCTCATCGGCGACAAGATTGCGACCTGACAGGCCGAAATAAAGTGGATCAATGCCCTCTGTCGGAATGGCTGAGACGCCCTGCAGGACGGCTGCATCCTCGCCATCAGAAAACGGCTCAGGGTCGATTGTCCGGATTTGGATCTTACCATTTGCAGCCTGCTCGAATGCGCGCAGAAGCGCTTCGGTGCGTTCGGCATGTGCGCGGATATTCGGATAATCCTGACCGATGCTTTCGGAATAGAAGAGCGTCAATTCAATCGGTTCAGAAAGACTTCTAACCAGATCGCGAGACCCTTCTGACAGCGTGTTCAGCTGATAGCCGGTCATGTCGATGCGGGCAAAGGCAAGCGAACCGGTGACAAGATTGCGCAGCATAGGCGTTGCAAGGATCAGGAGCGCGAGCGAGCCCGCCGACCAATACCGCCAGAGCGGCTTAGACGGATTGCGCCGCGCCTTCAGCACGCCAACGCCGGTTAGAACGGCAAGGGCGATCATGCCCAGATAGATCAGCAGATCAGAGAACAGAAAGACGCCGCGCTGCGCGTGCTTAATCAGATCGGTCAGCCCATAGCCTCTCAACCAACTGGAAAGAGGGGCGAATGAAGATTGCACATCCTGTCCGGGCGTGAGGCCCAGGACAAGCAGAAGAAGGCTGATGCAAACACCAAGCACCAGAGCTAGAATTTGCTGACGGGTAAGAGCTGACACACTCATGGAAATTGTCAGGAAGAGCGCGCTTTGAGCAATCAGATGCAGATAATTCAGCGCGATCAGCCCGTGATCAGGCGCGCCGAGATAAGAGACGACCAGCCAATAGGGCAGGGTCGATGCAAGCGCAGCGAGCAAAACAGTCAGGCCCGCCGCTGCTTTCGCTAGATGGACAGCATACAGGCTGACAGGAAGCGTCAGATAAATGTCGACTGTGCGTGCCTTCAGGTCTTCACTCCATAGTCGCATGCCAATCGCCGGTGCCAGCAGTGCCAGAAACCAGGGTTGGAATTGGAAGAGTGGGGCCAGATCAACGCGTGCCGTGTCGAAGAACCGGGCGAGATTCCATGTCGCAAGGCCGGTCAGCAGAAGGTAGACGCCGATAAATACATAGGCGAGTGGCGCGCCAAAAAAGGCCCGGATTTCCCGGCGATATACAGCGAGGAAGACGTTCAAACCGATGCCTCCTCTGCCCCTATAAGCGCGTTAAACGCGGCTTTCAGTGCCAGTGCATCACCCCGAGGGGCCAGCTCTTCTACAGGGGCATCAAAAATCTTGCGGCCTTTATTCAAAATGATGACGCGATCACAAATCACATCCACATCTTCCAGGCTATGGGTTGATATCAGAAGGGTTCGCTGTTCACGGGCATTGCGCAATTGGGCGAGAACGCGGTCTTTTTGAACCGGGTCGAGACCGTCCGTTGGCTCATCCAGAAACAGAATAGGCGGCGCGCCGAGAAAGGCGGCAGCCAGCGCAACGCGTCGCTTAAATCCTTTTGAGAGTGTTTCGATAATTTTGTGCCGCACATCCAGCAGCTCAAACTGCTCGAGTACGAGGTCAATCTGGTCGGAACCTTCAACGCCTCGCAGGCCCGAAATGGTTTTGATATGCTGATCGACACTCAAATCCTCAAAGAGCGGTGCGCCCTCAGGGAGGAAACCGAACTGTGTTTGCGCGTCCGTGCGATCTTCAGTGATATCATGACCGGCAATACTGATCTGGCCTGTATCGGCAATCATGCGACCCGTCAGAAGCGATAGCGTTGTGGACTTGCCAGCGCCATTCAGGCCCAACAATCCGACGATCTCGCCGGTCTGAAGGTCGAAAGACACATCATCGAGAGCTTTAAAGCTACCGAAGTGTTTCGATACCTGCTGTGCTGAAACAATTCCGCTCAAGCTGCGCCTCCCGCCAGACCGCACACTGCCATGAATATGGTTACCAAAAAGCGCGCTGTCACGGACAACGCGCTTTGATCGGGGAGCTTAATCATGAAAACCCGGATTGGGGATCGGGTATCGGGACACCGGCGAAGCTCGCCCAGGGGGCTGGGGGGCTGATGGGTCTGGAGCGAACAGTCATCCGGCGCCCGACAGATTGGATATTGGGTCGATCTATGGGCAGAGAAGGGGATGATTTGCGGCAAGTTTGTGTTTTAGATTAAATATGCGTCACAATGTGGCTCGCGGGCTGGCCGCGCTGCTTATGGGGAGCATTATAACCTTATGGTAGTTGATGTTCGACCCCAGCGGGGGAAAAGCAGCATTCCGGTGCATTTTCAGCGTCTTGAAATGGACGCGATCATGAATGTGTATGGCCGGATGGTGGCTTCGGGTGAATGGCGCGATTACGCGCTGAATATGCATACCGACAGAGCGGTATTTTCTATTTTCAGACGGACGGCAGAAATGCCGGTCTATCGAATTGAGAAGAACCCTGCGCTTGCCAAGAAACAGGGCGCGTTTTCGATCCTGTCTGCTGAAGGCGTGATCCTGAAACGTGGGCACGAGCTGAAAACCGTACTCAGCTTTTTCGACCGCAAAAAGTTCAGTATTGTCAGCTAATTCTGCGGGCCGCGCTTATTCAAGCAGATTAACCAGAGACAGGTTCTGAATGGTGTTGAACACTGAAGCCGTCGCTTGGTACTGGAGCTGTGCCTGGCTTAGCTCGAGCGCCACTTCAGCAAGGTCGACATCGGTGATGTCCGCTGAAAGTGAGGCGAGCAGATTGCTCTCGGTTTCGAGGCGCTCCACCGCATTGTCGGTTTCGTTCAGAACCCGGCCATTCTCACCCTGAACGCCGAGCAGGCCTTCATAAATGCTGCCGAGTTGCGACAAAGCCGCTTGAATAGCATCTTTTTCAGCAGTGGTTGGGTTATCCGTAAATGGCCCGGAACCGCTTTCCTCAAAGATTTGAAGGTCGCGCAGTACGCTTAGGGCATCCAATGCCACTTCGTGTCCAAGCGGACCGGCTTCAACCGTTTTGCTTTCTGTGATGCGGACCTGCAGGGCGTCTGATTCAGAATAGACAGAATCGGCCAGCGGGTTGTTCGCGAGATCGGAAATATCGTCTGCAATGATTGGCTGTTCGCTCGGCGTATTGCCAGAGAACAGATATTTGCCATTCAGCGACGCGTTAAATGAGGATTTGATGTCCGTGAAGGTGTTTTCCAATTCCTGAGCCACGGAGGACAGATCGCCAAGTGCCAATGCGTTTGTCAGGCTTTCGCGCAGCGACTGAATGGATTCTGCGGCGCGTCCGATATGGGCATCCTGCAGGTCCAGACGTGTCGTCAGTTGCTCAGCGGAAGATTTGTAGGCATCGGTCTGCGCCTGCATGCGCTGAAGGCTGACGACTGTACGTGCATCGCTGCCATACCCTTTCAGGTCATCGGCTGCGCGCTGCGTCGCTGTTTTGCGCTGTGTTTCGTAAAGCTCGCTCTGTGCTTTCTGAAGGTCGATCAGAGCGCTTGAATTGATCATGCCAGAAGAAATACGTGCCATCTTAATTCGTGCCCTACACCATGCTCAGCAGCGTATCGTACATGTCCTTCGACGCCTGAATGAGGCGCGAAGCTGCAGAATAGCTTTGCTGGTAAACGGTCATCTTGACCATTTCTTCGTCGAGATTGACGCCTTCAACAGATGCGCGCCGCGTTGCGGCCTCTTCGCTGAGTGCGAGAGCTGCGGTTGCTCTGTTTTCGTAATAATTCGCTTTGCTGCCCGCTTCGGATGCGATTTGAGCCGCGGCATCGGACAAAGACAGATTGAGATATTCGGTGCCCTGAATTGTCCGAAGGGTCACAGACTCGTTGAGGGCTGACTGCAGGCCCAGCGCGCCATCATTGCCACCTTCAGCGACGGCAAGCGAGCCGACGGCAGTGGCTGTCATGTTCATGGATGAGGTCGCAAGGCGGCTTGAATCCAGCGCAAGCTCACTTGAAATGGATAAGCTTCTCGCCCGCTCGGATGGGCCTTCAGTGCCGAGACCAAAGATCGATGAGAGTGACACACCTGTCGTTCCACGTTCAGTCGTGTCTGACACAACATCAACGACGGCTACGTTTGTTGACGCTTTTGGCGTGATTGTCAGCTGACCATCGGCATCAAGACTGGCTGTCGCGAAGCTGCCGAACATGGTGTTGGCATTCAGATCAGCAACAATGTCGTCAATCGTGCCACCTGCTGTCGGCGTATAGCTGATGGATTGAAGCAAATCGCCATTTTCATTGCGCAGACCAAATGTGATTTCACCGCTGGTCACGCCATGCGTGTCGGTGCCTGAAAGTCCTGTTTCATAGAAAACCGGACGAGAGGTTTCGACGATATCATTCAGCCCGAAGAATGCAGAAACGCCTCGACCACCGCGATCGGACGGCGTGGTTTCATCCTGTCCGATTGAGATACCGTTCGTGCCAGTGGCAGACATGCTGAGCACGCCATCGGTGAAGCTGACCGTCGCGTTCGCTCCGAATGCTGTGTTGAGCGCAGATACAAAACTATCAATCGTGCCGCCTGTGGCGGAAACTGTGCCGGATGATGTGGTCAGGGTGCCTGCATCGAAATCTACCTGAACGGATTCGACTGTGCGGCCGTCTGTATCCACAACGGCGAAGGTCGCAGCGCCCGTAAAGCCGAGTGAATCTGTACCAAGCAGGCCGGTTCCGCGGCCAGTAAGCGTGGTGGGCGCAGGCACGGATGTGCCTTCATTGTGTGCCTGATTCAGCTGGTCGGCCAGAGCTGAGGCATATTCAGACAGCGCAAAGGCGAGCTCTGGAAGTTCAGAATCACGCGCCGTCAGAAGACCGCGGATCTCGCCGCTATTGATCTGGCGTGTAATGTCGAGTTCTGCATCTGAGCCGGCAGGAGAGACACTGATACCCGGATAGCGCGCGCCATCGGTTTCAGAATTGACCGTCAGTTGACCCGCTTCCTGATCTGCCAGCAACAGGCCGCTCGTCGTGCGCACTTCAACGCCGCCTAGTTCGCGATAGGTCAGATTGAAATCCATATATTCAGCGAGCTGGTCGAGCAGTTGGCTCTGCTGCGTTTCCGCACCAGAAGCGTCAGCGCCGCTCATTGTGTATTTCTGGATTTCCGTGTTCAGCGTCGCAATCTGTTCGAGAAGCGCATTGGCCTCGCCCACAGCGGTCGACAGTTTCTGATTGGCCTCATCGCGCAGGTCATCAATCATATTATAGGCATCCTGAACGTCAGTGAATGCCGACTCTACTGAAGAGATGAAGTCTGTTTTGTTGAGTGTCGAAGATGGATCGGATGCCAGTGTTGCTGCATTGGCAATGATATTGTCGATGGACGCAAAAAGTGAGGTCTCGCTGGTCGGGTCACCAAAACCCGATTGAGCGCGGTCCATCATTTCTGCCGTGGCTTCATATTGAGATGTGCTTGAAATGCTGGAGAGGTGAGTAGCGGTCAGAAATTTGTCGGCTGCGCGCGTAATGTCCAGAGACACGCCAGAGGATTGCCCATCCAGAACCTGAGCCACGGTTGAGGCTTCCTGGCGGACATAGCCATCAGTGTTGACGTTTGCGATATTGTTGGACGTAACCCGAAGCGCTGCCTGATTGGCCAGAAGCGCGCTCAGGCCCGTACTCATTATACTGTTGACGCTCATAATTCCGAACCAATCACCAATTCTGCTGCGCTCTCGCGCGCAGGATTCATTTAAACTCCTTATTATGTGCAGAATTTTATTAAGCGGAGATTGCGTAAAGATTGACGAGGAGTAAAAAAATTTCAGCTTGTGAATCAGCGGCTTGTCAAAAAGTGTTAATCCGTCAGCGGGCATTTTTTACCGCTATACCCGGCAAAAAATAGTTCATACCGGGGCCTGCAATTTTTACCTTTCAGCATTCATTGACCACCCCTTTGAAATTTAACGGAAAAAAGGGGTTAATTTCCGGAAACTATTCTGGCCAGCCGTTTGCTTTTTAAAATCCAGCAACGCGTCATGCGTTCTGGAGTTAATAATGTTCGTTCTGCCGTTAGGCTCTCTTGAAGCTCAGAATTTTACAGTTGATTCAACTGGTGGGTCCGCAGACCTCACCGGTGATTTTGCTGCTTTTCTGAAAGCCGAGACGTCTGGAACCTTGCAGGCGAAATCCTCGGTTTCCGGCCGCGCATTGTCTGCCGCGTCTACGCAGGCAGATACGATGCAGGCTGCAGGTGGTGGCGCTGAAACGGAATGGACGGGCGAGTTTGCCAAATCAACCGACGCTAAAGGCCTATATATAGAGTCTTCTGATCTGGCGCAGACGCGCCCTGCAAATGAGCAGGTGGCCCAGATTGAGCCTGGCGAGATCGCAGATAATTCTGCCGAACTGTCAGACGGTGAAGTTGAGGCTTCACACCTTATTCAAACCCGCGCGCATGGCTGGAAGACCTGGAATGCCACCGAGGACACTCCAGAGATTCAACAGTTCATCGAGATCCCGGAAAATGGCGCGCAAATCATTGCGACCACGAAGACGGATGCTCCTTCAGACTCCGATTTGGCACAGCCAGTTTCTGGTGAAGCGACAACGGCCAGCGTGGCGCTAGATGCTGAGACAGATTTAGATCAGGACGCTGTGACTTCAGACCGTCCGGCGAAAACTCCAATGGAGGCCGATCCGGCTGCCATTGTCGTTCCAGTCGAGGTGCGCGCACAGTCTAATGTCGCAACACCATGGACGCCGGAGGTGAGCCTGCAGACAGTTGGCGGATCTGAGCTTTCTGCGAATGCATCAACGAAAGCACCAATTGAGCCTCAAATTCCTGCGGCGCCGCAAACACCACCGGCAGCGTCGGCCGCTGGACAAACAGACAGTGAAGGCGCGGATATTGCTCAGCTGAAACAGTCCGCAGCACCGGCAGCTGTAGATCCGAAAGCGAATACCGATCAGTCAAAGGTCGGCACAACTTCGCAAATGTCTGACACGGCCAAAGCGGCCAGTGCGCCAGTGCAGACCACTACGGCGCAGCCGGTTCCCATTGCCACGCAAACGGTATCCACCAAATCAGCCGCCACAATTTTCCAGTTCGTTGGAGGAGAGACGCCACAGGAGGGAGCTGCGTTGAGTTCAGCTCCCTTCGCCGCCGCTCAGTCCAATGCCATGCGGGGTGAAATTACGGGGAATGCGCTGAATGTTAAATCAGGTCGTGGCTCGGCGTCTCAAGAGACAAAAGTAAGCGCCGCATCTGGTGAGTCGTCTGCTGTTTCGGCACAGGCGTCTGCGACAGGTGATGCGAGCGCCTCTACGAAGACGGGTGCAAATCTTCAGGTGTCTTCAGCAGTTTCTGATACTCAGACGATGTCCCAGCAATCCCTGGCGGATCCGGCTGAAACGGCAGAGCTGATGGGGGAGACAAGCGACAGTCTGGCGGATCAGGACATGATGCTGAGCGAGCTTCAGCGAAATCCTTCTGCTCGTACCGATAGCACGCAGGCCGTACTGGCCCGGGCCAGCACGCCCGCGACAACGGCTGCCGTGGTGTCACAGGTCAGTCAGCGCCTGCTGGAACGCTTTGATGGCGGCACATCGAAATTTGAAATCCGACTGGACCCTGCAGAACTGGGCGAGGTGGATGTAAAGATTGAAGTCGACAGAGATGGCCGCGTTCAGGCGGTTCTGACGGCACGAGAATCTTCCGCAGCTGACGCGCTGACGCGCGGTTTGCGGTCACTTGAGAACGCTTTGACCCAGGCAGGATTAAATCTTGGGGAAAATGGCGTTCAGATCGAGCTCGATCAACGAAATGATAAGGAAGCGTTCACTCATAATGGTGATGCTTCCGACAATACCGACGCGCAGGATTCGTTGTCGGACACAGAGCAGGACTTAGCAGAAGCTGAAACTGCGCCACCAAGAATTCAGGCCTGGTCAAGGCAACGCCTGGACGTGACGGCATAGGACTCAGCCATGGTTGACGTAATTTCTACAGTGAATGCCATTACGAAGGAAACGACGACCGCGTCTCAAACGCTGTCTGATAACTTCGATACATTCCTCAATCTTCTTACGGCGCAGCTTCAGAATCAGGATCCGCTGGAACCAGTGGATTCTTCAGAATTCACAAATCAGCTGGTGCAGTTCTCTGGTGTCGAGCAGCAGATTCAAACCAACCAGAATCTCGCCGATCTGATCGAGCTGACATCGAGCTCCACTCTGGCGGGCCTGTCTGGCTATCTCGGACAGAGTGTTGAGATTGACTCACTGGTCGCTGAACTCGGCGATGAGGGAATTGAATGGCTCTACACCCTGCCGGATGACACTCAGGCGGTTACGATTTCTGTTCAGGATGAAAACGGAAACACAATCTACACTGAGAAAGTCAGTGCGACGCCGGGTGAAGGCTCCTTCCAGTGGGATGGAGAAGTCACAAGCGGTTCTGAACGGACAGACGGGCTATATTACATTTCCATTCAGGCAACAGATTCAGACGGAACGGCATTGGATGTGCCGGTGCGTGTGCATTCAACGGTAACCGGTATTGATCTCTCAGCAGATGCGACCGCGGTCTCTACGGGTTCCGGAACTTTCTATTTCGACCAGGTGGTCAGACTGTCAGCTCAGTCCTGATCCTCCGAAAACGAATAAAATGGCTGATCAAAATGATCCGCCCCGCAATGCGAAACTGACCTCGAAGGTCGACCCAAAACAAGATGATGGTGATCTTTCAAGGAGTAACTCTTAATGAGTATCAATACAGCACTTCTCGCTGGTACGTCGGGGCTTCGGGCAAATGCTTCTGCGCTTGCAGTAACGTCAGACAATATCGCGAACGCAAATACGGTGGGCTTCAAACGTCAGACGAGTGACTTCACTGCGCTTCTTCTGCAGCAGGATTCATTTTCCAGCTATAATGCTGGCGGCGTTATCGCATCCAACCGCTCAATGGTTGAAGAGCAGGGCGCTCTTGCAACTTCTTCTCTGTCTACGCACCTTGCGATTTCTGGCGACGGCATGTTCGTGACGCGCCTCAAGGCAGCTGATGCGACCACTTCAGACGGCTATTACTATACCCGTTCTGGCCAGTTCACGCCGGATTCTGAGGGCTATCTGCAGAATACGGCTGGTTATTACCTGTATGGCTGGCCAATCGACGAGAATAACCCGGTTCCAACTGGCCCAACCGACCTGAGCGTTCTTGAGCCGGTCCGCGTTTCAAACATTGGTGGTGCGGCGGAAGCCACGCAAAACATTTCATTCTCTGCGAACCTCGAAGCATCATTGGAAGTGAACGCTGCGGCAGCGACCTATGACCTGGCGACCAATCCGAATGCGAGCATGGCGTCTGGTGACTTCACACCTGACTTCCAGTCTACCGTTCAGGTTTATGACTCTCTGGGTGGTATCCGTACTCTGGCGTTCTCATTCATGAAGTCTCCGACCGCGAATGAATGGTATGCGGAAATCCACGTGGTACCGGAGAGCGACGTTCAGGCTACAGGTCTGCCAGATGGCATCCTCGCGACAGGTACGGTGGCGTTCACTTCTGATGGTCAGCTTGACCTGACGAATACGACCCTGCCTTCTACGATCGACATTCTCGGATCCGACACAGTCGCGACAGACCCACAAGTTGGCTGGGCCGCTGATGCCGGTCTTGCGGCTCAAACACTGACGCTTGACCTTGGCGGAGCTCTTACAGCGGGTGGTCTCACTCAGTATGATACGCCAAACGAGCTCGTAGAATCGACTGTGGATGGCCGCGCTTACGGCGTTCTGTCTTCTGTTGAAGTCGACAGCGATGGTTATGTGAATGCGCTTTTCACCAACGGTCTGTCCCGTTCAATCTATCAGCTTCCACTGGCAACCTTCCCGAACGTATCCGGATTGAAGATGGAAACCGGCGGCGCTTATTCCGCGGCGCCTGACTCCGGTCAGCTTAATATGAAGGCGGCAAGTGAAGGCGGTGCGGGCTCTATTCAGTCTTTCGCGCTGGAAGCGTCTACCGTGGATCTGGCTGAAGAGTTTACCAATCTCATTGTGACCCAGAGGGCATATTCTGCGTCCTCTAAAATCGTCACAACGGCTGATGAAATGCTCAGCGAGCTGATCTCTATCAAGCGATAGTGAATAGCTGACTGACGATAGCTTCTTTGATCACCAGAGGTTGCCGGCGGACACGCGTTCGCCGGTATTCTTCGTTTTTAAGCCGATTAAATTTGCGAGAAGTTTGCATTAATTCCTCACATACGGCTGAGGGCGACCTTAAAACTCTTCGCGTATATCTCATTCCATCTTGAAACCAGGCCACAAAAAGAAGGGCTGCATGATGGTGCATGAAAGTCAGGTGAATACATCTGTGCCGGGACCAGACGGTAAACAGATTACGCTTAAGGATCTGCCTGATCCTGGAATCCGACGCTGGGTGACGCGTCGCAAAGCAGAGGTAGTTGCAGCGGTACGTGGTGGTCTGCTGAGCCTCAAAGAAGCTTGCGAACGATACAACCTCAGTGAAGAAGAATTTTCCTGTTGGGAAGCGCTTTACGATCGCCATGGGTCCAAAGGACTTCGTGTGACGCGCGTGCAGCAATACCGCAACTAGTAAAAAAACACTCGAACTGAGCCAGTCTGTTAAGGCCTCATTTACGTACAGGTGGGAAATTCCTGCCTAGCGATTTGCGTAAAATGGGCTTGGTTAGGCATAAATGGCTCAGACTGACGAGAAAAAACCCGGATTTTCCATTGCCGGCATAGGGCAAACCCGAATCATTGCGGGTTTGATCGTGTTAGCAATTGTTGGTGGAGCGCTTTCTGCGCTCTTCCTGCGCACAGGTTCTGCGCAGCAGGCTTTGTTGTATTCCGGTCTCGACCTTTCTGAGGCGTCTCAGATTGCTGAGCGTCTCGACCAATCCAACATTCGCTATGAATTGCGCGGTGATGGCTCTTCCATCTTCGTGCCACGGGATTCTGTCATGGATGCCCGGATGATGCTCTCATCTGAAGGCCTGCCATCGCGCGGATCTGTCGGATATGAGGTCTTCGATCAACAGGATGCGCTGGGCGCGACCAGCTTTGTTCAGAATGTAAATCGACTGCGCGCCCTCGAAGGCGAGCTGGCACGAACAATCACATCGCTGGAAAATGTGCGCACCGCACGTGTCCATCTGGTTATGCCGGAACGCCGCCTGTTTGAGCGCGATAGCAGCGAAACCACAGCATCCATCGTTGTTGATATTGTCGGCCGGACACTCGATGGCGCGCAAATTCGGGCGATCCGAAATCTCGCCGCTGGTGCCGTTCCGGGCCTTGAGCCGGATCACGTCACGCTTCTGGATGCGCAGGGTCGCCTTCTTGCGGCAGCGTCCAGTGAAGCCAGTGGCAATATTGGCGGCATGTCAGCTGATGAGCGCCGCGCCATGATGGAGCAGGAGCTGCGCCAGAAAGTTCTGGATCAGCTGGAACCTGTCGTTGGCATGGGCTCGGCCCGCGTTCAGGTCAGCGCAGATGTCGATTTTAACCGGGTTACCCGGTCATCTGAATTGTTTGACCCTGATGGGCGGGTTGTTCGGTCTACTCAGCTGGTCGAGGAATCGTCCGCTGACCGAATTCGTGGACGTCAGGAAGCCACAACGGTCGAACAGAATTTGCCGGATGCTCAGGATACCGGTGAAGATGGTCCAACCGAAGATCGCGAATCCTCGCGGTCGGAAGAGACAATCAACTACGAAATTTCGCGCACCACTCAGACTGAGATCATCGAAGGTGGCGCGATTAATCGTCTGTCTATTGCTGTCGCAATCGACAATGCACGTGTCGTGACAACGGCGGAAGATGGTACTGAAACGGTTACGTTCGAACCACGTTCTGAAGCTGAACTGGCACAGATGGCCGCGCTTGTGCGGTCCGCTGTCGGTTTTGATGCTGAGCGTGGAGACGTTGTTGAAGTCGTCAATATTCAATTCGCTCAGCCATCGCTGACAATGGGCACTGCGGCCAGCTCTGGCGGGCTTTTTGACCTGACGAAATTCGACATTATGCGGGGCGTTGAGCTTATTGCACTGCTGCTGGGCGGTCTTGCAGTTATTTTCTTTGTGCTCCGTCCGCTTGTCTCTGGCCTTCTGGCCGGGCCGCAAAAAACGACGGTGCGCCTTGTTGAGTCCGGAGGCTCTGGTGTGCCTGCCCTTGCAGGGCCAGGCGAAGAGAACAGCTCCAGCTCTTCGGATTTAGAGCATTCCATCGACGTCGCTAATGTGAGCGGACAAGTGAAGGCCTCATCCATGCGCAAGATCGCAGAGATGATTGACCAGCATCCGGAAGAGTCTGTCTCCATTCTGCGCAACTGGCTTAACGAAACCGATCAGAGGGCTGCAGGATGAGCGAAGAGAACAATGCTGTCGCCGCCACTGGCGGAACCTCTCTTCAGGTTCGAAACCGCGTTCAGTCAATGACGGGTGCGGAGAAGTCGGCTGTCATTCTCATGGCGCTTGGTGAGAATATGGCGCCCGTCTGGGACCGTCTTGGCGAAGATGAAATCCGTGAGATCTCGCACGCCATGTCAGGTCTGGGGGTGGTCGGTTCTGATCTGGTTGAGGCGCTGATCTCTGAATTTGTGAACCGGATGACCAATTCCGGTAACATTATGGGTACGTACGAGCAGACCCATAAACTGCTTATGAACTTCCTGCCGCCGGATAAAGTCGACGCGCTGATGGAAGAAATTCGTGGTCCGGCTGGCCGGACCATGTGGGACAAGCTGGGTAATGTGAATGAGATCGTTCTGGCGAACTATCTCAAGAATGAGTACCCGCAGACCGTCGCTGTTGTTCTGTCAAAGGTGAAGGCAGACCATGCTGCGCGCGTGCTGGCGGCTCTGCCAGAAGAATTTGCCATTGAGTGCGTCCAGCGAATGCTGCGCATGGAGCCCGTTCAGCGCGATATTCTGGATAAGATTGAAAACACGCTGCGTTCTGAATTCATGTCCAACCTCGCGCGGACATCGAAACGAGACAGCCATGAGCTGATGGCGGAAATCTTCAACAGTTTTGACCGTCAGACGGAAGGCCGCTTCATAAACAGCCTGGAAGAGCGAAACCGCGAAAGCGCAGACAAAATCCGCGCGCTTATGTTCGTATTCGAAGATCTGTCAAAGCTCGATCCGGGTGGAATTCAGACCCTGCTGCGCAGCGTCGACAAGGACAAACTCGCGCTTGCGCTCAAAGGTGCGTCCGACGATCTGCGCGATCTCTTCCTGTCGAATATGTCCGAACGTGCGGCCAAGCTCCTCAAGGACGATATGCAGTCACTTGGTCCGGTTCGTCTGAAAGACGTGGATCAAGCACAAACCGAAATGGTGTTCACGGCGAAAGATCTGGCTGCTCGCGGCGAGATTATGCTGTCGGATGGCGGAGGTGATGATGAGCTCATCTACTAATTCCGACGCTTTCTCGTTTGATACGGTTTTCGGTGAAGATGGTACCGTCCTGCAGGAGGGTGGCCAGAAATATCGCCGCTATACGCAAACTGAGTTGGACGAAGCTGTGGCGGCAGCGCGGGCTGAAACGATTGCTTCGGTCGAGGCTGAAACTCAGCGCCAGATTGCGGCGAATGTGAAACAAATCGCTGAACAGCTTATGCCGTCTCTGCCTTTTGCGATGGCGCTGGCCGATCAGCTGCGACATCAGTCTGCAGAATTGACGCTTATGCTGGCCAGAAAAATCGCAGACGCCGCCATTGATGCTTATCCAAAAGAGGCGGTTCAGGCGTGCCTTTCGGCGGCGCTGGACGATCTGCCGGGTGCTGCGCGCATCACCTTGAAGATTTCGCCTCAGCTGGAAGAGGCGGTTCGCCCTGTACTGGAGCGTCTGACAACACCTAAAACGGAAATCAATCTGGTGGCTGACCCGTCCGCTCCTCCCGGTGCGTGGAGCATTGAGTGGGATAAGGGCGCTATTACGCACAATCCTGAACTCCTCGCTGAAAAGCTGGAGGAGATCGTTCGCAACTATCTGACTAAACCCCTCGAGCCGCAGGGCGATCTTTTCGCCGGTGTGGCCTGAACCGAGAGAGAGTGAGCATTGAGTAACGACGACGCAATGAACCTACCTGAACTGGAAAGCTCCGGTAGCCGAACGCCATCCGCTTCGCGCGGTGATGGCGAAACCGCTGCGGCAGACCTCGCGCCCGTCTTCGACGTTCCGGTCAATATTCAGGCCGTGCTTGGACGAACCCAGATGGAAGTCTCCGAATTGCTGCGTCTCGCGCCGGGCTCCGTTCTGGAGCTCGACCGCCGCGTTGGCGAAGCCATCGATATTTACGTCAATAACCGCCTGGTTGCGCGCGGCGAGATTGTTCTCGTCGACGATCGTCTGGGCGTGACCATGACTGAGATCATCAAGGACGGGGAGGGCGTGAACTAATGTGCGTTTCAGCTCTCTCATTTCCGCACAAGACATATAATGAAGGAGTGCGCCAATGCGCGTGATGATGATTGGAAATCTGGGAGGGCAGCTCTCAGTCGCTTCCAAGATCGCATTTGATCGCGGGGCGAAAGTCACTCATTTTGATACGGTAGATCAGGCGCTTCAGGCTCTGCGGTCCGGTAAGGGCGCAGATTTGATCATGGCCGATTACCGTCTCGACCTTGGATATCTGACTGCCGCACTCGACGCAGAGCGCATTGCTGTTCCAGTGGTCGCATGTGGCGTGGAAGCCGACGCGACGGGTGCTGCGAATGCTATTCGGTCGGGTGCGCGCGAATTCATTCCGCTGCCGCCTGACCCGGATATGATCGCAGCTGTTCTGGAAGCAGTTGCAGATGACGAGCGCCCGATGATCGTTACCGATCCGGCCATGCAGCGCGTCATCCAGCTCGCAGACCAGATCGCGCGTTCAGATGCCAGCGTCCTTATCACCGGTGAGAGCGGTGTCGGTAAGGAAGTTATGGCACGTTATGTCCATAAGCAGTCAAAGCGTGCATCCAAGCCGTTTATCTCCGTCAACTGTGCGGCCATTCCTGAGAATCTGCTTGAGTCCGAGCTGTTCGGTCACGAGAAAGGTGCCTTCACCGGTGCTGTATCTCGTCGTATCGGTAAGTTTGAAGAGGCCGATGGCGGCACGCTGTTGCTGGACGAGATTTCAGAGATGGATGCGCGCCTGCAGGCGAAGCTCCTGCGTGCCATTCAGGAACGTGAAATCGACCGCGTCGGTGGCTCCAAGCCGATCAAGGTCAATATCCGCATTCTCGCGACCTCCAACCGCAATCTGGTTGAGGCCGTCAAAGAAGGCGTCTTCCGTGAAGACCTTCTTTATCGCCTCAATGTCGTAAATCTTCGCATTCCGCCTCTGCGTGAACGCCCTCAGGATTCCATTGAGCTCGCAGAATACTTCGTTGAGAAATATGCAGCGGCCAATGGCCTGCCGAACAAGCAACTCTCCAATGATGCGCGTGACCGCGTGCAGGCACATGACTGGCCGGGCAATGTCCGTGAACTTGAAAATGCCATGCACCGTGCTGTGCTTTTGTCTGTTGGTGATGAAATCGAAGCTGATGCGATCCGGTCTCCGGATGGTCTGGAACCGGTTTCTTCTTCTACGCACCCAATGCCAACCGGCAATCCGATAGTCGACGCAGCGACGCAGTCTGCGTCTGCCATGTCTTCAGGATTGGTCGGCCGAACAGTGGCAGATGTCGAACAGGATCTTATCCTCGACACGCTGAGCCATTGCCTTGGTAACCGTACACATGCCGCGAACATTCTCGGCATCTCCATTCGTACGCTCCGTAACAAGCTGAAAGCTTACTCTGAAGCCGGTGTGGATGTTCCGCAGCCGGGTGAAGTGCGCGAAGCGATCTGAGTTTAACAGAAGGCCGTTCTGGTGACAGACACGACATCAACACAGCCCGTCCAGGACGGAAATGCGAGCGGAGGAGGTCTGCGGATCGGCAATGTCGATCTGATGCAGCTTCTTGCGACTGGCATGAAGGGCGAAGTTGCGATGGGCGTCGGGGTTCTTGCCCTGATCATCATGCTCATCATGCCTATGCCGAGCATTTTGCTCGACATGATGCTTGCTGTCTCCATTACATTCTCTGTGCTGGTTCTGATGACCGCGCTTCTGATCAAGAAGCCGCTCGAATTTAGTGCGTTTCCAGCTGTCCTGCTGATGGCTACCCTTCTCCGCCTTGGCCTGAACATGGCCTCTACGCGCCTTATTCTTTCGAATGGCGCGCAGGGCCCGGACGCGGCGGGTGACGTCATCAAGGCGTTTGGCTCATTTGTAATGGGCGGTAATTATGTGATCGGCGTGATCATCTTCATCATCCTGGTGATTGTGAACTTCGTCGTCATCTCGAAGGGTTCTTCGCGTATTGCCGAAGTCGCGGCCCGCTTCACACTCGACGCGATGCCCGGCAAGCAGATGGCGATTGATGCCGACCTGTCAGCCGGTCTTATCAATGAAGAAGAGGCACGTGACCGCCGTAAAACGGTTGAGGGCGAAAGCAATTTCTTCGGTGCCATGGATGGTGCGTCGAAATTCGTTCGTGGTGACGCTGTTGCGGGCCTTCTGATTACAGCCATCAACATCATTGGCGGTATTGTTATCGGTGTGGCGCAGGAAGGTCTGCCGTTTGAAACAGCGGCTGACACTTATACACGACTGACAATTGGTGACGGTCTTGTCAGCCAGATCCCGGCTCTGATTATTTCGATCGCTGCGGGTCTTCTCGTTTCGAAAGCAGGCCTTGATGGTGCGGCCGACAAGGCCTTTGGCACTCAGCTGATGAGTAATCCTCTGGGCCTTTATATGGTGTCTGGCGCGGCCTTCTTTGCCGGCGTGCTGCCGGGCATGCCTATGATCCCATTCTTCGCGCTGTCCGGCGGGCTTGGTTATATGGCCTATCGTCTGGATAAACAGCGCAAGGAAGAAGCCGAACAGGATGCAATTGCCAAGGCGGTTAAAACCGAAAAGACCAAGGAGCCTAAAGAGGCACCGATCTCGGATTCGCTGGCAGTTGATGAGCTGAAAATCGAGCTTGGTTTCGGTCTGGTCGCGTTGATCAACGAAACCAAGGGTCGCAAGCTGACTGATCAGGTGAAGGCGGTTCGCCGTCAGATCGCGTCGGAATTTGGTTTCGTCGCGCCGTCTGTGCGAATCGTCGACAATCTCGAACTTCAGTCCGATGTCTATCATGTCTGCGTTAAGGAACTCACGGCAGGTGAGGGCCGTCTGAAGCTTAATCACTATCTGGCTATGGATGCGACCGGACGGTCTGCGCCGATCGCCGGGGAGCGCGTAACAGAGCCTGTTTTCGGGCTTCCTGCGATCTGGGTGGATGAAGGCCGTAAGGAAGAAGCCTCCATTAACGGCTATACCGTTGTTGATCCTGCAACCGTACTTACGACGCATTTTACGGAAATTGTTAAGGAAAATATGGCGGAACTGTTGTCATTCGCGGCAGTGAAATCCCTGTTGAATGACCTGCCATCAGACCAGAAAGCCCTTTTGGACGACCTCGTGCCAAACCAGATCAGTATTTCAGGCATTCAGCGTATTCTGCAAAACCTGCTGCGCGAACATGTGTCCATCCGCGACCTGCCAACCATTCTGGAAGGTATCGCCGAAGCTGCGTCTGCAAAGCACGATATGGTCTTCATTACCGAACATGTCCGCTCGCGTCTGGGGCGTCAGCTCTGCGCAGCAAATTCCGACGAAACCGGCCAATTGCCGGTCATCACACTCTCTCCGGCATGGGAACAGGCGTTCTCGAGCGCTATTGTCGGTCAGGGATCAGAGCGCCAGCTTGCGCTCGAACCATCACGTCTGCAGGCCTTCGCGGGGGAGATCAGGCAGGCGTTTGAAAAAGCCAGCAAACAAGGGATGACACCAGTCCTCCTGACGAGCGCTGGCATTCGCCCATTCGTGCAGTCACTGATCGACCGGTTCCGACCGAAGACGCCAGTGATGTCACAGAATGAAATTCATCCAAAAGCACGCCTGCGTGCTGCGGGTACGGTTTAGGAGGAGGCTGCCATGAAGATGAAACTTTATTCGGCGGCCACACGGGACGAGGCAATTGCCCTCGCTTACGCCGACATGGGTCAGGATGCGATTATCCTGTCTGAATGGGAGGCTGAGAGCGGATTTGAGATCCGCGCCGGTGTGGAACGGGCTACACAACGTGCAACACCCCAATTCGAACTGAAGGCTGCGCCGCGGCCATCACCTATTCTGCAGATCAATCGCTATCGCGATCAGTTGAAGGAAATTCTCGCCTGGCATGGTGCGCCTGACGGATTTTCAGATGTTGTTGCCACAAGTGGCGCGCGTCTGGTGGGCGCGTCTAAAGACCCATCGAGCGGTTTTTCAACTGCGCTGGAAGGCCTGATCGGTTTTTCTCCGATTGCACCGGCGCTGGATCGCCCGGTTATGCTGGTCGGCCCGCCAGGGTCCGGTAAAACCTCAGTGGCCGCAAAATTGGTTCGACGCGCTGCGGCAGCTAATGTGGATGCCATGCCGGTGGTTGCCGATTTCGATGCTACAAACGGACATACTCAGCTGGCTGCATATCTGCGCCGCGATGTCGAAGAGATCGAATCCTGCCTGACACCGGATGATCTGATGTTCTCTCTGAACCGAATTGAATCTCAGAGCCTGCCTCATGTCATCGACACACCACCGATCAACCCGACAGACCGGGAAGACATGGATCGCCTTCGCGATCTTATAAATCTGGTGGATGCTGAACCGGTGCTGGTTATCTCAGCTGAGGGCCATCCAATGGATCTGGAAGACAATGTAAAAGCCTTTGCAGAACTCGGAATTCGCCGTTGCATTATCACAAAACTTGATGTCGTTAGGCGTCGCGGCGGCGTGCTTTTCGCTATCGCCAACGCAAAGCTCAACCTCTCGCATCTTGCACTCACACCCTTCATCGGTGGCGGTCTGATCCCCGCTACCTCCAACCGTCTCGCGCGTATCCTGCTTGAGGATGCGCCAGGAGCTGAAATCCTGAAAGGAGCCGCGTAATGAGTATCGGCTTTCGTAGACATAAAGACACTACTGCACCGCAATCACGCGTGCAGCCGGCGTCAATCATTGCCATTGCTTCGGGTAAGGGCGGGGTAGGGAAATCCTTCCTCTCCACTGCAATCGCCGGGGCGCTCGCCAAGGCCGGACGACGAACCTTGCTCGTCGATGGTGACCTCGGGCTGGCCAACGTGGACGTGCATCTGGGGATCGCGCCAGAAACAGACCTCGCCGCGGTTATCGCGGGCTGGGTTGAACTGGAACACGCGGTAACCCCGGTCTCGGGCGGCGTTGCTCATGGTGGATTTGATGTGCTGCCGGGCCGATCAGGCTCAGGCGCTCTCGCTGAACTGCCAAATGAGGAAGTTGCTCGTCTGGCCGCTGGCCTCACCGCACTCGCGCTCCAATATGACCACGTCCTTCTGGACCTCGCAGCGGGCATTGAATCCAATGTGATGCGTCTGGCCCGCGCGGCCGACCGGACACTGGTTGTGGTAACCGACGACCCAGCCTCCATGACGGATGCTTATGCCTTCATCAAGGTCATGAAAGGCTACGCACCAAGCGTACAGCCGGTGCTGGTGATCAACCAGGCCGACAATCGTCAGCGTGGACGCCAGACCTATGAGGCGATCGCTAAAGCGTGCCAGACCTTCCTCGGCTTCCGCCCACCGCTGGCTGGTATCGTCACACGTGACCCGAATGTGCGTGAAGCGCTGCGTCAGCAGACGCCTATCATGGAAAAATGGCCAACAACGCGTGCAGCGCTGGATGCAACTCAGATTGCGGAATCATTGATCCGTGGCTGGGAAGCTCCAATGTCTGATCATTCACACTCACCACGCGCACAGATGTAGATAAATCAGCGCGCGCAGTTTCCGCGCGCTGGTGGCTCCTGAATTGTATACAATTCATCGGGCACGAAGCCCTGAACTTCGGTGCCCGAGCTTTGAGCCAGAACTTCGCTCCAGCCCTCAGGCGTCGCATCTGTGTGCGGCAAGATGATGAGGGCCGAGCCCAGCGGCAGATCGATAAGATGCCGCGCCTGTCGGTTGGCCGCATCGAGAAGAAACGCATCTTCAAGTGTGCAGGCAAAAACCGGGTCTTCCCCACCAGATAAAACCTCAGTCGAGACCTCTGTCAGGGCGTCCGCTGTGACTTGCTCGGAAAAGTCATCCTGCACGGTAAGCTGTTGCGGTCTGTCCGCTTCATAGGAAACGTCACGCACGCTCGTGTCGTGCGTCAGGCTGTAAATCACCCATCCAATGCTTCCCGCAACGACGCCGGTAAGGAGGAGGGCGAAGATGAAATTGGCACCGGTTGAGAACATGCGTCGGCGTGCCTGACGCCCCGACGACCATAATGACCGGCGCTGCACAAGCTGTTCGCGTGAGGGTGCGTTGTAATCAGCTCCCTGAAGCGCGCTGAGATCGCCGAAATCGTCTGCTTCTGACCAGAGCGCTATTTCACCTGTGGCACCGGTTTTGGTTGCATAATCTGCGTTCGCGGCTGAAGTGGCGCACAGAATGGTTTGCTCCATCCGGACAGGCGCGAAAGCCTGCTCGCCTGACTTGAGTGAGATTTCCAGGATGCGGGCTGTGCACACGATGGAATAGGGCAGTGCCACGCGCTCGCCATATCGACCTTTGCCACGATTGGCCCGATCATGCTGTTTCAGACGACGTTGAACGCGGTCCGTCTCTGTGGGGTCGAGGCGTCGATTATCCAGCCAGGCATCCAGAGGGTGGTCGGGCAGGTCGACCTTATAGGTGCGGTTGTGAAACTCAGTGGATTCGACATCTGCCCTGGGGAAGAGTCGAACCCGCTTGCGCAAATCACCTTTGACGCTGTCGCAAATGGCTTCGGCCAGAATGTAGTCCGTTTCGGTTCTGAACAGACAAACAATATGCATGCAGGAAAACAGGCCATTGAAAAAAGACCACCCATTCAGGGGCGCATTGGAAGGCGGTGCATATCGAGCCTGCGAAACGCAAGGGCTCACCGCCCGGAAACTCTTGTCCTGAACGTCTCCCAGGAATTCATCGAGTTCGTCAGTGCTGAAAAGCTGTCGCTCAAACTCCGGCGCATCCTCCATGCGCACATTCAGCATGTCTTTTTGCTTCAGACCTGTGTCCCTCAAGAGCGCGCGCAGAGCATTCTTATAGTCTTTTCGAAGGATATCCTTTGAGGCCTGCTCAAGGCGAGACTTTCGGGTATTGCGAATGGATCGAACGCTCAGCTTGTAGAGGCTCAACAGAATGAAAATGATCAGCGCACATGCCAGATAGACGCCAGCTGCTATCAGTCCGGCTTCCATAAACCGTATACCAACAATGTCTGGCTGACCGACATGTTCGTATCCGGTAGCCCAGAGAAACGCGAAGAAAGTGAGCCCGATTTGAGCGACATCCAGAAGCACGGCCCAGCCGGGACGCTCGATGATGTCATCGAAGTCAAAATATGCGCGAATGGCAGACCGGCCTGATGGCATATCCGGCATGGTTTAAGACCTTACAGCGTTAGCTGATTTCAAGAGTTGACGTAGTGCCTGATTTTATCTTTAGCAGACGGTCTGAAGTTTGCATGCCCATTCCAACCGATACGGGAAAACTGTACGGCCACTTCGCGATTTGAGAATAATCAGAATACCGGGAAAGCCTAAATGCGCGCAGCGATGAAAATGATGATTTCAGCCGTTTCAGCCGTTTTGCTGGGGGCGCCAGCAGTCGCTGACCCGATCGATTATGGATATCTGGAAGCTCGCATCCAACAGCTCATGTCGCGCGAAGACATGATGGGCCTTGCGGTGACTGTCGTTGAAAACGGACAGGTGCGGTTCATGCGCGGTTACGGCTTCACTGAGGCTGACGGCGCACCTGTGACCACAAGCACGCGTTTCCGTTGGGCGTCTGTCTCAAAGGGACTTGCTGCAACGCTGGCCGCTGAACTGGACCATGATGGGACGCTTTCCCTTGATGATACAGTTTCGGCCTATCGGACAACTCTGCGTCTGCCGGGATTTGGTGAGCAGACCGCAACGCTGCGCGATGTGCTGTCCCACCGCCTTGGGCTCGTTTCCAACGCTTATGACAATATTCTTGAAGCGGGCCGTGAACCTTCGGCCATTCGCGATATGCTGGGTGACCTCGACCTGATCTGCCCTGTCGGCCAGTGCCATGGCTATCAGAACGTTGCTTTTGATACGATTGAAGAAGTGTTTTTCGACACGACGGGCATGGATTTTGAGACGCTTGCGCGGCTTCGTATTTTTGACCCGCTGGGCATGACCAATGCCTCGACCACGTATGAGGGCTTTGTCAGTTCCGATGATTACGCGCGTCCGCATTCCTGGCGCGGTGGCAATCTGGTCGAAGACAATGTGACCCCGCCATATTTCCGCGTGGCTGCGGCGGGCGGTGTCAGCTCATCCATTCAGGACATGTCGCGTTATCTGCAGGCACAGGTCGGTCAATTCCCGGATGTTTTTGAACCTGAAGTGCTTCAGACGGTCCATACGCCAGTTGTTGAAACGCTCCGTGAAGCGCGTGGTATAGGCAACCGGTATGATCGTATCAATGATGCCGATTACGCGCTTGGCTGGCGTGTCTATGATTATGAGGGCCACACTGTTGTCGGGCATCGCGGCGCAGTACGCGGCTATCGCGCGCTCATCATGTTTGACCCGGAGCTGCAAACGGGAATTGCAGCCCTCTGGAACACGAATATCTCACGTCCGACAGGGCTGCAGTTTGAATTGATGGATATGGTCTATGGCCTCGATCACCGCGATTGGATGCGGTTGATGCCAAACACCAATTAACCGGCTTCCGGCGCGCTGTTGAGCGCCTCTTCCAGTTGCGCAAAGCTTGGCTGTGCAGGTGAAGGAATATTGCCCCGGCCAATCTCAACAGAGATCTGTGCGGCGTTACCGTGCAGGTGAGCAACCAGAACGTCTTTGATGATCTGATAGAACTTACCTTCTTCGTCGATCACTTCGCCCATACGTGCTGCAAACGGACCAACGAGACCGTAAGCCAGGAACACGCCGAGGAATGTACCCACAAGCGCGGAACCGATCAGCTTACCGAGGTATTCCGGTGGCTGGTTGATCGCGCCCATGGTTTTAATGATACCCAGAACGGCCGCAACAATACCCAGAGCCGGAAGCGCGTCGGCCATACCCTGAAGCGCGTGCGCCGGAGCGTGAGCTTCATGGTGGTGTTTCTCGATCTGCTTTTCGATCGCGTCTTCAACCTGATGCGGATCTTCCATGTTCATCGTCATCATACGCAGCGTGTCGCAGATGAGGTCGATGGCGAAATGGTCCTTCAGGATTTTCGGATATTCCTGAAAAATGCGGGATTCTTTGGGGTTTTCGATATGGGCCTCGATTGCGACGACGCCCTTGGTCTTCATCGTCTTCGTTAAGACAAATAAGACCGATAACAGATCGGTATAATCTTTGGGTTTCCATTTTGGACCGGCCATCGCCTTTCCGAAGCCACCGAGAACGCCCAGTACCGTTTTGAACGAGTTACCAATAAGAAGCGCGCCGACAGCAGAACCGCCAATCATCATCATTTCGAATGGTGCTGCTTTGATGATCACATCAAAATGACCACCGGCCAGCGCAAAGCCGCCGAAGACCATGCCGAAAACGACCAAGATTCCTATGATCTGAAACATCGAACCCAACTTTTCTGTTGTATCTTTTGAAATACACATACCCGATTAGGCTTAACGCCCGGTTTCCCCGAATGAAGAATTCATGGGTTGGCGTTCAGACTTCGCATGGCTGGCCTGATCAGCTGGCACTATGTCACGTGGCGCTTTGAGATGATGCCTGTACATTGTCATCAGAGCATTATTCGGGGCTGATATGATTGAGTCTGAAGATCATACTGAACATCACGCTGTGCAACGCATGGGCTGGTTGAGAGCATCCGTTCTGGGTGCGAATGATGGTTTGATTTCTGTTGCCAGTCTGATTGTGGGTGTCGCGTCTGCGGCCCAGCCTCCGGGCATCATCCTGTTAACTGGTATTTCCGCACTGGCTGCTGGCGCACTATCTATGGCGGCAGGTGAATATGTCTCTGTGGCTTCGCAGGCTGATCTTGAGGCTGCGGATCTCGCTATGGAAAAGGCTGCTCTGGAAGATGATCCTGAAGGGGAGCTTCGGGAACTCACAGCGATTTACCGCGAGCGCGGTCTGAAGCCAGACCTTGCCCGACAAGTTGCCGAAGCGCTGACAGAGCATGACGCATTGGAAGCCCACACGCGCGATGAGCTTGGCTTTATGGACGTACATCAGGCGCGGCCTGTTCAGGCCGCTTTGGCATCGGCAGGCAGCTTTGTGGCGGGTGGCATACTTCCTGTTCTGGCGGCTTTATTTTCACCTGCGGGGCTGGCGAGTGAACTTGTCGGTGCGTCTACGCTTCTGGGCTTGATCCTCATTGGATATTTGTCTGCTCGCGCGGGCGGGGCGAACCCTCTACGGTCTATTGTTCGGCTCGTATCGCTCGGTGTGGGCGCCATGCTGGCAACGAGTTTGCTCGGTGCTCTGGCGGGCGGATTGCAACTCCATTGAGTTGATCAGAATTTGTGAAGGCTTTCGATAGCTGACTATTTTTGATTGACCGTCTCCAAGACGCGGCGCACAACACCGCCATGGTTTCGACGACACCCAAGCTTCCACTAAAAAACAGACGCGGCGCTTTTCGGCTTTTGTTTTTTGCGCTTATGGCGGTGGGTGCAGGTAATACCATGCTCATCACATCCGTATTGCCGCTTCTGGTGCGCCGTCTTGAGCTACCGGCCTGGACGGCTGGTGCAATCTTCTCGCTTTCAGCATTTCTCTGGGTGGTCACAAGCCCGTTCTGGGGCAAGAAATCCAACCGTTGGGGGCGCCGTAAAGTGGCCGCGCTCGGCATGGCGGGCTTCACGATTTCAATGTTCCTGTTCGGCACGGTAGGGCTGATCAGCTTATCGGGCTTTATCACATTCTGGCCGCTTGTGTTCTTTCTGCTTCTGTCCAGCCGATCATTGTTTGGCCTGTTTGGGTCCGGGACAAACCCTGCGGCGCAGGCTTATGTGGCTGACCGGACAGAAGCTAAAAACCGCACAGAAGAGATCGCAACACTCACTTCGGGATTTACCTTTGGTACGGCCATCGGGCCGAGCCTTGCTGGTGTGCTGATTGATCAGGTTCACCTGCTGGCGCCTGTCTATGTGATCTCGATTGTCGCTTGCGTGATTGGTCTCACCATCTGGTTCACTCTGCCTGAGCACAGAGAGCCGGAAATCAAAGTTGTGAAGTCTGATGAAGGCAAAGGGCTCTGGCGTGCGCCGGGCGTTATGCCCTTTCTGATTTATGGTGTCGGGCTGTCGCTTGTCTCAGGCGTCATGCTTCAGACCTTCCCATATTTCATGCTCGATCGACTGCATGAGACGGGCTATCTGCCGGATCCGAGCCCGCAGAATGAGAATCCGGGCGCGCAGGAACTCGGTATCGTTATGACGCTGGGCGCGCTGGCAACACTTACCGCGCAGCTTGCGCTGATCCCGCGTTTGAAGCTGTCACCCAAAACGCTTATGATCTCGGGTGCATGTCTTTTGGTTGGGTCTGCCGTTCTGACCATTTCGCTGCCAACGTTGGCCGTTTTTGGTATGGCGCAAATCCTCTATGGGATCGGCCAGGGCTTTTCCCGGCCGGGCTTTACCTCTGGTGCTTCACTTGCCGTTGGCACGACGCTTCAGGGCAATGTGGCGGGCCTCGTAACGGCGGCCAATGGTATGGGCTTTGTCGCATCCCCAATTTTTGGCCTGTGGGCCTATGAGAATGTTCATCAGGCTGCGCCGTTTGTCTTTTCAGGATGCGTGCTTGTGCTGATGGCTGTGTTCGCCTTTTTCAAAGCGACCCAAACCTATGCGCCCGATGAAAGCGAAGTGATTGTCTCAGAAGATGAAGACGACTAGCCGCGCTTAGCTGGCGGCCAGTACGTGGGAAAGCGCTGTGCGTGTAGGGAAGCCGTCTGCCATCATGCCGCGATCAATCTGAAAGCGTTGAAGTGCTGAGCGTGTGCCGCGGCCTGCAATGCCATCGACCGCGCCTGCATTATAGCCAAGACGGTTGAGGCCTGCCTGCAGATCTCTGATCTCTGAAATACTAAGCCGATCAATATCGCGAGGCCATGCGCCGCCCGGGGCCGGACGCCCGCTAATACCCTCAGCAATCAGGCTGACAGAAAGCGCGTATGAGTCAGCGCGGTTATAGGTCTTGATGACATTGAAGTTTGGATACAGCAGGAAGGCGGGGCCCGTTGCGCCAGCCGGAAGCCATAGCTCGGCCTCGCCAATATTCGCTGGATCAATGCTTTCACGGGAAACCGGAACAACGCCAAGCTGGCGCCAGAACTCGGTCGGGCGCTCTACGCCATTTGCGAGTGAGAACTGAAAGTTTACCGGCAGCAGCACTTCGACAAGGGAGGGCTCACCTGCGCGCCAACCTGAGGCGTTCAGATAGTTCGCAGCAGAGGCGAGGGCGTCAGCGCGTGCGCGCCACACATCTTTCGTGCCATCGCCTGTCCAGTCGACTGCATAGGCGACATAGGTGGTCGGCATGAACTGGGTCTGGCCCATTGCGCCGGCCCAACCCGCGATGAGTTCATGACGATAGGCGTCGCCATTTTCCAGAATAGTCATCAGGGCCATAAGTTCACGTTCGGCAAAGCTCTGACGGCGACCTTCAGCGGCCATAGAGGCCAGCGCGGATGGCGCATCAAAATTGCCGATCACGGCGCCATAGCTGGTTTCCATGCCCCAGATTGCGGCCAGATATTCCGGTTGTACTCCATAGGCCGTTTCCAGCGCCGCAAACAGCGTCTGATCATTGGCGACACGCTGGCGACCATTAGACAAGCGGCTATTGCTCACCGTGTCGTCTACATATTCCCAGATCGGTTTGGAAAATTCTGCCTGATCGACAGCGCCGGAGCTGCGTTCCAGAAACACGCTCATCGGTTCGATATCTTCAAGGACAGACCGAATGACGCTGATCGTATGACCTTCGCGATAGGCACGGCTGGCGAACTGATCGCGCCATGCATCAAGACCGGTATGGCCGGAGCTGACAAAGCTTCCAATGGAGGAGCCGCCGGTAGAGGGGGCAGGATCTGGCATTGGCGCAGGTGCTGGGAAGGGTGTATCACCCGTCTGCGGGGTACTTTCACAGGCCGTCATGGCAAATGTCAGTGTCAACAGAAGTGTCCGCAGAGGCAGGCCTGGCATCGCGTCGTTATCCTTAATTATCCCCCGGAATCTGGATAACTGGAATTGATCGCTTTGCCAAACCCTGTTTCGCAGAGGAAACGCCAACTCAGCAGTTGACTCTGCTCATTCTACCCTGTAGTTCCCGCGCTTTGTTTTACCAAACGACGGCAGAGAAACCATGAAAGTTAAGTCTTCCCTTAAAGCCCTCAAAGAGCGCCACCGGGATTGCAAAGTGGTCCGTCGCCGTGGTCGCGTTTACGTGATCAACAAGACTGATCCGCGCTTCAAAGCCAAGCAAGGCTAAACTGGCGCCGCGTTGAGCGGTCCTGTTTGATCTTGGCAATGTAGTCGTGGAGACACTCCACTTCTGCTTTACCGATTTATCAGAAGACGAAGCTTCACGGCTTCGTCTTTTGTTTTTCTGCGCCTTTTTTGTCGGGCGAGACGGGAAACGGCTCAATTCCTCAGTTTCCACACGGTAAGACCGGTCTGATCAGCAGATGATCTATTGACCGTTGAAGCTGTGCGCCCAATGTTACGGGTACGGACAGGCTCAGGGAAAAACGCAGCTATATGAATTCATTTCTCTTCTCAGCGCTGGCGGGCTTGGTGCTCGCATCGGCAAATGCCGGGCCATCTGATGAGATGTATGAAGAACTGCGCCTTCTACCCCCGGGCCCCGCGGCTGAATCTCTGGCTGAAGACATCATCGCCTCTCAACAGGAATCCGGATCCGCGACCGCTGATATATTGTTGGAGCGCGCAATGATTGCCGGCGTGTCTTCTGATATTGAAACGGCCCGTGAATTTCTTGACCGGGCCATCGCAGTTGAACCGGAATTTGCAGAAGCCTGGTTCCAGCGCGCGGTTATCTTCGCCGCTCAGGGTGAATTTGATCAGGCGATTTACGATCTCAATGAGGCGCTGACTTTTGAGCCGCGCCATTTCAATGCCTGGCTGATGCTGGGCAATGTGTTCGAACAATTGGGTCAGACCCGTGAAGCTCTGGAATCCTATCGCGAGGTTCTGAAAATCTATCCGGCCCATTCCACCGCGCGCACTCAGGTCCGTCGTCTCGAACCATTGGTGTTTGGCCGCGCAATCTGATGTTCTTCCGTTTTCTTTTAGGTGCAGGCCTTGCGCTTGTCCTTCTCACCTCCTGTATGTCCGCCTCTATGTACACCTCCCGCGTTGAAGCCCGTTACCCGCCACTTGGCGATTTCATGCCTTACGAAAACGGTGAGCTGCATGTCATTTCACGCGGTGAAGGCGCGCCGGTTCTGATGATCCATGGCGCGAGTGCGAATGCGCGAGAGTTCATGTTTACGCTGGTGCCGGAACTCGATGAGGCGCAGCTGAATCTGATCATGGTGGACCGTCCCGGCCATGGATATTCAGACCGTTTTGATGACGCCGATGAATTGGGTGAACAGGCGCGCGCTATGGCTGCTGCCGTTCGGGCGAATGCTGAAGGACCGGTGGTGGTCGTCGGTCATTCATTTGGCGGGGCTGTCGCGCTGCGATTTGCGCTCGACTATCCTGAACTGACGCGCAGTGTTGTGCTGCTCGCGCCGGTCACGCATGACTGGGGCTCTGGAGGAGTAGCCTGGTACAATTCCATTGCCGCCTTCCCGGGTGTCGGGCATGTGTTTTCTCAATTCGCGCCGCTGGTCGGCCCGGATATGGCGCGGTCCAGCCTTGAGGATTTATTCTCGCCGGCACCGGTTCCAGTCAATTATGCCGAAAATCTGGGTGTAGATCTTCTGTTTCGCCCGCCAGCCTTCCGGTCGAATGCGCACGACATGGTCAGATTGCGCGAGGAATTGAATGCGCAACAATCGCGGTATCCGACCGAGCTTGTGCGTCAGGTCGTCGTTTTTTCCGGCAGTTTTGACACGGTGATCAAGCCCAGCCTGCACGCAGCGCGACTAAGACGCGATGCGCCTGAATATATTGTGCTGGTGCCGCTTGATGATGAAGGGCATATGCCTCATCACGCCAAGGCAGGGCTCATTGCCGAAACAATCGCACGACTCGCCAATGGCGAATCGGTGCAGAGATCAGACTTTGAAGAATTAGCGGGATAGGTAGGTCATGACTGACGAAGAAATCTCCACAGTTTCCATGCAGGCGCTGAATGAGGCGACCAAGGAAAAGCTGAAGCAGACTGTGGCGCGTATAGAGCGTCTCGAAGAAGAAAAAGCTGAAGTCGCTCAGCAGATCAAAGACGTTTACGCTGAAGCAAAGGCCTTCGGCTTCGATGTGAAGGCCCTTCGCCAGATCATTAAAATTCGTAAGACGGATCGCCAGGAACGCGAAGAGCAGGAACTGGTGCTGGAAACCTATCTGCTTGCGCTCGGCGAAATCTGATTTTGAAACATAAAAAAAGGCAGCCGGTACCCAGCTGCCTTTTTTATTGTGTGCCCGGTCGCTTAGTTTGCTGAGCCGGTGAATTCAGCAGACTGAAATGCCGCCAGATTCATGTCGCGTCCCCGTGCAACAGCCGTTTCATAGGTCAGGCGCACGCAGCGTTCGTTAGCAGCGCGTGCTTCCAGAACATTGAGGCCTTGATAGGTGTTGTCGCTGCAGAGGCTTTCTGCGGCATCGACGATAGACTGGTGAAGTTCTGTGATCTCAGCAGCTGTTGGCGCGAGAGGAACTTTGACTTCAACCATTGTTTCGTCTGCGAAAGATGGACCAGCGATCAGTGTGAAGAGAGAAGCGGCCAGAAGAAACTTTTTCATATCAGAGTGTCCTGTGTAGTGAGTTAAAGGAAACAATCCCCATGACCACCGGACTTTAAGCGCCGGATTGAGACTAAAGTCGTAGATTTAGTCGACTATGACAATTGGGTATTACGTTGGGGCAGGGTTGCATAAATGCATGGACATGTAATGCGATTATGGAATTTTCAGGATGCGCTAAGGGGCTGGAAGCCGTGGCGGAGGAACGTTAGTCTCCGGTAATCTCAATCGGTCAGGTGAAATACTGTGCCCCGCGACGTCGATGAAAAGAAAACGCGCAAAGCGCTGAGAAAACTTCGCAAGGCCGCAGAGCGCGCCAAAGCTGAAGGCATTGAGCTTTCTGACTGGGAGCAGGAGTTTGTAGAGGGCGTGGATGAACGTCTTACAAAATATGGCTCAGCCTTTGCCGACCCGTCGCTCGGCAACACTGAAGACGCTTTGTCGAATGCGCAGTCTGAAATTCTGAGGCAATTGGATAAGAAAAGCCGGGGCAAATCGACCGGTGGCTTTAAGACCCGCAAACCGCTCGGCTGGAAGAAGAAGGCCGAGCAGAAGTCGCATACCGGCCGAGATATTCATGATGATCTGGACGAGGCAGAGGATGAAACCTTGCCATCGCCGCCATTTTCAGGTCCGCCAAAACTGTCTGTTGTGAAGCCGGTGCAGACGGAAAACGAGGCTCCGGGTGTAAACGAAACCCCGGCTCAAGCTGAAGGCGACAGAAAACGTGTCTCGCCCAGACCGACCGGGTTTACCGTGATTGAGGGTGGGCGGTCTGACACCGAGTGACAAAAGTCCAGAAATCTGCATCGCAATACTGAACTATACTCCACTCCCATGCGTACCCTCTTTAGCAGAGAGGGAGAGAAAAGTTGCAATCCGTCATTATAACTGGCGCATCATCCGGAATTGGTCGAGCCGCTGCCGAGCACCTCGCGCAGCAGAACTGGACCGTTTTCGCCGGCGTCCGGAAGGATGAGGATGCTGATTTACTAAGAACACAGTCCAAGCTCATTCATCCGCTCATTCTGGATGTCACCAAAGGCGACTCCGTCGCCGACGCCATAGAAGAGGTGAAAACCGTACTGGATGGGAAGACACTGAATGGTCTGGTCAACAATGCAGGTATCGCCCAAATGGGGCCCTTGGCGCATCAGCCTCTGGATGAGTTCCGGGCCCATTTCGATGTGAATACGTTTGGCCTGCTGCAGATGACACAGGCAGCTTTGCCATTATTGGGTATGGATGATTTTCGCGACGGGCCTAAAGGGCGCATTGTGAATATCACCAGCGTGGGCGGTGAACTCGCCGCGCCGTTTCTGGGCGCCTATTGTGCGACCAAGCACGCGGTTGAGAGCATGACAGATACGCTCCGCCGGGAGCTTCTGGTCTATGGGATCGACGCGATTGCGATTGGTCCGGGGTCTGTGCAGACGCCCATTTGGGGCAAGGCCGAAGAAAAGAATACCGATACGCCCTATGCGAAAACGGCCTGGGGGCTTTCCATCGAGATTTTCGCAGAAGTCATGATGCATGGCGGTCGCAATGGGCTCGAACCGGACGTTGTTGCCCGCACCGTTGAGAAGGCTTTGACCGCGAAGAAACCGAAAGCGCGCTATGCGCCTGTGCCAGACAAATTCAACAATTGGTATTTGCCACGTCTCATGCCCAAACGCATTGTCGATAAGGCTATGGCCAAACGGTATGCAATTGAAACGGCATAACCGGGACTGATACACGCGCTTCACAATCGGGTGTATAATGGCTCATCTTTAACAGGGGGTGAGCATGAATAAGCATCTTGATGATCCAGAAGAGTTGAATGAGCGACTGGACGAAGCCTTAGACGAATCCTTCCCGGCGAGTGATCCTCCCGCCGTGCACGACATTGTCGAAACTGATGAAGTGAAAGAGGACAACAAGAAAAAGCGCTTCTTCTTTTTCTAAGCCTTCGCCTCATCAATCTGGGTTAGTCCCACGCTCGCGAGTGCGTCAGCCTGACGTGCCGCGAGTGAGTTCGCGTCAAAGTCTCGAATACTATCTTCAAACAGCTGATAATAATTCAGTTCAGCGCCCAGCCTTAAATAAGCTGCGCCAAGGCCAATTGCGGCGCGGTCCATGAACACGAACTCGGCAGGAATGGTCACCGGGCCGCGCTCTTTTAAAAGCTTGCGGACTTCGGTGGCTTCCTTGCGACCATACTCGCCAGGCTTGATTCCATCCGCGATCGGACGCACCCGATCATCCAGAATTGGACCATAGATGAAGCGTGCCCATACATTCAGAACCTCGCCCAATTCCCGGGTCAGATTTTTAAAGCCCCAAATCTCATAGGCATGCATACAGCCGTCGAAATCATCTGCGCGAATGGATTCGCGCAGGCGAACAACGCCTTCTACAAAGCTGGCCGGGAAGATACGAATGCATCCGAAATCCAGAAGATTTATGCCTGTACCCTCGCCAGTGATCTGATAGTTTCCAAGATGTGGGTCGCCATGAATAACGCCAAAGCGGTTCATAGGCCCCCACCAGGTCCAGAACAGCATTTCTGCGATCCGGTTACGGGTTTCCTGATCTGCATTTTCAAATGCATGAAGTGGCTGACCGCTCACCCAGCTCATGGTCAAAAGCCGGCTGGATGACAGCTCGTCTACCGGTTCCGGAACGGTGACAAATGGCTGGTCCGCGAGCATGAGGCCATAAAGGCGCATCGCCTTGCGTTCGCGCTCATAATCCAGCTCCTCGCGCAGGCGTTCGGAAATCTCATTTACGATTTCCGTTGCGTCTATGGGCCCGTCCATCCGTTTGAAAATGCCGAGCAAAGACTTGAGTTGGCCGACATCGCTTTCGACAGCACTGGCCATATCCGGGTATTGAAGCTTACAGGCGATTGTTTCGCCCGAATGGGTTTGTGCCTTATGCACCTGGCCGAGTGAGGCAGCGTGTGCGGCTTCTTTCTCAAACTCTGCAAATCTGGATTGCCAGTCTGCGCCGAGTTCAGCCCGCATGCGGCGCTTTACGAATGGCCACCCCATAGCTGGCGCCTGTGCCTGAAGCTGAGAAAGCTCAGCTGCGTATTCGGGAGGCAGGAAATCGGGAATGGTCGACAGCATTTGTGCGACCTTCATCAGAGGGCCTTTGGTGTTGCCGAGCGCCGATGCAAGCGCGGCAGCAATCTGGTCGTCATTTCCGCCACCAAACACCTGACCAGCACCAAATTTCAAAGCGGCGCCGGACAAATTGGTTCCCACTTTGGCTGCGCGCCCAAGGCGGGCAGAAAGTCGATTACGTTCCGGGTCGTTGGCCATAATTCTCTCCGTTGAGGAAAAGATAGACTTTGACAGCGCGTTTCCAATGTGACGCTTTGGCGTGACACTGAAAAGACTGAAACAATATGACCGACATCCTCTCTCGATATACCGAATGGTTTTCCCATGCCGGGCCAGCAGCACCCGAGCTTATGCGTGGACTGAATGCTGGCGTGAAAGAGCTGCGTCTGGATAAAGCAGGTCTGGAGGCGCGCGGTTGGACGGACCTTCCTAAAGACTGGTCACCGGAAGAGGGCGAACTCTATGCGGGCGGGTATATGGAAGATCGCTCAATTTATGACAGTCCGGTTTTCGCATCTGGCGATCAGGAGCCGCGTACCCTTCATCTGGGTATTGATGTGTTTGCTGCGGCGGGCGCGCCTGTCTTTTCGCCTTTGGAGGGTCTGGTTCACAGCTTCCAGGTGAATGGCGGTGAGCTGGACTATGGCCCGACCATCATTCTGGAGCATTCGCCAACGCCTGACCTGACCTTCTGGACCCTTTACGGGCATCTGTCTGAAGATTCGCTGTTGGGGTTAGAGGAAGGTGATCCGATATCGGCGGGTGAAACACTGGCAGAACTTGGCGGTCCGGAGATCAATGGCGGATGGTCGCCGCATCTTCATTTCCAGGTCATTCTGGATCTGCAGGGGCGGTCCGGTGATTTTCCCGGCGTGTGCGGTTTATCAGAGCGCGCAAAATGGGCGGCGATCTGTCCAAATCCTTATCCATTATTGGGCGTTCAATTCACCACATAAAAAACCGCCACCCGGTAAGGGTGGCGGCGAGGTTAACAGATACCCTGAGCGTGGGGCAGCTGTTGAGAGTGGGGTGGCCCTAGTTTGAGGCAACTTGCGCGAGAGACTGTCCCGAGCGTGAGGCAATGATGTCTGATGCCTCTTCAAGCGCTGCGCTGATGCATTCTGTCTGGTAGCGAGCTCGTGTCATGCTGGACGCTGTTTTCGACGCTGCGCACGCTGTTTCGATCTCTGCGACGAGGCGGTCATAAACACCTTGTGCGCCTTCAGCGGTCTGCAATTCTGCGCGGTCATATTCAAAAATAAGCGGGAACTGATCTTCAGCAAAAGCTGCTGGGGTCAGGGCTGCGCCGGTCAGTGCGAGAGCGATCATTACGTTTTTCATTTCCATGTCCTTCCTGTGTGTTGTTTGGACGTCGCTGCGTCCTCGATGAAAATGGGTATATTGAAAAACGATAATCTCGTCAACAAAAAATATCGAAAAACAATAATTACGTATTTTTTATCGATGATCTCATGGTCAAAAAAGTGCCGTCATTCCTGAAGAAATGACGGCTAGGATGGGTAGAAAAGAATTGTTGTCAGCCGATTTTTCGACCAGTCCGGTCTTCATGCAGGGCGATCAAAGTTGATGAGTTAATCGCCTGAAGGGCGTTTTCCGTCGTATCGGAGATGCATTGGCGCTCGAACCGTAGTCGGGCGAGACTGTGACGACCATGATTTATGGCGCAGGCATTTTCAATTTCGGCCTGAAGGCGGAAATAGAGCGCCGTCACGCTCTCGATATTTCTGAGCTCGCTACGATCATACTCAAATTCGAAAGCGAAGTCCTGTGCCGCCGATACAGGTGCAATTGCCAGCCCAAACAGGCTTGAAGCGATAATTGCAGTTTTCATTACCAGTGTCCTTTAACACTCCGGCCCCGAACCGGATGGGTTGTGGATCACTGCTCCCTACAAACGTGTTTATATAAAAATTCGGGCGTCTGAGCTAATGAAATTATCGTCATTCAATAACACTTCAATGTCATTGCGTTGATCTGGATGAGATTGCGAACGGGAGAGGCCCTTAATTTTGAGGGTTTTCGTCAAAACACATCTGATCGTCTTATGACCGATCCGGACAAAATTCCTGAAACCGCATTAAACCTAATTTTAGCAGACTGTGCCAAGTTGGCACCTGATGACACGCGCCGGAAAGGCGGGACGAGGGTGATATAAGATGGCTAAAACGGTTCTTGTTGTTGATGATGATCCAACACAACGACGTTTGCTTCAGGCTGCAGTAGAGCGCGCAGGATTTGCCTGTCGTGTGGCGCCGGACGGTGAGAGCGGGTTGGACATGGCACGCAATCCGTCTGACGGCGTGGATGTGATGCTGCTCGACCTCGTTATGCCAGGTCTTTCAGGTATGGATGTACTGGAGCGCCTTCAGGAAGTGCGCCCGGACCTTCCGGTTATGGTTCTTACCGCTTCAGGCAGCATTGATACGGTGGTTCAGGCCATGCGTGCCGGTGCGATCGACTTCTTTGTGAAGCCAGCTTCGCCTGAGCGTGTGGTGGTTTCTATCCGTAATGCCCTTCAGATGACTGAACTGCGCGGTGAAGTAAAACGCCTTAAAAAGACGGCAAGTGGTGAACTGTCTTTCGACGATATGATCGCATCTGCACCTGCTATGCGTCAGGTCGTTCGTCTCGGGCAGCGCGCAGCTTCATCTAATATTCCGATCCTGATCCTCGGTGAGAGCGGTGTTGGTAAGGAAGTGATTGCACGATGCATTCAAGGCGCGTCCGAACGTGCGGGTCGCCCTTTTGTGACGGTGAACTGTGGTGCAATCCCTGAGAACCTCGTTGAGAGCATTCTCTTCGGTCACGAAAAAGGCGCCTTTACAGGTGCGGTGTCCAAATCCCCTGGTAAATTCGTTGAAGCTGATGGCGGGACGCTTTTCCTTGATGAGGTCGGCGAGCTCCCGCTCGAAATGCAGGTCAAACTGCTGCGTGCGCTTCAGGAAGGTGAAGTCGACGCAGTTGGCTCACGTCGCCCGACAAAAGTGGATGTGCGCATCATTTCCGCGACGAATAAAGATTTGTCTCAGCTGGTCGGCGAAGGCCGTTTCCGCGAAGACCTGTATTACCGTCTGAATGTTTTCCCGGTTGACATGCCGTCTCTGCGTGAACGTAAAGATGATATTCCTGCCCTCGTCCAGCATTTCATCCGTCGTTTCAATGCGTCTGAAGGCACGAAAGTATCGGGAGCATCAGCTTCCACGATGGCGCTTCTCAATGCTTATGACTGGCCGGGTAACGTTCGGCAGCTGGAAAACATGATTTTCCGTGCCGTCGTTCTGTGTGAAGGCGATGAGTTGAAGCCGGAAGACTTCCCTCAGCTGGCATCGCTGGCTGAAGAATTGCCGGATATGGATATCGGCGAAAGCGGAAGCTCTGATCTGGCTCTGACATCTGCTTCGCTTCAGGCGCTGCAGTCAGACGAAATGTTTGATCATCCGGTCCGCGTCACCGATACAGCCGGTGAGCTCCGCGCGCTGGAAGAGGTTGAACGCGATCTCATCCAATATGCGATCGATTTCTATGCTGGGCATATGTCCGAAGTGGCGCGCAAGCTCGGCATTGGCCGCTCAACGCTGTACCGCAAAGTGCGCGAGCACGATTTGCGTGTTAAGCCAGAAGAAGATGAGGCGCAGGCGGGATAACCCGCCTGACCCGAATTCCCGGATTCTTATTCAGCAGGCGGTGGGCCAAGCAGGGCCGCGGCCTCCGCTGGAAGTCGCGACATATCAACGGTGACATTACGTGTCGCCGCTGTTTCGGCGATGATGGCGCCAATCCGCTGAGGACTGTCCGCATTCTCTTCCCGAATATTCATGACAACCTCATCGAAGAAGCTTCCGAATTCACCGGGCGCGACGATCAGCATAAGATGAGCTTCTTCCTCATTCGCATTCCAGAAGCCGTGCCAATGCCCACGGGGTAAAATGGCGATGGTTCCGGGTGTGGCGTGAACAACGTCTTCGCCATTCAGAAATGACACTCCGCCTTCAAGTACGATGAAATATTCGTCCTCATTGGCGTGTTGGTGAGGTGGAGCACCCATGGTGCGTGGATGTACGATGAGGCTGGTGATGGAAAGTTCGGACGCGGCATCGCCGGCTTCGGCCAGAATAGTCGTATCGTGTCCCGGGAAGGGAACCACACGTGCTTCATCGGGCGAGATGATTTGCGGAAAATATTCAGTCTGAGTTTCAGGCGCTGCAGGAGCCGAGTGGTCGGCAGGCGTATCGGCCTGACTGCAAGCTGCAAAAAGCGAAGCTGCTGAAATCGCAGAACAGATGTAAAGTGAGCGTATCATTATGTCCCCCAGACTATTTATGGGGGACACGATGAGATATTTCAGAAAGGGATGCAATATTGCGCCCCTTTTGGCGGCATTAGCCCTCGCGCCATTTCTCCATAGACAGTGAAATCTGGAAGGTCTCACGGTATTTCGGGCTGTCAGATGGACGAGGTGGTTTTGCAGCCGTCATGGACATGATTTCAGCCAGCTTATTGTGCGCTGAGCCGGACTGACCCGCGCCAATATATGCGTGCAGTTCTACGAGTGCAGAAGACAGTGGATCACGTGCACGGATAACGAAGTAAGGCTCGTCATCTGGGAGGTCTTTATAAACTTCAAATTTGGATGGGTTGGCTTTGGAGCCGAGAGGTGCATCGCTCATGGCATGGCCTTTCTGAGTGGTCGAATCGAACTGTTGCATGATCGGCATGTCGGAGGCTCAAAGCAAGGCGGTGATTTGACTCACGCACTGGTTTTTGACGCTTGCCGCGACACATATGCAATGCGAGACAGGTTATATGTATCGTCTCTTTGCAGCTGTTGAGATTCCCCGTGACATTGGCGAGGCGCTTCAGGCGATTTCGCACAAGGTCACCGGTGCCAGCTGGCGACCGATTGAGAATTACCACATCACACTTCGATTTTTTGGGGAGCTGGATCGCCATACCGCTGAGGAGTTGGATCGGGAGCTGGGGGAGATTGATGCGCCGCAAATGCAGCTGCGCCTGAAGGGTGCTGGCTGGTTTGGCGCGTCTGAGCCGCACTCGATCTGGGCAGGTGTCGCACCAGACGATGGCCTTACCCGGCTTGCATCCAAATGCGAGCGGGCGGCCCGCCGGATTGGCCTGCCACGGGATAAACGCAGCTTTCGCCCACATGTTACGCTTGCCTACTGCCATGGAACGTCGCTGGAGGAGGCCATGGTCTTTTCTCAGAAGCATTCCACGCTGGATTTGGGGCCGTTCTGGGTGGATCGGTTTCACCTCTATTCCAGCTGGAGTGGGAAAGGCCCGTCACGATATGTCTCTGAGGCGGAATACCCTTTGGGGCCAATCCGTAATCAGGCGCATTTACCGGATGGAAACCGAAGCAATTCTCACTAGAGTAACAGTGTAAGGCAAAACCACAGGGGGTTTTGCAATTGCGAGTGCTTGGATGAGCGACGATAAAAACGAAAATATGCCATCAAATGCAGGGCCATTATCGCAGTATATGGGTGAAATTCCGCCTTGCCCGGGCTGGTTTACCAAGGCGATTGCGACCGGATATGAAACGCGTTTCGTACGCGTGAGCGGTGCGCGTATCCATTATCAAAGCTGGTCCAGCCCGAAAAAGCCAGGTCTTTTGCTCGTGCATGGCAATGGCGCGCACGCCCATTGGTGGGATTTTATCGCGCCGTATTTTGCACAGCATTATAATGTGGTCGCCATGACGTTTTCCGGCATGGGCGAATCCGATTGGCGCGAAACCTATGATATGGAAACCTTCGCCGATGAGCAGATCGCGGTCTGTGAGGCGACGGGCATGTTTGAGCATGCCATTAAGCCAACAATCGTAGCTCATTCCTTTGGTGGATTTGTCACCATCCTGACGGGTGCCAAATATGGTGAGCGCCTGTCGGGTACTGTGATTGTCGATAGCCCGGTCAACCCGCCTGAGCGGGACTTATCCCGTCGTTCGCGCTCTGTGCGCGGCAATCGCGTTTATCCGGATCTGACGACAGCACTTGGCCGGTTCAGGCTGGCACCTCATCAGCCCTGCGATAACCATTTTGCGATGGATTATATTGCGCGCTGGAGCGTGAAACAGGTGGATAATGAAAGGGGCAAAGGCTGGGCCTGGCGTTTTGACCCAAATATCTGGCGCCGTTTCGAGTTTGGAAAGCCTGCCAGCGACCTGCTCAAAGAGACCGCCTGCCGGATCGCGCTTTTCCGGGGGGAGGATTCTGAGCTCATGCCTGACGAGGTGAAGGAATACATGGAGATGTTGCTCGACCGGAAAGTTCCGTTCGTGTCCATCCCTCATGCCCGTCATCATGTGATGCTGGATCAGCCGCTGCCATTCGTCTCTGCGCTTCGCGCGCTGCTCGCCGACTGGGATCATTCTGAGCCAAATCGCATCATCGAGCAGAATTAACACGATTTTCCCGCGGCTTTTTGGTTGTCGGGGCGGGTATGGGCTTGCCGAACGAGTTTCTACAAACTATCCCATCAAAAAAGAGCTTTGGCTGAAAGGGCTTTCGCAATGAGCGATTACGTTCGCGGTGAAATGGATATCACATCCCAGGAATCCACCTGGAAAGGCTTCATGGCTGCATTCACGTGGTCTAGCTTTATCATCGTTCTGGTACTGGCTTATGCCATCTTCACCATCACGATGGGCATGCACTGGATGGTCGCAATGGGTCTGCTGGGCGCAGCGGGCATTATTGGCGGTCTGGTTATGGGCATGGGCAGCGCGTGGATCGTGACTGTTATCGGTCTGTGTGTGACCGGGGTGATCCTTCAGCTGATCATCATGTTTGCGCAGGCCGTTCTCTAATTATCTGAACGTCTGCATGTCTGACAGCTAACGGTTGAGGGGTCTGTTTCCAGCTCCTCAATCGGAATTTCAGACCGGCAAATGGCACAATAGCCGTAATCGCCGTTTTCCATGCGCGCGAGTGCCAGCTCCACTTTGAAAAGAATATCTGCTCGCGATAGCGGTTTATCGGCCGCGCGACTGGCGTGCGCATAGCGCATACCCACCTTCAGTCCAGCCGCCGGTGTGTCAGTTTTCCCGCTTTGCGAGATCGAAGAAGAGCTATTATCTTTTGTCACGAGAATATGCTGCGCTTGAATTTTTCTTCCGGCAAGAAAAATTTTATTCATTCGTGAGTTGATGGCGCGGGCGAAACATCCGTTTTGCAAAGCGACGGGGCAGGAATGACAATTCATCCAATACGATTCCAGGGCGTAACAAAGCGCTTTGGTGACTTCGAAGCTGTCAGCGATGTTTCTTTTGAAATTCAGTCTGGTGAAGTGATTGGCTTTCTGGGGCCGAACGGTGCGGGCAAGTCCACTTCGCTGCGTGTGGCGCTTGGTATTATGGCACCCGATGAGGGCCATACTGAGCTGTTTGGTACAGCCCCGACGCTGATCAATCTGCGCCGTGTGGGATTTCTGCCAGAGGAGCGCGGGCTCTATAAGAAAATGTCAGCGCGCAATGTGATCGCGTATTTTGGTCAACTGAAAGGCATGAGCCGTAGCGCTGCGTTAAAGCGCGGCGATGAGTTGCTCGATCGCTTCGGTTTGTCTGACTTCCGCAAAACCCGGATTTCTCGCTTATCGAAGGGCATGGCGCAGAAGGTTCAGATCCTTTCCACCTTTGTGCAAAGCCCGGACCTCCTCATTCTTGATGAACCTTTCTCCGGTCTCGATCCCGTCAATCAGGCAGACCTGGAGCGCCTGATCGCCGAAGAGAACGCGCGTGGCACAACCATTCTATTCTCTACTCACGTCATGGAGCATGCCGAACGGCTTTGTGACCGTCTGGTGTTGATCGCCTGTGGCCGAAAAATGTTCGACGGTACGCTGAAAGACGCTTTTGCGACGCAGGCCCATATTCTGCGCCTCGCTACACCGGAAGCCGTGGATATTTTACCGCACTTCTCAGACAGCGCTTTTCAGGTGCGCGCATTACCGCCAACCGAGGAAGATGCAGATCGCGTCTGGTGGGAAATTACGTTGCCTCAGGGGGCAAGCAGTCAGGATGTGCTGAAGCGCGCCATTGATGCGGGCATAGCGATTGAGGGATTTGAACCCGCGGAGCCACGTCTGCGCGATGTGTTTGTGTCGCTCGTGTCTGAAGCCGAGGAAAAGTTCGGAGCCTCCCGTCATGTATAGAGCTTTTCTCGTCGCGCGTCGTGAGTACCTGGCCTACATCACCGCCTGGGGATTTTGGCTGGGACTTCTGATTACGCCCTTTGCTTTGTCGCTCGGCGTGCTTTTGCCAAGCCTTATCGAGCAAACCCAGCCTGTGCGATATTACGCCGTCATTGAAGATGGAAATGCCTTCACCAGCGCGTTGGAGCTGTATGAAGAAGACGGTCTGATCGAGGATGCGCGCGCCATTATTCGCCAGCAGGCAAGCTTTGACCCGCAAATGCAGGAAGAGGTGGCGCTTCAGGCGTTTGAAGACGAGCTCGCTTCTGGTGCTGATGTAGTTGATGCTTTGACGGTTGTTGCTCCAATGGCGGCTATGGCGCTGCCGGCGGAAGACTTTCTGCTCGTCGATCCGTCTGCACGATCACTGGATGACCTTCGACCATATTTGTCGGGTGATCTGATGATTGACGGACCCGCAGGGCCGAGGCCGTTATTTGCCGTGTTCATCATGACGGGCGATGCGCCGGTTTATTGGAGCGAAGACGTCGTCAATGACAGTCTCGCCAGTCGTGGACGACGTGTTCTGGAACGCATGGCGCGGGCAGAAACGTTCGAGGCGGCAGGTGTGCCTCTGGAAATTCTGGAGCAGGTCCGGCTCAATACGCCAGATCTTCTGGTGCGTAGCCCGACATCTGTCAGTCAGACGGGTGAGGTGTCCTTTGCTGATCAGGCGCCATACTTCATCGCGATTGGCTTTTCATTCCTGCTCTGGCTTCTGATCTTTTCGGTCGTGAATTATCTGCTGACAGGCACGATTGAAGAACGCTCCAACAAGATTTTTGACTCGCTTCTGACCTCGGTCTCATTGCCTCAATTGCTGACCGGAAAGCTGCTCGGCGTTCTGATGCTCAGCCTCACTTTGATCTCGGTCTGGGCGACGCTCGGGACGAGCTTCATTATTCTGGCGCAGGATACCATCCCGCCAGATGTGGCAGCGGGTTTGTCGCAGATTACCAGCCCAAGGCTTTTGGTGCCGACATTGATCAGCTTCCTTCTTGGCTATCTGATGTTCGGATCAATCTTTCTGGCGCTGGGATCGCTTTGCGACACCATTCAGGAAGCGCAGTCTCTGCTGTCGCCCGTCATCATTATCATGATGCTGCCCTTACTGCTTTTGCCAGTGGCAATTTCCAATCCGGAAAGCACACTTCTGCATTGGGCGACCTGGGTGCCCCTGCTCACGCCGTTTCTCGTAATTGTCCGCATTCCAACAGAGCCGCCGCTCTGGGAAGTCATGGCGCAGATTGTCTGGATGTTCAGCTTTACGGCGCTCATCATCTGGGCCGCTTCGAAAATCTATCGGGCGGGCGCAGTGCATGGCGCAGGTATGGGCGAGGCGCGCAATTGGTTTATGGGCCTGTTCGGCCGCAAACCAAAACCTCAGAATTAAACAACACAAAAACCCCTCTCACCGGAATGTGGAGGGGTTGAAGAGTCAATCGTAAGGATAGCTTACTTAGACAGCAGGCCTTCGCGCTGAGCGCGTTTGCGAGCAAGTTTGCGTGCGCGGCGAACAGCTTCTGCGCGCTCACGAGCTTTCTTCTCAGAAGGCTTTTCGAAATGGTTACGACGCTTCATTTCGCGGAAGAGGCCTTCACGCTGCATTTTTTTCTTCAGCGCTTTAAGGGCCTGGTCGACATTATTGTCGCGCACAACGATCTGTACGATGGGACTCTCTCCATTCTTTAAAAAAACAATGCGGCGTGCCGCACGCTATCTTTTTTGTCCTGTTTAAGGGACAATATTATTCGGAAGCCGCGCTCATAACACAGGGGAACGGATATGCCTACACCTGAAGACGCACCATCTGCTGTAATCAGCCAAAAAATTCTGGCCTCTGCGCTGGATTCTGCAGGAATCGAAGGTTGGACCCAGTCCGTCTTCGAAAAAGCCTGTTTGGCCAATGATGTCACACCATCTGAGGTCGCCTATGCATTTCCAGACGGAATTCGCTCTCTCGTGCCTGCTTATTTTCAGGGGCTGAGGGGTGAAGTCCGGTCCGGGCTCGAGCAGATTCCTCTGTCTGAGATGCGTGTTCGCGATAAGATTTCAACCGGCGTAGAGCTTTGGCTGAATGAGATGTCCAAAAGCTATCCGGCTTCGGTTAAGGCGCTCGACTGGGCGACGATCCGGCCAACCGGGCCCTGTTCTATGCCAGAGATCATCTGGGGCGTTGCCGATACGCTCTGGACTGGCATTGGGGATACGTCGTTCGGCTTCACCTATTATTCCAAGCGTACAACACTTTCAGCAGTGATCACATCAACGCTGGCTGTTTGGCGGAATACCGGTGGAGACGAAGCAGAATGGAAGCCGTTTCTGGCCCGGCGCATAGAAGACGTAATGACGTTTGAAAAGTTCAAGGCGAAAGTGAAACTGCCTGAAATCGCCCTGCCGTTTTAGGTCTAATATTCCGCCAGCGTCTGGCCGAGCAGGCGAATCTGGCGGTCTTTGACCTGAACGGTCATCACGCCACCATTCCGGCTGGTAAGCGCTATAGCGGCTATGCCCGTGCGAAGGCCTGGCGTCATCGCGCCAGCCTCTTCGATTGCAGCAATCAGTTCTTCAGATCGTTCCAGATAAACGCTCACCGTACCGTCCGGGTCATTCTCGCGGTCGAGTACAACATTGGCGCGCATGGAAAGGTCCAGCGGTCCCATATCTAAATCGCCGCGTTCCAGCTTGATGTGATTTTGTTCTAGCTTCCACTCTGTGAAGGTGAGGTCGGTTTCGACCAGCGGATAGAAGTTCTCGATTTCAGCCCAGAGGACAAGTTCAGTGATCTCCTGACCAAGGAATTCTGCGTCCGGGATTTCGGCTGGAAGGGCCAAGTTTTCAAATGAGAGCGCAGCCTGAAGGTTGTTTTCAGCCTCTGGCATGGGACGCAAACCCAGCGAAAAAAGATCCGCAGTAAGAGTGCCATCTTCGTCTGTTCGCGCGCTCAGCTCTGTTGCTTCAATGCCGATGCGGCGGAGGTTTCCATCTTCAAGTACAAAGCTCGCCGCAGAAGACGGTGCGGCGGTTGCCATCAGCGTTCGGCCATCTGGCAGACCGAAGGTGTTTTCGCCCGGGCTGCGTGCAATAATATGGTTGAGGTTCCAGCTCATGGCGATGAGCTGAAGCGTCTCGGCTTCCCATCGGGCGCGCAGGTCTGGTGCGTAAATCGCCGGCTCATCTGCGTCGAGCACAAAGCGATAGGGAAAGCCGGTCACTTTCATATCCGAATAGCTGACGGTGCGTCCGATTGTACGCTGCTCATCAACCCATTCGTTCGCGCCCTTCAGAATGACGCCAGACATCACAAACCAATATCCGCAATACAGAGCAGATAGGATGACCACGAGAATGAAGAGGTTCACCGGAAGGGTGAAGAACTTCTTCTTTTTTGTGCTCGTCATGCTGTGAGCTCCTCATCCATCAGGTGCTCCGGCATCGGAGTTGGTAATAAGGCGTTGGAGGCCGTTTCGATTGTGTTTTCCAGCCGGGACATAAAGGCTTTGCGGGAGAGGCCCGGTTCAATATGCGGTAGAAACTCAACCGTCATTGTGCCGGGATAGCGCATTACGCCTTTGGCAGGCCAACAGAGCCCAGTGCTCAGCGCGACGGGAAGGCAGGGCATTCCAAGTTCCTTATAGAGCAGGGCAATACCCGGCTTATAGTCAGGCTCAGCACCCGGCTTGTTGCGTGTGCCTTCAGGGAAAATGAGGATAGACCGGCCCTCATCGCGCGCCGCTTTTGCCTTTTGCGTCATCTCTTTCAGGGCTTTCATGGAGCCTGACCGGTCAATGGCAATCATGCCAGTGCGCATGGCGAAGAAGCCGAAAATCGGATACCAGAGCAATTCCTTTTTCAGGACGATGCACGGGTCTTTCAGATAGATGAAAGGCAGAATGGTATCGAGTGTGCTCTGATGCTTTGATGCGACGAGGACGGGCGTATCGCCGATATTTTCCAGTCCTTTTACGTCTGTTTTAGCGCCGCAAATGAACTCCATTCCCCATTTAGCGGCATAGGCCCAGCACTTAATGCCCGTCATCGCAAAAACACGCGGCAACAGAAGTAGCGGCAGAAAGGTCAGGCCGAGTACGACCATTGAGCCATAAAGCCAGATCACAAACAGAACGGATCTCAACGCCGTCATAGGTTCAGCACTTTCATTACGCCGGTTACTCTGTATTTCGCCCATTCAAGGACGAGGCCTTTAATCGAAGGCCAGCTTTTCCACCAATCCGGGGGCGTCATACTTGATTCTACCGGGTAGGGAATAATCTCTACGCCTTCAAAACCCTCTTTAAACCAGAGCAGTGCACGGGGCATGTGATAATTCGATGTCACCAGAATGAGCGAGTCATACTCATGCTCTCTCACCCAGTTGGAGGTCTCTTGCGCATTACCTTCGGTGGAATGGGCAAGACGTCCAATATCGATGCAGCAATCATAGAGTGCCTGTGAGCCGCCAGCCGTTTCAACGAGTGCGGCGACATTTACGCTCTCATGTACGCCGCTGACCAGAAGACGTTCACCCGTGCCACTTTCCAGGATGGCAAGCGCGGCTTGAATGCGTCGTCCCCCGCCGCCGGTCAGTGCGACAACGGCATCGGCCTGTGCATCGTCATCTGCTTCAAGTACGCGAACCTGGCTCACCCAACGCTGGAAATCTGCGGCGCAGGCCAGAACACCAAGCGCGATGAGAAGAAGAATAAATTTACGGAACAAGAATGTCAGGACCTTCAGTTCAGTTCGCTCAACGCCCGCCCAACAGTAATACGTGCAGCTATCATAGCAACAATTGCGGCAATAAGAGGGGTGACGACAAGAACAATGAATGTCCCGATATCCGGAGACATTTGAGGCAGCAGCCAGCTGCGCTCGCCCGCCTGTTTCGCACCGAAAAACAAGAGCATAGCGCCCAGTAGCGCAAAGAGAGCGCCCAACCCGCCAGCTCTCAGTCCGAGGCCGAAAAAGCGGTGTTCAAATAGTCTGGAAATAAATCGGTCAGATGCACCGCAAGTGTGAAGCACATGCACCACGTCGCGTCGTGCGAGCAGGGCAGAGTGGGTTGCGAACGCGATCACCGACAGGACAATCGTCACCAGAAGAATAAGTGCCACCATGCCGGTCAGGCGCAGAATACCGAGGCTTCGCTCGACATCGTTTGCCCAGCGCTGGTGATCTTCGACTTCCACCTGAAAGCCTGCACCTTCTGCGGTGTCGACGATGGTTTCAGACAAATTCGCAGCATCTGGCATGGTCTGAACGCCAAGATACCAGGACAATGGCAAATCGTCTGGCAGATTGGTGCCAAGCCAGGGCGCGAGTAGAGATTCTGTGACGTCACGGTCTTCGGCCTCAACCGATCGAATGCCGGGTAGGTCACTCAAAAGGCGCGCGAGAGATTCGGCGTCTTCTTCGCCGCCGTCGACGAGGCGAATGGTCATTTCGCCTTGCACCTGTCCGGCCCAGCTTTCAGCAGCGCCATAGGCAGCGCGTGTCGCAAGGCCCGTGAGGGCTGCAAGAAAGCAAAGCGCCGCGACTACAAAGAAGAGTGCCGCTTCACGGGCATCTTCGCGTGGCAATAGGGGAGAGCGTTTCAGATCAGGCATTTAACGTACTCTCACCCTCCTGAAAAATCGCCGCGACGGTCATGCATAAGCAAGCCGTTCTCAAGGCGAAGAATAGGGGCCTGAAGGCGCTCAACAAGTGCGATATCGTGAGTGGCGATCAGAACCGTTGTGGACAGGCGACGGTTCAGCTCCAGAATGAGCCGAATCAGTCGCTCGCCCATTTCCGGGTCCACATTGCCGGTTGGCTCGTCTGCGATCAGGAGGTGAGGTTTGTTTACAAGCGCACGGGCAATTGCCACGCGTTGTTGCTCGCCGCCTGAAAGGGTTGTTGGTTTTGCCTGAATGCGGTCGCCAAGTCCCACCCAGTTCAGAAGGTCCAGAACATCGTCGCGATATTCGCGCTCATGCTGACCCGTCACACGGAGAGGAAGAGCCGCGTTTTCATAAGCGGTAAGATGGTTAAGAAGGCGGAAGTCCTGATACACGACTCCGATGCGGCGACGCAGGCGCGTTAGTGTTTGGCGGCTTGCCGTATTGGTTTCTACGCCGAACAGAAATACACGGCCATTGCGAGGCTTTTGAGCGGCATAAAGCAGTTGTAACAGCGTGGTTTTACCCGATCCTGACGGACCTGTCAGAAAGGCAAATGAGCCAGCTTTTAACTCCATATTAATGTCGCCTAACACATGGTCTCCGGATACATACCCATGGTTAACGCTATCGACGCGGATTGTGGGTTCATCGAGAGATAAAACAGGCTCGGTCATATTAACTCGTATCAGTCCGCTGCGAACTGTTGCAATGCGAAGTCCCGGCACAAAAGCGTGCCTTCCGAGAGGAGAGAACTGCAGTGATCCTCACATGTCCATCCTGTTCAGCACAATATTTTGCCGACGATAAGGCAATTGGTGCGCAGGGACGTACTGTGCGCTGCGCTTCGTGCTCGCATTCCTGGTATGTGCGCCCGGAATTGTCTCTGGAAGAAGAAATCAGCAAAGCTGACTTTTCCCGTGAAAAAGTTGAACGCCAGCGTCAGGCCATGGGCACGACCAGTGCGCCGACTGCGCCTCATCTCGCGATTCGCGAGAAGAAGTTTGCGCGTCAGGCCAATGGAGCGCGAATGGCTGCAATTGGCGCATGGGCGGGAACCGCAGCCATTTTCTTCGCTATTGGGGGCGCTGCCATTGTGAACCGCGATGCGGTTGTCCGCATGATGCCGGAAGCGTCGAGCGCTTATGCCATGGTCGGGCTTGAGGCCAATCCTTTCGGACTGGAGTTTGCCGATGTGTCGGCTGACCGCGAACTGGAAGGCACTATGCCTGTACTGACGGTTTCCGGGTCCATTCTGAATGTATCGAACCGCGCGCAGATTGTTCCGAATGTGCGCGTCGATTTGCGTGATGATCTTGGCGTTCAGGTGGAAAGCATTCTGATAACGCCGGATGAATCCAGCGTTGTACCGGGTGGTGAAGTTTATTTTACGACCCGCCTCGATTCGCCGTCTCTGGCGGCTTACGATCTGGCGGTCAGCTTCGTGCAGTCGGAAAGCAATGTGCGCCTCGTCGCAAACGGACATGGTGTTGAAGATGTGCACCATTCGACTGACGCGGCGCATGACACTCAATCCGATGGCGAACACGCAACTGACGGGCATGACGCCGCAGATGGGCATGAAACAGTAGACTCACATGCAGCGGCAGATGATCATGCTGTGGACATGTCTCACAATGACGGGCATGGCGAAGATACGGCCCATCATGACACAGTGGCAGATCATGGTGAGGACTCCCATGAACCCAGCCACCACTGATCGGGACTATGACCAGTATAGACTTTGACGTTCTTCTGGATGAGACGGAAATTCAGGCCCGGATTGGCAAACTGGCAACCGAGCTAGCGCCGCGCCTCAAAGGCGACTGGACTGCGGTCACTATTCTTCTCGGTGCGACGCCCTTCACGACAGACCTGATGCGCCACCTTTCACGACTTGATATTCATCCGATGATGGATGCCATCTGGCTGGAAAGCTATCGCGATGAACGCGAAAGTTCGGGGCGTGTGGTGGTTCGTGCGGACCTGTCGCGCAGTATTAAAGGGCGCGGCGTTCTTCTGATTGACGACGTGTTTGATACAGGCCGCACGCTTGCGTTTGCCCGTCAGCACCTTTTGACCAAGGGCGCGCGCGAAGTGGTGAGCTGTGTATTGGCGCGTAAGCCAAAAGCGCCGCGCGAAGGACTGGATGCCTTCGCTTATGATGCGCCAGACCGCTATCTTGTTGGTTACGGTATGGATGATGCGGGGCTTTATCGCGGTCTTCCGTATCTGGGCGCTATTCCAGACGGCGCATAACCTAGAAGCGATCGAGCAAACGTTCCAGATATTCGCGTTCTTCCGGATCTGTGGACTGGTTCAGGCGTTCTCGTAACGCGTCCAGAATATCGCGGGCGCGCTGACGTTCGCCCACATCGGGAACTTCAATCCCATCGCCATCATTTTGTTGTGCGCCGCCGCCAGCCCGGCCAAGCGGGTCGCGGCTGCCATTTTCGCCGCGCTCGCCAAGGCGTTGTGTGCGCAGCTCATCGAGGTTTTCAGACAGACTGCCCGCCGCATCGCGCATTTCGCGGATCGCGCGTTCCTGATAACGCTGAGCGGTGCCAAGGTCGCCATTACGCAAGGCGCGCTCTGCAAACTCCAGAGCCTGCCGTGCGGAGCCCAGATTTTCATCCGTTTCACCGATTGAGCCAAAGCTTTCACCGGTTTCTTCTGATCGGCGGAAAGCCTCAAGGTCTTGGATCAGCTGGTCCTGACGTTCTGCAAGGCGGGTTTCAGGGCTTTCTCCGCTGCCGCCGGGACCGATTTGTGGTTCGCCGTCGCCACCTGGCATGCCTTGTCCCGGCTGGCCATTCTCGCCGGACTCTCCTGATTGACCGGATTGGCCAGGCTGGCTCTCTCCGTCCTGACCTTCTCCGGAATTCGGGTCCGGATTGGTGCCGAATTGCTCCTGAATGGTTTCGTCATTCAGGCGGCGCTGTTCTTCCAGAAGTTCGGCAAGGCGGTCGAGCGTGCGTTGCAGGCGTTGTTCTTCTTCAGGTGCGTCGTTTTCAGATTCCCCGCCTTCGCCCTGCTGGCCGAACATGTCACCGCCTTCGCCGCCAGACTGGAAGTCGAGATTGTTCAGCAGATTAGTGACATCAGACAGGAGCTGACGTGCGGCATCTGTTGCGCCTGTTTCGGTTAGATCCTGCAAGGCGTCCAGCATGTCAGCGAGGTCATTGCCGCCGAGCATATCATCAGGCGGAGGCCCGCCAGATTGTCCGCCGCTATTTGGGTTAGATAAGGCTTCGGCCATGCGCGCGGCGATATAGTCTTCAGCGGCATCCCGGAAGGCCTGCATCAGGCGGCGTATTTCATCTTCTGTCGCGCCATTGCGCAGTGCATTTTCGAGTGCTTCGCGCGCCGCATTCAGACGGCGAGCGGCATCAGCGACAGTGCCGTATTCGGCGCGCAGGGCGACCGACCATAGAAGGTCATCCAGCGGTTCCGCATCCGCTGTCTCATCTGCAAAGCGCAGCATTTCATGGGCGCGGCGCAGGCCGAAATAAACCGTCAGATCCTGATAATAGCCATCCGGGCGATAGGTGACGGCATCCAGCATGAGGGCGGCGCGTTGCAGGCCATCAGGGGCCGCATCCAGCCGATCGCCAAGGCCGACCATCTGGTCCTGCTCAAGCGCAGGGACGTTTTCGGCTTCAGTTTCATAAGGAGAGGTTTCGCGAATGACTTCCAGACGGATTTCCTGACTGGCGCGGGCAAGCGGTTCAAGGAACAGTTTTTCCGGCAGGCGCATCACAATAGTGTCGCTTGTTCCGGTCTGGTCGATTGCGTCTACCGCTTCGAGGGTTAGCTCTACTTCTGCGCCAGCCCATTTGTGGCGTGTCAGGTCCAGGCTCGCATTGTCACTGGCCTCCCGGAATGAGGAGGATGGCGTTTCAACGCTCACACGGTCTGTCAGGTTCGCATCCAGACCAGAGGCTTCAGTGGGGCTGATGATGAGGTTTACGCCAATCACGCCATATTCATCAGAGGCAGACCAGTCAAAGATCAGCGCATCATCTTCACCAATACCGGGGTCTGAGCCGAACTCAATTTGAGGCGGCATATCGGGCTGAGTGTTCAAATCCCACTGCGCGCGCGTGCCCCAGTAATTCACTGCAATGGTCTGCGGGCCATCGACCTGCATCTGGAATTCCCAGGCGCCATCATCAGCGCGGTCAAGACCAAGGGATCGAGGGCCGCGCAAAGCGGCATCGTTCAGTTCTGAGCGGCGGATATTTGGTTTACCCGGCCCATGCACGCGAATGGTCAGTTCGGAGCCTTCAGGGATGGAGGTTTGTGGGCCGATTGAATCCAGAAAAACCGGGGCTTCACCGGTATGTTCAGGCGGCGTTACCCATGCCGTGATTTCGATATTCTGCGCACCGAATAGTGCGCCGATATCTGTGCGAGCGGCATTGTTTAGCCGCGAGGTCAAACCATCCTGAAAGAATATGCAGACGAGAATGAGAATGGCAGGTGAGATGACACGCAGATAGAACGGGTCGGCTTTTTTCCATTCATCAGCAAATTTCGGCAATGGGAGAGTCGCGACAATTGCGGTCAGCCTGTCTTTATGGCGGTCCCAATACGGGCGACTTTCGGCGGTGATTTTGGCCGGATGGTCTGAATAAGCGGAGACCGGACGTTCAGGGTGGGATGCATCAAGACGGTCGCGGGCTTCTGCTTTTCCCGGCGCGCGATAGTTTCGCCAGCCGCGCAGAACGCTCAAAGCGAAAACCGCAACCACGATCAGGAAAGTGAGTGCCTGAAGGAATGGGCTCAGGCGTTCAAAGCCGCCTGTGATCACCAGAATCAGGGCCGCGAACGCAATAGCGGCAGGCACACCAAATGCTTCAAACAGCTTCAGCCGAGTGAGGCGGGCGTGCGTGCCGTCAATCTTGCGGCGCAGCAGGGTCTGGATCAGGTTGTCAGCCACTCCGGTACAACTTCGTTAGCAATCATCTCGTCAAAAGTCGGGGGTTTGCGCACGAGTGCCGCTTTGTCCCCATCGACAAGCACTTCAGCACATATTGGACGCGTATTATACTGATTTGACATTACGGCGCCGTAAGCTCCGGCGGACATGAATGCGACCAGGTCGCCTGAATGGATTTCCTGCAGGGGATAATCCTTGGCAAACCTGTCAGTGCTTTCGCAGATGGGACCCACAATATCATAATCGATTACCGGGCTATCATCATTCGAGATAACAGGTTTCAGCTCGTGAACGGCTTGATAAAGCGCAGGGCGCATCAGATCATTCATGCCTGCATCGAGAATGGCAAAGCGTCGGCCATCGCGTTCTTTAATGTATTCGACTTTGGACACGAAGATGCCGGCATTGCCAGCAATCATGCGCCCTGGCTCAAGAATGAGCTCAACATCCAGATCGCCCAGAACGTCGCGGATCATTTCGGCGTATTGCGCCGGGGAAGCCGGTGTTTCGCCTTCGCGGTACGGAATACCAAGACCGCCGCCAAGATCGATACGTGTGATCGGCACGTTCATTGAGCGAAGCTCGCGCACCAGCGAGACGACTTTTTCAAATGCGGCGCGCATAGGCGTAAGGTCTGTAATCTGGCTGCCAATGTGAACATCTACGCCTTTGACTTCGATGCCCGGAAGGCTCATCGCCAGTTCGTAAATAGATTTGGCTTCATGCCAGGCGATACCGAATTTGTGCTCTGCGGCACCGGTCGAAATATGTGCGTGGCCACCAGCGCTGACATGCGGGTTTACGCGCAGGGCCAACGGCGCTTTGGTGTCCATTGAGGCCGCGATTTCGGAGAGGCGGTAGAGTTCAGGAACGGATTCCACATTGAACTGGTAAATGCCCGCTTCCAGTGCGGCTTTGATTTCTTCTGCGGATTTGCCAACGCCGGAAAACACGATTTTTGAGGCCGGAATACCGGCTTTCATCGCGCGAAACATTTCGCCCGCGCTGACAACATCGGCACCAGAGCCCATGGCGGCGAGCGTCGCCAGAACGCCCATATTGCTGTTCGCTTTCACGGAATAGGCAATCAGGGAACGCTGTGACCCGAACGCGTCTGCCAGCACTTTGAAATGACGCCTGAAAGTTGCCGTTGAATACACGTATAGCGGCGTGCCAAAACGCGCAGCGAGATCAGTCACGGACATATCTTCGCAATGGAGTACGCCATCGCGGTATTCAAAATGGTGCATTCGGGGTCGTCTACTCGGCTAGAGGCGGAAGTTCTTCTTCCTGAATATCGGTGGTCGGGGCAGAAAGCGGAACAACGCCGCCGCCTTCATTCTGAGCCCAGACTGTTTCGCCTGTTTCCGGGTCACGATAGGACGTGCCTGCCGGATGTTCAGGCTCTGAACGGGGGCGAAGTTCCGGGGCAGGTTGTGCTTCTGCAACTTCTTCTTCGGCCGGAGGTGGGTCACCCCAAAGCGGGTCAGGGCGTTCCAGATCGCCTCGCAGGCCGCAGGCAGACAGGCTGGTCAGCGCAATAGCCGCGGTGAAGAATGCGATGCGTTTCATGACAGAAGCTCCTTCCAGCGGGCAATCTGTTCCCGCACTCGTACTGGTGACGTGCCACCATAACTCTGACGTGAGTTCACGGAGGCCTCGACAGTCAGCACTGAATATACGGCATCAGTAAGGCGCGGTTCAATGGATTTCAGGTCTTCAACGCTGAGGTCAGCCAGATCGCATCCTTTATCCTCAGCCAGTTTCACAGTCGCGCCCGTAACATGGTGCGCTTCACGGAATGGAAGACCAAGTTCGCGGACCAGATAGTCGGCAAGGTCGGTTGCTGTCGAGAAGCCGTGAGCTGCAGCCTGGCGCATGGCGTCTTTATCAACCGTCCAGCTGGAGACCATGCCTGTCATCGCCGCAAGGCACAGATCCAGTGCATCAAAGGCAAGGAAGGTAAGTTCTTTGTCTTCCTGCATGTCTTTGGAGTAGGCGAGCGGAAGACCTTTCAGCACGGTCAGCAGCGCCTGAAGCGCGCCATAGATGCGGCCGGTTTTTGCGCGAACAAGCTCTGCGGCATCCGGATTGCGCTTTTGCGGCATGATGGAAGAGCCGGTCGACCATGCATCGGACAAGCGGACAAAGTGGAATTGAGCGGACGCCCAGATGACAATCTCTTCGGCAAGGCGTGACAAATGCATGGCGCAGATTGAACAGGCCGAAACCGTTTCAACGGCAAAGTCGCGTGCGGATACTGCGTCCAGAGAGTTTGCCATTGGGGCAGTGAAGCCAAGATCAGCGGCTGTTTTCTGGCGATTGATTGGGAAACCGGTGCCAGCCAGGGCAGCTGCGCCCAGCGGGCTTTCATTCAGGCGGTCCTTTGCGTCGGCAAAGCGAGAGCGATCGCGAGAAAACATTTCGACATAGGCCATCAGATGGTGGCCGAAGGTTACAGGCTGTGCGGTTTGCAAATGGGTAAAGCCCGGCATGACAGTATCTGCGTGCAGATCAGCCTGATCGAGCAATGCGCCCATTAAGGCTTCGGTCTGTGCGATACGCGTTTCCAGCGCCGAGCGCGTCCAAAGGCGGAAGTCCGTAGCCACCTGATCGTTCCGGGAACGTGCCGTGTGCAGGCGACCGGCAGGCTCGCCGATAATCTCTTTCAGGCGTGCTTCGATATTCATATGAATATCTTCCAGGTCTTTGCGGAACGGGAAGTCGCCAGCCTCAATTTCGGCTGCGACCTGTTCAAGACCTTTTAAAATGGCGTCCCGATCGTCTTCTGCGACGATGCCGCTTTCGGCCAGCATGCGAACATGCGCGCGCGAACCGGTGATGTCTTCGACGGCCATACGTTTATCCACGTCAATGCTGGCATTGATCGCTTCCATGACCTGATCGGGCTTTGCGGCAAAACGACCGCCCCACATTTCCTGACCTGAGACTGGCTTTTTGGCCATATTTCCTATCTCTTACGCTGAAACAGATGAGATCGACTTATGACCTACCTCACCCGTTATGGAATTCCGCTTCTGCTTTTGATCGGCCTTGCGGCGTTTGTCCATGCCTGTAGCAAGGCTGGTTCGTCCAGCCAACAGCTAGAAGGCGTTCGGGCGCTTGCGGTGGGGGAATTGTCCCGTTTGCAGTTCCAGCGCGCGGGTGAACCGGCTTCAGATGCCGAGTTTGTTGGTCCAGAAGGTGAACCGCTCACGCTGGCAGATTTTTCGGGCAAGGTGCTGGTGGTGAATTTCTGGGGAACGACCTGTGCACCTTGCGTCATTGAAATGCCAACGCTGGGTGAATTGCAGGCGGCCTTCAGTGAAGATGAGCTTGTTGTGCTTCCGCTCTCGTTTGACAGGGTAGGCGATTACCCGGCTGCCGCCGAAGAACTGGCCGAACTAACCGATGGACGACTGAATTTCTATGGAGACAGCGCCCGTCACGTCATGTTCGATTCCTATATTGGCGGTTTCCCAAGCACGATTATCTATGATCGGGCAGGCAATGAGATTGCGCGTTTTGAAGGCGATACGAACTGGTCGTCAGAAGAAAGCATCGCCTTCTTCGAACGGGTGACAGAGGCGGGCTAAGCCGCCTTCTCCGCCTGAAGCATCGAAGCTTCGCGTGCCTTTTGAGAAAGCTCGCGCAGAACCAGTTTCATATCCTGATTTTCGCGCAGGGATTCCTGAACGTCGCCATCTGACAGAAGTTTTCCGCCCGCACTGGCTGCCAGCATTGCGCATTGGCCACGCGGCATGGCTTCACAAGCGAGGCGGAAAAGAGCGACAGCGGCAAGTGCTGGGGAGCCCGCGCGTCTGGCGACTGAAGCGAGAATTTTCGAGCCAGAGATCAGGCGCATGCCCAGTGCATCCAGGCGTTCGGCACATTGGATGCGGTCGGCTTCCGGCAATTCGGAGTTCAGAAGTGTAATCTGGGTGGCGCGTAGTGTCATCAGGACGTTCACCTGGCGGGCGCTTGCATTCATTACGCTTTCTTCGAAACGCGGCTGACCGATTATGCCCCGGATGAGCGATGCCATTTTGAGCCGACCATCCGTACCAACAAGGTTGTCCTGAAGCTCCAGTAAGCGCAGGGGGCGTTCCAGAATATCGTATTGCTCAAGATAGGCATCCACCGTGTCGGTGGACATCAGGCGTTTGGACCGTGCGCAAAAGGCTTCGTACATTTCAGAATGTCGGTTCGCGAGCAGGATGCGTACCAGGCGGTCGCCGAAGTTTTTAAGCATCTGAAATTCGGTTTTCAGGCTGTCTTCAAACAAGCGACGGTTGGACGCGATTTCTTCAAAGACGCGGCTGACGATTGTCTGATGGGCACTTGGCAGAAGGCCGCGCTGAACGGCGTCCGCAAGTTTCTGTGCCGCCGGGAAATTACGCAAAGGGTCGCGTGCCAGCTTGTCTTCGGGTGGCTTTTCCAGCAGCGCAATCATGCGGTCGACATGTTCGCCCGTGGAGCGCGCTTCTCCCAGAATTGAATTGATCGCGCCCGGAGTGTCGATCCATTCAGAGAAAAAGTCAGACAGGAGACCATTGACGAATTTACGGTCTTCGTCGGTCAACTCCTTGGCTTCATCCCAGATGGAAATCAGGCCATTGAGCTTTTTCTCCCAGGTGGTTTCCCGCATGAGGCGGTCTGAAACAGCTGAAAGGAAGGCCGTTTTCATATTTGGCTTGGTACGGCACTCGGCAACGACCTGAGCGAGCGTCTTGTCAAAACTTACAAACCCGCCAGCGCGTTTGGCTTTGAATATTTCGTTGATGCCCTGATTGACCAGTTCATGCAGTTTTCGGGCGATAGCATGTATCGTGTCTTCGCCGGTACCGGCGCGGGAAATCGCAACGCGCTGGATTGCCTGCGTGATTTCTGAACCGCTGGCTTCCAGTGTTTCCAGAAGATCCGTTCGATAGACCAGTTCGCCTGGCAGAACGCGATGACGTTCCAAAAAGCGCGGCATGACCTGAAGATAGGTTTTGCGCGCTGCGCTGGAACGTAGATCGGTCGGTGATAAACAGGAGGACGTTTCTTCCGGAATAAAGGTCCGTGACTTCTTCTGCCGCGGGGCTTCGCAATTGCCGAGTGTCGTGACGATGATCGAATTATAGGAGTTATCTTTCCCGCTTCGTTCTTCTTTTACGACTCGAACGCCACCCTGCGGATTGCTCGCAAGAAGCTTTTTGCCTTTTTCGATTGCAGCTGCCCGATTGGGAGTTGCATCCACCAGCGCCCAGCCCGCTTTGGGCGTTTTGCGCAGAAAAAGTTCGAAATGTGTCTCGCGACCGCCCATAACCCACCTGTTTTTAAGGGATTATCTTATTCGTGCCTGTTTAAGGTCTCATGAAAGTCGGCTTTTAAGGTTGTGGTTTCCTCGTTATGGTCTTGTAAACCAAATGTCGCGCTTCACGGGTGAAATAGAAAGGAGCTGGGATGGCAACGCTTGCACTGGTCGATGATGACGAGAACATCGTCGAGTCGCTGAAAATGTTTTTTGAGGCAGAGGGTTATAAAATCCGCTCCTATCACGATGGCCAGTCTGCGCTTACCGCTCTGACGGAAACGCCGCCTGATCTGGTTATTCTGGATGTGAAAATGCCTAAAATGGATGGGATGGAAGTTCTGCGCCGCCTGCGCCAGACCTCTGATATCCCGGTAATTTTTCTCACATCTAAAGATGAAGAAATCGACGAAGTGATTGGCTTCAATATCGGCGCTGATGATTTTGTCCGAAAGCCATGTTCCAACCGTCTCCTGTCTGAACGTGTGAAAGCGGTTCTGCGACGCAGCCGTGGCACCAGCGAAATGGATGGGGATCAGAAGCCTATCGTCCGTGGACGACTGGTTCTCGACCCGAACCGTCATGTCTGTTCATGGGATGGCGAACCCGTGCGCCTGACAGTGACGGAATTCCTTATCCTGCTGGCGCTCGCGCAGCGTCCTGGATTTGTTAAAAACCGCGATCAGCTGATGGATGCGGCTTATGACGATCAGATCTACGTGGATGACCGCACGATCGACAGTCACATTAAACGCCTGCGTAAGAAGTTCCGCGATGTAGACGGCGAGTTCGATGCCATCGAAACGCTCTATGGCGTCGGATACCGATACAAGGAGAGCTAAGCTGGCCTCTTTGCGGGAAGTGCGCATGTTTGCAAATTCGCGGATTGGGCGGCTGATTTTTGCCTCCAATCTGGCGGGTTTGCTTATCCTGATTGTAGGTGCGCTCGTCCTGAATGAAATGCGGGTGGGACTTGTTCAGGCGCGTATCGACAGTTTGAATACGCAAGGCGATCTGATCGTCTCGGTTCTGGCCGAAGGCGCCACGATTGGTGACCCGGAACCTGAGCTGATCGCAGTAAATGCCCGTCGAATTCTAAAACGACTGGAACTTCCGCCAACCATTCGTGCACGGCTGTACAATTCCAATGGCCGCCTTATCGGCGATTATGACCTGCTTTCAGATCGCGTGGATGAATTGGCTTTGGGTTCGTTGGAAGAGCCTGGGTTCTGGGATTTTATCACACGGCCAGTCTCAGATTTTCTGGATATGATCGCACGGGCGCTTCAGTCGAATGCGCGGCGATCTCTCCTGCAGCCTCAAAGTTTTGAAGAAGAACTCAGCGCGGCGCTCGTCGGAGAACGTGTATCGGGTGAACGTATCACTGATCAGGGTGAGCGCGTTGTGTCCGTGTCTCTGCCCATTCAGCATGTTTCGGCCGTCGTAGGTGTGCTGACAATTGAGGCCAATGATGTGGCGGATGTTGTGCGCCGGGAGCGTGCGGCTCTTCTGCCCTTCATCGGTGTCGCGATTTTCGTGAACCTGCTGTCAGCCTCACTTCTCGCGCTGATGATCGCCCAGCCCTTGCGGCGTCTTGCCTATTCCGCAGACCGGGTGCGCACTGGCGCGACGCGGAAGCTGGAACTGACTTCACTCACCAATCGCAAAGATGAAATCGGTGAGCTTGCGATCTCTCTTGAAGCGATGACAAACACCTTATTTGAGAGGATTGTCGCAAACGAAGCCTTTGCAGCCGACGTGGCTCACGAGCTAAAGAACCCGCTGACATCGATTCGAAGCGCTGTTGAGACGACTGAACGGGTCACCGACCCCGAAGCGCGCGAAAAGCTTCGTAAAGTCATCGCGTCAGATGTGCGCCGGCTTGATCGCCTTATCACTGACATCTCTAATGCGACGCGTCTTGAAGCCGAAACCGCCCGCCTGCCGAATGAGCCGGTAGATATCGGCCAGCTTCTGACAGACCTGAGCGAAAGCTATGATGCGATCCGTGATGAGGGCCAGCCGCATGTCCGGTTTCAGCGCGAAGACGGCGCAGGCGAGCTTCTGGTGCTTGGCCGGGAAGGCGCGCTGGGGCAGATTTTCCGAAACCTTATTGAGAATGCGCGCTCCTTCTCTCCGCCCGATGGTGAAGTGCTTCTGACGGGCCGGACGCTTGTGTCTAAAGGGCGTGCGACTGTCGAGGTGATGATCGAAGATGAAGGTCCCGGTATTCCGGAGGACAAGCTCGAGAAAATCTTTGAGCGCTTCTACACGGACCGCCCAAAGGGCGCGAAGTTTGGTCAGAATTCAGGGCTTGGCCTCTCAATCGTGGCTCAGATCGCCGAAAGTCACAGGGGCAGTGTCACGGCTGAAAATCGACTGAATAGTGCCGGCGAAATTCAGGGTGCGCGTTTTGTCGTAAAGTTGCCGAGCGCGAACAGTTAACCTGAAGCTGCATCGTCGCTGTCGCAAATACGCCACATCTTCTGTCGGAAAGGTATAGAAGACAGTGAATTAGCGGATTTCACTGAAATTCATGTCATGTTTGCTCTTGCCAACCTAAATAGTCTGACCTCACTCTGGTGTTTTGAGTGGTAAGAGGTTTCTCATGATCGGTGTGGTCGTGGTCAGTCACGGAAAGCTCGCACGCGAATTGGTCGCGGCAACGGAGCATGTTGTCGGCGAACAAAGGCGTTTTCGCTCTATCTCCATCGAGCCCGATGACGATATGGATGCGCGACGGACTCAAATTCTGGAAACCGCACAGGCTTGCGACGATGGCGACGGGGTTATCCTGCTCACTGATATGTTCGGTGGAACGCCATCTAATCTTGCTATTTCCGTTATGGGCCAGGGCAAGATCGAAGTCATTGCTGGCGTAAACCTGCCTATGCTGATCAAGCTGGCCGAAGTTCGCGAAAACTCAACGATGGAAGCTGCGGCTGAGGCTGCTCAGGAAGCCGCACGGAAATACATTTCCATTGCTTCCAAGGTTCTGGTCCGATCGCAGTAAACACCATGCCTGTCACGCGCCGCGTAGAAATCTGCAATCAAAAAGGCCTTCACGCGCGGGCCTCCGCCGCGTTTTCCAGAACAGCTCAGGAATTTGAGGCCGCGATTGTGGTCATGCGCGCCGGTATGGAGGCTGATGGCAAATCCATTATCGAGCTTTTATCCCTCGGCGCGGGGATTGGCTGTGAAATAGAGATCACGGCAGACGGCGTCGACGCAGAACCTGCCGTCACCGCTTTGATGGATTTGGTGAATAATCGTTTCGGTGAACCAAACTAGATTTAGCGAGAGCCGTTTGGGCGGCCTTCACCTGTAATGACCGGGCGCTGAAGGCGTTCCAGTCCATCGTCGCCAAACTCATCTAATGGTGGATCACGGTTCTCACGGGCATCGCTGACCAGATCGCGGATGAAAATCCGGTCATTCTCATCCTGAAAATGTTCGGACAAGGTGATGAGGCCCATTAAGAACTCATCTTCAGTAACCTGATTGGGTATGGCCGCTGGAAAAACGCTTGGATTGGCGAATACATCGTTTTCGCTGGCGAATTCGCTCGCCCAATTGCGTTGTTCGATCGGCGTGAGCGTGTTGTTGTTATCGGCATCAGCGTGCTGAAACGCGCTGCGCGCACCAAGCTCAATTTCGTCTGGCGTAATTTCGAAATCATGATTGGCATCAAAGGTGATGAACAGCAGAGCGCCAGGTTCAATTAAAAGCGCGCCCGCCCGATTACGGTCATGACCGCTCTCGCGCGCGGGAAGCCGTTCCTGCGCAGATGCCAGTCCGGTGGTCATCATGCCAGCCATCAGGGTGATTGCAGACAGTGCTCTCATCGGTGTCGTCCGGAATTGATTCACCATACTCCTCCATACGCCAGTCCGTGAGACTATGCTCACATCCACCACCCGGAAAGTATTTTGTGTCCTTCTGACTGAAATGTCATCTCAGAATATCATATAAAGGAATATTTATATGATTTGATGATTATAATCAGAGCTGCTATAGCGCGCGTCAGAATTTACTATTCCCGATTTGAAAGGGCTCCCCCATGTCACAGGATTATCAGGTCGCCGACATTTCTCTGGCTGACTTTGGTCGCAAGGAAATTGAGATCGCAGAAACCGAAATGCCCGGCCTTATGTCCGCCCGTGCAGAATACGGTCCGTCTCAGCCATTGAAGGGCGCACGCATTGCGGGCTCTTTACATATGACCATCCAGACGGCTGTTCTTATCCGGACGCTGGAAGCCCTTGGCGCAGAAGTGCGCTGGGCGAGCTGCAATATCTACTCAACGCAGGACCACGCGGCTGCGGCTATCGCGGCCAATGGTACGCCGGTTTTCGCGCATAAGGGCGAAACGCTGGAAGAGTACTGGGATTTTGCTGACAAAATCTTCTTCTGGCCGAATGGCGAGCTCGCAAACATGATCTTGGATGATGGTGGCGACGCGACCATGTACATCCTGCTCGGTGCGCGTGCTGAAGCTGGCGAAGACGTGCTCTCCAATCCGGGCTCTGAGGAGGAAGAAGTTCTGTTCGCGCAGATCAAGAAGCGTATGGAGCTGTCTCCGGGCTTCTTTACCAAACAGCGCGACACCATTCAGGGCGTGACTGAGGAAACCACCACGGGCGTGAACCGTCTCTATCATCTGATGAAAAAAGGTCAGCTGCCTTTCCCTGCCATCAATGTGAACGACTCCGTCACCAAGTCTAAATTCGACAACAAATATGGCTGTAAAGAATCTCTCGTAGACGCGATCCGTCGCGGTACAGACGTGATGATGGCAGGTAAAGTTGCTTTCGTTGCAGGCTATGGCGATGTGGGCAAAGGCTCTGCTGCGTCTCTGGCAGGTGCTGGCGCGCGCGTTATCGTTTCTGAAGCCGACCCAATTTGCGCCCTTCAGGCGGCAATGGACGGTTTTGAAGTGAAGCGCCTTGAGAGCTCACTTGATCGCGCAGACATTTTTGTCACCTGCACGGGTAACCGGGACATCATCACCATCGACCATATGCGTGCGATGAAAGACATGTCGATCGTTTGTAATATCGGCCATTTCGACAATGAAATTCAGATTGAAGCCCTGCGGAACTATAAGTGGACGAACATCAAGCCACAGGTCGACATGATCGAGTTCCCGGATGGCAAGCGCATCATCCTTCTGTCTGAAGGTCGTCTGGTAAACCTTGGCAACGCAACCGGCCACCCAAGCTTCGTTATGTCTGCAAGCTTCACCAACCAGACGCTCGCTCAGATCGAGCTCTGGACGAAAGGTGATGAGTACAAAAACGAAGTTTATGTTCTGCCGAAAGAACTGGATGAGAAAGTGGCTGCGCTTCACCTGGCGAAACTGGGTGTGGAGCTGACTGAGCTGGATCCGGTACAGGCCGATTATATTGGCGTGAGCCCAACCGGCCCATTCAAGCCGGAACACTATCGCTATTAATCTATAGCCATAGAGATTTAAGAAGAGCGCTGGGCGACCAGCGTTCTTTTTGTTTTCGGCTAAGCTTCAGCCGCCATACCGGCGCCAATTTCGGCGACGGCTTCGATCAGAATATCGATATCGCTCATCTGCGTACGATGATTGGTGATGTTCACGCGAATGGCGAGCTTTCCATCGATCCGGGTGGTGGACGGCGCAGCTATGCCCTGTTCCTGAAGAGCGATGACGATGTCATTGTTCAGCGTATCAAGCGCGTCGTCTGGCGTGCCTTCGGGTGTATATCGGAAACAACAGATATTGAGACCGGCATAGCTGAGCAGGTCAAACTCCGGCAACGCCGAAACGCGCTCTGCCAGATAGGCGGCCTGTTCAATATTCTGATCGACAATCTGGGCTAGTTTTTCAGGGCCAAACTCGATCATCTGTGTCCAGACTTTCAGGGCGCGGAAACCGCGCGACAGCTCTGGGCCAAAATCGACGGGCCATGGCATATCCGAGCCTAGGCCGCGACCTGCATCTGCCAGATAGTCCGGGCGATCAGAGAAGGCGCGCAACTGGTCTTCGCGATCGCGGATCAGCACGCAGCCCGCATCATAATTGACCTGCAGCCATTTATGGAAATCAAAGCCAATGGAATCGGAAAGCTCGATACCGTCCAGCTTACTGCGATGGGTATCGCTTAGTTGGAGAGCTGCAGCGAATGCAGCGTCCACATGATACCAAATGCGCTCGGACTGGGCGATCTCGCCAATCGCGCGCAGATCATCAATAGCGCCGCGATTTACGCTGCCAGCCGTCGCGCAGATGGCGAAGGGCGTTTTTCCTGCTGCCCGGTCTTCAGCGATGGCCTTTTTAAGGGCCTCCGGACACATGCGATGATTTTCATCCTGAGGCAGTTTGCGCAATGCGACCCGGCCAAGGCCCAGCATGTCGAAGGCGCGGTCGAAACAGGCATGAATGCCGCTGGAGGCGTATCCGACCAGATCCGGAGCATTGTTAAGTCCGGTCTCGCCGATTGAGAAATTGGCTGCTTTATCCCGCGCGGTTTTGAGGGCGATAAAAGTCGCCATGCTTGTGCCGCTGGTGATCAGACCAGACCCGGTATCCGGCAGGCCGAATGTACGCAAAGAATAATCAATAATATCCCGCTCAATGCGGATGGCGGCATGTTTACGTCCGCCGCAATTGGCGTTCAGGGCGGAGGCTGTCATCTCGGCCATCAGGCCTGCTGGCGTGCCGGCGCCATGAACCCAGCCGAAGAAGCGCGGATGGGTATTTCCCACGCCATAGGGAAGCAGCGCGCGCAAAGCGGCATCACTCGCCTCTGCGCCCGCGCCAGCTTCTGCGTTTTCCAGAGCGGATTGAAATCCCGCAGGGTCGTTCCAGACAGGCCCTTCGCGATACCCTTCCATATAATCGAGCACATCTTCCAGCATGCTTCGCGCGCGTTCGCGAAAAGCCTGCCAGTCATCTGGGTCCAGAGTGTGCGTCATGTCGGTGTCCGCCGGGTGGTGCATTAGAAAGGCTGCTGTGTAGCGGGCGAGCGATATGAACTGCAAGGTATTGTTTGATTATTCCACCTGAGGAGGTTCTCCCAGGCCACGCAGAACCCGGGCGTCCCGGTCATAGATATCATCCAGATAGCGAACGCCGCCCAGACCATCATTCACTGCGGTGAAGTAGAGGATGTGGACAGGCACGCGCGCGGCGAGCGTCGCTCGGGTTTCTCTGCCGCTGGCGACGGCCTGATCGACGCGTTCGCTTGTCCAGTCTGTTGTTTCTTCTAAAAGCCAGCGGGACAGCTCAATCGGATATTGCGTGCGCAGGCAGCCGGATGAAAAGGCGCGCTGGCTCTGTGCGAATAGGCCACGCGATGGCGTGTCGTGCAGGTAAACATTGTGCACGTTCGGGAACATGATTTTCACCTGGCCCAGTGCATTGTCCGGCCCCGGTGCCTGACGCAGTCGGAATGGGAAGTTTGACGCCGAATAGTCATTCCAGTTGATCGTTGACGGGTCGACGACTTGTCCAGCGGCATTCAACACTTGAAAGCCGAGGCGGGTTACCGCGCCCGGGTCACGTTGGAACATTGGCAGTTTGTCTGCGCGAGCGAGGCTGGTTGGTGTTTCCCACCATGGATTAAACACGATGTATTCGATCTCATCAGAGAAAACCGGCGTGCGACGATAATTGCGGCCAACAATAGTCAGATGGGTTTGAACTGGCTGGCCATCTTCATAGGCCGTGACTTCAAACCCGGCGATGTTCGCGCGCAGATGGCGACGGCCGAGATCGGCCGGAAGCCAGCGCCAGCGTTCCAGATTGACCCGTACCTGATTGATACGCTCGGTGACGCCGCGATTGAGAGCGGTGATGGTCGCCGTGCCGACAATGCCGTCAGCTTCCAGTCCTTGCTGTGCCTGAAAGGTCTCCACGGCGATGACAGTGTCTTCGCCAAACACGCCGCTGATTTCAAACTCTTCGGCGAGGAAGCCCAGTTGTTTCAGGCGTGTCTGAAGCGCACTGACGCGAACGCCCAGATCATTTTCGCGCATGGTCGGCCCGGCGGGCACCTGGGTCATTGGGATTTCAGCTTCGGCGCGCAGGTTTGCAAGTTCGCTCACCAGCGCACGATAGCCCGGTTGAATGGGCGCGAACTGTTCAAGGCTTCCCGCAATGTTTCCGGTTTGAAGTGCATAGCGCAGCACTGAAGTGAAGTCGGTCGGGTGGTGAATGACGGTCCAGTCTGGCTCAACCGAAACGGCATCCAGCTTGCCATAGGCGAGGTGCGCGGCTGCCATCAGCCAGGCGCTTGTGGCGACCCGGTCACGGCCAACAGATTCATGACGAAGCTCACGAAGGCGCGCCAGACGATAGTGAGCAGGTTCAAGGCCGTGAGCGCTCAGGCCCTCAATGGCGGCGATCAGAGCATCATAATTCGCGTCGTTCCAGACTTCGGAGGTGCCTTGGTCTTCGTAAAAGCGGGCTGTCGCTTCAGTCGCGATGCGCTGTCCCTGAACGATCTGGGCATGTGCGCTTTGAGCCAGTCTCAGAGTGAAGATGAAAGCGAGACAAAGGCCGGGTAATTTCATGCCCATCTCCATAGCTGGGATATTATACGCCTATGTGGATTAGCGGCCAGTTTCGTCAAGCAGATTAAACAGCTTAGCGCGCGAGCAATGTGCCCGTTTCCGAAGACAAAAGAAGCGCGCCCGTTTCATCCACGCTCGCCTGCACAGGGCTGGCAAGCACGCTCAGAAATTTGCTTTCCATGTCCATAAGCGCTGGTGGGCAGGCCCGGCGCGTGGTGGCGAGCGCAGAGAAGGTGATCAGCCGATCAGACATTTCATATGTGCCGGTGAACTGGTTGCAGCCGGTGCGGCCGGATACAGCGCCAGTGTCTTCGAAATGTAGTTCTGCGCGCGCCATATCAGGAATACCCTGACCCATCAGGTCTTCGACCACCCAGACATGTCCTGTCAGATTCATATTATCCTCTGTGGCGAACATAGTGGAGGACTGGATAAAGCATTGATCCAGCGCGACGCCGTTGATTTCCAGACCGGCATCGCGCCCCTTTGCCCAGAAGGTGACAAAGCCGTGCTGTGTTTCGGCTTCATAGCGAATGCCAGAACCGGAGGGGACCTGAGGCAGTGTCATCATGCCGATATTGGTCTGGATCATCGCCGCGTTGGCATAGACGTCTGCTGTCACGGTTTCAGTGCCGCAGCTGTAAATGGTCGTGCTGATTGGCGTTTCATTCTGTCCAATCAGGGATTCATCTGCCGGGCCTGTAGGTGTCGCCTCTTCCGCCGGGTCACTGCCGCAAGCTGCGAGAAGTAAAGCAGATGCCATAATGGCCAAAGTCGCGCTGAGTTTCATGTCTGCCCCTTGTGAAGCCGTGAAATGCGTACCGGCTCCACAATATGACAGACTTCTCTCTCTCAGGCGAGTTCGGGCTAGTTTGCTAAACTGCGGGATAGACGAAATTGGAAGACGGCGTCTGGTGCCGCGTCGGATAGCCCGGTCAGGGCGCCGATGGTCCAGTTTGTGTCGACGGGGCCCGGCCCTGAAAGGGTCGCGCCGCCCAGATGTCTCTGATTGCTGAAATCGTCTTCGGTGCGCCCCCAGGATGAGTAAAGATCGAATCCCAGCCGCATATCATTTGGCAATCGCCGGGACAGTCGCGCACGTGTTTCCAGTGTCACGCCGTCATCATTGGCAGAGTTGAACTCCTTATCGACGGAGGCCATGAGTCGTGTACGCCAATGGGGCGTAAGGTCGATCTGGTTCAGCCAGTTCACTCCAATGCGCTGTTGCTCGCGGCGTTCATCCTGACGCACATCAATGCGCAGCGCTGATTTGTAGGGGGCGTACGGTTCGCGTCCGTAAAACTGCCAGAGAAGGTCTGCTTCAATGTAGGAGAATTGCGGGCCGGTGTTTTCACCATCCTGCCAGCCGGCAATCGCTCGGACCCGCAAAGTGTCCGTGATGGCGTGTGCGCCGCTCAGTCGGTAGGAAAATACGGTATCGTCATTTGTCTCAGCGGCACCTGCGCGGAATTCGATGGCGGAACCGGGAGATACTTGCGGGCCTGAAACGCTGCTGGTGGATTGCGCAAAGGCGGCCTCACCAGACAGTATTAAGGTCGCCATAGCGGCAATCCGGCGGAAGAGTGATGCGATTTCCAAGCAGGTCGGCCTATAAATATTACAGTTTTGTGACAATCAAACATAGGGATGTGATGCGCCGGGCCAAGGCCGTGATGGGGTTTTGTGGGCGACTTTTATTTTTCAGCTACGAATGTTAGGGGTCCGCGCTGAGCTTAAGTGGGGCTTGTCTGCCATCCGCTTTGCGTATTGAGAGCGTGAAATGTCCTATCGCACCACTGTCTTATCTCTCTTCCCGGAGGCTTTTCCGGGCATATTGGGCACCTCCATTATCGGTCGTGCGCTGGAAAATGACATTTGGTCGCTAGAAACACTGGACATTCGGAGTTTTTCCGATCATAAGCACCGCTCTGTTGACGACACCCCTGCTGGGGGAGGTGCCGGTATGGTACTTCGACCCGATGTGGTGGCGACAGCGATTGATGCGGTTGATCGTCAGGACCGACCGCTCATTTATCTGAGCCCGAGAGGTAAAACGCTTACTCAGGCCCGGGTGCGAGAATTGTCTTCTGGCCCTGGGGTTATCCTGATTTGCGGACGCTTTGAAGGCCTGGATGAGCGTGTGATTGAGGCACGTGATATTGAGGAAGTCAGTATCGGGGATTACATCCTCGCTGGCGGTGAAGTGGCGGCCATGGTCCTCCTTGAGGCGGTTGTCAGACTTCTTCCCGGTGTCGCGGGTAATGATCTCTCGCTCGAAGAAGAAAGTTTCGAGTCCGGCTTGCTCGAATATCCTCATTATACACGACCGCGTGTATGGGAGGGGCGGACAACTCCGGACGTATTGCTATCGGGTGACCATGGCGCCGTTGATAAATGGCGACGTGAAAAGTCCGAAGAACTGACAAGAATTCGCCGACCAGATCTCTGGGACGCATTTAAGGAACGTAAAGAGCAAGGCTGAGAAGCCTGGTTTGAGAGGCCGGAGTAAAGAAGATGACGAACATCATCGCAGAGCTTGAAAAAGAAGAGATTGCCCGCGTTGCTGGTGACAAAGAGATCCCGAACTTTTCTCCGGGTGACACCCTCACGGTCAACGTGAAGATTAAAGAGGGCGACCGTGAGCGCGTTCAGCGTTACGAAGGCGTCTGCATCGCACGTTCAGGCGGTGGCCTGAATGAAAGCTTCACCGTTCGCAAAATCTCTTTCGGCGAAGGTGTTGAGCGCGTATTCCCACTTTACTCTCCAAACATTGAGAGCATTGAAGTGAAGCGTAAGGGTAAAGTTCGCCGTGCGAAACTTTACTATCTGCGTGACCGTCGCGGTAAATCTGCTCGTATTGCTGAGCGTACAACCGGCCACGGCATCGAAGTTCGCGAGAACATTCTCGGCAAAACTGAGCGTAAGCGTAAAAACGAAGCTGCTAAAGCTGAGCGTAAAGCTCGCGCAGCTGAAGAGCGCGCAGCTCAGGCTAAAGCAAAAGAAGCTGAAGCTGCAGCAGCGGCTGAAGCGGAAGCAAACGCTGAGGGCGGCGAGGAATAGGATCCTCTCTGAACTTCAGAGTTCTGAATTCAAGATAAGGCAGGTACCGCAAGGGCCTGCCTTTTTCTTTGCCCGAAACCCGACATTTTTCCTTACACTGTCACGTAGGGGAACAAACCGCTTTCCAAAACGTCGATTGCCTGCATAGATTTTACATCTGTCGCTAATCATAGCGCTTAACCATCTGGGGCAAAAAAATGTGTTTTATCAAAGAGTTCAAAGAGTTCGCCGTTAAGGGCAATGTGGTTGACCTGGCGGTTGGCTTTATTCTGGGCGGCGCGTTTTCTACCATAGTTAAGTCACTGGTGAACGACATCATCATGCCGCCGATCGGGCTTGTTTTGGGTGGCGTAGATTTCTCAAATCTGGCCGTCGTTCTGAAGCCTGAAGTCCTTGCCGAGGACGGCACCGTAGCAACCGAAGCTGTGACCATTGGCTATGGTCTTTTCATCAATAACGTTCTTTCTTTCGTCATTGTGGCGCTTTGCCTGTTCTTCATCATTAAGGGGATGAATTCCCTGAAGAAGAAAGAGGAAGAGAAACCTGCTGAGCCTGAAGTTCCACCGCCGCCGCCGCGCGAAGAAGTTCTTCTGGAGGAGATCCGGGATCTTCTGAAAAAGTAGCGCCTCTTCTGTTTTGTCAGAATTGATGAGCCTCCGGTGCGTTGCGCCGGGGGCTTTTTTAATCTCGATTAAATAATACAGAAAAATCTGTAATATTGTCATCATAGTGTTATAGAACGCTCACACTATGAATGGTTCACCGCAGTGATTGGGAGAGCTGGTGTGGGTTTTTTTGAGCGATTTCTATCTGTTTGGGTTGGGCTTTGTATTGTAGCCGGCATTTTGCTTGGCTCGTTGCTGCCGGGCGTGTTTTCGCTTCTGGCCTCATTCGAATATGCCAATGTAAATCTGCTCGTCGCACTGCTGATCTGGGCGATGGTCTATCCGATGATGGTGTCGGTGGATTTTGCCAGCCTGAAGGGCATTCATAATCGCCCGAAAGGTCTCATCATTACGGTCGTTGTGAATTGGCTGATCAAGCCATTCACCATGGCGGCGCTGGGCGTTCTGTTCTTCCGTTATGTGTTCTCAGGCTTCATTCCGACTGAAGATGCGAGCCAGTACATTGCCGGTCTGATCCTTCTCGGCGCGGCGCCGTGTACCGCCATGGTGTTTGTCTGGTCTCAACTGACAAAAGGTGATCCGAATTACACGCTCGTCCAAGTCTCCCTCAATGATGTGATTATGGTGTTCGCGTTCGCGCCTATTGTCGCCTTGTTGCTTGGCGTGACGGATATCGCCATTCCATGGTCGACGCTTATTCTTTCGGTTGTTCTTTATGTGATCGTGCCGCTCGCGGCGGGTATTCTGACCCGAGTGATGCTGCTCAAGGGCGGAGATGCGGCGGCTGTGGATCGCTTTACCGGTTCTGTGAAACCATTCTCTGTTCTGGGTTTGCTCGCGACTGTTGTCTTGCTCTTTGGCTTTCAGGGCCGCGTTATTCTTGAAAATCCGATGTTGATTGGACTGATCGCCATTCCAATTCTGGTTCAGTCATATGGCATTTTCGCGATTGCCTACGGCGCCGCTTTTGCTTGGAAAGTGCCTCACCGTATCGCAGCGCCATGTGCGCTGATTGGGACGTCTAACTTTTTTGAGCTGGCCGTAGCGGTTGCGATTGGGCTTTACGGACTGAACTCGGGTGCGGCGCTGGTCACCGTGGTTGGCGTTCTTGTCGAAGTGCCGGTGATGCTGTCGCTCGTGGCGTTTGCTAATCGCACGCGCGAACGTTTTGAAAGTCAGGCTGCGGCAGGCAGCCCGGCTGCTGCTGAATAAGAAAAACCTCCGCTTTTTGGGGCGGAGGCTTAAGGTGTGGAGTGTGTTGAACTCTATTTCACGAAAGTGAAAAGGAACTGATCCGTGCTGCCTCGAATAGTGGGATCGAACACATTTCGCGTGCCGTCGTCTTCCGGGTTCGCAAACAGATCCGATGTATCAGCGAGCGTGAGCCCTGCGCCTTCAGCAAGGCTGGTAATAATGTCCGGATCAATGCGGTGCGTGTCGCCGCCTGTGGATGCTGGTGCGCCTTCCGGTGCAGCGTGATCGAGAACGATCAGTTTTCCGCCATCGCCAAGAATGCGGGCAATCTCAGCGAAGGTCTCTTCCGGGTCGCCAAAGCCCTGTGGCCGGTTATCCGGCATGAACCAAAGCTCGTGCGGGCCTTGCATTCAGGTGACAAAATCGACGCTTCCATCTTCAATAGATGACATGTCATAGAAATCTGATTCCAGATAAATGACCGTGCCGGGCAGTGTGCCATTATCGATACGCGGATGGATGTCTGCTTCCCAGAATGCCGCAAATTCTGCCGGGTTCTGCATATAGACTGTGCCTTCCGGGCCGACCACATGGGCTAGAAGCGGGGTGAAATATCCGCCGCCTGCTTCCATTTCCACGACGGTGTCGCCCGGTTCAATGCCGGCGAATATCAGCGCGCTCAGCGGATCACGCGCAGCATCGCGTTCAAGGTCTTCTTCCGTGCGGGTGTCGATCATCACGGCTTCCTCATAAAGCGCGAGGTGATCTGGACTTGTTGTGGTGCTTTCTGTTGGCGTGGTGCAGGCACCAAGCGCGAGCAGGGCTGCGCTTGCCGTCATCAGGGTGAATTTCATAATGCGTCCTCCGAAATTGCTGGCAGCTTAAGCTGAACATTTCAGATGCGCATGTCACATGCGTGTGAGAGTGGCGTTATCTGAACCTATTTATAAGTCGGCCTTATCCTGTGGGCATGAACCCGCATCAGATGAGGCAGGTCTGCGCAGAAGCCGTTCAGGCGAATGACAATCGCCACGCAAGGCTCGACAGATAAGCCGCACCCGTCTTAGCTCGCTCTCAGTGATATCCGGGGAGTTGGTATGCGCCGTTCTTTTATAGCCGCTATTTCGATGTGTATGAGTTTGTGTGTGCCAGCCTTCGCTGAAGCGCCAGATTTTGCCGGTGAACAGTTTGAAGCGCGCGAGGGCTTTTTCACGCTTCAGGTCGATACAGACACGAACAAAGTCTATGCGGTTCTGCCCGAAGCAGATGAAGACGGCGTGGTTCTGCGCATGATCCATACGGCGGCGTTGACAGCGGGCCTTGGCTCTAACCCGGTGGGTTTTGACCGCGGAAACTGGAATCCGGGTGAGATTATGGTGTTCCGCCAGATTGGCGACCAGCTCATTCTGGAGGTCGAAAACCTGAGCTATCGGGCGTCGCCTGAAAATCCGCTTGAAGAGCGCGCTGTACGTGAAAGCTTTGCGACCTCCTTCGTTGCGGCGACAGATATTCTCTCGGATGAGGGCGAGATTGTTGTCGATCTGACCGGCTTCCTGACGAGCGATAATCTGAACCTTGTTCAGCGTCTTGCTGATCGCGGGCAGGGCCGGTTCTCTATTGCGGGCAATCGTACGCTCGTTGATACGGAAAACACTTTTGCCTTTCCTGATAATGTCGAGATTGATGCCTTCATCACGCTGACGAGTGCCGATCCGGGGCGGGAAGTCTCAACAACGGCTGCAAACGGACAGGATGTAACGCTCACTCAACACCATTCCTTCGTGCGTCTGCCGGAAGAGGGCTATACGCCTTTGCCGGCCGATCCGCGCACGGGTGCGGTGACGATCAGCCATTATGATTATAGCGCAGATTTGAGCGCGCCTCTGGAGACCGTTGTTGCGCGTCGCTATCGCCTCGAACACGACGCGCAAGGCAATACGATCAATCCGATCGTCTTCTATATTGATCCGGGTGCGCCAGAGCAGATCCGCAATGCGCTGCTTGATGGCGCCCGTTGGTGGCAGCAAGCGTTTGCGGCTGCGGGTTTTCCTGATGGATATCGCGTAGAGCTTCTTCCGGAGGACGCGCACCCGCTGGATATTCGCTATAACGTGGTTCAATGGGTGCACCGCCAAACACGCGGCTGGTCTTATGGTGGCGGCGTACATGACCCGCGTACGGGTGAGATGATCAAAGGCCATGTCATTCTTGGGTCGCTGCGCGTGCGTCAGGACCGGATGATCTTTGAAGGTCTCGCTGGAACTGAGAATGTGGATACCGGCCTGCCGGATGACCCGGTTGAGCTGGCTTTGTCGCGCATCCGCCAGCTTTCAGCGCATGAGATCGGTCACTCGCTTGGTTTTGCGCACAACTTCGCGGCCAGCACATATGGTTTCGGCTCCGTCATGGATTATCCAGCGCCGAATGTGCAGGTCACGAATGGTGAGCTCGATTTCTCGGAAGTGTATGGCGTTGGCGTTGGTCCCTGGGATGAGTTCGCTGCGACCTGGCTTTATGGAGAGATGACAGATGCTGAGCGCGAAGCTCTGATTCAACTCGCCATTGCGCGCGGATTGGCCTTTGTCGATGACAGCCATGCGCGCAGTCCGGGCACAGGTCATCCGCTGGGTAATGTCTGGGATAATGGTCCGGACCCTGTCGCCGCATTGAACGAGACGATGGAGGTCCGCCGGATCGCGCTGGAAAACTTCGGTGCAGACCGTGTGTCTCCGGGCCGTCCGATTGCGGATCTGAATAATGTGATCGTTCCGATCTATCTCTATCATCGCTATCAGGTCGCGGCCGCTGGTAAAGTCGTTGGCGGTATGACCTTCAATTATGGTCTGAGCGGTGATGGTCAGCCGGCCGGCGCTATGGTGCCAGCTGAAGATCAGCGCGAGGCGCTGTCTGCTATTCTTGCGACGATTGAACCAGAAGTGCTCGACCTGAGTGATGACGTGCTTGCGCTTCTGACGCCATCTCTCGATTCTCGAATGCCAGCGGATCCGCGCCGCGAACTGTTCGGGCGTATGGCTTATCCGGCTTTTGATACCGTCAGTGCCGCCGATACCGCCGCCGATATGACGTTCAGCGTGCTGCTACACCCACTTCGTGTGGCGCGCCTTGTCGAGTTTGGTCGCCGTGACCCTGACCAGCTGAGCGCAGAGGATATGTTCTCTTCTGTCGCCTGGGCTGTTATGGCGCCAGCCGCCTCAGACCGTCTTGAAGTGATCGCCGAAACCGTACGGGCCAGATACGCCTATGCGCTGATGGATCTGATCGAAGCGAATACGTCATCTGCCGTTGAGGCGGCGAGTTATGGCGCGCTCTCAAGCTTTAAAATCATGCTGGAAGATGATGGTTCGACCCATTCTGAATGGCTCGCCCGCCAGATCACAGCATTTGAGGATCGCCCGCTTCAGGCCGCGCCGACCACAATTGATGCAGGTGATCTGCCTCCGGGTGGACCAATTGGCATGGATGCTTACGAGACCTGCTGGTTCTGCGAGTAGCGCGATCGTGGCTGCCCTATAATTGCGCTTCTTGGTTTACAGGGTGCCTTAACAGGGTAGGCTTTTGCGAAGGAAAGATTTTCGGGGGAAAGAGCATGATGAAAACGAGCCTGACCTGCAGCATCATTTTGGCTGGTGCTTTTGCCGTCACGGGAAGTCCGGCTGCCGCACAGTCTCTTGATGAAACTGTGTCTTACATTCAGGGCAGGTGCGTGAACTCCACGATTTATCACAATTACCCAACAGGCTCTCAGCCCGTCACGGCCCTCTCTTTTACTGTGCAGAACGGTGTCATGTCATGGCGTTATAGAAACGACATGCGCGCACATACACTAACTGTGCCTTTGGCTGACATATCTTCGATAACCCATTCTGGCGACGAGATCACAATTCGTTCAAGCAGAAGGTCAGTGGCTATGGACTTGTCCGATGACAGTGTCGGAGCGGCTAACTACAGCGAAGGTTGGATGTATTGCCCCAACCCGGATCGCATCGTTCGGGCTCTGGAGCACCTTGTGTCTTTGGAGGGAGATGACCCGTTCGCCGATTGAGCGGGCGGTCTTAGATTAATCAATCCCGATGCGGGATTTTCGGCCTGCCGAGCGTCGCAGGGAGATAATCGCCTGATCCATGATTTGTTGCGTTGCAGCACAAACGAGTTGCGGGCCAAGTTTTGCGGGCGCGCCCGTCCAGTCACATGCAATGCCGCCAGCGCCGCGAACGACAGGGATCAGCGCGGCGATATCATGTGGCTGAAGGCCGGTTTCAGTGACAATGTGCATATCGCCCGCAGCGACGCGCGCATAGGCATAGGCATCAAGGCCATAGCGAGTCAGGCGTACGGTCTGGCGAATATGCTCAAACGCGCCGCGTTCTGATGGGGTCAGAATGAAAGGGTCTGTGGTGGAAAGAATGGCATTGGTCAGCTTTTCTTCCGGGTCGACTTTAAGCGGGCTTATCTCGCCGCGAATATGGCTCTCAGCGCCATCCGTCCATCCGACATAGCGTTCATCCAGCCATGGTTGGTCGATAATGCCAATCTTCGGGTCGCCGTCATATACGCAGCCAATCAGACTGGTCCATGAAGGCAGGCCAGAAATGAAAGCGCGCGTGCCATCGATTGGATCCAGATACCAGGTCCAGCCGGATGTGCCGTCTTTCACGCCGAATTCTTCGCCATTAATGGCGTCCTCTGGCGCTTCTTTTTCCAGAGTATCGCGCATCACCATTTCGGCATCGCGATCTGCCTGCGTGACGGGGTCAAACCCTTTATCACCCAGTTTATTATCGGTTTTTCCGTGTTGACGGAAAAGACCAAGCGATACCGTACGGGCGGCATCCGCCAGTTTGTGCGCAAGGGTCAGTCGCGCCTGAAGCTCAGGCGACGCTGGAGAGGAGGCAGAAGAAGGCTCAGTCATAGCCTTCCACTGCCTCATTGGCGCGTTTCAATCAAGCAACGTCTGAAGAGGTTGACTCAAGAGACTTTGCAAGTTCGAGGAGACGGCGACGTGGACGCTCTTCCAGGCGGTAATAAGCACGCACGAGTTCCAGCGTTTCTTTCTGGGAAAGGATGTCACCTTCCAGAGCTTCACTGTCATTGGCTGCAGTCACGTCGTTTTCCAGCGCTTCGAGACCGTCAAAGAAGTATTGTACTTTAACGTTCAGGGCGCGAGAGAGGTCGTAGAGACGACCAGATGTGACGCGGTTGGCACCGCATTCGTATTTCTGAATTTGCTGAAAGCGTACGCCGACCTGAGAGGCCAGTTCCTGCTGGGTGAGACCGAGCAGGCGACGACGCCAGCGCAGACGCTTACCTACGTGCAGATCAATATCAGTTGCCATTTTACTCTCCGAAACACTGCTGTCCCATTCGGGGACTGTTCGGGGTGTAAGGAGCAAGCCGCGTGCCGCCTGAAGGGGGAATCAGAAAAGTCTGAAATGTTGCGGCGCACAAAAAAATAGAGCTTACTTACCTAAACTGTGACAATTTTCTCACGAAATTTGCCGTATATGCGTAATTGTCGCAGTTAAAGCAGTTGCAAGTTTTTGCATTGCAGCGTATACAGAGTTCACAACGTTTTGCGTTGTCGCCCTGTTTTGGGGCGTTTCCTCCCTATGACTTTTCGCCGCGCCTTCTTGGCGCGGCTTTTTTTTGCCTGAAATTGCGGGTTTCGATAGACTGGTCAGGAGTGGAGGGGCGTTATGAAAAGTCTTAAAGTAAATACCATCGTGCTTACATTGGCGCTGTCAGCCTGCGGTGGACCCGGTTCAGATTCTGCTGCACCTGCACAACAGCTCGCATTTGACGATCCGGTCTGTGTCGAAGCGATTGGCGAGGCTATCGATAATTTTGAATATATGCCGGTCGATAATTCGGGCCGGGCCGTAATTGATGGCGAGGCTGCGACGGTCGATGATTATTGGGAAATGCAGTGTGACGACCTGCGCATGGTGCGCGAGATTGAAGAAGAAACCGGCTGCAATCTCGTCGACAATATGAACTTCCCGACGGATCCGAATGAATGGCCGTACGTCTCGCCGGCCGATCGGGAGGAAACGCTCCCACAATATTGTCCGGAATTGCTTCAGGACCGACGGCGTTCGGCCCAGTTCATGATCGCGCCTGCGACGGACTTCAGGTCTGACTGAAGTTTGTAAAACCCCGTCTTCAGGCGCACTTCACGTTCGTCCATATAAAGACGGCGATTAATCTCGATCTGGAGGGCCTGACGGTCTTCCATAGGCCGGCCATGCATTTGGGTCACATATCCGCCTGCATAAGGGGTGTTGCGCAGGACGCGATAGCCGAGTGCGGCAAAGGCGTTTTCGACCAGTCGGGCAAGGCTTTCATCGCAGGCGCTGCCATGACGATTGCCAATGATGATGTCGGCCTGAATGCGCCGCCCAGCCAGAAGTGATGGCATGGAATGGCAATCAATCAGCACGGACTTCCCGAACCGACCGTGTAGAATGTTCAGCCAATTGGCGAGCGCACTATGATAAGGGCGATAGGCGACATCGAGCCGGTCTTCGGCTTCCTGCCTCGTGAGTTTGCGTTGGTGAATGTCCTGCCCGGAAGCTGCAATGCGCGGAATGCAGCCAAGGCCAGCTTCAACGCGCGGTGACCGCTCCCCTGCCGGGTTGGGCGGACCATCGCAGAACATGCGGGAGTCCAATTCATCCTGAGAGCGGTTCAGATCTACATAAGAGCGCGCATATACGGCGCTGATCAGGCCAGCGCCCAATTTTGAAATGGGCGAGATAAGCTGGTCGACATAAGCGTCTTCTACCCGGCGCAAATCCATAATCGGGACGCAGAGCAGGTCCTGAAAATCCTGCGGATAATAGCGCCCACTGTGAGGTGAAGCGAAGAAGACGCTGCAGGTTTCATCAGGTGGGGTAAGCACAAAGGCAGGCTTGCGCTGAATCTCAGCGCTATTCTCTTGGATTATTGTGTGCTCAGTTGTCATGTGCCTTAGTATGTAAACTGAAAATAAGGCCGCGGGAACAGGCTAGCGTTCACGGTCGATTTACAATGCTGGCCGATAGTCCTTCGGGTTTGGTGATTTACGGGTTTGAACATGACAAAAATCCTCCTGGCAGAAGATGATGACTCCCTGCGCAGCTTCCTGACGGCGGCGCTGCGACGCGCGGGGCATGATGTTCAGGCTTATGAAGATGGCGATCAGGCGCTGACCGCGTTGGAACGCGAAGTCTTTGATCTGCTGCTGACGGATATTCAGATGCCGGGCATTGATGGGATTGAGCTTGCGCGCCGCGGCGCTGAGCTGGACCCTGCCATGAAGATCGTGTTCATCACCGGCTTTGCGGCTGTTGCACTTTCTAACAAGGCCAACACGCCTGCGGGCGCTAAAATCCTCTCCAAACCGTTCCACCTTCGCGAACTCGTGGATGAGGTTGAGCGGGTTATGGCGGCATAAGCCGCCGTCAGACTTTGTTTTTATTTTTTCAGCGGAAATGAAACGCACCAGCCATCCTGCATGAAGCCCTCATCAGGGGCATTATGCATGTCGCCGCCATTGCGATAGAACTCAAGATCTGGGTGCTGCATCAGTGCAGGCGCACGCAGCTCATCTGGCAGTCCGCCCTTCATATGCACGACACGCGCCTCGCTCCATTCCGCAATAATTTCTACCTCTATGCCGAGAGCAATGGCCTGATCCACCACCCAGCGAATGCCGGGTGATGAAACGGAGTTGAGGTCATGCTTTGGCATGCTCGGTTAGCCGCGCATCATTGTGCAGATTTTATTGCCATCCGGGTCGCGCAGATAAGCAAGGTGTAGGCGCATGCCGCCACCTTCACGCCAGCCTGGCGCATCTTCAATTGGCGTTCCGCCATTTGCGCAGCCAGCCGCATGCCAGGCTTCAGCCTGTGCCTCAGATTCAGCCGCGAAACCGATTGTGCCGCCATTTGCGTGCGTTGCCGGTTCGCCATCGATCGGTTTGGTCACGATGAAGATAGAGCCGTTATGCATGTACATAAGGCGGCCTTTAGGGTCGATGCGTCCCTCTTTGCCACCGAGTGCCTCAAACAGCGCATCATAGAATTTTTTAGAGCGTTCAATGTCGTTTGAGCCGACCATAATATGTGTGAACATGGATTTTCCCTCCTCAGATTTTGATCAGATTGCACGGCTTTGTGTTGTGCGCCACCAGAAATGAACCGGCACGGGCATTCATGCGTTTTAATTCCAGACGCAAATGCTGGGAGAGAGTTATGTCATTGATTGCAAGCCGTAAGAAAAAAGCCGTGATGTACACGGTGGGCGTACTGGGCATTGTGATGGTTGTGCTCGGCATCGCGCCGCTGCCACATATCAGCCTGCCGCCATTGGTGACGGGTCTTGGCTTCCTGACGCTCGCATGGGGCATGAAATAGGCGGTCAGCTTATTGTTTCAGAAGCCAGCCGACCCGCTGGGCAGAAAACGCATAGTGCAGGGTAATAAGCCATGCATGCGAGAGCGCTATCCATGCATATCCCGCCAGATAGAAGGAGAGGGATCCTCCGAACAGAATAATCAGTTCGAGGGAAAGTCTCACCGGTCCGGATACGCGAACAGGCGCATGACCTGATCGGCTCGGGTCGCCGGGGACATTGAAAACGCCCCAAAGCGTGGCTGCGGTGGTGACGCAAAGGATGGACGCCAAATAGGCGATTACACCATCGCTGAACTGAAATGCGGCCATGCCTATGCCTGCGAGCGCGGCCAATTCCAGAATAAAGCGTAGGATGAGGTTCATGGCTGCCCCTAACAAAAAGCCGCACGCTTTATAGCATGCGGCTTTGATGAGGTGATGGATAGCGAAACCGAAATGGTTTGGCTTTAGAACGTCACAACAGAGCGGATCGACTTGCCTTCGTGCATCAGGTCGAACGCGTCATTGATTTTCTCAAGCGGCATGACGTGGGTGATCATCGGGTCGATCTGAATTTTGCCATTCATGTACCAATCGACGATTTTCGGAACATCCGTGCGGCCTTTTGCGCCGCCAAATGCTGTGCCGCGCCAGTTACGGCCGGTGACGAGCTGGAATGGGCGGGTTGAGATTTCTTTGCCCGCTTCCGCAACGCCAATAATGACACTCGTACCCCAGCCACGGTGACAGCATTCCAGCGCCTGACGCATCACATCTGTGTTGCCCGTACAGTCGAAGGAGTAGTCCGCGCCGCCATCTGTCAGTTCAACAAGTGCCGCGACCACGTCTTTGGTCTCGCGCGGGTTCACGAAATGGGTCATGCCGAATTTCTCGCCCCATTCCTTTTTGTCATTGTTGATGTCAACGCCGACAATCATGTCTGCACCGGCCATTTTAGCGCCCTGGATGACATTGAGACCGATGCCGCCAAGACCGAAGACAACCACATTGTCGCCGACCTGAACTTTGGCCGTGTTGGTGACGGCGCCAACGCCAGTCGTTACGCCGCAGCCGACATAGCAGGCTTTGTCGAACGGTGCGTCTGTGCGGATTTTCGCTACAGCGATTTCTGGCAGAACCGTGAAGTTTGAGAAGGTTGAGCAGCCCATATAGTGATAAATAGTCTCGCCCTTGTAAGAGAAACGAGATGTACCATCTGGCATCAGGCCTTTGCCCTGCGTTGCGCGGATGGCTGTGCAGAGATTGGTTTTGCCAGACAGGCAGGATTTACACTTGCGGCATTCCGGCGTGTAGAGCGGGATAACGTGATCGCCCGGTTTTACAGACGTCACGCCAGCGCCAACTTCTCGCACAATGCCGGCGCCTTCATGGCCCAGAACGCTTGGGAAAAGGCCTTCAGAGTCGAGGCCATCCAGCGTGTAGGCATCGGTATGACAAATGCCGGTCGCCATGATCTCGACCAGAACTTCGCCTTCCTTCGGGCCTTCCAGATCAAGTTCGACGATTTCTAGCGGCTTTTTGGCTTCGAAGGCGACAGCTGCGCGGGTTTTCATGCGGGTACTCCTCAGATTTTGCGCGACTTTAATATGGGCCGAATTTGCGATAAATGGTATAATTGGAAATTCATCATTGCAGATGTGGGATAGTAATGAGCCAGTGGGATGGAATTGAAGAGTTTGTGGCGGTCGCGCAGCATCAGAGCTTCAAGCGAGCAGCAGAAGCGCTCAATTCTTCCACCAGCCATGTGTCCCGCGCGGTGATGCGACTTGAGGAGCGTCTAAAAGAGCCGCTTTTTTTTCGAACGACGCGGCAGGTCACACTCACTGATACAGGACGTTCGCTTCTGGACCATTGCGCGCAGCTGGTGCGTGACAGGGATGAGGCCTTTGCCCTGATTGGCGGAGATACTGCGCCCCAGGGAGAGCTGCGTGTGACATGCGCCACGGCACTGGGTGAACGGTTTGTCTCACCCATCGTTCGGCGGTTCATGCAGGACAATCCAAAACTGACAGTTTTTCTAGATCTGTCGAACCGCCAGAAAGACCTCGTTGCGGAAGGCTTCGATCTGGCCATTCGAACCGGGGAATTGGAAGATTCCAGGCTTATAAGAACGCGACTGACGACACGCCGTTGGCGGGTATGCGCTTCGCGCGATTATGTCTCGCAATTCGGTGTGCCGGATACAATTGAAGATTTACGACAGCATGATTGCGTGATCGGGTCAGATGGGCTCTGGCATTTTGCCGTCGATTGCGCGCCGGTTGATTTTCAGCCTAAGGGACGGCTTCGATGTAATTCTGGCGCATCTGTTCTGGATGCTGTCCGGGCTGGGCTGGGGTATTGTCAGTTGCCTGATTTTTATGTGCGCGAGGGCGTAGAGCAGGGGCGGCTCATCCCCGTTCTTGATGCCTATCAGGCTGAGCCGGAGCCGATCTGGGCGCTTTACCCGCACCGAAGGCATTTGCTGCCCAAGGTTTATATGCTGGTCGAATTGCTGAAGGCCGAACTGCCAAAGGCGGTAAATGGAGCATGAGAGCCATCGTCCCTGAAATGGGATTGTGTGTTTCTGATTTTTCCGATTGTTGCGTTTAGCGCTTGCTTACATAACTAGCTGGTCTACCCAAACATTTCTGAACCGGAGCCCCGCCATGACCATTGAGACCGTATCCACGAACAAGGCATTTGGCGGCGTTCAGGGCGTTTATAAGCACGCATCCAATGCAACGGGCACTGAGATGACGTTTTCCGTTTATGTGCCGCCGCATGAGCCGGGCGCCAAACTCCCTGTCGTCTGGTATCTGTCTGGTCTCACCTGTACGCATGCAAACGTCACTGAAAAGGGTGAGTTTCGTGCCGCATGCGCTGAGCTGGGGCTGATCTTTGTGGCGCCGGATACCAGTCCGCGCGGTGAAGGCGTACCGGACGATTCAGAAGGTGCTTATGATTTTGGACTTGGCGCAGGCTTTTATGTGAATGCGACTGAGGCACCTTTCGCGACGCATTACCATATGCGCGACTATATCGAGAAAGAGCTGCCTGAAATTATCGCTGCCAATTTCCCGGCCGATATGAGCCGGCAAGGCATTACCGGCCATTCCATGGGCGGCCATGGCGCGCTGACGATTGGCCTGCGTAATCCTGATATTTATAAATCTGTTTCAGCTTTTGCGCCGATCGTCTCTCCGCTGAATTGCCCATGGGGCGAGAAAGCCCTCACTGGGTATATCGGCTCAGATAAGACGGCATGGGGTGAGTATGATGCGGTCGCGCTGATCGAAAGTGGCGCGCGCGTTGAAACTGGTCTTCTCGTGGACCAGGGAAAGGGCGATAATTTCCTGGAAGGTCAGCTGAAGACGCATCTTCTGACAGAAGCATGTGAAAAGGCCGGGCAGGACGCCGTCATTCGCATGCAGGATGGTTATGACCATTCATACTATTTTATCTCAAGCTTTATGGCAGAGCATCTGAAATGGCATGCAGAGTGTTTGGGCTAAGCGGTTAGGCCTGGTCGTCTTCGAAAAGGCCCCAGACTTCTCTCACTTCAATACGCGTATTGCTCAGCTCAAGTGCTGGGTGTCTTGAGGCAAGCTCCAGCGCCTCTTCCATCGTTTTGCACCGGACATATTCCGTGCCTGAAACGACATGCGTTTCGTTTGAAACCGGGCCTTCCTCGATTTGCGGACTGCCAGAGTCGCGATGCACATAATTGGCCGCCCCGGCAGGGTAAAGTGGCCCGGCAAAAATGAGAAGATCTTGTGCCCGGAGATCGTCCAGCCAGTTTTTCAGCCGTTTACGCATGGCTGAATCCATGTCCGCACCATCCGGCGGATATATGAGAAGTTCGAATGCCATTGCATCTCCAACTCTTCCCGTCCCGCTGTGCAGTGTATATCGGGTCCGTTTAGAAAGTGTTCTCCACCGCCAATATACCTGCCTGACATTCTGATTGATTAACGCTGGGGTGTGCCTAGTGTGTGCGTCATGACGGATGAGATCATGGCTGAAGCCACAGGCCCGCTAAAAGGCCTTCGCGTAATTGAGTTGGGCGTTTTGCTGGCTGGGCCGTTTTGCGGCCAGCTTTTAGGTGATCTGGGCGCTGAAGTCATCAAGGTCGAACCTCCGGGTCAACCTGATCCTCTGCGCGATTGGGGACAGGCTAAACCAGACGGCAAATCGCTTTGGTTCCCGGTCGTAGGACGAAATAAAAAGCCGGTCACTTTGAATCTGCGCACGCCGGAAGGGCAGGCGCTTCTGAAAGAGCTGGTCGCAAAATCTGATATTCTGGTTGAGAATTTTCGTCCCGGTACGATGGAGAAGTGGGGCCTTGGATATGATGTGCTGTCTGAGATCAATCCCGGCCTCATCATGGTGCGCGTCTCCGGCTATGGGCAAACCGGGCCACATTCGAAAAAGGCAGGGTATGCCAGCGTCGGAGAGGCCTTTGGTGGCCTGCGCTATGTGATGGGCGAGCCTGACCGCATGCCAAGCCGCGCAGGTATTTCTTTGGGCGACAGTCTGGCGGCAACGTTTGGCGCGTTGGGCGCTATGGCGGCGCTGCATCATCGTCATGTGACAGGGCGTGGCCAGATGGTGGATTCTGCGATTTACGAGGCGTGTCTCGCTATGATGGAAAGCCTTGTTCCGGAAGCAGGCGTTGCTGGCTATGTGCGTGAGCGTACGGGCAGTTTTCTACCCGGTGTAGCGCCCTCGAATATATATCCGACCTCTGATGGCATGGTGATTATTGGTGCCAATCAGGACACGGTCTGGCGGAGACTGGCCGCTGCTATGGGTGAGCCAGAGCTTGCCAGTGATCCGCGCTATGTCGACCATTATGCGCGGGGCGATCATCAGGAAGAGCTGGATCAGCATATCTCTCGCTGGAGCGTGAAGCTTACCTCAGACGAGGTGATGGCGGCGTGTGAGGAGCATGGCGTGCCGTGTGGTCCGATCTATCGCGGGCCTGAAATGCTAGCGGATGCACATTATGCAGCGCGCGAGGCCATTACCAAAGTGGCTCATCCGCATTTTGGTGAGATCCCGATGCAGAATGTCTTCCCGAAATTCTCTGAGACACCCGGAAATATCCGCTGGTCTGCGCCAGAACCCGGCGCGTTCAATACGCAAGTGTTTGGAGAATTGCTCGGAAAGACTGATGAGCAGGTATCGCATCTGAGAAGCTTAAGTGTGATTTGAAGGGCTCAAACATTTGCGAGGCGTTTAAATGCGCCTGCTCTAGCTTCAAATGTATACTTGTTTTGGAAAGTCACTTTTGCGGTTGAAGCAATCATTTCGAGTTTATCTGGATTTTCTTTAAGTGTGTGTATCTTCTCGATCCAATCTGAAAGAGAGTTGGGGTCACAGAGTAAGCCATTTTCATCATGCGTTATGACGTGGCGGATTGGTTGGATGCTTGATGAGATGACCGCACATCCTGCAGACATGTATTCAATCACTTTCAGAGAAGAAAGCCATTTAATCGAGTAGAATGGCGTATCTTTTCCACCAAATCCTTCTTCCGAATAGGGCGCTAACCCGATTTTGAAGGAATTTAGTGCAACTCCAATATGCGCTTGGTCGACGAACCCCCCGAGTTTTACGTTCGGCAGATTACGAAATTTTTTTGAGATATCTGGATTCTTGGTATGATCTCCGTAGACTACGAAGGTAGTATCCGTCATTGAGATGGCTATTTCGTAGACCATCTCAATGCCTTTTCCTGGCAAAAAGCTCCCCACATAACCGCAGTCATATGACCTGTCTCGCATTGAGGTGATGGGAAATGAACGCGCAGCACTCGGAATTACCTGGACCTTGGAGCTTTTTTTCAAAACAAGAGTGTCTAAAGAGCTTTGAATCTCTTGGGTTAATGATGCAACTAAAAGCTTTTGGGGCGGCACAAGGTGCAAAAGGTGCCGCCAGAATTTCCAATGTCTCGCATTATCAATTTTATGGTGTAGTTCTAAAATGGTTTTGCGTCTGAGAGTCGCAAGTATGACAGCCAGCACCGGCATACGTGTTATGAATACATCAGTTTCCTTGTTAGCGGCACATTTAAAGGCCATTCGTATAGCTGACAGTTTGCGCTGGGGAAACAGAAGCGGCCGGAAGTGTAAGGTGTCAGGTAAATCGTATTGACACCTTATTTCCGCATCTGTGTTACTATCGCTAGGTATCACCACTTCTATTTGAACATCAGCGTTTAGAAGTCCTTCGCAAAGACTAAGTACAGCTCCTGAGTTAGCTAGCTGATTAGGCAAGGTCTGCCCGTAGACGTACATCCATTTGTTCATCAGCGCCCCTCCAAAGGAATCATATTTCGAAAGTGTTGTAGATTCAATGCTGGATCGAATATTTTCGTCACTCGTGCAGTCTTGGTAGAAGAATTGACTATATAGCAGTCAGTTTCTCGATTGGTTCTTAGGCTTTCTTTACTAGGGCGCTGCAAGTGCTTTTGTAGAAGGACATTTACTATTGGTCTTAGTTTGATATATTTCGCACCAGATGCAGCACCATCAGCAATCCGAAATTCTCAGAAACACCCGGAAATATCCGCTGGTCTGCGCCAGAACCCGGGGCGTTCAATGCGCAAGTGTTTGGAGAATTGCTCGGAAAGACTGATGAGCAGTTGCGCGATTTAAAAGCCGAAAACGTGATTTGATGGAATAGCGGAAAAGCATATTGCATTTTCTCAGACATAAATATAGGGAGTTATATAACATGATATATAACCCCCTGTATAGGTCATTGGAGATGCGGTGTGCGGGATGTTCTGAGCGAGAAAACCCATCTGTTCCTTGGCAGCCGGATGAAGCGTCTGGCAGAACGCATGCAGGCAGATGCGACGAAAATTTTTGAAGTGAACGGCCATGGAAAGCTTTTGCCAGCCTTCAATACGGTGATGGCGGCTCTCGACCTGAACGGTGAAGCGAAGATTGGCGAACTTGTTGATCTTATCGGCATTTCTCAACCGGCTATCACGCGAACCGTTTCGGGCATGGTCGAAAAAGGGCTCGTTGAACTCCAGCCTGACCCGGAAGATCAGCGTGCAAGGATTGTCTCCCTGACGGATGAAGGTGTGCGGCTGGTTGCGCATCTTAAATCGACGGCCTGGCTACAGATTGAACGGGCGGCGCGACACATTACCGAGGGAATTGAGGGCGGGCTTGTTGATCAGATTGCTGAGATGGAGCGTCGTCATGCAGATATGCCGCTAACAGAGCGCATTCAGCCGGCCAACGGTCTGAAAATTGTGCCATATCGCCCCGAACTGGCAGAGGACTTCTACCGGATCAATGCTGAATGGATCGAGTCTATGTTCGTCATGGAACCGTCAGACCTTGAAGTTCTGAAAGACCCTCAATCCTTCATCATTGATAAGGGCGGTGACATTCTTTTTGTGGCCAATGCCGAAGGCGAAATTATCGGAGCGGGCGCGTTACAGCCCGTGGGCGATGAGGGTGCCTTTGAGTTTACAAAGATGGGCGTGTCATCAGTCAGGCGAGGAGATAAGGCAGGCGAACTTCTTCTGGTCTCGCTGATAAACCGCGCCCGCGAAATGGACGTGAAAAAGCTCCACCTTCTTTCGAACAAAAATAATGCTGCCGCCATCCATCTCTATGAGAAATTTGGTTTCAGACATGATGCGGAGATCATGGAGAAATACGCCGCTAAATATGAGCGGGCGAATGTCGCCATGAAGTATCCAATGTGAAACAAAAAAAACCCGCCTTTATGAGGCGGGTTTTTTATGTTCAGAATGACCTGCGCTTAACGAGCGCGGAAAGACGGCAGTACAGAAACCAGAGCCGCTGCGAGGCCGGATTTCAGAACAGCCCCGAGGAAGAATGGTGCGACGCCACCAATCCATGCTGCCTCTGTGCCGACCAGGCTGGAGAGCCAGAGAAAACCCATACCCAGAATGATCGCATGAAGGCCGGTGAAGGCTGCTGCGCGAAGACCCGTCGCAGCAAAAGATTTTTTGGATGTCACAAGGCCCGCAAGAAAGGCAACGATTGGGAAGCTTGCAAGATAGCCAGCCGTCGGGCCGACAAATGCGGCAGGAGAGCCATTTCCGTCCGCCAGAACAGGCGCGCCCATAAAGGCAAGGCCGAGCCATGCCATTACGATTCCAGCACCAAAGCGTGGGCCGCAGAGTGCGCCCATGAGCAGCACGACAGCCGTCTGAAGCGTTGTCGGGACTGGGTACATTGGGACTGCAATCCAGGAAGAGGCCGCAAGTGCAGCGATACCGCAAAAACCAATCGCCATAGGGCGCAGAAGGGTAGAACGGGTCAGTGTGCTTGCAGACATTGTGAACAGCCTCTCGTGATTTGAATCTGATTGTTTTGTGCGTTGCAGAAAAGGCGAGGTCAAGGCGCAACAAAAAAGGCTGGCAGGTGCCAGCCTTGAAACTGCTCAATTCAGCGTGAGGTCAGGCCGCGGACTGATAAGCGTCATCGTCGCCATTGGTCGCTGCGTCGCTGGCGTTTTCCGGCATCATGCAGATCACGGTTGTGCCTTCACCCGGCGCGGACTGCATAAGGACCTGTCCGCCATGAAGTTCGACGAAAGAACGTACCAGTGCGAGGCCAAGGCCTGCGCCCTGACGGTCCCCGGACGAGAAGCTGTCAAACACAGATGGCTGCTGGTCGTACTCAATGCCCTTGCCGGTGTCAGATACAGACAGCCAGACCATGCCTTCCTGTTTGTGACCTTTAATGGTGATGCGCCCGCCGGATTCAGTGAAGCGCATTGCATTGGTCATGAGGTTGAAAAGGATCTGACGCAGGCGACGCTCATCGGCCATCATGGTGCCGATATCTTCGTCCAGCTCGCAGGACACATCGACTTCCATGTCTTCAACATTGGAGACGACCATGTTGATGCTGTCACGGACGACTTCGGTCAGGTCGACTTCGGAAATGTCGAGGTCCAGACGACGCGCTTCGATCATGGCAAGGTCGAGAATATCGTCAATCAGCTTGGACAGATTGTTGGACGCAGAGAGAATGGACTGAACAAACCCTGACTGTTGTTCATTCAACTCACCCATCTGGCCGCTTTCCAAGAATTGGGTATAGCCAAGAATGGTCGTTAGCGGAGACCGCAACTGATAACTGACATTGCGGACAAATTCCGTACGCAGTTTATCCGCCGCCTCAAAGGCCTCAGCGCGCTCGCGAAGGGCTTCTTCGACGCGGCGAGCCGCTGTCATGTCAACAAAGGCGACCAGCGTTGCGCCATCTGGTAGAGGCTGGGTGAGATAGGTGACGACCGATCCATCAGAGCGTTTCATTTCGCCGGTTGTTTCGCGGCGCGCTTCTGAGGACGGGTTGGTGATATGGCCCTTAATGTTCGCCCAGATATCCTGATCGTGGAACAGCTTGGTGCACAGGCCCGAGATATGATCGTAATCGACCTCGCCTTGAAGATTGCCTGGTTCCAGCTCCCAAAGGCGCAGGAAGGCTTCATTGTGCAGTCGCAAACGGCCATCTGAGCCAAACACAGTGACCGCTTCATGCAGATTGTTCAGCGTGGCTGTCTGCGTCTTGATCAGCATTTTGTATTTGGATTCGAGCGCCAGCTCGTCTGTCATGTCTTTGAAGAGCACGAGCAGCCCGCCCAGCGGGTGATGCTGGCGTGTGACTTTCAGCGTACGACCATCTGGCAGGCGCCAGATGTCTTCAGCTGTAGAGGACTTCATCTGGTAATAGGCCAACTCTTCAGCGCGCCATTCACCAAAATTCGCCCGTGCTGGCAGTTTGCGACCTGCGCGCAGTTCGTCCAGAATCTGGCCGTGGCTTGGCTTTTCAAGAAGGAAGCTCTCTTTAAGCCTCCACATGCGAGAAAAGGCGCGGTTGTAATAAATCAGGCGTCTGTCGGCGCCGAAGATCATCACGCCTTCATCAATATTGTTTAGCGTTTCATCGTGCGCGCGCACATGGCGGGAAAGCGTCTCGCGGGCTTCGACTTCATCAGTGACGTCAAAGGCCATTGCGCCTGCGCCACCGGATAGCGGGAAGGTCAGAACGCGCATGGAACGGCGCTCGCCATTGATCGAAATCTGGCGGGTTTCGGAAATGTCTTTATTGCCATCAAGCGTCGCGCGGACCTGATCATTCACCTGGGAATCCAGATGAACCTGCTTTTCCAGCGCGACATCGAGATTTCGTGCTTCAACGGCTTCCAGGTATGCGCCATTCGCCCATTGCAGACGGCCTGTGCCAGACAAGCGCCAGGCCGGGAATGGTGATTTTGAAAGCATATCGAGAAAGGCAGTCGGATCGCGCGCTACCACCTGACGCGCTTCTTCGATGCGGAAGCGGGCAGAGCTTTCTTCCAACCCTTTAATCGTGGAATCTGTGAGCCACATGACTGCACGCGCGCCAGCGGTGCGGCCATCGGCTTCGAGAAAGCGCCCGGATGGGCCGATAATGGTCAGAGAAAACGGTGAGCCAGACAGACGAAGTTCGCGCAGGCGTTGGCGAAGCGTAGCGTCCTTGCCGGATGCGTCGCGGGCTTCAAGGTCGGCCAGTCCTTCTACAATGCGAACGGCTGGGTCGTCAGAAAGAGAATCGTCGGTGAAACGCAAAAGACCGGCCAGCGCGACAGGTGAGCCATACACTTGCGGGTGACCAATATCGTCATCATCCAGCGCGGTCTCTTCCCAGACGAGAATAATACCGGGATGCGCATCGAAAATGCTTTCAGCGCGCGCGAGCTTTTCCTCGGATTTGTCGGACCGTTCACGGAATTTGCGCGCAGCGCCGCGATGGCCATCCGTGATGCGAAGTGACCACAGCATGGAAGACAGTGCCAGAGCGGATGCTCCGACGGCTACCATGACCGGGATTTGATCTGCACTCAGCGCCATAAAGTCGCTCCACTTCGAATCACAGGCGAAATCTTACAGACTCCCCCAAGTATTACGAAATGAAGCGTATCGGTTAACGCCCCGTTAATGAATCTTTACAAGGTGCTTAACACTTTGAACGGGGCTGTGAGTTATTCGGCCGCGTTCACATTCCGCCGACTTGCTATCAGCATGTCCCGAATTGCGTTGATCAGGCGTTCAGGCGTGACAGGTTTGCCGACATGGATATCCGCGCCAGCTTCGATCGCTGCATTCTTGTGATCGGCCATCGCATTGGCGCTTAGAATTATGATCGGCGTATGAGCTTCATCTCGACGCTCTTCAAGCTCTCTGATCGCCCGAGTAGCTTCAAGCCCATCCATTTCAGGCATGCGGATGTCCATCAGAATGATGTCGTATTTCGTCGTCTCGCAGGCTTCGAGCGCCGCCTTACCGTTCTCGACAATATCGGGCTTCAGGCCGAAAGGCTGTAGAATGAGCTGAACCACACGCTGGTTGACCGGATGGTCTTCGGCCAACAGGATTTTCGTGCCACCCTTAATGTCTTTGGCTGCGCTCATCAGCGCTTCTGCATCGGGAAGATCGCGCAGTTTTGCCGTCTCGCAGCGAGTCATTGGCAGTTCAAGAATGAAGCGGCTGCCTGTGCTTTGTGTAGACTGGGCTGAAATCTCTCCACCCATGAGTTCGACCAGGGATTTGGCGATTGTCAGACCAAGGCCGGTGCCGCGGTTCGGTTCGGCAAGTTGGCGGGTTGGCTGGCTATAAGGCTCGAAAATATGTTTCAGCGCGTCATTGGTCATGCCGACGCCGGTATCGATAACCTGAAAGATCAGGCGGAAATGATTGCGCTGAACGGCGCCGCCGGACATGGAGACGGTAATCCCTCCCGTCTGGGTGAATTTGATCGCGTTTGAAATCAGATTGTTGAGCACCTGTTTGAAACGAATTTCATCGGCGAGGAAATAGCCCTTCACCGCGTCATCAATCTCGACTTTCAGATCCAGATTCTTTGCGCGCGCCGTATGGCGATGAAAATCGCACAGGTCTTTCAGGCAATGAGCAATGTCGACCGCGCCTGGGACAAGTTCCATGCGACCGGCTTCGACCTTGGAAATATCCAGAATGTCAGAGAGCTGGCGTTCGAGCACTTCGCTCGACTGATGGATCAGATTGACCATCTCAATCTGTTCTTCATTCAGATCGGAGCAACGCAATGCGCCAGCAACACCCAGAATACCGTTCATTGGGGTGCGCAGTTCATGGCTCATCGTCGCCAGGAAAGTCGATTTCGTTTCATTGGCCAGATGCAGTTTTAGTGTGCGTTCTTTGACCTTCTCTTCCAACTCGCTCAGATGGGCGTCTGTACGTTCCTTGTATGTGGTGAGCGTGCGGGCCAGTTCTCCGATCTCGTCCTGACGTTTCAGAAGGGGTTCCACCTCGTCCGTGACTTTGAACTTATCCATGCGGGACATATCGAACGTCGTTGCCAGTGCATGAACGGGATGAATGGCAATGCGACGCACATACAGGACCATGAAAACCAGGCAGACGGCCCCAATCAGAAAGCCCATCAGCACGATGGGTGTCACCTGCTGCAAAGATGCAAACAGCAAGGTTTCTTTCGGGGTCGAAAGCGCCAGATACCAGCCGGGCATTTCCAGATGATAGAAAGCGACCGCTTCGGACATGAGGTCGTCCGGGTCACGGAAGATGACGCCGCTGTCTTCGCCCTCTGCGGTAAATCTCTGGATCAGTTCGTCCGGCAGAATACGGGTTTCCAGCGAGTTTAATTCTTCCGGGGTGACATGCATGTCGATGATCAGCCCCTCATGGGCGATCATATGACCGTCAGAATCGATGAAGAAGAGCTCAGTATCTTCGGTAAGGGTGTCGCCGAATGCGAAACTCATAATCTCTTCGACGGGCAGGGTGGTCCCGAAAACGGCAATTTGTTCGCCATCAATACGCACAGGCGACTGACATCCTGTAAAAAGCGTTTCGCCTGTCTGATCATAGGCGGCGTGGGTGAGAGGTGTGCATCGGGTTGCGCCCTCTGGATTGGCTTCGAGTGTAGAAAGTTGCGCTACTGACTGTTCCGTAACGAGGAACTCATCATCTGCTTCATGGCGATAAAAGGTGAGTTGGTCTGTCCGGTTCGGGGCGAAAATGATGAGATCATTGTCGGGAGAGAAAAACCACAGGCTTTCCAGCGAATGCACATTTGCCGGGCCATGGCGTAAGAGGGTCATGAACGCGGCATAAAATACACGGTCTCGGCGCGCAGATTGCTCGCCTCCGGAATACATTAAACCGCCAAGCCCAAAAGCCTGGCCCGTGCCCTGAATATAAATGCCGTCAAACAGTTCATCGCTGCTGCGGCGCGAACCATCCGGCTGTAGAGGAAAATAGCGGTCCAGCCCTTCGGAGATTTCCTCGTCCGTCAGATGGATCAGATTGTTGCGAAAGGTTTCAGTCGCTGAAAGCTGGGCGTCTTCAATGTCAACAAAATGGTGTTCCACGCGTTCGCCGCGTGCCGCCACAAATGTCTCAAGCTCATTGCTTAAATCATATCTCAATTGCCAGTTCACGGTGATAATGGCGACCAGAGTGCACACAATGACAGCGAGGAAAATCATCGCAATCATGAACTGTGTCAGCCGTGACTGAAGATTGTTTTGCATGCCTGGCTGGGCCCCAAAAGCTCACTCGAACGAACATCCGCAACGGGCGGAAAGAGAGATTTTCGCCAGAACAGCTAAAAATTGCGTGAAACTCTTGAGTGAATTCGCCGGATCTCTGAATTTTTGGGCGTATCAGTCCGGACGCCAGTCCTCCGGGGCGAGTTCGAAACCTGCAAACTCAAACCCGGGTGCTACGGTGCAACCAACCAGCGTCCATGCACCAAGGGTTTCAGCTGTCTGCCAATAGTCTTTTGGGATGGTGTGTTGAGGGCGTTGCCCTGCGCGTAAATCCGGTCCAAGTGTCATGCTGGCGGAGCTTACGCGTGTGCCATCAGCAGACCAGGTGAGCGCTAATGGACCGCCAGCGTACCAGTGCCAGGTTTCGTGCGCATCAACCCTGTGCCAGTGCGACAGGTCACCGGCTTCAAGCAGATAATAAATAGCCGTTCCGGGCGAGCGCCCACCCTGTTCAGAGGCCGCTCGATAGGTCTCGGCATACCAACCGCCCTCAGGGTGTTTCTCCATGCTCAGCATACGGATTATCTCGCGAACGCCGAGATCACCGGACCGCGCAAACATATCAGAAATTGTCCTTACGCTTGCGGATCTCTGCAAAGGTCGCAACGGCGTCCCCTGAATGCCCCATGGCGCTTTGAAGTGCCGGCACGTCAGCGCGCAGGAATGGGTTGGCCGCCAGTTCTTTGGCGATGCTTGTCGGCACGGTTGGTTGGCCGTCGGCGCGCAGGGCATCCACACGCGCGGAATAGGCTTTCAGATCGGGATTTTCAGGCTCGATTGTGAGCGCGAATTTCGCATTCGCGGCCGTGTATTCGTGTGCGCAGTAAACCATTGTTTCTTCTGACAGGGCTTTGAGTTTGGACAGGCTTTGCCACATTTGTTCGGCTGATCCTTCGAACAGGCGTCCGCACCCCAGAGCGAACAATGTATCGCCGACGAACGCTACAGGTTCATCTTCCATAATATAGGCGATATGGCCCAGCGTGTGGCCCGGGAGGTCAAAAATTCGCGCGGTATACGCGCCCAGATTGACGATGGAGTCCTGCTGGACCGCGCGATCGAGGCCCGGAATTTTCTCTTCTTCTCCGGCCGGACCAATGATGACACAGCCTGTTTCGTCTTTGATTTTGAGATTCCCACCTGTGTGATCAGGATGCCAGTGCGTGTTCCAGATTTGGGTGATGTCCCAGCCTTTCACTTTCGCTTCGCTGAGGATTTTATCTGCGTCCGGCGTATCGATGGCGGCGGTCTCTCCAGACACTTTATCGTGCACCAGATAGCCATAATTGTCCGACAGGCAGGGGAATTGATGGATTTCTAACGCAGACATTTAGGAACTTTCCTTCTGATACACCAATCTATGATAGACCCTAACACGGCAAAACACTGTGAGACGAGATGCGACTGGACGTAACCGAGCTGATCAATTTTTACGAGACGCCTCTCGGAAGGTGTGCGACACGCGCCATACTTGAACGGGTGAACGGTCTTTGGGGCAGTCTGTCCGGTCTGGATGTTCTGGGGGTTGGATATCCGTCGCCTTATCTGGAGCCATTGCAGGGCACGCCGCGTCGCCTCGTCAGCTTGATGCCTGCTGCTCAGGGCGGCCATGCCTGGCACCCGACGGAGCGAGGTTCCGCCAGTGTGGTCTCAGATGATCGCGAATTGCCATTTCAGGATTCCGTATTTGATCGGGTTCTGGTCATTCACTCGCTGGAAGAAACCTCGAATTATGCGCGATTCCTGCGTGAAATCTGGCGCGTCAGCGCGCCTGAAGCCCGCATCCTGGTCGTTGTGCCAAACAGAGCAGGTGCCTGGGCGCTTTCCGACAACACACCCTTTGGCCATGGGCGTCCGTTTTCACGTCGACAAACCAAGCATTTGATGCGTGATGCATTGATTGAACCATCTGCATGGACCCGTGCGCTATACACCCCGCCGGTCGACTGGAAAGTCTTCACCTCTGCGAGTGATGGCTGGGAACGAGTTGGCGAATTATTCGTTCCAAATCTTGGAGGCGTTAATCTGGTTGAGGGTGTGAAACGTGTCCGGATTGACCCATCAACGCCTGAGAAAGTGCGTGTTGTGGCGCCTGTGAAACTGCGCCCCGCACTTTCGCGAGAACAGGGGTTGCAAGAGTAATTCGCATATGTTACACACCTAACACAGGAAACGGAGATTGATCCATGAAATTTGTAACTGCGGTTTTCAAACCATCCAAACTTGACGCTGTACTCGATTCTCTCACCGAACTTGGCGTAACGGGCCTGACGGTTACGGAAGTTCGTGGTTACGGTCGCCAGCAAGGTAAAACAGAAGTCTATCGCGGCACTGAATATGAAGTGCGCCTTCTCCCTAAAGTGAAAATTGAAATCGCTTGCGGTGATGAAGCTGTAGACAAAATCGTTTCTGCGATTTCTGAAACTGCTAACACCGGCAAAATCGGCGACGGCAAGATTTTCGTCACAGGTCTGGAAGCGGCTATGCGTATCCGCACAGGCGAGCGTGACAACCAGGCCATCGAAGCCTAACCCCCATCCCCCCGTTCAAGGCTTCGATATTCATCCGCTGGAGGCGTTCTTCTTCAGCGGATGTACCACTCTCAACCCCCCAGACGAGAGCAAGCAAAACCCCGGCACTTTAAAGTGCCGGGGTTTTAGTTTGTCAGGGTTTGTGTGTTCGCGGTGCGCTGGGTGGCTTTAGCAGCCACCACCACATGAGCCGCCGCCAGAGTGTCCGCCGCCATTATGGCCGCCGCGACCACGGCCGCCGG
>CENJ01060804.1_pt1 | contig 108552 bp, 107 predicted proteins | sample 356161 | NCBI WGS metagenome assembly CENJ01 (sample SAMEA2619531, study PRJEB7988) | marine metagenome | biome: marine biome (ENVO:00000447); feature: surface water layer (ENVO:00002042); material: "saline water (ENVO:00002010), including plankton (ENVO:xxxxxxxx)" | depth 5 m
GCAAGCGGCGCCGGGAGCTGGCGCAGATAGGCCGCCGGCGCGCTGACTAGGCTGGCGAGCTGGCCGAAGCTCCAATGGGTCGGCGCGACCGGCGCCTCGGCGTCGGGCAGGATGAGCGCCAGGTTTTCCGGATCGTCGCGATGGGCTTCAACGCGGATCGCCGCGCTCTCGACTGTCCGCGTGCGGCTGCGCTCGGCGCGGCCCTTCACCGACGCGTAGAGCTCCGACAGGGACAGATAGCGCTCGTCATTCGGCCGGGAAAACCATTCCGAGGAGACGCGGCCGATCCGCTCTCCGCGCGAGATATCGACTTTGTAGCCGCCGCTCGCGTCGCGCCGGCCGTCCAGGGTTTCAAGGTTGGTCATGGGTCAATCTCCGCGACAGGTCGGCCGAGAGCCTCTCTCTCGACCTCCAAACCCGTCACGGCGAAAGCCGCCGAACTCTTACTCTTTATCGGGGAACATGTTCGTCTTGATTGGCCAGGCATTTGGCGCAGCACCGCCGAACACCTGTCTTCGCCGCCATTGACGCTTCACCCGGATGCGGAGCATTTCTCCGCGTACTACGGGGCGGCACAGTCGCTTCATGTCCAATTCCGTACCCAAACGCCGGCAGCGTTCGCGCGCGGCAAAAATTGATCTTTACGACTACGCGCAGATTCCGGAACCGAAGCCGCGTGGACGTCCCGAACCAGAGTTGACCGACTGGCGCGTCACCGATGAGTGGCTGAAGCGCGTGCCGGTCACTTCGTCCGAAGTGGATGTGTTTGAGGCCTGGTTCGGTGATCTGTTCGACGATTTGTTCGGCCCCTTGGGTTCGGTTGGCTCCTTGACAAAGTTATCATCTAAAGATAACCTAATATGACAGAGGAGACATACGATCCGAGCCTTGACGCCTTGCTCGATCTCGATGGCCAGGTGCTCGTCATCGACCCTGCGGGCAGGCATTGGGTGAAGTTCGTCGTTACGCGCGTGCCCGTTAGCCCGGAGAAGCCCCATGGGCTCGACTATTCGCTGACGCTGCACGGACCTGACGGCGAGCGGCTTGTCGGCTTCGACAATGCTCATCCTGTCGGCCGCCGCAAACGCGGAGAACCGCAGGATCACCGCCACCGGCTCCGGACCGTGCGTCCCTATGACTATCAGGATGCCGCGAGCCTGATCGTCGATTTCTGGGAGACGGTGGATGCAGTGTTAAAGGAGCGAGGCGTACTGCAATGACGACGTTGAAGATCGGCATCGCCGATTATGAGGAGATGAAGGCCCGCACCATGCGGATCGCCCGCGGCGAGCAAAAGCCGGGGCCGGACGATCCGAAGGTATGGTTCACATCGACCGAGTCCTTTGCCCAGGTGCTGTCAGCCGGTAATCGCGAACTGTTGCGGACCATCGCCGAACGCGCACCGGCTTCGCTTGACGAGTTGGCGGAGATGACTGGGCGCGCCAAATCGAACTTGTCGCGAACGCTGAAGAAGATGGCCGAATACGGTTTGGTCGAGATGGAACCGGAAGGGCGCCGGCGGCGTCCGCGAGTCCTCTACGACCGTGTTTCGCTTGATCTGACGTTGACCGGCGAGGAATGGCGAAAGGCAGCGGGAGGCGCATCATGAACGCACCGCAAAACGCCGTGAAGCTCCGCGCCGCGCTTTACCTGCGCGTCTCGACGACGCGGCAGGCCGAGCATGACGTCTCGATCCCTGACCAGAAACGCCAGGGCGAAGCGTGGTGCGAGGCGCGCGGCTACGAACTCGTCGAGACCTATGTGGAGCCAGGAGCGTCAGCAACGAACGACAAGCGCCCCGAATTCCAGCGCATGATCGAGGCGGGTACGTCCAAGCCCTCAGCCTTCGACATCGTGGTCGTCCACTCATTCAGCCGTTTCTTCCGCGACCATTTCGAGCTGGAGTTCTACGTCCGGAAGCTCGCCAAGAACGGCGTCAAGCTCGTCTCCATCACCCAGGAGATGGGCGACGATCCCATGCACGTCATGATGCGCCAGATCATGGCGCTGTTCGATGAATATCAGTCCAAGGAGAACGCCAAGCACGTCCTGCGCGCGCTCAAGGAAAACGCCCGCCAGGGCTTCTGGAACGGCTCGCGCCCGCCCGTCGGCTATCGCGTGGTCGCGGCCGAACAGCGCGGCGCCAAGACCAAGAAGAAACTGGAGATCGATCCGCTGCACGCCGACACGATCCGGCTGATCTATCGCCTCGCCCTGGAAGGGGACGGAACGCGCGGGGCCATGGGCGTCAAAGCGATCGCCACGCATCTCAATGGCAGGGGCATCTTCACGCGAGACGGCGGCCGCTGGGGCATCGGACAGGTTCATCGCATCCTGACCCGGCGGACCTATATCGGCGAGCATCAATGGGGCAAGCATCGCAAGAACAAGGAGCCGACCAAGCCGGAAGACCTGGTGACGGTTCCGGTTCCGCCGATCATAGACCGCAAGACCTTCGACGCCGTGCAGAAGCTGATGCAGGCGCGCAATCCCAAGGTCGCGCCGCCACGCGTAGTGACAGGACCAACCTTGCTGACGGGGATCTGCTTTTGCGGCAAGTGCGGCGGCGCCATGACCATCCGCACTGGCAAGAGCGGGCGTTACCGCTACTACGCCTGCTCGATCAAGGCGCGTCAGGGCGAGACTGGCTGCAAGGGCCGGACAATCCCGATGGATAAGCTCGATACGCTGGTTGCTCAGCATCTGGAGGAGCGTCTGCTGACGTCTGATCGGCTGGAAGAGGTTCTCGTCGATGTGCTCGACCGACGGCAAGAGCGCGCTGAGCGCCGCCGTGAGCACATCGCCGAACTGAACCGGCGGGCAACGGAATCGGAGCTGCGGCTGAAACGCCTTTACGACGCCATCGAGATCGGCGTCGCCGACCTCGACGATCCGGCGCTGAAAGAGCGCATCGCCGGTCTGAAAGTCCTTCGTGATCAGGCGAAAACCGACGCGGAACGCGCCGAAGCCATGCTCGACAGCGCCACTCATCAGGCCGTCACGCCGGAAATGATCGAGAGATTCGCCGCAGCGGCCCGCGAGAAAATGCGGTTGGAGGGCGGCGGCTATCGGCGCGATCATCTGCGCGCGTTAGCTCAGCGCGTCGAGGTCGACGAGCGCGAAGTGCGCATCATGGGATCGAAGAACGAGCTTCTGAGAACCCTAGCCGCCGCAAATAGCGCAGAATCGGCGGCGAACGGCGTGCCCAGTTTTATACCGAAATGGCGGAGAGGAAGGGATTCGAACCCTCGATACGCGTTAACGTATACGCCCTTAGCAGGGGCGCGCCTTCAGCCACTCGGCCACCTCTCCACGCGAGAAAGCCTCGTTATCAGACGTCATTATGTTCTGCCAAGTGCTAAGAGACGAAAGATTCACAAAAACGTGCTAAAAATCTGGCCAGATGCGACCATTGCTGACATTTCTGGGGGGTAGACCAATCGCCTCGGCTGCACCATATTCGCGCCATAAAGAACAGGGATACCGACTCGCGTGTTAGACAAGATTTTCACCTGGTGGAGCGGCTGGACAGTCGGTGCGCTCTTTGACGTCAAACGGCGCTCCGATTTCGTCGGCGAAGACGATTACGGAAACCGTTATTTCCAAGACCGTAAACCAAGCTATGAAGGTCGTTATCGCCGCTATGTGCTTTATAAAGGCATTGCGGAACCTTCTAAAGTTCCTGCGGACTGGCATGGCTGGCTGCACTACACGTTCGATGAGCCGCCAACGGAAAAGCCGTTTGAGCGTAAACCGTTCGAAACAGATCACACACCTAACCTGACGGGAACGCTGTATGCGTATCGTCCGAAAGGCAGCCTCGCGCGCGATGGCGCGCGTCGCGAATCAGACAGTGACTATGAGGCGTGGAGCCCTGATGCGTAATTCAGTATTTGAAACGGCACTGGGGGCTGTCGTCATTCTTGTGGCGGGCGTTTTTCTGTTCTTCGCGATGAGCGCGACGGATCAGTCCGGTGGCGGTTCAGACTATGAACTTCTTGGGCGGTTCAATGATGTGACCGGCATTGAATCCGGCAGCGATGTTCTGCTCGCTGGCGTTAAGATCGGCCGCGTTGTGGATGTGGATATGGATCCGCAAACCTATGAGGCGCTGGTGACCATGTCTGTCCGAAACGATGTTGAGCTTCCTGATGATTCAGATGCTCGTATTATTTCGGGTCTTCTTGGTGGCTCTCACATCGCCGTACAGGCTGGTGGCGGATTTGATATGATCCCAACAGACGGTTCAGGCGAAATTCTCTATACGCGCGGCAGTGTGGATATCATCACCCTGTTTGCGAGCTTTGCCAGCGGGCAGGGCAATGGCGGAGACAGCAACTAGTGACGTCTTGTCTGCGAACTCTGATTCTAACGTCTGCGATGGCGCTTGCCCTGGGCGGCGTCGCTACTGCTCAGCAGGATGATGACCCACTGGCTGATTTGTTCAATGAAGCAGATCAGTCGGACCCGGCAACGCCGGATGTAAGTGATGAGTTCCGTCCGGACGATTTTGAAAACAGTGATCCTGCAGTGACGGAAGATGAAGACGAAGGTGTCATCTATCCGCGCCTCGCGCCAATTTTTGCGCCGGACTACAACGAAGATGACTATGTCATCCGCCCGGAAACGGAAGAGGATAATTTGTCGTCAGAGGACATTTTCGCTTCAGAAGAGGCGTTACCGGAGGACGAGCTTACTGAAGGTGGTGAAGACAGTGAGAACGCTGAAAGCGACGTGGAAGACGAACAGCCCGTCCTGGACTTTGAGTATATGCGTCAACCGGCAGTGATGCTGCGCGGGTTGGACAAAATTACCGGGCGCGCAACCGATATTGAAGTTGGCGTAGGCTCCAGCGCTATGCTCGGCGGTCTCAGAGTGACTGTGCGAGCATGTCACCAGACGCCGCCAACGGAAGCGCCTGAGTCGATCGCTTACATCGAAGTCGAGGACTATGGATATAGCGTCGAAGACCCCTCAGAGCTGCCTGAAGAGGTGGATCTGGAGCAGCGTGTATTTAACGGATGGATGTTTGCGTCATCCCCGGGCCTGAATGGCTTACAGCATGCTGTTTATGACGTCTGGGTGATGCGTTGTATGGCTGAAGCGCCAGACCTTTCGTCTGAAGAAAGCCCGTCATAAGCGTTGAAGTCAGCTTCAAATCCCATGGCATGACTTAGCCGTCTGCGAAACTCGCGGCGCGGTATTTCAATGATACCAAACTGCTCCAGATGCTTATTCGTAAATTGAGCATCCAGCAGTTTGTAGTCGCAATAAATCAGCCTCGCGACCAAATGAACAAGCGCCACTTTGGACGCTTCGCTCACGCGTGAGAACATGCTCTCGCCAAAAAAAGCACCGCCCACGGATACGCCATAAAGGCCGCCGACCAGTTCGCCATCCAGCCAGGTCTCAATCGAATGCGCATAGCCGAGGCGATGCAGTTGGCCGTAGAGATTGAAGATGGTGGAGTTGATCCATGTCGAGGGCCTGTCGTGGGTGCTGGCGGCGCAGCCCTCCAGAACGCGCGTGAAGGCCGTATCGACCCGTATTTCAAACGGGTCGGACCGGACGACTTTTTTCAGTTTTTTCGGAATGTGAAAGCGGTCTAATGGCAGGACACCGCGAAGTTCAGGATCTACCAGAAAGAGGTCCGGATCGTTGCGATGTTCCGCCATAGGAAATATTCCCAAGCGATAAAAGCTTAGAAGATCATCTGTCGTGATCTGGTTGCTCATGACTCCTTGTCGTCGAGGAACCGCTCAAGCCAGTGAATGTCATAATCGCCGGAATTGACGCCTTCAGCATCAACGAGGCGCTGGTGCAGGGGCAGGGTGGTCTCAATACCAGAGATAACCATCTCGCCGAGTGCACGCTTGGTGCGAAGCAGACATTCTTCACGCGTTACGCCGTGTACGATGAGCTTGCCGATGAGGCTGTCATAGTAAGGCGGGATCGTGTAGCCGGCATAGGCCGCAGAATCGAGGCGAACACCCAGACCGCCCGGCGCGTGGAACTCTTGAATGAGACCAGGAGACGGTACGAATGTTTGCGGATGTTCAGCGTTGATGCGGCACTCAATGGCGTGGCCAATAAACGGCACATCTTCCTGAGTGAAGCTGAGCTTTTCGCCCTGAGCGATACGGATCTGCTCTTTAACGAGGTCGATACGCGTGATCATCTCTGTGACCGGGTGTTCCACCTGAAGGCGGGTGTTCATTTCGATGAAATAGAACTCGCCATTCTCGAAGAGGAACTCGATTGTGCCCACGCCCAGATAGCCGAGCTTTTTAACAGCGTCGACGACGGTTTTACCGATTTTGGCACGTTGCTCTGGCGTGATGACCGGAGAAGGCGCTTCCTCGAAAACCTTCTGGTGGCGACGTTGCAGTGAGCAGTCGCGCTCACCGAGGTGAACCACATTGCCGTGACTGTCTGCGATGACCTGAATTTCGATGTGACGCGGCTTTTCGAGATACTTCTCGATATAGACAGCATCGTCACCAAAGGCTGCTTTGGCTTCTGAGCGTGCGGTGTTGAACGCTGTGCCCATCTCTTCTTCGCTGCGGGCGACCTTCATGCCGCGACCGCCGCCGCCGGAAGCGGCTTTCACGAGGACTGGATAGCCCATCGCGCCAGCGACTTTTTTGGCTTCAGCTTCGTCTGCGACACCGCCGTCTGACCCCGGAACAACAGGAACTCCGACTTCGATCATTGCGGCTTTCGCCGCGATCTTGTCGCCCATCAGGCGGATATGGTCTGCGCGAGGGCCAATGAAGTTGATGCCGTGCGCTTCAACGATGTCTACGAAGCGGGCATTCTCAGACAGGAAGCCATAGCCCGGGTGGATAGCGCCCGCCTGGGTGACTTCAGCTGCAGCCATAATGGCAGCCGATTTCAGATAGCTCTCGGTCGCGCTCGGTGGGCCAATGCAGACGCTTTCGTCAGCCAGACGCACATGCATAGCATCGCGGTCAGCCGTTGAGTGTACTGCAACAGTCGAAAGACCCATTTCCTTACAGGCACGGTGAATTCGAAGTGCGATTTCGCCGCGATTGGCGATCAGGACCTTATCAAACATGGTTCAGGGCCTAACCCTTTTTCACTTTGAACAATGGCTGACCGAACTCAACAGCTTCAGCGTCAGCAACCAGAATTTCGGTAATTGTACCGGAAATCTGAGCTTTGATTTCGTTCATCACTTTCATCGCTTCGATGATGCAGACAACGCTGTTGTTGGAGACGTTTGCGCCTTTTTCAACGAAGGTTGGAGCTTCAGGTGATGGTGAGCGGTAGAGGGTGCCAATCATTGGAGAGGTAATGATTTCCTCGTCAGCGGCGAGCGCATTGCCAGCTGGAGCGGCTTCAGCTGCTGGTGCAGCAGCAGGTGCAGGAGCGGCTGCGGCAGGTGCTGGCGGTGCAGCATAGCTTACAGGAGCGGCTGCGATCTGAGGTGCAGCAGGCTTGCTTACACGGATTTTCAGTTCGCCTTGTTCTACTTCGATTTCGCCGAGATCCGCTTCGCGCAGGATTGCTGCGAGCTCACGAACGAGCGCTGGATCAACCGTAGGTTTGTCGTTTGCCATTATTTCGCCTTTCAGCTTTATGGAATCAGGGTGGCAAGAGCCTTCAGAGCTAGCACATAACCAGCTGCACCCAGTCCTGCAATCGATCCGGTCACGACAGGACTAACAAAATTAGTTTGCCTGAAGTCATCGCGTGCCGCCGGATTTGACAGATGGACTTCAATAACTGGTACGTCCAGCGCTTTAAGCGCGTCGTGTATTGCCACAGATGTGTGGGTGTAAGCCGCTGCATTCAGAATAACGCCCGACGCGTTTGTTCTGGCATCTTGCAGCCAGTCAACGATCTGGCCTTCTGAATTGCTCTGCAGCATTTTAACGGACATATCGAGTTCAGCCGCTTCCTCATTCAGGAGCGTTTCGATATCACCAAGCGTGAGCCGTCCATAGATTTCTGGCTCTCGCTGTCCGAGCAGGTTTAGATTCGGACCGTTTATGCAGGAAATTTGTCTTGTCATATTGGACTGGACGCTTAGCACACCTATCGTGATAAGCCAGACACATATTGAATGCGAAAGGCAATAGCTTTGCAGATCAGATTGAATGGCGAGCCCTTCGAGGTCAAATCCGCAGCAACTGTGCTGGAACTGGTTCTGGAATTAGAGCTGGACCCGAAGTCTGTTGCTGTAGAGCGGAACCTTGAGATTGTGCCGAAATCGCGCCATGGCGAGGAAAGCCTGACGCCGGGCGATTCTATTGAAATTGTTGAGTTTGTAGGGGGTGGCTGAAATCACCATGAGTACCGAAACGAAATCCGATGAGTTGGTAATTGCTGGCCGCACATTTTCCTCGCGCCTGGTTATCGGCACCGGCAAATACAAAACCTATGAACAGAATGCAGAAGCCTGTGTGGCGGCGGGCGTCGACATGGTCACTGTCGCGGTGCGCCGTGTGAACCTGACAGACAAGTCTCAGCCGCGTCTCACAGATTTTGTTTCCCCGAAGGATTATACCTTCCTGCCGAACACTGCAGGGTGTTTTACGGCTGAGGATGCTATTCGGACGCTGCGTCTTGCGCGTGAGGCGGGTGGCTGGGACCTCGTAAAGCTGGAAGTCCTCTCAGACCAGAAAACCCTCTATCCTGATATGAGCGAAACGCTGCGTGCAGCTGAGCTTCTCATCAAAGAGGGCTTTCAGGTCATGGTGTATTGTTCAGACGACCCGGTTTACGCCAAGCGTCTGGAAGATGCGGGATGCTGCGCAATCATGCCTCTCGGTTCACTGATTGGCTCAGGCCTTGGGATAATGAACCCGGTCAATATCCGTCTGATCGTGGAGCAAACCCGCGTTCCGGTCATTGTGGACGCAGGTGTTGGTACAGCCTCCGACGCAGCTGTGGCCATGGAGCTGGGCTGTGACGGCGTTCTGATGAACACCGCTATTGCAGAAGCAAAAGACCCAATCCTGATGGCAAGCGCAATGAAACATGCCGTCATTGCTGGGCGTCAGTCCTATCTGGCTGGGCGTATGCCGAAGAAGCGTTATGCAGACCCAAGCTCACCGCTTGCGGGGCTCATCTGATCACGAGTGACCGTGTGATCTAAAAAAATCGCTGACCCCGCTGCGAAACTTGTGTATCGCGGCGGCATGTCCGGACGTTTTGCAGCTTTTCGCCATTCCAGTTATCGCCGATATTTTGGCGCGCGCTTTCTGACAGCCTTTGCGGCGCAGATCCTGTCAGTGTCGATCGCCTGGCAGATGTATGACGAGACAGGGCGCGCTGATCTGCTTGGCTGGATAGGTCTCGTTCAATTTTTGCCAGCTCTGCTTTTGGTGTTTATCACTGGGCTCGCAGCTGACCGGTTGGGGCGCCGACTGGTGATGGGGCTGGCCATTCTGGTCGAAATGCTCTGCGCAGGGGGCATTCTGTATATGGCTTTCAACGCCGTATTTCACCCAATCTGGGTGCTGGCGGTGCTGGGCTTGTTCGGCTGCGCGCGGGCATTCTTTGCGCCAGCGTCTTCAAGCCTTGCCGTCAATCTGGTGCCGCCAGAAGATTTCTCTAATGCCGCGGGCTTTTCCGCGCTGACCTGGCAGACGGCCTCCATCATTGGTCCTGTCGCTGGCGGGCTGCTTTATGGCTGGAATGCGAAGATCGCCTATTGCACGTCGACTGTTCTGTTTCTTGTGGCGGCCGTCCTCATTTTCTCAATTCCAAAACCAGAACAGGCGCGCCAGAGCCGTGTAACGACGCTCTCTACCGTTATGGGCGGCTTTGCTTATGTCTGGAAGCAGAAGGTGGTTCTCGGCGCGATTTCGCTTGACCTGTTTGCTGTTCTGCTTGGTGGAGCGATCGCGCTCCTGCCAATCTATGCGCGCGATATTCTGCATTTGGATGCGGGCGGCCTTGGGCTCTTACGAGGCGCACCGGGCATCGGGGCTTTGATCATGATTGGATTGATCACCGCCTTCCCAATCCGAAAACATGCGGGCCTTATCCTCTTTGTATCGGTGGGGATGTTTGGCCTGACGACTGCGGTTTTCGGTTTATCTACAATCGCCTGGCTATCTATCTTCATGCTTATCCTTATTGGCGCATTCGATATGGTTTCAGTCTATATCCGCGAAATTCTGCTTCAGCTGTGGACGCCTGATGAGGTTCGAGGCCGGGTGAATGCTGTGAACTCCATATTCCTCGGAGCATCTAACGAACTCGGCGAGGCGAGGGCCGGATTTATGGCAGCCTTCTTTGGTCCGGTCTTCACCGTTGTTGCTGGTGGTCTGGCCTCCGTAGGCGTTGCGGCCCTCTGGTCCGTCATGTTCTCTAAAATCCGGCGAACCCAGCATCTGGATCGACCAGAAGACTGATACTGATCTGTCGAAGGTTTCAGCCTCCCCACGAATGAACGTATTTACTTTACGGCGTATCTGGCCCGCTCTGGGCGATTGACAGCGGCTTTGATCTGCGGTCAGAAAGATAAATAAAGTAAACTACAATGAAATCGGGAGGAAGATATCCATGGTAAAATGGATACTGGGCATTCTTGTCCTGATGGCGTTGGCGATTGCCATTGCCATGATGGGGCAAGCACCGGAAATGGTCTCGGGAGGACCGCATCCGGACTATTCGGGAATGAGCATTGGTGGCGATGGGGCCGCTCGTCTACAAGGCTTGTGGGTAGAGGGGCTTATCCTCTATTTTGCGACCTTTATCAGCATGCCTGTCTTTTGCGTGCTGGGTATCGCAAAACGCAACAGATCACAGCTTTTCTGGACGCTCATGGGAGGCGTCACAGCGCTCAATCTGATGTTCGCTGCGCTCCTCATTTATTTTTACATCAGCTTTCTGAACACAGGAGAGACCTTCCTTCTTCTCGGCTTTCCTGCGCCAACCGCGATGATGATGTTTGGCTGCTGGGGCTCCGCTTTTCTGTTCACCGTGATCTTCATCTGGAAGTTCGACACATTCATTTTCACGCCAGAAGATGAGGCCGCCGTTGAGGCGCTCGTCAAAGCGCGTGAGCAGCAATCGGCGGAGGCGTAGATCATGGAAGCGCTTCGTGAACCGATTATTCTGGGCTGTGTCGCAGCCTATATGGTGATCTGTATTCTTGTTGGCCTCTGGGCCATGAAGAAAACCCATTCAGCCGCCGATTTCTTCGTCGCGGGTAAAGGTCTTGGGCCAATGGTGGTCGGCCTTGCTGTCTTTTCCTCTACGCTTTCAGGCTTCGGTTTTGTGGGCGGGCCGGGGCTTGTCTACAATATGGGTATGAGTTCGGTCTGGATGGTGATCGTCTCGACCGCAGGCTATGCGATTTGCTTCTTCATGTTGGCAAAACGCATCCGGATTATGGCTGATGTGCGCGATACAATTTCGCTGCCGGATATTGTCGCGTCCCGGTATTCCAGTAAATCCGCTGGCGGGTGGATGGCTGTTGTCATCATTCTTGGCGTTCTGGGCTATCTGGCAACTCAGATCCTCGCCATGTCTACTGTATTGCAGTCCATCCTGGGTTCGACCGAATGGTTTGAGGGGATTGGCCTGATTACCTGCGCGGTGATCTCAACCAGCGTTCTCATTTTCTATGCCGTCACGGGCGGTATTATCGCATCGGTTTATACAGACCTGGTGCAGGGTGCGATCATGATGGTTTGCGGTCTGCTTGTCGTCATTGCCGCGGCCATGGCGGTTGATGGCGGCTTTAGCGGCGCATCTGAAACTCTGCTAACAGATGACGCAGAAGCGATCATGCCGTTTGGCTCGCTCGGACTGTTCGGATCTATTGGCTGGTTCTTCATGTTCGGTGTCGGACTTGCGGGGCAACCGCATCTGATTACCAAGCTGATGATGAACCGGAAGATTCGCGATAATCGCATCATTCTTCCGCTCTCTATCGCTGGATATGCCGTTGCAGCCATGTTGTGGATATCAGTGGGCCTCGTCATGCGCGCGCTCGTTATTCAGGGCAATCATGATCCGCTGGGCCTCCCGGATGATGCTGCACCAGAATTTCTGGCGGCTTATGCAAACCCAATTCTGGCGGGCGTAGTTTTCGCAGGGTTGTTCGCGGCGATTATGTCGACCGCAGACGGGTTTCTGAATATCGGCGCTGCTGCAATCATTCACGACCTACCTAAGGCCTTGCGCGGTAAGCCGCTCAAAAACGAGCTTTGGTGGGCTCGAATTGCGACCGTGGCTCTGACTGTGTTCGCGACCGTTTTTGCACTCTATGCGAGATATAATAGCGGTGAGTTGGTTGCCTTGCTCGGTGCATTCGGCTGGGGGACGTTTGCTGCGGCGATCTTCCCTGTCGTTGCAATTGGCCTGAACTGGCAGCGTGCGACATCTGAGGCGGCCATTGCGGCCATTATTCTGTCTCTCGTGTTTAATTTCAGCATCAAACTGTTTGGCATAGCCATGCCGTTCGGGATGGATGGGGGCTTCATCTCAATGCTGATTTCATGCATCGCATTCATCGTGATTTCCTATGTGCAGAAGCCAAAACTTTTGCCGGCGGACATCCGAAAGGCGATGGAGATCTGATACTCAACTCGCATTAACAGGCTGGCGCCTCCTTCCGATGATTGATACGCTGAATGAAACAATAAACATTCAGAGAGAATGTGCAGAGGGAGAGGCGTCATGTCTGAGAAGGCAGAACCAGAGTTTTTTGATGTGCTGATTGTGGGTGCCGGCTTGTCCGGCATCGGGGCCGCATATCACCTGCAACAGAAATGCCCGGACAAATCGTATGTGATCCTTGAGGGTCGAGATGCGATTGGCGGAACCTGGGATTTATTCCGCTATCCGGGCGTTCGTTCCGATTCAGATATGCATACGCTGGGCTATTCTTTTAAGCCCTGGCGCAAAGCCAAAGCTATTGCCGACGGTCCCTCCATTCGGAGCTATGTTCGCGACACGGCGGACGAAAACGGGATCACCCAACACATTCGATTTGGGCAGTCAGTCGTTTCCGCAGACTGGGAGTCTGAGACGTCCAGCTGGCGTGTGCGCACCAATGGCAGCCCGGCTGAATTCCGTTGTGGCTTCCTGATGATGTGCAGCGGTTATTACAGCTATGAAAAAGGCTATACGCCTGATTTTCCGCGTGCTGAAAGCTTCAGCGGTACAATCCTGCATCCACAGGCATGGGATGAGAATTTCGATTATTCCGGCCAGAAAGTCGTGATTATTGGCAGTGGCGCAACGGCTGTAACGCTGGTGCCTGAGATGGCGAAACATGCCGAACATGTCACCATGCTTCAGCGCTCACCAACCTATATGTTCTCCCGACCAGCAGAGGACAAAGTTGCAAATTCACTGCGCAAATACCTTCCTGAAAAGCTCGCCTACACGATGACCCGCTGGAAGAATGTTCTGATGCAGATGTTCTTCTTCAACATGGCGCAGAAGGAACCGGAGAAGATCAAGCAACGCCTTATCGGCGCTGTGAAGCAGCAGCTTGGTCCCGATTTCGATGTCGAGAAGCATTTTACGCCCAGCTATAATCCATGGGATCAGAGATTGTGCCTCGTGCCGGACAATGACCTCTTCGATTCCATCCGTGAGGGATCTGCATCCATTGTGACGGATCATATCGACCATTTCGATCAGGCAGGCATTGTGCTGAAATCTGGCGAACGCATTGATGCTGACCTGATCGTGACAGCAACGGGTCTGGATCTGAAGTTTCTGGGCGGCGTCGATTTTGCGGTAGATGGCCGCGCCGTGGTACCGAATGATCTTTTGAATTATAAAGGTCTGATGTTCTCCGGAATGCCGAACATGGCATCCGTCTTCGGATACACGAATGCGTCCTGGACACTGAAGGCGGATATTTCCAGCGAGTTTGTCTGCCGGCTTCTGAACCATATGGACAGCAAAGGTCTCGCCGCTGCGACGCCGGTCAATGAGGACGCGGATATAGAAACCGAGAACTGGCTTAATTTCTCTTCCGGTTACATTCAAAGATCGCTCAGTCGCTTTCCCCAGCAGGCCGTGGTGAAGCCCTGGAAGTTGAACCAGAACTATGCCGCTGACCTCATGACTTTACGCTATAGCAAGCTGGATGATGGCGTAATGCAGTTCTCTGTTCAGGGGGAGACTGTCCCTATGTCTGTTCCGCCAAAACAGCATTCAGCACCGATTGTGGACTTGAAAGAAGAGGCCGCTCAAGAGGTCGCCGCTGAATAATACTCAGCGCGCGAACTTCTGGACTTCTGAATGTCTGGGGCAGGCGGTTTCATGGTCATTGATCATGCCGACCGCCTGCATGAAGGCGTAGACGATCACAGGGCCGCAATATTTAAACCCCCGCTTTTTAAGCGCTTTAGACATGGCTTCTGAGGCATCGTCTTTGACAGGTGCGTCCCGAAAATTGGTCCAGCTATTCTGAACCGGTTTTCCGTCGACAAAGCTCCACATCCATTCGGAGAAGTCTTCTCCTGCCTCATTAAAGGCGAGATAGGCTTTTGCATTTCCTATCAACGCTCTGATCTTTTGCGTTGACCGGATAATTCCCGGATTTTGAAGTGCAGTTTCGATGCGTGCGTCGTCCCAGTCAGCTATGCTTATCGGGTCAAACTGGTCGAATTCCTCACGCATGGATTCGCGTTTATAAAGAATGGTGCGCCAGGAAAGCCCCGCCTGAAATCCATCCAGCTGAAGCTTTTCCCATAAGGCCCTGCCATCATATTCAGGAACGCCCCATTCGGTATCATGATACGCGCGATAGACCGGGTCATCGGCTGGCGCCCAGGGGCAGTGAATGTCTGAAGGCGCGCTCATGAATTGCCTCTTAGTCAGAGAATGGAAGGATTTCGGCCGGTGTTTCTCTGATCTGAGGAGTGTTGCCAGCGTCTGTTGCGGTTTGCAGCCTGTCCAGCCGTATCAGAGCGAGGCCATGCCCGTTGGACCATGACGTGACGCTGCCAATCGTTGACTCGCCTGCAACGATACTTGTGCCGCTTTCCACGATATCGAGCGGCGCTTTGACGATGAGAGTACGCTTCCGAACTTCTGTTTTTCGCTTCATGCGGCTGGCGACTTCCTGACCGACAAAGCACCCTTTTTTGAAATCAATGGCGGGCGTGATGTCCATATTAATGTCGGCAGGAAAAACGTCCGCTGAGCCGAAATCGTATCCGAATTCGGCTTGTCGCGCACTAATGCGGTGCAGATGATAGTCGCCGGAACTGCTCGCACTCGGAAGGTTTTCAATAGCCGGTGTTGTTTCCACGATCGCGCGGAAGCATGGGCTTGGATAGGTATCATCCTGGAAGCTGGCGAGTGCCGTTTCCATAGTCGCTTCGAAACTCAGGACCGCAGACAAGTCATCACGTGCGGTGAAGGCGGCATCGGCGCGTAGCTTCAACATGGTGAGGCGTTTGACCGTATCGGCGAGCGTGTCGGCTGGCACGTCCATGAAAACGGCGCCGTTGCTTTTGTAGAGATATAAATCCGTGAGGATTTTACCTTGCGGCGTCAACAGCGCACCATAGCGTCCGCCTGGATCATCCAGAGTTTCTGTGTTGCAGGTGAGAACGCGATTGAGAAAACTCAGCGCTTCGCTGCCGGAAACCGCAATGACGCGGCGTTGATCGAGCTTGAAAACCGTATCTGTCATCCCTCACAGATAAGATGATTGATGCGATTACAGAAGGTGTTTCAGAGATTAGTTTTTCTGGAGCATTGTGCGAACACTCGAATATGGTGAAAACCGCGCTATAAGCGTCTGAAAGCCCGAAAGATCAGGAGATAGATCCATGTATGAACTCGTACTCCGAAATGGTCAGGTTATGACCCCGGGCGGTATGGTATCGACAGATATCGGTGTGAATGACGGAAAAATCGTTCGCATTGGTGAGATTTCCCATTCTGATGCGACGGTGAACTATGATGCCAAAGGGCTCACCATTCTGCCGGGCGTAATCGATTCGCAGGTACACTTCCGTGAACCGGGCCTTGAATACAAAGAAGACCTTGAATCAGGCGCGCGCTCAGCGGCTTTGGGCGGTGTGACTTGCGTCTTTGAAATGCCGAACACCAATCCGTCCACAATCACGCCAGAGCTGCTGCAGGACAAACTGAACCGCGCGGCTGGCCGTATGGATGTGGATCACGCTTTCTATGCTGGCGCGACGCATGACAACACGCATCTGCTTGCCGAAATGGAAGCTATGCCGGGGTGCTGTGGTGTGAAGGTTTTCATGGGGGCGTCTACCGGCGACCTTCTGGTGCAGGATGATGAGGGCGTCGAAGCCGTTCTTCGCTCCATCAAGCGTCGCGCAGCCTTCCATTCAGAAGATGAGTACAGACTTGCTGATCGCCGCGACCTCGCCGTGCAGGGCGACTGGACGAGCCACCCCGTCGTTCGCGACCCGCAGGCGGCCATTCAGTCCACGCAGCGTTTGCTGCGTCTCGCCCGCAAAACGGGTAAGCGTATCCACGTTCTTCATATCACCACGGCAGAAGAAATGGATCTGCTCGCACAGGCAAAAGATGTGGCGAGTGTAGAGGTTACGCCGCAGCACCTGACGCTGGTTGCACCTTTTGCGTACGAAATTCTCAAAGGCCGGGCGCAGATGAACCCGCCAATTCGCGAACAAAACCATGTTGATGCGCTCTGGCGCGCTCTGAATGCCGGCATTGTTGATGTCATGGGGTCGGATCACGCGCCGCATACGCTCGAAGAAAAGGCGCGTCCTTATCCGGCTAGCCCGTCAGGTATGCCGGGTGTTCAAACACTGGTGCCGATTATGCTGACGCATGTGAATAACGGTCATTTGTCACTGCAGCGTTTCGTTGAGCTGACCAGTGCAGGCCCGCAGCGCGTCTTCGGCATTATCGGTAAGGGGCGTATTGCAGAAGGCTATGACGCTGACTTCACCATTGTGGATATGGATCGCAAAGAGGTTATTACCGACGAATGGTCAGCAACCAAGTCCGGCTGGACACCGTTTGACGGTATGGAAGCTCAGGGCTGGCCGGTTGCTACGGTTATTCGCGGTGAGTTCATCATGCGTGATGGTGAAATCGTTCAGAAGGGCAAGGGTAAGCCTGTCCGCTTCCAGGAAACTCTTGAACCAGAAACGGCCTGATTTGAATATCGGGGAAGGGGTAGTCTGAAATGGAACGCCGCGGGATAGAGCGCACGCTTTTCTGGCTTTATGAAGGCTTCGGGACGGGTCCCTACCTGTTCCGCTGGGCGCTTCTAGCCATTGATGCTGCAGCTGTAGCGTTCTTCCTCTGGGCGCCGTTTCAGGAGCGGACGAGCGCCTATTATATTCTCGATATTTCGATTGCGCTCTTCATCACGCTCGACTTTATGGCGCGGTTCTGGATTGCCAGGCCGAGGCATATGTTCCTCGTCAATCCGTTCAATCTGGCGGATATCGTCGTTCTGGTGACACTGATTTTGCCGATGTTTTTCAGCAATCTCGGTTTCCTTCGGGTTTTGCGGGCGCTTCGCCTCGTGCGGGCTTTTACCTTCCTGCGTCGAATGAAAAATGTCTCCGGCTATCTGCGAGAGAATGCTGAGATCATTGATCGGGTTGTGAACCTGCTTGTGTTTATCCTGATCATGACGGCGTTGGTCTATGGAACGCAGGTCACCCAGAATGAGCATATTCGGTCTTATCTGGATGCGCTCTATTTCACGATCGCCAGCCTTACAACGACCGGCTATGGCGACATTGTGCTGTATGGCACGTTCGGGAAATTCCTCTCCATCTTCATCATGGTGCTTGGTATTTCCCTGTTTCTGCGATTGGTGCAGGCGATTGTTCGTCCATCCAAGGTGAAGGCCGAGTGCTCACGTTGCGGCTTGTCGCGTCATGAGCCGGATGCAATCCACTGCAAACACTGCGGTGAGTTCATTAAACTGCCAACGCATGGGCACGTATAGCGAGCGGGATTAGCTGCACCAGTCGGGCTTGGCTTCGCTTCTGTCTTCATCCCATTGCTTGGCCAGACCGCGCTGCTGCATCAGATATCCGACATGAAGGCCATCCAGATAGAGATGCGCCCGCGCACGACCATATTCGTCCACGCCGCGAAACAGAATTTGCACGTCGTCAGCCTCGCTAAAAATCTCCTGGATAGCTGCTTCCGCCTCTAGGCCCAGATCGGCTTCGGCCATGCATTCGGCATGCGGTGAAGTTTCAGGACTGTCATAGCCAATGAGACGAAAACGTCGGCCTTCAATCTGGAAGGTGTCACCGTCGACAGGACGTACAGCATCTGCAGGGCCGACCAGACAGCTTGGGTTTTCCGCGCATAAATTTTCAGGGGGTGGTTCTGAACATGCGGTGAGACCGGCCAACAGTCCAAAAATGACGAACCAATGTGATTGTCGCACCTTCCGCTTCCCCCTATGCTGATTTCCAATGAACCAGAAGTTTGGTGGCAATGCCAGCTATCTGGTCGGGAGGAAATAAATGACAGGCTTTAGATCATGTCAGTAAATATTGCAGATTTACCGTTTCGGGAAATTCCCTATCTGCCGCAAAAGCTGAATGTTACGCAGCGCGAGAATGGCTCTATCCTGCTGGAAAACGGTCAGCCTTTGCGCCCCTGGCATCCGCATATGCTCGCGCCAATTGTTTATTGGGCAGCCTCTGATCCAGAACGTCTCTGGTTGGCTCAACGCGACCCTGTCGATTCAAACAAGCCGGGATGGCAAGAGATAACCTATGGCGAGGGGCTGAGGCGCATTCGGGCGCTGGCGCAGGGTTTGCTCTCCCAAGGTGCCGGGCCGGATAAACCGGTGATGATTCTGTCGCGTAACTCCATCGAACATGCGCTGATCATGTATGCGGCCATGTGGGCGGGCTCCCCTGTTGTGCCTGTCACGCCAGCCTATGCGCTGCTAAGTCAGGATTTCGCGCGCCTCAACTATGCCGATAAGCTCACAGAACCGGGCTTCATCTATGTGGATGACGGTCAGGAATATCAGCGCGGCATCGACGGCATGAATATGAAGGGGCGATTGGTGATCTACGCTCGCAATGCGCCAGACTATGAGAATGCTATATCGCTCGAAGGGCTTGAGGAAACACCGACCAACGCTGTCGATCTGGCCTATGATCGGTTATCTCCCGATGCGGTCGCGAAATACATGCTGACCTCCGGGTCCACGGGTGAGCCAAAGGCCGTCATCAATACGCATGGCAATATCTCCAGCATGGTCAAAATGATCCGCTCAGTCTGGAATGTTGAGCGTCTGGATGAGCTGTCGGGCGGACAGCAGGTTATGGTGAATTTCCTACCCTGGAGCCATACTTATGGGGCAAATGCGATCCTTCATTCCATGACGGATTGGGGCGGCGTTCTCTATATTGATTGGGGCGCGCCGACGCCCGCACGCCTGCCGGAGATGATCCGAAACCTGAAAGAGGTTTCACCCACCCAGCATACAACCGTTCCTGCGGCCTGGACGGCAATCGCCACAGAAATTGAGAATGATGCCGCCTTGGCTAAAACTTTTTTCGAGCGCCTGCTGGTCATGGCGTATGGCGGCGCGGCGATGGGACAGGACATCTATGAGCGCATTCAGAAGGTCGCGGTAGAAACGACCGGCCAGCGCATCTCCCTGTCTGCCGGGTATGGGGCGACAGAAACCTCCCCGACAACATCGAATGTACACTGGCCAAGCTCTGTAATGGGGCTAATCGGCCTGCCGCTTCCGGGTTGCACGTTCAAAATGGCACCCGTTGGCGAGAAATATGAGTGCCGTGTGAAGGGGCCTCATATTACCCAAGGTTATTTTCGCAATCCGGAAAAGACGCGCGACGCCTTCGATGAAGAGGGCTTTTATAAGCTGGGCGATGCTGTGCGTTTTGTTGACCCGGAAGACCCGAATAAAGGGCTCGCCTTTGATGGTCGGATTGCCGAAGAATTCAAGCTTGCAAATGGTACCTGGGTGTCTGCGGGCGCTGTGCGCGTCGGGGCGGTGTCAGAAGTTGATGGAGTGCTCTCTGATGCGGTCGTTTGTGGTTTGAACCAGAATAAGATCGGTATTCTTGGATTCCTGAATCCGAATTTCTGTAAACGCCTGAGCGGTGATATTTCGCTTGAGGACATGGCTACTCATCCGGAAATCCGTTCCGCAGTTGAGAATGGCCTTCGGTTTTATAATCAGAAGAACCCAAACGCGTCCTCTCGGATTGCGGCCTGTATTCTGCAGCCGGATATGCCTTCGGCAGATGCGGGTGAAATTACAGAGAAGGGCTATCTGAATCAGGGAAAGGTTCAGACACTTCGCGCCGATGACGTGGCGCGCCTGTTTGCCGACAAATATGATGACGACGTGATCGTTCTTTAGATCCGACGGGAGAGAGACAAATGACACAAGACACACTGACAGGCGCAGATGCGCTGGTCGGAACGCTGGCTGATTGCGGCGTTACGGCCTGTTTTGCCAATCCGGGTACGTCGGAAATGCATCTCGTAGCGGCCCTGGATAAGGAGCCTCGCATTCGCTCGGTGCTTTGCCTGTTCGAGGGGATTGCGACTGGCGCTGCCGATGGTTTTGGCCGGGTCAGCGAGACACCGGCTATGACGCTTTTGCACCTTGGCGCAGGCTATCTGAATGGCGGTGCAAACATTCACAATGCCAAGCGTGCCTTCACACCTATGATCAATGTGATTGGCGACCATGCGACTTACCATGTGCGGTATGATGCGCCGCTCACATCCAATATTCTTGGGCTTGCGGCCCCGAACTCTGTTTGGATCAAATCGGTCGATGATGTGAAGCGAGCGGGTACGCTTGCGGCTGAAAGTGTTCATGCGTCTATGACGGGCACCACCGGGCCGGTTTCTCTCATTCTTCCAGCCGACAGTGCGTGGAACCCAGGCGGAGTACATGCCCCGGTGATGGATGTTCCGAAGGCAAGCCCTGCCTCAGAAGCTTCAATTGCGTCTGCGGCTCAAGCTATCAAAAGCGCGAAGAAGCCAATGATCATCATCAATGGTGATGCGCTTTCAGAGGCGGGTCTTTCAGAGGCCTCTCGGCTTCAGGCTGCTGGTGTCCGGGTTATGACCGATACCTTTGTCTGGAAACAGGCGCGTGGTGCGGGCCGGTTTGCACCTGACAGGATGCAGTATTTCGCCGAGGGCGCAATGGCTGATCTGGAAGATACGGATCTGATGGTTATTTGTGGGACGCAAATGCCGGTCGCCTTCTTTGCATATCCAGACAAGCCAAGCGTGCTTGTCCCCGAAGGCTGCGAGATGGTTACGCTCGGTGGTCCAGAGCTTGACGTCACCAAGTCGATTTCAATGCTCGCAGATGAATTGGGAGCATCAGAAAAGGCTGATGTTCAGCCACGTACTGCGCCTGATAAACCGACAGGCGCGCTGACGCCGGTGACTGTCGGCGCGTCTGTATCCCGTCATATGCCTGCGGGAAGTCTCGTATCTGATGATGGCGTGACGGCCAGTCTTCCTATCTTCATGTCGACGGTGACGGCTGAGCCGCATGACTGGATGATGCTAACGGGCGGTGCAATCGGGCAGGGCATGCCTCTGGCGGTTGGCGCGGCTGTGGCTAAGCCTGAAGCGAAAACCATCTGTCTGTCTGGCGATGGCGCGGGCATGTACACCATGCAGGCTCTGTGGACGATGGCGCGCGAGCAGCTCAACGTCGTGACGATTGTCTTCGTCAATCATTCCTATCGCATTCTGAACATTGAGCTGAAGCGAACGGGCGCGGGTGATCCGGGGCCGACCGCTCAAAATATGCTGAATATCGGAACTCCGGAAATCGACTGGGCTTCGCTCGCCAAAGCGCAGGGCGTCAATGCCGAGAATGCGTCGACGGCAGAAGAGTTTGACGAAGCTTTGGAGCGGGCCCTCTCAGGAGAAGGCCCGACCCTTATTGCTGCACATATGGCTGGATAAATCGCTGGTCCGGCTGGAGGTTAGTAACCGCCAGCCGCGCCATCCTTGCGCATCTCTGTAGCGGCAACCCATGTGCCGTGTTCGAAATCACGCATGATTGCCTGATAGCCGCCATAGCCGCCATCATCAGAGTACTGAACCGTCAGCCCGCGTGCGCGAAGCTCTTCGGCGACGGCTTCTGGTATGCCGCTTTCAAGGTGCACCACGCCCATTGAGGCTTCGCAGTCATCGTTCATGAAGTCGTCAGTCGGCTGACAGGAACCGTCATGGCGCCAGCGTGCCGCATCGCCAGCTTCCTGAAGGTCCATGTCATAGTCGATGAGGTTGAGAATGATCTGGGTCTGGCCTTGTGGCTGCATGCCACCGCCCATAACGCCAAATGACAGCCATGGCTCATAGCTGCAATCCTCTTTACATTCCGTCTGATGGAAGGCAAAGCCCGGAATGATGGTGTGGAATGGACGCTTGCCCGGCTCCCATACATTCGGGTGGTCCGGATCGAGTGAGAAGAGCTGGCCGCGATCCTGAAACATAAATCCGAGGCCGTCTGCAACAGGGCCAGAACCCATGCCGCGATAATTGGACTGAATAAGCGACACCATCATACCGTTGGAGTCTGCGACCGTGAGATAGGTCGTATCACCTTCGCGCAGGCGTTCCTCGGCCATTTGAAGGCCGAGTGAGCCTGAGCGCAGGTCTGTGTTGGCTGTTGTGAGGTCAATCTCTGCTGCGCGCGCTTCACCATATTCCGGATCGATGAAGGCTTCCGGATCCATCTCAAAGAAGTCCATATCCGCATAGCCCAGTGCGCGGTCTTCAAAGGCGAGGCGTTTGGCTTCGATCTGAGCCATCAGGCTATCGGCAGAGCCAAAGCCATATTCGCGCATTGGGAAGTCTTCGAGCATTTGCAGCATTTGCAGTGTCGCAACGCCTTGCGTGTTCGGTGGGAGGCCGCAAACCCGGGATTCCCGGTAATTCACGCAAAGTGGATCGACCCATTCGCCCTGATGTGAAGCAAAATCGTCATAGCGGAGGAAGCCGCCAATGCGCTCAAAATATGCGCTCATGGTTTCGGCAATTTCACCTTCATAGAAGGCTTCGCGTCCGCCTTCTGACAGAATGCGTAGAGTGTTTGCCAGATCCGGGTTTTGGAAGAGTGAGCCTTCTTCCGGGGCTGGAGAGAAATAGGTCGCGTTGGCGTTATCCACCTCTTCCAGAATGCCGGCCTCATAAACCTGGTTGAAGCGCCGCGCAGAGATATTCCAGTAGAATGAGATCAGCTCAGGAATAGGTGCGCCAGATTCAGCATAGTGGATGGTGGGAGCAAACAGCTCTGCCATGTCCATCTGGCCAAAGCGCTCGTGCATCATATACCAGCCATCAACCGCTCCCGGGACGGTAACGGGCGCAGACCCGTAGGCGGGAATTTCTTCTCCCTCTGTCAGCTCGTCGGCAATTGCCTGCATATCTTCAAGGGTCGCGCCCATGGGTGAGCGACCGGATGCATTAAGGCCATAGAGCTGTTCTGTTTCCGGGTCCCAGATAAGCGCGAACAGATCGCCGCCCATGCCGTTGCCAACGGGTTCGACAAGACCAAGCATGGCATTGGCTGCAATTGCTGCGTCGACGGCGCTGCCACCCTGACGGAGGATATCAATCGCGGTCTGGGTCGCGAGCGGGTGAGCGGTTGCTGCAGCACCATTAGGTGCGATTACGGCGCTACGGCCTGCAAAGTTCAGCCCAGGGCCCACACGATCACCGCGCATAACGTGAATGTCTGGTTCAGCGTCTTCTGCCTGCGCGAATGACGGGAGTGCAAGCGCTGTACAGAGCGCAATTACGGAAGCGATTGGAGTCTTCATGGGCGTTTCCTCTAATTTTATGGGGTGTCGCCAGCAGCTCTTATCGATAGCTGGTCGGTGAGGCTTTGGCCGCGCATATACAGATCGGCTTCTTGTTCCGTCAGCGAGCTGTCACATCGAGGGCGGTTGGCCTGAAATCCGAGATAGGTGGAATTGAAGGTCTCGATGAGTTGGGAGCGACGATAGCTGGCGCCGGGTGCCTCAACATCAAGAAGGTTTAGCATATAGTTCCGCCAGGTCTGGTCTGCGGTGCCGTTGCAAATGACGCGGATGGCATGAATTTGCCCCAGAACCCTGGTAAGCTCGGTCAGATCTCGCTGATAAGCAGGGGTTGCTCGAAAATCCTGTGCGCTGGCGCTGTTTGCTGTCAGGAGCAGGCCTGTTGCCAGCAGGGTAGCTTTTAGAAGTCGTTTCATATGAATCCCGAAAGTCAGGACCCGACAATAAGGTCAGCTTGGCCTGGTTTCCAAGGGCTGATTCAGCTGAACACAAAAAAGCCCCGACGAGCGGGGCCTTTCTGATAATTGTAATTGAATTCAAAATGAATTCTAACCGGTGCGGCGACCGCTGACTTTGCCGAGGCCAATTTGCTTAGCGAAGTCAGAACGCTTCTTTGTGTAGCTCGGCGCAACCATTGGATAGTCCGCAGGCAGGCCCCAACGCTTACGATACTCTTCTGGCGTCATGCCATAATGAGAGCGCAGATAGCGTTTCAGCATTTTCAGCTTTTTGCCGTCTTCCAGACAAATGATATGGTCTTCAGTGATAGACTTGCCGATCGGAACAGCCGGCTTCGGGCGCTCCTGAACCGGTGCGGTCTCTTTAGACGCGAGGCCGGATACAGTTTTGTGAACGGAAGCGATAAGGTCGGATAGCGAGTCTGTCGGAACTGGATTATTAGCGACGAATGACGCGACAATATCGGTTGTCATGCGCATGATTTCGTCTGCTTCTAAAGTGCTATCTGTGTTTTCAGAATTCATTTCGTCCTCAGACAAGTTTATTGAGTCAGTTCGTATTACAGGCCGATAAATAGATTTCAAGTATTAAAAAGGAAATCTACAGCGATCTTTACTTATCTTTGCTGAGTGCTGAATTTTTTATCATTTGACTTGCACGAAATGGTGCTGAGGTTTAGACAGGCGCCAAAAATATATGGAGACATAGTATATGGCCGGAGCGTTCGAAGGTATGTCGCAAGCAGCTGGATTTTTTTCAACCGGATTGATGCAATCAGACCCTGAACTAGGGCGCCATATGCGTAGTGAGGCGAAACGTCAGCGCGAAAAGATCGAGCTGATCGCTTCGGAAAACATTGTTTCTGAAGCAGTTCGTCAGGCGCAGGGCTCAGTATTCACAAATAAATATGCCGAAGGTTATCCGGGCCGCCGTTATTATGGTGGTTGCGAGTTCGCTGACGAAGTTGAGAGCCTCGCGATCGAGCGTGTGAAGCAGCTTTACAACTGTCAGTTTGCGAACGTTCAGCCTCATTCTGGCAGTCAGGCGAATCAGGCGGCATTCATGTCCATGATGAAGCCTGGTGATGTATTTCTGGGCATGAGCCTCGCAGAAGGCGGACACCTGACCCACGGCGCGACTGTCAATCAGTCAGGCAAATGGTTCCAGCCGGTACATTATGGTGTCGACCCTGAAACGCACCTCATCGATTTCGATCAGGTTCGCGATCAGGCGAAGGCGCACCAGCCAAAAGTTATCATTGCGGGCGGTTCTGCTTATTCCCGTATCATCGACTTCAAAACCTTCCGCGAAATTGCTGATGAAGTTGGCGCTTACCTGATGGTAGACATGGCGCACTTCTCTGGTCTAGTGGCCGGCGGCGTTTATCCAAACCCTATCGAGCATGCTCACATTGTAACGACGACAACGCACAAAACACTGCGTGGTCCGCGTGGCGGCCTTGTGCTGACCAATGATGAGAAGCTGGCGAAGAAAGTGAACTCTGCTGTCTTCCCTGGCCTTCAGGGCGGTCCGCTTATGCATGTGATCGCGGCCAAAGCGGTTGCCTTCGGTGAAGCGCTCCGTCCGGAATACAAGCAGTATGCTCAGCGCGTTGTTGCTAACGCTAAGGCTCTTTCCGATGCGGTTCAGAAGGGCGGTCTGCAGGTGGTTTCTGGCGGTACTGACTCTCACGTTATGCTGATCGACCTCCGCCCGAAAGGCGTGAAGGGCAATGCAACTGAGAATGCGCTCGGCCGTGCATTCATCACGTGTAACAAAAACGGTGTTCCGAACGACCCGGAAAAGCCCGCGATCACGTCTGGTATTCGTGTGGGCTCTCCGGCCGGCACGACCCGCGGGTTTGGCGAAGCTGAATTCACAAAAATCGGTGGCTGGATCTGTGAGATCGTTGATGCTCTTGCAAGCGGTGAAGACACTGAAGCGGCTGAAACCAAAGTTCGTGAAGAAGTGCTCGCGCTTACGAGTGAATTCCCGATCTACCCTGGCGATGAGGTGTTCTGACCTTGAGATGTCCGTTTTGCGGTTCTGAGGATACTGCAGTCCGAGACTCTCGTCCGGCTGAAGACAATACTGTTGTGCGTCGCCGCCGTTCCTGCGGGAATTGCGGGGCGCGCTTCACCACGTTCGAACGCGTCCAGTTGCGTGAAATCACGGTTGTAAAACGTGACGGCAAACGAACGCCTTTCGTGCGTGAGAAATTGCTGCGTTCTGTCATGATTGCGCTGCGTAAGCGTCCATTTGAATCTGAACAGATAGATCAACTCGTCTCTGGCATTATTCGCCAGATCGAAAGTGCTGGTGAGTCTGAGGTCGATTCTGCCGAGATTGGCGGCCATGTGATGGAGGCGCTAGCTGAGCTCGATCCGGTCGCTTATGTGCGCTACGCATCAGTTTATCGTGATTTCAAAGATGCGAATGACTTCGCTCATTTTATTGAGCACCACTCGCTTGAAGCGCGGAATAATTCTACAATTTCAGACGACGAGTAGGGCTGCTTTATGCAGGTCACTCTCAAAATAGCGACGTCACTTGATGGGCGTATTGCGACCGCGTCCGGTGAAAGCAAGTGGATTACCGGTGAGACCTCTCGCGTCGAAGTTCAAAAGCTGCGTGCTTCACATGATGCTATCCTGGTAGGGGTTGGCACGGTTCTGGCCGATGATCCACGCCTGACTGTGCGTGGCATCAAATTACCGGGGCAGCCTGATCGAGTTGTGCTGGATAGTCGGTTGAGAACACCGCCCGATGCTACGCTTTTTGTACCAGAAACCGGGCGAAATATCATTTTTTGCGCGGAGGCTGATCCGGACAAGGCAGCGGCACTCCGGGCCGCACGTGGTCAGATAGAGCAGGTTCCGACGGCGCAAGCGGGTGGCCTCGATATTGGTGCGGTTTGTAAACGCCTTGCTGCGCTAAATGTATCCCGTCTGTTCATTGAAGGTGGTGGTCAGGTAGCGGCCAGCTTTTTGCGCGCTGGGATGATCACTCATGTTGAATGGTTCCGCGCGCCAATCATGATCGGTAGTGAAGGTCGCCCAGCAATTGGCAGTCTGGGGCTTGAGCAATTATCACTCGCACCCAGATTTGTCCGTACAGGTGTACGAAGCTCTGGTGATGATCTATGGGAGTCGTACGAAATCAGGAAGGCAGAGTAATGTTCAGCGGACTTGTGCGCGACCTTGGGGTCATTGAGGCTATTGAAGAGGTCAATGGAAATCGACGTTTCACTGTGCGCGGGAAGATCGCTGCACAGGATCTGACGCTGGGTGCGTCTGTGTCTCACTCTGGCGTTTGCCTGACCGTTGTTTCGGCGGAAACGGGCGACGATGTTTCGAGCTGGGTCGTTGAGGCTGTGCCTGAAACGCTTCGCCTGACTACGCTTGGCACGAAAGTGGCTGGCGATCGCGTGAATCTCGAGCCTAGCCTGCGTCTTGGCGACGAATTGGGCGGACATCTCGTCTTCGGGCATGTCGATGGTCTGGGCGAAATCACGGAAATTTGTGAAGAGGGCGATGGGTATCGCGTGACCTTCTTTGCGCCTGAAGAGCTTCGTCCCATGATTGCCCTGAAGGGCTCGATTTCTATTGATGGAATTTCCCTCACGGTTGCTGGAATTACGGAGGATGGGTTTCAGGTTGCGCTCATTCCTCACACTTGGAGTGTTACCTCTCTCGGGCTCAGCAAAGTGGGCGATAAGGTCAATCTCGAGGCCGACATGCTCGCTCGATACGTCTCCCGTCAGATGGAATTTCGCTGATAGGGGTTGCGAGTGTACGAAAAAGTCGTACATCCATTTCCATGAACTCAATTCACCAGATTATAGATGCTTTTGGCGGCCTTCGTCCTTTCGCGCGAGCCGTGAACAAATCTCCTTCAACGGTCCAGTACTGGATTGAAAAAGGCGGTTTGCCGGCATCTGTGAAAGATCTGGTTTTCGGTCTGTCCGAGGAGCAGGGGCTTGGCCTCTCCAGAGATCAGGTCGCCAAGGCAGTGACCCCGTCAGTGCAGAAAGATGAAAGCAACGCGATGAGCGACGACTTCCACAGCGCTATCTCCTCGATCGAAGAGATTATTGAAGATGCCCGCAACGGTAAAATGTACATCCTGGTGGATGCTGAAGACCGTGAGAATGAGGGCGACCTCATCATTCCGGCTCAGTTTGCAACGCCGGATGCTGTAAATTTCATGGCGACTCACGGTCGTGGACTGATCTGTTTGTCCATGACGCATGAGCGTGCAGGCATTCTCGATCTTGAGCCGATGACACGAAACAATCGTGAAAGCATGAGCACGGCCTTCACTGTCTCCATCGAGGCGAAAGAGGGCGTCACAACTGGTATTTCCGCGCAGGACCGTGCGCGCACGGTCGCTGTTGCGATTGATCCGACGAAAAACAGTGCTGACATTGTGTCTCCGGGCCATGTCTTCCCGCTGGTCGCGCGCGATGGCGGTGTTTTGGTGCGGGCTGGCCATACGGAGGCAGCTGTCGACATCTCTCGCATGGCGGGGCTATACCCGGCAGGCGTGATCTGCGAGATCATGAAGGATGACGGCACCATGGCGCGTCTTCCGGATCTCGTATCCTTTGCTCAGTTGCATAATCTGAAAATCGGTACGATTGCAGACCTGATCGCGTATCGTCGTCGCAATGATCGTTTTCTTGAGCGCCGCATCGATGTCCCGTTCGCCAGCGAGTATGGCGAAGGTTTCCGGTCAATCGTCTTCAAAAACACCATTGATGGCTCAGAACACCTTGCGCTCGTCCACGGTAAAGTCAGCGCAGAAGAGCCTGTCCTGACCCGTGTTCATCGTATCGACTTTATGAGCGATGTGCTGTCTGAGAAGGGCGGCCGGTCCAAACTCGTCAGCAATGCGATGAAAATGATTGCCGAGGCTGATGAGCCGGGCGTTCTGATTCTTCTAAATACCATGCGTAAGGATTGTCTCGCCGAAAGCCTCGGCGCGCATTCTTCTGCGTCTGATGATCCGACGCGTCCGCTGCGTGAATACGGCGTTGGTGCGCAGATCATGAAAGATCTGGGCATGCGCAAGATTATCTATCTGACCACAAAAAAACCGTCGAAAATCGCGGGCTTGGATGGCTACGGCATCAGCCTCGAAGGCTGGCGTATGATTAAAGAGGACGTCTGATATGGGCCCGAGAGTATTGATGATCACTTCCCGCTATTACGAGCGTATTTCGCTCGAGCTGGAAGAAGGGGCTCGCGAAGTTCTGGAAGCTGCTGGCGCGACTGTCACTCTGAAAGAAGTGCCCGGCGCATTTGAAATCCCAGCGGCTGTCGCCATGGCGGCAGATTGTGATATGTACGACGCCTTCGTGACGCTCGGCTGCGTGGTGCGCGGAGAGACAACCCATTATGACTATGTGTGTGGTGAATCGGCCCGCGGCTTGATGGATTTGTCTGTACAACGCAGATTGGCGATCGGTTATGGTATTCTGACAGTTGAAAGTCAGGATCAGGCCTGGGTACGGGCTGACCGGAAACAGAAGAACAAAGGCGCTGATGCGGCTAATGCTGCGCTGGCAATGCTGGGCTTCCGTAAGGAATTATTACGCGGATGAGCGATTTGCAGAAACTTCCTCCTGATGTAATTCGCGCGCGCCGTTCTGGCGCTCGTCTTGCGGCGATTCAGGCGCTTTATCAGCTTGAAATGACAGATCGCGGCGCGAAAGCGGTCATTCGTGAATTTATGGAAGATCGACTGGGGCTGGACGATGATGGACAGCCAGTAGAGGATGCCGATCCTGATCTTTTCAAGTCCATTGTTCTGGGCGTTGTTGAAGAGCAAACCCTCATCGATGAGGCGATAAAGGCGCGCCTTTCCAAGAACTGGCGACTTGAGCGAATTGATTCCACGACCCGCGCGCTTCTGCGGTGCGCGACTCAGGAACTTGCCTCGCGCGCTGACCTGTCGAACGGCATTATTATCGAAGAATATGTTGGCATCGCACACGCCTTTTTCGACGGTGAAGAGCCTAAGTTCGTAAATGCGGTCTTGGACAATGTTGCGCGTGATGTGCGCCCTGATGGTGTGCCCGTAGGCTTCAAGCTCACGTGAGGGAGTTCGACCTGATAAAGCAGCGCCTGGCACTGCTATCAGGTTATTCGGGCGCTGAAGGGCTGTCGGATGATGTGTCCCTTGTGCCTGTCTCTTCCGCGCAGCAAATTATTACAACCGACACGCTTGCAGAAGGCGTCCATTTCTTCAGTGATGACCCACTTTTTACGGTGGGTCAGAAACTGGTACGGGTGAATGTCTCTGACTGCCTGGCTAAGGGCGCGCTTCCAAAGTTCGCTCTATTCAATCTGACCTGGCCTCGCTCCAGGACTGATGCAGAGCTGAGCCAACTTATAGATGGGCTCGGGACGGATTTTCATTCTTTTAAAATTGACCTGATTGGCGGAGACACGACTGCGTCAGAACGTGAAATCGTATTGAGTCTGACGCTTATTGGCGAGGCTGCGAACGCTAGAATCGTTCGACGCTCAAGCGCGAAAGTTGACGAGGATGTCTGGGTGACGGGTTTGATTGGCTGTGGCGCATTAGGGCTGGCCGCGCGCAGGGAGCTCGGTCCGGCGCAGGAGGACCATCGCGTAGCACCTTATCTCGTACCTGAACTTCCGCGGCTATCGACGGCAAGCCTGATCGGGGAATACGCTTCGGCTTCGGCTGATGTTTCTGATGGTCTTCTGGCTGATCTGGGGCACATTGCTGATGCCTCGGGTGCCGGGATAGAATGCCATCTGAGCGATATTCCGTTGGTGGAAAATGCTGAATTCGGACTGCTTGAATTGGACCTGCTTACCGGCGGAGATGACTATCAGACCGTATTCACGGCCCCCGTTTCTGCGCGTGAGGCAATTGAGCGCGATGCCAGGACCTATGGGCAAGCCGTTAGTCGGATAGGTCGAGTGACGGTCGGGCAGGGCGTTCGGCTCATCGGTTCGGATGGTATGCCTATCAAAGTGTTAAAGTCCGGCTGGCAACATCAGACGAGCTCGTAACCAATTTTCATGCCTTTGGTTGTATAGCTGTGGCCATGATGACGTTTTTCCGCGCTTTGATCGCTAGCCTTTTCCTCGCATCCGGTCTCGGATTTGCTTCTGCACCAGCAATGGCTGCCGGAGATAGCGGTGGTGGCGGTGCCTCCAACCGCACGGTCGACATGTCCAGCCTGGTTCTGCCGGTTGCTCGGGATGGAGAGCTCATCAATTACCTGTTCGTGAGTGCGACCGTCACAATTGCTGGCGGCTTTGATCATTGGGCGGCGCGAGAAAATGCGCATGTCTTACGTGACGGAATTCTGCGTGAAGCCCATCGGCATACGGTCGGTTTGGCGGGGCACCCAATGGAGCTCAATGAGGACGCCTTCCGTGCTGCGGTGGTCACCGTGTTTGAACATGAACTTGGAGCGGGCGCTGTCGAGCATATCGACATTATCGCCACTGATTCCCAATTGGTATTCATCGACGGCTAGGTCCGTGCTTTTGTAATATCCAGAAAATTCTGAACCTTTGGGCCCATTATCACGGCGCTTGCACATGTTCAGTCATTTTGCCATCAATACCCTTACATAAAAAAAGGTCGGGCACGGGCATGCCGCCTGAGCCGCTATCGACCTCATAAAAAATAGTGAGGAAAAGATGGACTTAACAACTGTCCTGGTGATCGTTGCCGCGCTGGCGGCGATCGGGTTCGGATTCCTGCAAAGCCGATCGATCATGGCCGCATCCCCCGGGGATGAACGAATGCAGGAAATCGCTCACGCCATTCAGGAAGGCGCAGACGCGTATCTCTCCCGCCAGTATAAAACCATTGGTATTGTCGGCGTGCTTATCGCCATTGCGCTGCTCGTTGCCTTTCAGGGCGAATATATCATCGTGATTGGCTTCGTCATTGGTGCCGTATTGTCGGGCGCAGCCGGCTTTATCGGAATGAAAATTTCCGTTCAGGCGAATGTGCGCACGACAGAGGCTTCTAAGAATGGCGGTCTCGCAGCCGGTCTTGATATGGCTTTTAAATCCGGCGCTGTAACCGGCCTTCTGGTCGTTGGTCTCGCACTGTTCGGCACCGTGGGATACTACGCTTTCCTGACGGCTGGCATGGGCTTTAACAGTGGCGACAGAACACTGATTGATGGGCTGGTAGCCCTCGGCTTTGGCGCCTCTCTGATTTCGATTTTTGCTCGTCTCGGCGGCGGCATTTTCACCAAAGGTGCAGATGTCGGCGGCGATATGGTGGGTAAGGTCGAGGCAGGTATTCCTGAGGACGACCCACGAAACGCGGCAACCATCGCAGACAATGTTGGCGACAATGTTGGAGACTGCGCGGGTATGGCGGCTGATCTGTTTGAAACCTATGCGGTCACGCTTGTTGCCACCATGGTGCTGGCATCGATCTTTTTCGCGGGTGGGTCTGCCACACTGATGATGCTGCTTCCGTTGGCCATTGGAGGCGTGTGCATCATTGGCTCCATTCTCGGAACCTTCTTTGTACGACTCGGTAAAAGTCAGAATGTGATGGGGGCGCTTTATAAGGGCTTCATCGCGACTGCGCTGTTCTCGGCCATCGGTCTTGCGGCAGCGATCTATTTTCTGCTGGGTAGCTTCTCATTTGAAATTGAAACGGCCGCTGGACTGACCATAACCGCGATGGATTTGCTGGGATGCGGCATTGCTGGTCTCTTCGTCACCGGTCTGATCGTGTGGATCACTGAGTATTATACTGGTACGGATCACCGCCCGGTTAGATCTGTCGCGCAGGCATCTGTATCCGGTCACGGGACGAACGTCATTCAGGGACTCGCTGTGTCACTGGAATCCTGCGCTCTGCCTGCACTCGTCATTATCGGAGGTATTATCGTCACCTTCAATCTGGCGGGGCTGTTCGGTATTGCGATCGCTACAACGACAATGCTCGCACTTGCGGGCATGGTGGTTGCGCTGGATGCGTTCGGACCAGTAACCGACAATGCCGGAGGCATTGCTGAAATGGCCGGGCTGGATGATAGCGTACGGAGCACGACGGACACGTTAGATGCGGTAGGCAACACCACCAAAGCAGTCACAAAGGGGTATGCGATTGGCTCTGCGGGTCTCGGCGCGTTGGTGCTTTTTGCGGCCTATACTGAAGACCTGAGCTTCTTCTCTGCGAATGCAGTCGAAGGCTCATTCTTTTATGGTGTCGTCCCAGACTTCTCTCTATCTAACCCATATGTGGTTGTCGGTCTGCTGTTTGGTGGCCTGTTGCCATTCCTGTTCGGTGGCATGTCCATGATGTCAGTCGGACGTGCGGCTCAGGATGTCGTTGAAGAAGTCCGCCGTCAGTTTCGTGAAATGCCTGGAATTATGAATTTCGAGCAGCGACCGGATTATGGTCGGGCGGTCGATATTCTTACCAAGGCAGCCATTCGCGAAATGATCGCGCCATCATTGCTACCGGTTCTTTCCCCATTGGTGCTGTTCTTCGTGATTTTTCTCATTGCCGGGAAAGCGGCGGCGTTCTCGGCACTCGGTGCCATGCTGCTTGGCGTGATCGTGACCGGTCTTTTCGTGGCCATTAGCATGACGTCCGGCGGTGGCGCCTGGGACAATGCGAAGAAGTCTTTTGAAGACGGTTTCGTCGATAAAGATGGCGTGCGTCATGAGAAAGGATCTGATGCGCACAAGGCGTCTGTGACGGGCGACACGGTGGGCGATCCATATAAGGATACATCAGGCCCGGCCGTGAACCCTATGATTAAAATCACAAACATTGTGGCGTTGATTATGTTGGCGGTGTTTGCGCACTGGAGCGGTCATTGAGCCTTTAAAGGCGCTCAAAAGAAAAGCCCGGCATTTGCCGGGCTTTTTGTTTCAGAGGTTGAACTTTTTAGTTGCTTGGTCCGCCAATCTGACCCGGATCACGCTGCTGTGGCAGGGCGACACGGCCCACATTGCCGAAGATTTGTTCAAGCAATCCAAGCTGGCGACCGCGGGTAGGGGTTTCACGCGCTGCATACTGAATGATGCGTCCGTCGGTTTCGTCATATTCGACGATTTCCTCTACCACATCATCTTCACCAAAGCTGATCGCAATGACTTCGCGGCTCACCACGCGCGGGTGATAGAACGCAAAACGCTCGCGGGTCGCTGTGAAGTAAATCCATGTGTCGTCGCCGAACATGCTCGTTGTAGATGGAGAGCCGAGATTCGCGAGCACAGTAGAGCGCGTATCTTCACCAGGCTGAATGTCTGCGGGCGCCACTTCGTCTGCTACATAGCCCTGATAATCACGGGTAGCTGTTGCGCAAGCAGACAAAAGCGCTGCAGTAGCAATAACAAAGAACAATTTGCGCGCCATCAGACTTCTCCTATTCATCGGCATGAACTAACGGGTCTGATGGCCGTTTGGCAAGCAGAGAGCACGCATATGATGTTTTTGTCACGTTTGTTCCCGCATCGTGCGAGAAAATCGGAAGCTGCGAGCAGGATTTTGGAAGGTTTGACGGCGCAGGCCCGCCAACCTGTGCTGTTTGCAGAGAATCGTATTCGAGACACGTTTGACGGCAGGTTTGAGGCAATTGCGCTGCATTCAGCTCTGCTGGTGCGCAGGCTAAATGCTGTCGGGCCCGCGGGCAATGAATTGGTTTCTGTCGTGATGAACCGATTATTTTCCCAATTTGACTATGCTTACCGACAAAATGCTGTTGGCGATCTGGTCGTCGGGAAGAAGATGAGAAAACTTGCAGAAGCGTTCGCCGGTCGCATGAAAGCGTATCAGGCGGGGCTGGATGGCAATGAGCCTCTCAATGAGGTGATCTTCCGGAATTTGTTCAATGGAGCGGAAGGTGCGGACACCGAAGCCATGACGTCTTATGTGCGGGCGGTATCTGAAAAACTGGCGGATAGCAGTGATGATGAGATGTTGGGCGGTCGTTTTGAATGGCCGGCCGCTGATGCATTTTTCATGAATTAGACAAGATATAGGCTGGCGGTATTGTGCGGCGTTGCCTAAAAGCGGGGCCAAGCCAGTGTTGAAGGAAAAGACAAAATGGCATCTGAAACACTTGTCATTTCAATTGACGCGATGGGCGGCGATCATGCGCCGGATAGCGTGCTGGAAGGCCTGTCGCTGATCGCGAAACAGGGGTTTTCCGTTCGCTTTCTTGTTCACGGTGATGAAGCCCTGATCGCGCCTTACATGGATGCGCATCCGAAGCTGAAAGAGATTTCCGAAGTCTGTCACACAGACAAGCATGTCGCGATGGACGCTAAGCCAAGCCAGGCGCTGCGTGCCGGCAAAGGCACCAGCATGTGGAACGCTTTGCAGAGTGTGAAGTCCAAAGACGCCGCTGTTGCGGTTTCTGCAGGCAATACGGGCGCGCTGATGGCGATGTCCAAGCTGGTGCTGCGGATGGTTCCGGGCGTACACCGCCCAGCCCTCGCAGCGAGCTGGCCAACACAGAAGGGTGCAGCCATTGTTCTGGATGTCGGCGCGAACATTGAAGCTGATGCAGAGCAGTTGGTTGAGTTTGCGATTATGGGTGCTGCGTATTCCCGCGCGATCCATGGCAAAGACAATCCGTCCATCGGTCTTCTGAATATCGGGTCTGAGGACTTGAAGGGTATCGATTCAGTCCGCGGCGCGGCCGACATGCTCAAAGATAATGAGATGGGGCTGAATTATATCGGCTTCGTTGAAGGCAATGATATTTCGCTGGGTACATCTGATGTCGTCGTGACCGATGGATATACGGGGAATATTGCACTCAAGACTGCGGAAGGCACAGCGAAGCTCGTGTCAGGCTTTGTGAAAGAAGCCCTTACCAGTTCGCTTCTTTCCAAGCTGGGCGCGCTTCTGGCGAGCTCCGGCCTGAAAGCCCTGAAAAACCGGCTTGATCCGCGCAGCGTGAATGGCGGAGTGTTTCTCGGGCTAAATGGAATCGTGTTGAAGAGTCATGGCAGCGCTGATGCCGAAGGCTTTGCCACGACGGTGCGATTGGCCTATAGCGTTGGAAACAGTACATTTCATCAGGACGTAGAAGCCAGCCTGTCGCGATTTCAGGCCTCAAATCCTGAAGTCCAGGAAAAAGTTGACTCATGAAAAATGTAATCCGCGTCACCGGAGTTGGCAGCTACCTTCCGAGTAAAATTCTGACCAATGAAGACATTTCCCGCATGGTGGATACCAGCGATGAATGGATTCAGGCACGGACTGGTATTCGTCAGCGTCACATCGCGGCAGATGGTGAGCTCACATCCGATTTGGGGCGTGAGGCGGCAAACCGGGCATTGGCAGCGGCTGGCGTCAAGGCTGAAGATATTGATCTTCTGGTGCTCGCGACAGCAACGCCTGACCATACCTTTCCGTCAACGGCGACCATCGTTCAGCATAAAATCGGTATGACGGGCGGCGCCGCCTTTGATGTTGGCGCTGTATGCTCTGGTTTTGTCTTTGCGCTTTCGACTGCGGATGCGCTGATGAAAGCTCAGGGCTATAAGAAAGCGCTTGTTGTTGGCGCTGAAACCTATTCCCGTATTCTGGACTGGTCTGACCGTACGACCTGCGTTCTGTTTGGCGACGGTGCTGGTGCAGTGGTGCTCGAAGCTGATACGGCAGAGGACGATGCGCAAATCGGTATTCTTGGCCACAATTTGCGCACAGATGGCGCTTACAAAGAGTTCTTGTATGTGGATGGAGGGCCATCTTCGACGCAGACAGTTGGACATCTTCGGATGAAGGGGAACCAGGTTTTCAAGCACGCGGTTGTAAACATCTCCAGTGCGGTTCAGGCGCTTCTGGAGCAGACCGGTGTAAGCCATGAAGACATTGACTGGTTTGTTCCTCACCAGGCTAATCAACGCATCCTGGACGGTGTGGCGAAAAGATTATCCATAGACTCATCTAAAATTGTGTCTACTGTCGGTAAACATGGTAATACTTCAGCGGCTTCAGTGCCTTTGGCCCTTTCTGAAGCTATAGATGACGGACGCGTCAAAACCGGAGATATGATCCTTACCGAAGCTATGGGCGGCGGGTTTGCATGGGGCGCGAACCTATTCCGTATTTAAGAGTTTCGTTAAGGAATCAGTAGTTCTCTGTTAAGGCTGTTAAGGAGGTGGTAGTGCAGCAGGATAAGGCAGTCACCCGAGCCGAGATCATGGACTCTCTCGTAAGAGAAGTCGGTCTCACCCGGCAGGACTCAGGAGAGCTGCTCGAGCGTGTGCTTGAGTTGATTTCCGAAGATCTGACGAATGGCAGTACAGTCAAACTGGCCAGATTTGGCAATTTTGTTGTGCGGGAAAAGAATGCGCGGATGGGACGTAATCCTAAAACGCGTGTTGCTGCGGAAATCTCTGCACGTCGTGTCGTAGCATTCCGCCCGTCACCTCTCTTGAAACAGCGCGTTGATGAATCACTGAATAAGACCAAGGGATAAAACCATGTCCAGCGCGCCCCGCACCGTTCTGAAATCTGAAACTGCATTCCGTTCAATCGGCGAAGCAGCGAAGGAGCTCAGCCTTCCGACGCATGTGCTCCGTTTCTGGGAAACCAAGTTCACAGTGTTGAAGCCGGTGAAAAGACGCGATGGACGACGTTTATATCGCCCTGAAGATATGGATGCTGCGCGCGCCATTCAGGAATTACTGCATACGCAGGGCCTGACGATCAAAGGTGCTCAAAAGCTTTTGAAAGAGCAGGGTGTTCAAACCGTACTTCACGGCGAAGCGCGCCTTGGTCATGCGGTTCAGGAAGTGATTGATCCGGGCCAGTTCACAAGTCCGGCGGCGAACCCGGTTCAAAAGCTCCAGAAAACCGTCAACGATGTTGTCGAATCCGGTGTCTTCTCAACTGGTGAAGCGGTTGAAACTGATCGTCTTTCCAGCCTGCTGTCCGAGCTTGATTCAGTCAAAGCTCGCCTTGATGCGGTGCTCGTCAAAGACGCCGCTTAATCCAGAAAACTGATCTTGCTTGCCAGGAGGGGGATGTTTTATATCTCGCCCTCTCTGGCGGAGCGTGGCGCAGCCCGGTTAGCGCACCGGTCTGGGGGACCGGGGGTCGGAGGTTCGAATCCTCTCGCTCCGACCAGAGCCTTTCTTATTCTTCGTTTTGCTCACGGTTCTGATTGCGCGTGATCAGATCCTGAAGCAGGGACCGAGCAGTGTCTTCCGTTGTGGGTGCCTGCGTTTCCGCTTCATCGGTTTCAGCTGCGCCATCGTTAGTTTCAGATGTGCTGTCGGTTTCGGAGCTCGTCTGATTGGAACGATCTATCCCCAGAATGCCACCAATCACGCTTCCGGCACCGCTGCCGAGACGTGAGTCGGCTTCGTCGAGAAGACGAGATCCCACCGCTTGAGTAGCCAGGTTGGCCAGAAACTCGGTATCGAGGCTTCCGCTAGGCGCAGTCCATGTGCCGGTGACACGAAGAGGAATGCCGAACCCCTCTACACCCGTCTCCGCATTTTGACCTTGAGCGTTGTTGACTGCGCGGGGGTATATCTTGATGTCCTGGGTCTGGTTGTAGAGGTCGATCTCACCTTCAGCCGTAGCCCGGACAAATGGCGCTGACATGTCGAAATTCTCGACCTCAGCAACGCCTTCGGAAATCGTTCCCTGAAGAACCAGCGAAGTGAAGTCGGTGGATGAGCTAGGAGACAAGGCGTTTGGCAGTTCACGGGTTTCGAGGAAGCTCTGAGCGCTACGAAGGAGTTGCGGCAGGTTGATGCCGAGAATCGCGCCGTCTGCGACGCGAGCTTCGTAATTGCCGCTCATGGAGCGAACAAAGTCGGCTATGCTCAGGCCGCTCATATCGACGTCGGCATCTATGGTTGCGACGCCTTGAAGAACGTCCATGCCGGTGAAGAATTTGACCAGCGCAGCGGCTGTGATCCCTGATCCTTCGACATCGAGCGTGATACGATTTGAGCCATTGGCGAGCGATGCGAGAGTCACGTTCGTCAGGAGGGAGCCGTCGAAGAATGGATCAATGCTCGCGGGCTGTCCTGAGCGGCCACCATCCGGAGCGATGGAGTTGAAGTCACCGCTAAAACGTCCATTCCGCAGCGTGCCGTCAATGATGATATCTTCGATTCGAGCTCGGCCATCGGTCAGTTCACCAATATTGATGTTCACATCGCCATTCGCCGCACGAAGGAAGCTTAGATCGACCGGGTCTTCGCTCCAGCCGCCTTCTGATGGCGCCTGCTGTGTATTTGAAGATGAGGCGGACATGTATGGCGAAAGGTCGGCGTCAGGAATGTCGAGATCAATATCCACAAATGGAACATCGCGGGAGAGATCGAAGCCGATCGACCCGGTTGAACTCAAGTCGTCAAAATCAAATCGTGAAATTTGGGCAGTTGTAACCGAGCCGGACGTATCGAGTGCAAGTTCCGCATTCAGCGTTTTAACGGCGTCAGAATTCATCTGGGATAAGTCGATCCCGATATCGGTGAGAAAGCGACGTAAATTGCTGGACCGCGCCGTGAGATTGCCTGTCAGGTTTGGAGAGAAATCTGTGAGGGTCACGTCACCGGTGAAGGCGGAGTTGAGATCATCTCCTGACTGAGACACATCAAGTCCGGACAGAGCCATCTGGCTGAGCGTTCCAGATACACTGCCAGAAGCGCGTATGCGTCCGAGTGGAGCGATATCCTGTTCTAACTCGACATTCGCAAAAGAGAGCAAGTCTCCGGCTTGTTTTAGGTCGACTGAAAAGGCGCCATCCATAACGGGTACGGATGCCAATTGCAGGCTGCCCGTAAAGTCCAGGTCTGCGAAATCAGAGGCGACGGACAGTTCCGTATCGAATGGAGCCTGAGACCCAAGCGCCTGAAGAGAGCTGAGCATTACAGCGATATCAAAGGTTTCGCCATTGAGTGTGATGTCGCCGTCCACGGAAACCGGCGCGTCGAGGCCATCCAGTCGGGCTGTCAGATTAATCGGATTGGCGTCATAGACCGTACCTGCAACGTCATCCTGAAAGCGCATACGCATATTTGTGAGTTCGGCTTGCGGGATGATGGCATCAAAGCCCGGCTCAGAACTGGTGCCGGTGTCCTCAGCTGTATCGGTTTGTTCTTCGGGCTCTGTCGCGGGCGTGAAGGTCCAGTTGTTTTCGGTTTCAGAGCGCTGCTGCAACAGAACCTCGCCACCATCAAAAATGAGAGATGAGATTTCGATGCGACGAGAGAAAAGTGGCAGCCATTTCACGGCGACAGACAGGCTGTCTGCTTTTGCGAAGTATGGATCATCAAAGCCTTCGGCATTTGCGATTTGAACGTCATCAATGCGCGCGCCTAAACGCGGGAAGATCGTGACCTGCGGATCAGAGCCAAGAGTCACGTCACGACCGAGCATGTCCTCCAGGCTGTTTTCAGCTACGCGGCTATAGGTGGACGACGGAATCAGGAATGGCGCGACGCAAATCGCCACGATCAGAATTCCGATCACGGCTAAAATTCCAATGATGAACTTTTTCATTTCTACTCCGAATACGTATTCGGGCGTCAGAATACCGACAAATCGCGGCTTTTAAATGACATTCAAAAGAAGTGAAAAAAAATGGAGAATAATGCTTGACCGGACGATCTGAAATCCGTATTCACCGCGTCTCCAAGAGGTCAGCGGGTGTAGCTCAGTTGGTTAGAGTACCGGCCTGTCACGCCGGGGGTCGCGGGTTCGAGCCCCGTCACTCGCGCCACTTGGATAAAACAAAATGCCAGCCTTCGGGCTGGCATTTTTGCTTTCTGGTTCAGATGAATTCCCGAACATCCTTCATGAAGCGATTGAATTGATCGTGATGCAGCCAATGGCCCGCATTCTGATAGAGTTTGACCTCCGCATTGTTGAAATAGTCGATCCGACCATCTTCTGCCGGATTGGATGCCCAGCTGTCGGCTCCATACAATAATAACGTTGGACACGTGATCTCTCCCCAGAGCTTCTGCAGCTCTGTTGGGTGAATGTCGAAGGGTGGCCAGACGCGGAAGTAATTGTCGAATTTCCAGGAATAGCTGCCGTCTTCGTTCTGAGAGATGCCGTGCTCTGTCAGATGACGCGCCTGCTCATCATTCAGATAGCTGTTTTCATCTTTCATTCGGGTCAGCGCTTCCTGAATTGAAGCGTATTTTCGAGGCGTACGCCCTGCGGCAGCGCGTTTGTCGTCGATCCATTTGCGAATGCGGTCGCTGAGAGGCTCTGCCTCGCGTTCCTTCAGGATCTTAGGCGATGGCCCCAGGCCTTCAATCGCAACAAGCCTACGAACCGTATCCGGATAAAGTCCGGTATATCGCAGTGAGATATTGCCGCCATAGGAGTGTGAGACGATCGTCACGGGCGATAGCTGTTTCTGGTGAATCAGCTGAGCCAGGTCATAAACGCAATCCATAGCGGTATAATGGCCGTCGGAAGACCAGCCGCTGTCACCATGACCGCGCAAGTCGGGTGCGATGACATGCCAGTCGTGGCGCAATTCCTCAGCGACCCAGTCCCAGCTGCGGCAATGATCGCGACCTCCGTGAAGGAGAATCAGGGGAGGGGCGTCAGGATTGCCCCAGTCGACATAATGAAGCCTGAGGCGCTGCGAATAATAAGTATGTGAGGTTGGTCCATGTATCATGGGCGTCATGTTCTCATTCTGGTCAGCCAAGTCCAGACAAGAAAAATTTTGGCATTTAAATTCCACTCAGTGGAGAAGTCGTCCCAAACCCGTGATTTCTGTTGAAAGAGGGCGTGGACACCAGCGATTCCATGTGACATACACCGCCGCTGATCTCCGCGTTAGCTCCTGAAAAAGGAGCCATCGCTTTCCGAATTCGAAATAGCGCCAGAGCAGTGGCGGACCTGAGGAATACTATGGAAGTCACAGAGACGAAGTCAGAAGGCCTGAGCCGCGCCTTCACTATTACCATTCCGGCTGGCGAGCTGTCTGAAAAGCTCGATACCAAGATTGAAGAAATCCGTCCGCAAATGCGCCTGAAGGGCTTCCGCCCTGGTAAAGTGCCTGCGTCTCACGTGAAGCGCATGTATGGCAAATCCATCATGAGCGACATTATTCAGGAAGTCGTGACAAGCTCCAGCCAGAGCGCGCTTGATGAGCGCGAACTGCGTCCGGCTCAACAGCCAAGCATCACGCCTGAAGGTGATATCGAGAAAGTTGCAGCGGGTGACGCTGATCTGGTTTATTCCATGGAAGTGGAAATCATGCCTGAGTTTGAAACGTCTGACGTTTCAGAACTGTCTCTCGACCGCCCAGTTGCTGAAGTTGCTGATGAGCAAGTTGATGAAGCGCTTCAGAAACTCGCTGAGAACAACAATAAGTACGAAGCTCGCCGCAAAGGCAGCAAAGCGAAAGACGGCGACGCCGTTGTTATCGACTTTGTTGGCAAAATTGATGGCGAAGCATTTGACGGCGGTAGCGCTGAAGGCCAGACAATCGTTCTTGGTCAGGGGCGTTTCATCCCAGGCTTCGAAGAGCAGCTTGTTGGTGTGAAAGTCGACGACGAAACCGAGCTGAACGTAACCTTCCCGGAAGATTATCCGTCTGAGGACCTGAAGGGCAAAGAAGCTGTTTTCGAAGTTAAGGTTCACGAAGTGAATGAGCCTAAAGCTCCTGAAATTGACGATGACTTCGCTAAGAATTTCGGTCTGGAAGACCTCGAAGCTCTGAAAGCGGTTATTCGCGAACAGATTGAAGCCGAGCATAACGGTATGTCCCGCAATAAAGTGAAGCGTGCGCTTCTCGATAAGCTGGACGAAGAATATAGCTTCGACCTCCCTCCGGGCATGGTAGAAGCTGAGTTCAATCAGATCTGGGCTCAGTTCGAACGTGAAAAAGAAGCCGGCAATCTGGACGACGAAGATAAAGACAAGTCTGACGACGAACTGAAAACCGAGTACCGCTCAATCGCGGAACGCCGTGTTCGTCTTGGTCTGGTCCTCGCTGAAATTGGTCGTAAAGCTAATATTCAGGTCACTGAGGAAGAAGTTGCACGCGCTCTGAACCAGGAAGCGTCCCGTTATCCGGGTCAGGAACGTCAGATTATCGAGTTCTATCAGAAGCAGCCTGGTGCGCTTGCTCAGATTCGCGCTCCAATCTACGAAGAAAAAGTTGTGGACCATATTCTTGATCTTGCGAAGGTTACCGATGTGACCGTTTCCCGCGAAGAGCTTGAAAAAGAAGACGAAATGTAATCGTCGATCCATAGCGATCAAAAATCAGGCGGGCCGTTTCTATTCGGTCCGCCTATTTTTTTGCAATTTGAGACTTGGCTCGAATTTCCCTCGCGGGTTAACCGGATTGAGAGTAATTTGCCAAACAAGATTATTTAATGACAGAATCACTTGCGGATTCAGGAAAGCTACTCAGATATTAGAGTGTGCCAGACACCAGTAACGAGAAAGAATTTGGACATGCTGAACTCAGCTGAAACAGGTTTGATCATCAATCCTACGATTTACGACCAGAGCAGCCGCGGTACGCTCGGCTACGATATTTTTTCTCGCCTCCTGAAAGAACGTATCGTTTTCATCGCCGGCCCGGTTGATGACTCTCTGGCAACTACGGTTATTGCTCAGCTCCTTTTCCTGGAATCTGAGAACCCGAAAAAAGACATTTCCATCTACATCAACTCGCCGGGTGGCATCGTGTCTTCAGGCCTCGCCATTTATGACACCATGCAATACATCCGCTGCCCGATTACGACGGTTTGCATCGGTCAGGCGGCAAGTATGGGTTCGCTCCTGCTCGCAGCAGGTGACAAAGACTCTCGTATCGCTCTGCCGAATGCGCGCGTTATGGTTCACCAGCCTTCTGGCGGTTTCCGCGGCGTTGCATCTGACATTGAACGCCACGCAGAAGAAATCATCGAACTGAAGCGTCGCCTGAACGAAATTTATGTGAAGCATACCGGTCAGGATTACGACACGATTGAACGTAAACTGGACCGCGACTCCTTCATGACGGCTGAGGAAGCCTGTGAATTTGGTATCGTGGACAAGGTGTTTGAGCGTCGCGAAAGTGATGACGCGACAGGCGAATAAGTGATAGATATTACCCTGTAAGGGGAATAATTAGTGTCCGGCCTGCTTTAATCCACTTGCGGGCTGGGCAACCATATGTTCGACTGATCAGGTTTTTAAAACGGATCGTAAACTTCCTTGCGCCAGTATGCTGAAAACGGCGCGATCACGTCGAAAGAAGATGGGGCAACGTCTCCGCTGAGGTCTCGATGAATAAACCACCGCAATCTACTGATAGTAAGAACACACTTTATTGCTCCTTCTGTGGGAAGAGTCAGCATGAAGTGAAAAAGCTGATCGCGGGTCCAACCGTTTTCATCTGTGATGAATGTGTCGAACTCTGCATGGATATCATCCGTGAAGAGAATAAGTCGGCAATGGTGCGCTCACGTGAAGGTGTTCCGACACCTCAGGAAATCTGTGATGTTCTTGATGATTACGTGATCGGCCAGGAACAGGCTAAGCGCGTACTTTCCGTTGCGGTTCATAACCATTACAAGCGCCTGTCCCACAGCTCTAAAAATAATGATGTTGAGCTGTCTAAATCTAATATTCTGCTCGTCGGACCGACCGGTTGCGGTAAAACGCTTCTCGCGCAGACGCTTGCGCGCATTCTGGACGTGCCGTTCACAATGGCGGACGCAACGACGCTGACCGAAGCGGGTTATGTTGGTGAAGACGTTGAGAACATCGTTCTTAAACTACTTCAGGCCGCAGACTATAATGTTGAGCGTGCGCAGCGCGGCATCGTATATATCGATGAGATCGACAAGATTTCTCGCAAGTCTGATAATCCGTCTATAACGCGTGATGTTTCAGGCGAAGGTGTTCAGCAGGCGCTTCTGAAAATCATGGAAGGCACCGTTGCCTCTGTGCCTCCGCAGGGGGGGCGCAAGCATCCGCAGCAGGAATTCCTTCAGGTCGATACGACCAACATTCTGTTTATCTGTGGCGGTGCGTTTGCGGGCCTGGATAAGATTATTACAGACCGTGGTGATAAAACGTCCATCGGCTTTGGCGCCAACGTTAAATCATCGGATGAGCGTAAAACTGGCGAAGTTCTGCGCGGTGTAGAGCCAGAAGACCTTCAGCGTTTTGGCCTGATCCCGGAATTCATTGGTCGTCTGCCCGTTATCGCGACGCTGGAAGACCTTGATGAAGATGCCCTCATCACGATTCTGACGCAGCCTAAGAACGCGCTCGTCAAACAATACCAGCGCCTCTTCGAAATGGAGAGTGTTGAACTCAACTTCCGTGATGACGCTCTGTCTGCCATCGCGAAGCGCGCTATTGAACGCAAGACAGGTGCACGTGGTCTGCGGTCCATTATGGAAGGCATTCTGCTGGATACCATGTTTGAGCTTCCGAACCTGCACGGCGTTGCCGAGGTTGTGATCAATGCAGAAGCGGTAGAATCCGGCGGAGCGCCACTCTACGTGCATTCTGAGCGTGAGCAGGATCAGGGCGAAGCGTCCTGATCCGGCCAAAGGCCAATCCAAACTGTAAAACTATTCAGCTTCAGCATTCGCTGAGCTTGAACAGGTGTGCTTGCAACGCCACATCTAGATTCAAGGCTGCGCGGGAATCCTGTCACTCTGACTGAATTCATTCCGCGCAGAAACGATCCGGAGACCTAAATGACTACTACAAAAAAGCTACCGGTATTGCCGCTTCGTGACATTGTCGTGTTTCCGAACATGGTCGCGCCTCTGTTTGTGGGCCGCGAAAAATCTGTTCGCGCGCTTGATGTCGTTGAAGATGGCGAAAATGAAATCATGCTGATCGCACAACGCGATGCGACAGTTGATGAGCCGGGCGCTGAAGATCTCTATTCTATCGGTACTGTTGCGACCATTCTTCAGCTTCTGAAGCTGCCAGATGGAACCGTCAAAGTGCTGGTCGAAGGCAAGTCCCGTGCGCGTATGACTGCGCTGGAAGACCGCGAGGATTTCTTTGAGGCTGAAGTCGAGCCGATCGAAGAAGAGGCTGACGATACCCAGGATACGGAAACGCTGGCGCGTGCCGTGATTGAGCAGTTCGAAGGCTATGTGAAACTCAACCGTAAAATTCCGCCAGAATCTGTGTCTTCTATCAGTGAGATTACAGAGCCTGCGCGCCTTGCTGATTCTATTGCCGGCCAGTTGTCGGTCAAACTCGGTGAAAAGCAGTCACTCCTTGAGCTTTCCAGCGTTACGGAACGCCTTGAGCGCGTTTTCGCGCTTATGGAAGGTGAGATCGGCATGCTCCAGATGGAGCGTAAGATCAAAAACCGCGTGAAGCGCCAGATGGAGAAGACCCAGCGCGAATACTATTTGAATGAGCAGATGAAGGCCATTCAGAAGGAACTGGGCGATCAGGATGAAGGCCGCGATGAACTCGCTGAGCTTGAAGAAAAGATCGCGAAGAAGGGCCTGTCTGAAGAAGCCCGGACAAAGGCTGAGCAGGAGCTGAAAAAGCTTCGCCAAATGAGCACTATGTCCGCTGAATCCACGGTCGTGCGGAACTATCTGGATTGGATTCTTGCCCTGCCATGGGGTGAGAACAAGAAAGTTGCGACTGATCTGATGAAGGCTGAAGAGGTGCTCGACAGCGATCACTACGGTCTTGAGAAGGTCAAAGAGCGCATTCTTGAATATCTCGCGGTTCAGGCGCGTACGGAGAAGGTCAAAGGTCCAATCCTGTGTCTGGTGGGCCCTCCGGGTGTTGGTAAAACATCTCTCGGTAAGTCCATCGCAGAGGCGACGGGTCGCGAGTTTGTGCGTGTGTCGCTTGGCGGCGTGCGCGACGAGTCTGAAATTCGTGGTCACAGACGGACCTATATCGGCTCCATGCCGGGCCGGATTATCCAGTCTCTGAAAAAGGCGAAGACGAACAATCCGCTCTTCCTGCTCGATGAGATCGACAAAATGGGTATGGATTATCGTGGCGACCCTGCGTCTGCTTTGCTCGAGGTATTGGACCCAGAGCAAAACTCAACGTTCAACGACCATTATCTGGAAGTCGATTATGACCTGTCCAACGTAATGTTTGTGACGACGGCGAACTCGCTCAACATGCCTCAGCCACTGCTTGACCGTATGGAGGTTATCTCCATCGCCGGTTACACAGAGGACGAGAAAGTCGAAATTGCTCAACGCCACCTCCTGCCGAAAATTTCGGAAAACCACGCGCTGAATGACGGTGAGTGGAAAGTGGAGGAAAGCGCAATCCGCGATGAGATTCGCTATTACACGCGCGAAGCGGGTGTGCGTAATCTTGAGCGTGAACTGTCCAAACTGGCACGTAAAACGGTCCGTAGCCTGACGCAGGCTGACAAAGAGCTGATTGAGATCAACTCAGATAATTTGGCTGATTTCGCTGGCGTACGTAAATATCGCTACGGTCTTGCGGATAAGGAAGATCAGATCGGTGCTGTGACGGGTCTCGTCTGGACGTCGGTTGGTGGTGACCTTCTGACGATCGAGGCGGCTAAAATGCCGGGTCGCGGAAAGATGACCGTCACGGGTAACCTCAAGGATGTGATGAAGGAATCCATCTCCGCTGCGAACAGCCTGGTGCGCTCGCGGTCTGTATCCTTCGGCATTCGCCCGGATGTGTTCAATCACACCGACATTCACGTCCACGTGCCGGAAGGTGCCGTTCCAAAAGACGGACCGTCTGCGGGTATCGCTATGACAACAGCAATCGTCTCGCTTCTGACCTCAAACCCTATTCGTAAGGATATTGCGATGACCGGTGAGGTGACGTTGCGAGGCCGGGTGCTGCCGATTGGCGGTCTGAAGGAGAAGCTCCTTGCGGCGCACCGTGGCGGTATCGCGACTGTTCTTATTCCAGAGGAAAACGCCAAAGATCTGGCGGAAATCCCTGAGAATGTAAAAAACGAGCTGGAGATCATTCCGGTGAGCGACATTAATGAAGTGCTTGCGCACGCCCTGACAAACTCCTTGCAGGAGATTGAGTGGAGCGAAGAAGAGCAGGCAGCGCTTCAGGCGAATATGATGAATCAGAACCCCGCACCGGCAGGTTCTACGCCAATGACGCACTAAGTTACTTTAGATGTGAATCAGAAAGCCCCGGCACTGAGTGTCGGGGCTTTTTTGTTCAGCTGAAGCTTTGTGTCTTTGAGAGCGACGGAATGCGCCTGCGAGCATCAGTGGAGCGCTCGAGATCGATTTCAGCCATTATCACGTCCTCGCCTGTTACGTTGCTTTCTGCGAGGATCTTGCCCCATGGCGCGATGATGAGAGAATGGCCGAAAGTCTCTCTCCCGTCTTCGTGTAGGCCGGACTGTGCCGGGGCGATAACGAAACTGCCTGTTTCTATGGCTCGTGCGCGCAATAAAACATGCCAGTGCGCTTCGCCGGTGACGCGGGTAAAGGCGGCCGGGCAGGTGACAATGTTCGCCCCAGACTGTGCAAGATGCCTGTAAAGGTAGGGAAAGCGCAGATCATAGCAAATGGACAGACCGAGCTGCCCCAGCGGCGTGTCTGCGATGACTGCTTTATCACCTGGGCGATAAACGGATGATTCCCGATATCTCTGTCCGTCGCCCACTTCGACATCAAACATATGAATCTTGTCATAGCGTGCAGAGATTTCGCCCTCAGGAGAAATCAGAAACGAGCGGTTCGCGAGTCGCTCATCAGATTCGTGCTTCACAGCGAGAGATCCGATCAACAGCCAGATTTGCAAATCCGAGGCCTGAACCTGGAAGGCTTTCAGAAGTGGATCATCAGATTCATAGAATCGCTGCGCCTGGGAATCGTTTCCACGTATATTCATGCAGCCCGTCATTTCAGGCGTAGCAACGAAATTGGCGCCATGAGCAGCAGCCCTGGCTATCAGATTGCTTGCGCGTTCCAGATTCGTTTCCGGATGGATCCCGGTGGTCATCTGTACGCAGGCGGCTTTGAAGCTGGTCATGGGAGAATTCCTGAAGGCGAGGGCATTTCAAACGCAGTTCTATCCGAAAAAAATCGGGTCGACCATGAGTTGGCATTTCAGGAAAGAAAGAGTGGCTCCGCGAGTAGGACTCGAACCTACGACCGGGCGATTAACAGTCGCCTGCTCTACCAACTGAGCTATCGCGGAACAACGAGATGGCCGATATAGCTATCCGTGCCCGTCACGTCAAACACCAATTTCAGATTTTTTGTAAAAAAAATGGCGGGAGCGAACTCCCGCCGAGGCGTTGGGTGATGGTGGGGTGTCTTCAAGGAGAAGACATTATTTACTTCTCATGAATCTGTTAACGAGGTGTAAACGATAAATGGCCGAAATGAGGGTATTTCCGGCGGAAAACATCATGTTTTCAAGGCGTCCGGTTGGGGCGGTATCGTAAATTTTGGATTAATGTCTTTGGAGGCCCCGCCCGGAATCGAACCGGGGTACACGGATTTGCAATCCGCTGCGTCACCACTCCGCCACAGGGCCTTTCAAAGAGGCGTCTACATGATCAAGTTAAAGCCGCTCGTCAATGGAAAATCCGCATCCGTACTGGTTTTTGTATACATTTTAGGAGAATAATGCCGCACTAAGGTGGCGCTTGTCCGCTCGTGAAGCTGTGGTAAGAGCAGTCGTGAAAAACCAGAGGTGAGTCCCGTGGATCTGAATATTGCCCGTCGGAAGATGATTGATTCCCAAATCCGTCCGAATGATGTGACTGATGAGAAGGTCATCCAAGCGTTCGAATCGGTCGCTAAAGAGAACTTTGTTCCTAAAGCGAATGCTGAACTGGCATATTCCGAAGCGGAGCTTGATACTGTTCCGGGCCGAAAATTCTGGCTGGCGCGCGATCTTTCCAAAATGCTCCAAGCTCTGGAAGTTAAGAGCGATGATCTGGTTCTGGTTATTGGCGCAGGCGAAGGTTATTCGGCGGCGCTTCTGAACGAGATTGCCACGACGGTTATTGCGTTGGAAGAAAGCGAAGAGATCGTTGATAAGTCTTCTGACCTGGTTCTGTCTCTTGGGCTGGACCGCATTGCTTTCGTCAAAGGCGAGCTTTCAAAAGGCTATCCGAGCGAAGGGCCTTATAATGTCATCCTCGTAAACGGTATGGTGGAATATGTTCCGGATGCCTGGCTGGAACAGCTTGCACCGGGCGGTCGCCTTGGCGTGGTTGTCGGTGATGATCGCAATGGGCAGGCACGTGTTTATCACAAATCTGAAGCGGCTGTGTCGTATCATTCAGAGTTTGAGTGCGTCCCGCCAAAGCTGGCGGAAATTCACCTTGAAAAAGGTTTCGTATTCTAAAGGTGAACGCTGTTCACTTTTTTGCTGAGATGTGAGACATATTCCCAAAAGGGAGAGTCTCGCATGCGGATCGTTTCTTCGTTTATTGCTTTGGGCGTCATGCTGGCCGCGCCAGATGCCAACGCGCAGACGCTGCAGGAAACCCTGCGGCTGACGCTCATCAATAATCCAGCGATTGCCGCAGCTGAAATTGAGCTGGAACTCGCAGAAGAGACGCTTCTGGTTGCGCGTGCAGCCCGCTCGATAGAGATATCAACAGGTGTGACAACGCAGCTCCAGTCCGTGAGCTCCAACCGACTGTTTGGTGCGCTCGCTGGCGAAACGTTTATATCGCAGGCTTCGATTGAAGCCTCTATTCCGATTTTTACAGCTGGTGAGATTGCAGCGACAATCAGCCAGGCCCGTTACTCGCTTGAAGCGGCAGAATATGCTCTGGCCGCTCAGAAGCAGGAAACCCTTCTATCAGCGATCAATGCTCATCTGGGCGTTCAGTTTGCTGCTGAACAGGTTGCTATTCGAGAACAGAATTTGATCCGACTTGAGCGCCAGCTCAATGCAGCGCGCGATCGGTTCGAGGCTGGTGTTGTGACCCGCACGGATACCGCTCTTGCCGAAGCCAGATGGCGCGGCGCTGAAGCCCAGCTCGCAGGTGCGCAGGCGGAGCTTGAAGGGGCGCGTGCCAGATATCTGCAGATCACGGGGGAGAGCGCAACTCAGCCAGCGTTAGAAGGATTGCCCGTCGGTATGCCTGTGTCGATAGATGAAGGTATCGATCGACTATTAGAAGAAAATCCGAATCTCCAGCGTTATGTGGCGCTGGAGTTCATGGCCGGTGAGGCCATTCGAATCGCTGAAAGTCGTCAGCGCCCACGCGTGGAATTGTTTGGTTCTGCTTCGATACAGGACGGGCGTTGGGATAATGAGTTCCGTGATGAAAGTGCCATCCTTGGCGCCCGTGCCAGTATGCCGCTTTATACCGGGGGGCGCCTCCAGTCTGCCGTTCGGCAGGCTGGAATGGACCGGGCCCAATTGCGTCTGCGCCGTGATGATGCCCGCAATCAGTTGATCGCAATGTTTGCTGAAGCCTGGGCGCAACATCGCGCGGCGACGTCGAGTGCTATTGCCGCTCGAGAAGAAGTCAGGGCCAATGAAGTCGCGCTGGAAGGGGCTGAAATTGAAGTCAGTGTCGGTTTGCGGACAACGCTGGATCTGCTTGATCAGGAACAGGAATTGCTGGAAGCGCAACTGCGTTTGATTGATGCGGAAAAGAATGTTTATCTCTCCGCAAGCCAAATTTTGGCTTTGCTGGGTGCATTAGGCGCCTAGTTTTAGCAGTTTTAACGATACGTTATCCAAACCGGAAAAATATGTTGGAATAACGCAGGGGATTCTATTAACCATCACCTGTGTATTCTGATTTTAACGCCTCCGATCGGGACCAAGTACGATGGCAGCTGACGAAGCTCAACAAGAACCGACAATGGAAGAGATTCTGGCGTCGATCCGTAAGATTATTTCTGAAGACGATGAGCCAGCACCTGCTGAAGCTGAACCTGCTATGGAAGAGGCTGAGGAAGACGTGCTTGAACTCGAGCCTATGGAAGATCATTCGTTCGAACCAGAGCCAGCACCTGAGCCTGAACCAGCAATGGCAATGGAAGAGGCTGAACCCGACTTTGAAGACGATGATATCGTTGCCTTTGAGGATCCGGAAATTGAGTTTGAGCCTGAACCGGCACCTGAACCAGAAATGTCTTTTGAACCTCCGCCGCGTCCTGAGCCGGCACCGGCACCTATGGATGATGGCGGTTTGCTTGAAGACGAGGTCGCTGGCAAAGCCGCTGGCGCGCTCGGTCAGCTTATGGGCAGCATGGCGGTTGGCAGCGGCACAACGCTCGAATCGATTGTGCGGGAACTCCTTCGCCCAATGCTGAAAGAGTGGCTGAATGAGAACCTTCCTGCAATTGTTGAAGCGAAAGTGGAAGAAGAAGTGAAACGCATCAGCCGAATGGCGCGCTAATCTCATTTCTGCATCTCGATTTATCTGTATGGGCGCGCTAGGAAACTGGCGCGCTTTTCTTTTATGTGGACACAATGATCGACCAACATTTCAATCCTGCCGAATCCGAAGAACGAATCTATAAAAAATGGGAGGAGGCTGGCGCTTTTGCTCCTGATATGGACAGCGCAGCTGAACCTTATGCTATCGTGATTCCTCCGCCGAATGTGACGGGCGTACTGCACATGGGGCACGCTCTGAATCACACCCTTCAGGACATTCTGATCCGGTTTGAGCGTATGCGCGGGAAGAAGGTTCTCTGGCAGCCTGGCACCGACCATGCGGGTATTGCGACCCAGATGGTTGTTGAGCGTAAGCTGGCTGCTGAGGGCAATCAGGATCGCCGATCCATGGGGCGCGAAGCCTTTCTTGAGAAGGTCTGGGAATGGAAAGCCGAATCCGGCGGCAAAATCCTTGAGCAGGATAAGCGCCTTGGCTCTTCATGTGACTGGTCCCGCGAGCGCTTCACCATGGATGAGGGGCTTTCGCGAGCCGTTCTGAAGACATTTATCGAGCTCTATAATGACGGGCTCATCTATCGCGACAAACGCCTCGTAAACTGGGATCCGCAGTTCCAGACGGCTATTTCTGACCTCGAGGTCGAGAATAAAGAAGTTGCCGGCCATATGTGGCACTTCAAATACCCGCTCGCTGGCGGCGAAACCTACACTTATGTCGAGAAGGATGAAGACGGCAATGTCACCTTCGAGGAAGAGCGGGACTATATTTCCATCGCGACGACACGTCCTGAAACCATGCTGGGCGATGGCGCGGTTGCGGTGCATCCGAAAGATGAGCGCTATGCCGCCATCGTTGGAAAGCTCTGTGAAATTCCCGTCGGGCCCAAGGAGAGCCGCCGACTGATCCCAATCATCACTGACGATTATCCGGATCCGGATTTCGGTTCAGGTGCTGTGAAAATTACTGGTGCGCATGACTTCAACGATTATGGCGTCGCGCGTCGAAATAAAATTCCGCTATTCAACCTGATGGATGACGTCGCATGTATGCGAGCGGATGGCCTGTCTTATGAAGAATCTGCGAAAATTGCCGCCGAGCTTGCAGGCCACCCCGGTAAATCCGCTGATACGGATGTGACTGAGGTCAATCTGGTGCCCGAAGAACTTCGCGGGCTGGATCGCTATGAGTGCCGTAAGAAGGTGATTGACGCGATCACAGCCGAAGGCCTCGCTGTCATGGTGACCGACGATGAGGGCAATTCAAAGCCGCTCGTCGAAGACAAAAAGATTATGCAGCCCTTTGGTGACCGCTCCGGCGTCGTGATCGAACCAATGCTGACGGATCAATGGTATGTTGACGCGAAGACGCTCGCGCAGCCGGCGATTGAAGCTGTTCGCAAAGGCGACACGTCATTTGTGCCGGAAAACTGGTCCAAGACCTATTTCCAATGGCTGGATAATATTGAGCCGTGGTGCATTTCCCGCCAGCTTTGGTGGGGTCACAGAATTCCAGCTTGGTATGGACCTGAAGGTGATATCTTTGTTGCTGAGAATGCTGAGGCAGCAACGAAAGCGGCAGAAGAAAAATACGGTAAAGCCGTGGAGCTGGTTCAGGACGAAGACGTTCTGGACACTTGGTTCTCATCTGCGCTCTGGCCGTTCTCCACGATTGGCTGGCCGGATCAGACTAAAGAGCTCGACACTTTCTATCCGGGTGCGGTTCTCGTCACCGGTTTTGACATCATCTTCTTCTGGGTCGCCCGGATGATGATGTTCGGCCTTCATTTCATGAAGGAAATCCCGTTCCACGACGTGTATATCCACGCGCTGGTCCTTGATGAGACCGGCAAGAAAATGTCGAAATCGGAAGGCAATGTTCTCGACCCGCTTGATATCATCAGCGGTTGTGAGCTTCAGACCCTGATCGACAAGCGCCTGCGTGACTCGCGAACGACGGATAAAAACCGTCTCAAGCAGATTGAGCAGAAGACAAAGAACCAGTTTCCGGAAGGTATTCCGGCATGTGGGGCAGATGCGCTTCGCTTTACGCTGGCGTCACAGGCTGCGCAGGGGCGTGACATTCGTCTGTCGATTGATCGTATTGTTGGGTACCGCAATTTCGGCACCAAACTTTGGAACGCTGCACGCTTCTGTCAGATGAATGAATGCACCCTTTGGGAGCCTGCGAAATTTGATCCGATGGCACTGAAGCAGCCAATCAACCAATGGATTGTCGGCGAGATGGCACAGACTGTGACTAAGGTCACAGAAGCCCTCGAAGGCTATCGTTTCAATGATGCGAGCACGACCTGCTATCGCTTCATCTGGAACACATTCTGTGACTGGTATGTGGAGCTCATCAAACCGCTTTTGAACGGTGAGGATGACTCTGCAAAAGCCGAAACCCGTCAAACAGCCGCCTGGGTGCTCGATGAGACACTCAAAATGTTGCACCCATTTATGCCTTTCATCACTGAAGAGCTGTGGGAGCAGTTGGCTGAATTTGGTCCGGGGCGAGACCAGTTCCTCATGCTTCAGGCCTATCCTGCGTTTGGTGCAGACCTGCTGAACGAAAAAGCAGCGGAAGAAGTCGACTGGGTTATTGAATTTATCACTGAAATCCGTGGTTTGCGCGGCGACTTGAATGTGCCGGCTGGGGCGAAGCTTCGCCTCGCATTGGTGGCAGCTGAGGGCGATATCATTCAACGCACTCAGGCCTATGCGCCATTGATTGAGCGTCTCGCCCGTCTTGAGCATATCGCTTTTGAAAGCGACGTTCCTGACGGCGCGGTTCAGATGATTCACCGTGGCACACGTGCGGCGCTGGTCGTAAGTGATGCGCTCGATATTTCCGCTGAGAAAGAGCGTCTTTCCAAAGAGCTTTCAAAGATTGACGGCGAGATCATGAAAATCTCTAAGAAGCTCGGGAATGAAAATTTCATGGCAAAGGCCCCTGCGGAGGTTGTTGAAGAACAACGGTCCCGCATGGCTGAGTATGGAGAGAAAAAAGAGAAGCTGAGCGGCGCGCTTCAGAGTTTTGAAGGCATGTCCTGATAAATTCAGGGTTGGGGGATTTATCAGAATGTCTGACAATAATGGATCGAATGCGCCGAGCCTTGCGCATCGTCTCGCCGATTTGCCGGAAGATTTCTCGGATTTCGTAGACATCTACGAGCGCGAGTTACATCCACAGCTTGCTGAGAAAGAAGCTGAGCGTAAACATGCCTGGGAGGCTGCAAAACAGCGTGCCATCGTTGGTGCTGTTATTGCTGTCGTGGCCGCGATTGCCGGGCTGGTGATCCTTCATATGCCATGGCTGGCGATTATCGGCGTGTTTGTGGGCGTTGGTGTCGGGGCAAGTGGGTTTCCCGCGGTAAACGCCGTCTCCAAGCAAGCCAAAGTCATGATGATCACGCCCATCGCGGCGAAGTTTGGACTGACCTATAATGAACAGGTTTCCCAGACGGCTGAAGCTAATCTTCTGAAATGTAATCAGATGAAAGTCGTCCCCGGATGGGACCGAAAGATACTCAGCGATGAATTCATCGGCGAGCGCAATGGAACGGCCTTTTCGTTCTTTGAGGCTCATTTAGAAGAAAAACGCACGCGACGAACCAGCAATGGCCGGACGAGCACCTATTGGGTCACAACGTTTCGCGGGCAGTGCTGGGTGATGGATGCGCCAAAGACGTTTCATGGGACGACGCGTGTTGCTCGTGATTCCGGCCTTTTGAATGCTTTGGGCGCGATCGGAAATCAGTTCAGCCGTGCCAAACTGGAAGACCCTGAGTTCGAAAAGAGTTTTGAAGTCTATACAACCGACCAGGTTGAATCTCGTTTCCTGCTGACACCTGACGTGATGGTGACCTTCATGGATATTGAGAAGCGCTATAAAAATGCGAAATTTCGCGCGACCTTCCATGATGACAAAATTTTCGTTGCGCTCGAGAATGGTGATCTGTTTGAGGGTGGGGGAATGATGACGGCTATTGATGACCCGGAACAGGTCGGCGATCTGCTGGAAGATTTCGCAGTTGTGTTCCATCTTGTCGATGCGCTCAACAAATAGCCACAAAATCGTCCTTTCTGTTTGTCTAACTGTATCTGAACCTCTTATTCAGCATCTGGTCATCTAGGCTGTGTCAAAACACAAACCTGAAAAGGAAAGGCGTGTTTCGAATGAACTCTGTTGTTAAAATTGCTTCTCTCGTCCTGATCTCTGCTGCTGCGGCGCAATCCGCATTCGCAATGTCAGCCCGTGAGTGCGTCGCACAGCAAAGAGAACTTTCTGAAACAGCGGTCGAGCTTCAGACTACTCAGCAGGAAATTGCAGCTCTTGCTGAACAGGCAGAGCTCGCCGGTGATGAATATGTTTCTGCGCAGGAAATGTCGGGATGGTCAGATGCCCATCTGGCGGAAGCTCAGCGCCTCGAGGTCGAATTCAACACACTGCGTGATGAAGTTGACACCCGCCAGAATACGCTCGCTTTTGATGCCTCTGAGTTCAATCAGAAGCGCGCTGTTTTTCAGGAAGAATGCGCTGCTTATATTGCAGATTAATCTCTGAGTGTTGTGATTATTGGCACGTGGTCTGAAGGTTTCTCCAGGCCGCGTGCTTCCTTATAAATTGAAACCTCTTCCAACCGGTCAGACGCTTCCGGGCTAAGGAGCTGGTGGTCAATCCGAATGCCATGGTCTTTCTGCCATGCACCGCGCTGATAATCCCAGAATGTGTAAGAGTGGCTACGGCCGACCATGGTCGCGAAGGCTTCGGTATATCCGAGCCATTGCAGCTTTTGGAATGCGGCGCGGGATTCAGGTTGCGCCAGCGCGTCATCCTTCCAGACATTCGGATCCCAGCAATCATCATCGCCCGGAATGACATTGTAGTCGCCGGCCAGGATCACAGCTTCCTCATAGGAGAGGAGCTCTTTAGCACGATTTGCCAGATGCTCCATCCAACCAAGTTTGTAATCGAACTTCTCGCCGGGAAACGGGTTGCCATTAGGCAGATAGATGCTGGCGATGCGTACCGGCGTATCGCCTCCGGTAACGGCTTCGATATAGCGCGCCTGATCATCGCCTTCATTCCCGGGTAGGCCGCGTTGTACGTCTTCCAGATTGGTGCGGGAGAGCAGGGCGACACCATTATAGCTTTTCTGCCCATAGGCTTCGACCTGATAGCCTAGCTCTTCAATTTCCACATACGGAAACGCATCCGTCTCGCATTTGATTTCCTGCAGACAGACAACATCGCAATCAATGGTTTTCAGCACCTCGATCACAGTGGGCAGGCGAGCTTTGATGGAATTCACATTCCATGTGGCGATTTTCATATCTCAGTCCCGAAACTCGGCGAATTCCTCGAGCGGCGCACGTTCGGAGCGCATCTGATTCGCGGGATTATCCATGTCAGGATACCCAAGCGCCATGCCGCAATAAAGCATTTCTGTCTCGCCCAGACCAAGATGTTCTTTGAGAGAAGGGCGTAAGATTGCCCAGCATTCCTGCATGCAGGTTCCAAGGCCCAGTTCTTCAGCCAGAAGTGCGATGGATTGCATAAACATTCCTGTGTGCGCCCACTGGCCATGACCCATGCGTTCATCAATGACGAACATCAAAGCGACGGGTGCGTTGAAAAACTGAAAATTGTTAGCGAACCAGGTCAGGCGCGCGATCTTGTCTTCGCGAGGAATGCCAAGCGCACCGTAAAGCGCTTCGCCCACCGCAAAGCGACGACTGCGATGAGGCTCCCACAGGTTTTCGGGATAGACGGGGCGGTCGGTCGGTTCGCCAGCCGGGTTTTTAGCGAGCTTTGCTGCAGCGAGATCGATGACGGCCTGCTTCGAGGCACCGGTCAGTGCGATGACTCGCCAGGGTTGAAGGTTTCCGCCAGAGGGGGATCTTTGCGCTGTCGTGAGTAAGCTTTCCAAAATATCTCTTGGAACCGGCTTATCCAGAAACCCGCGAACAGACATACGCTTTTCAAGCGCTTCGCTGACTTTCATATCTTCCTCCACATCTCATTTTATATGAGTTGTGAAGCCTGCTACGGCTAAGCGCAACGGTGTCGTGGCGTAAGTCACTAGATAGAAAAACTAGTCCCGCAGCCGCAATTGGCTGTTGCATTCGGATTATGGATTTTGAAGCTGGCACCGATCAATTCATCCACATAGTCGATCTCTGAGCCTTCCAGAAATGGCAGACTCATAGCGTCGATTGCCACCTTCGCTCCATCTCGTTCGACGAGCAGATCGTCATCTTCAAAGGCTTTCCCGAAATCGAATTTATATGAGAATCCAGAGCATCCGCCGCCTTCGACAGATACGCGCAGGAAATCGGCCTCGCCGTTATCGGCAAGAATCGCGTTAATGCGCTTTGCAGCACTGGATGAGAGCGTGACGGGCGTTTCCATCATTTTGTCCTTTTGTCCGGTAGACTACAGATAATCACGATTTTCGCAGCGAAAAGGGAAGCGATGACCGGAGCATTGATATCACCGCGCGTAGATTATGCGAGTGACCCGGCTGCAAGTCGAGGCCGTTTCCAGACAGAACCGGTTTCTCCGACGCGTACACCGTTCCAAAGAGACCGGGATCGCATCATTCATGCGAGCGCCTTCCGTCGCCTCAAAATGAAAACGCAGGTTTTCGTTGCTCATGAAGGGGATCACTTCAGGACCCGGCTGACACACTCATTGGAAGTCGCGCAGATTGCTCGGTCAGCGGCTCGCACGCTCGGACTGGATGAAGACCTCGCGGAGGCGCTGGCCCTGGCGCATGATTTAGGTCATCCGCCATTCGGGCATGCGGGGGAGGATGAGCTCGACGAATGCATGGCTGAGTTTGAGGGGTTTGATCACAATGCGCAGACCCTGCGCGTCGTGACACGCCTTGAGCAACGCTATCCGACCTTTGATGGCCTGAACCTGTGTTGGGAGACGCTTGAGGGGCTGGTCAAACACAACGGTCCGCTGATTAAAGACGGCAAAACCTTCAATGATTTGCCTCTGGCGTTCCGGGACTTTGAGTTCCTCGATCAGTTGGAGCTGGATACCTATGCGGGCCCCGAAGCTCAGATCGCCGCCCTTTCTGATGATATTGCTTACAATAATCACGATATTGATGACGGCTTGTCTGCGGGCCTGTTCACGATTGAAGACATTAAAGATGTTCCGCTCGTCGGGCGCGTGTTCCATCAGGTTCAAAAGGATTATCCATTACTGGATCGTCCTCGCATTATCTCAGAAGCCGTTCGGCGCCTGATCGGAATTTGGATCAATGACCTCACGGCGGAAACCAGCCGACGGGCTAAGCGCCTCCAGCCGAAATCTGTGGAAGATGTGCGTCATTTGAATGAGCCGCTGGTCGCGTTTTCAGATGAGCTGCACGAAGAGCAGAAAGAGCTTCGTCGCTTCCTGATGGAGCGCATGTACCGTCACTATAAAGTGAACCGGAAGCGCAGTCAGGCGAAACGTATTCTCAAAGAGTTGTTTGCTCTGTTCCTTGAGGAGCCGGACACTCTGCCGCCACCATGGAATGAAGCAGCACAGCAGGCGACGCGAGATGCTCGAGCCCGTATTGTATGTGATTATATCGCCGGAATGACGGATAATTTCGCGATTGAAGAGCATCGACGCCTGTTCAATCTCGACGCCATGATGTGATTATCGTTAGCGCTGCGTTAACGCTCATTATTATAGTGTTAACGTAAGCAAAGGGATTTGTATTATGTCTGATAAGTATCAGTCCGAAGATGCGCCTCGCGAACGGTCGACCTATTCTGCGTTTGGAGACGAGTATCGCGGATTTGACGCGCGTGATGATGAAAGCGGTGGCAAGGGGCCGCTAATCGTCATTCTGGCTGTTGGCGTGGTTCTCGTGTTTGGTGCTGTTGTCTGGAATGCCTATCGACAGGGTATTCGGACAAACCCGGATGATGCCCCGATTTTTGCGGCTGATGATTCACCTTACAAGAGACGGCTCGACGATCAGGGCGAACCGCGTTCGTCTGAGACGAATATGCGCTTGTTTGATTCCATCGATAATAATGACCGTACAACGCTTGCAGAAAACACCAGCGAAGCGCCTGTCACAGAGGTGTCTGCGACGGCATCAGATGGTCGGCCACGTGATTTGCGTCCGAACGCTGCACCACCCACCAGCTCAGCGCCTGCGCCAGCGCCGACAACGTCTGCACCTGTGCGTACCTCTACACCGGAGCCTGTAGCGACGCAGGAAGTCGCCCCGCCAAGGCCATTGCCGCCGGTAGAGTCTACAACGAGTGCTGCGAACACGTCTCGGTTCGATGCGAATGGCGGATATCTTGTGCAGGTCATGGCGCTGAGAGATCGCCCGACGGCAGAAACGGCATGGGCTCAACTTGTTGAGGCCCATCGCGATCTCCTCGCAGGGGCTGTCATGGATATCCAGCGGGCCGATCTCGGATCACGTGGGATTTTCTATCGTCTGCGCGTGGCGGCTTTTTCAACGCGCGACGGTGCAACCGAACTCTGTAATGCGCTCCAGGCGCGAAACCAGTCCTGTATTGTGGTGACGAGATAAACGATGAAAGCCTGTATCCTGAGTGTTTCCGGTCCGGTTCTGACGAGTGAGGAAGCTTCCTTCCTCAAGGATCAGCAGCCATGGGCGATTATCCTGATGGGCCGGAGCTGCGTCAGCAAAATACAGGTCCAGAAGTTGGTTGATGATATCTGGGGAGCGCTCGGGCGTGCCTGTCTGATTTTTATCGATCAGGAAGGTGGTCGCGTTGCGCGCCTGAAGGCGCAAGAATGGCCGGTTTTTCCTCCAGCTGCCCGATATGGTGAAATCTATACGGCTGATCGCGACAAGGGGTTATTGGCGACCCGTATCGGTCACACGCTTATGGGGTTTGAATTATCCTCACTGGGAATCCATGCGGATTGCTCTCCATGCATGGACCTACCCGTTCCGGGAGCCCACGATATTATCGGTGACCGAGCCTTTGCCACGGATCCTCGGTCCGCGGCGCAACTTGGCGCTGCTGCTTTACAGGGATTGCGCGATGCAGGCGTTGCAGGTGTGATTAAACACATTCCCGGACATGGCCGTTCAAAGGCGGATAGCCATGAAGAATTGCCTATCGTCAGTGAGCATGGAAACGAAATTCAGGATGACTTTCTGGCTTTCGAACTGGTGAACAATGCACCAATGGCGATGACGGCGCATATTTTATACCCAGCTTTTGACGAAAAAGAGCCTGCGACGACGTCTTCAACCATCATTTCAAATGTAATTCGCCGGAGAATCGGCTTTGATGGTCTATTAATGAGTGACGACCTGGGCATGAAAGCGCTGGGCGGACCTCTCGGCGAACGGGCCGTCAGAGCTCTCAATGCCGGATGTGATGTGGTTTTACACTGCGCAGGTTTCGAAAAAGACGTGAGCGTCATTTTCGACGAGATGCAACAGGTCGCAGACGCATCCATCGAACTTGATGGCAAAGCGCTTGAAAGAGCGTTCGCCGCTGAAAAGGATTCGACCTTCCAGAAGGACGTGGATCTGGAAGCATTATGGGCTCAATATAAGGAGCTGATGTCCGCGTAAGGAGTGGCCGTTGAATGGCAGCTGATGGGCTAGTAACCGGTTCAGGAACGCTGGATTCCTCAGAGTTCGATATCGATCAGGCAGATGCCTTTCTGGTCGATGTGGATGGCTTTGAGGGACCGTTACACCTGCTTCTTGGTATGGCTCGTAAGCAGAAGGTCGACCTTCGCCGCGTTTCCGTTCTTGAGCTGGCTGAACAGTATCTTTCATTCATTACCGATGCCCGCGAAAAACGAATTGATCTGGCGGCCGATTATCTCCTCATGGCAGCCTGGCTGGCCTATCTGAAATCACGTCTCCTATTACCGCAGCCTGAGAAGGCCGAGAAAGATGAAGTGTCTGCTGATGATTTGGCGTCACGGCTGGCTTTCCGTCTGCAACGTCTTGAAGCTATGCGGAATGCCGCTGACCTGTTGATGGAAGGCGATCTTCTGAACCGCGATGTTTTCCCGCGCGGCCTTCCTGAACGGCCAGTCGTCGTGAAACGGGCGCAATACAATACGCGTCTAATCGACATGATGGCGGCCTTCGCAAAAATACAGACACGCCAGACCCGCGAGCGCCCACATGAAGTCGTGAAACAATACGTTTTGCCTCTGGAAGACGCTCGTAAAACGATTGAGCGTGTGCTCCCTAGCATGGGCGACAATTGGGCCAGCCTTAGTCAGGTCGCGGGCACTGAAAGTGATATTGAGGGTGATCATGCCCTCATGAAGTCACGACTTGCGAGCATATTTGCTGCATCGCTCGACCTGACAAAAGCCAAACGGATTGATATTCGTCAGGATGGTTATCGCATGCCGGTGATGGTTCGCCGCATGGATGAGCACACTGAGGAGGCTGAACATGCAAGCGAAGTCTGAAGCCGAAAAACTTGAGAACATCCGCTCAGCCGTGCAGCAGATGAGCTTTGCCTATAAAGGCGAGCAGGAACGCAAGAAGCACGAAGGTCCCGCGACTTCGACGCCTCATCTGGAAGCCGAGGCAGAAGCTTTGCGTCGGGCAGAGGCGGTCCTTTTCGCTGCGGGTGAACCGCTGTCTGCAGAGGAAGTCGCTGCATCCATGCCAGCTGGTGTCGATGCGGCTGAAATTCTGATGACGTTGCAGGAAGCTTATATCAAGCGCGGCGTGAACCTGGTTGAAGTTGGCGGACGCTGGCGGTTTCAGACGGCGCGTGATCTCAGCTTTCTTTTCACAGAGTATCGCGAGGAAGATCGCAAGCTTTCCGGTGCGGCCCTCGAGACTCTTTCAATCATCGCTTATTGCCAGCCGGTGACCCGTGCTGAAATCGAAGACGTACGCGGTGTTGCGGTTTCAAAGGGTACAATCGATATTTTGCTACAATGCGGCTGGGTGCGCCATCGCGGGCGACGGAAAACGCCAGGTCGTCCCGTTACATACGGAACAACAGATGCGTTTCTCGAGCATTTTGGACTGGAGAGTCTGGATACGCTTCCAGGGAAATCAGAATTTCAGGCTGCCGGCCTTCTGGATAGCGTACTTCCAGTTGGGTTTGAGATGCCGCGACCTTCTGATAGTGATGAAGAAGAGATCGATGGCCTGAATAGTGATCAGGATGATGAAAACTCAGCTTTTCACACCGATTTCCTTGCGGAAGATGAAAATTCCGTCCAATAGCTCGATCGCATTGTCGGAACACAACTTCCTGCCTATGTAAGAGGAAGTAAGGAGAATTAGTTATGGCTCCAGGTTGGATGCAGCTCGCACTTGTGGCTCTCGTGGCTCTACTGCTTTTTGGTGGTCGCGGTAAAATTTCGTCTATTATGGGCGATATGGCCAAGGGCATAAAAAGCTTCCGTTCGGGTCTTAAAGACGACGAAGATGAAACGGCGAATCCAGAGCCGATCAACGTGACCCCGGAAAAAGACAAAGCCTGATTTCAGGCTTTGATTTAAAATGCTCCCACAGTTCGGACTATCTGAATTTTTGCTGATAGGCGTAGTCGCATTGATTGTGGTCGGTCCTAAGGACCTGCCGCTGATGATGCGCAGACTGGGCCAATGGGTTGGTCAGGCGAAGCGCATGGCCAATGAATTTCGTGGAGCGTTTGACGATATTGCCCGTCAGGCTGAACTCGATGAACTCCGTAAGGAAATCGAGGATCTGAAGAAGAATAATCAGCTCGAGCAGGCGGTTTCTGATCTGAAAGACGCTGAGCGCGAAATCAACACCTCTGTTATGAGTAGTGAGACCTCAGGTGAACGACAAACCTAAGAATAAGGCTTCAGACGCCGATGAGGTTGAGAGTTCCAGCGCTCCGCTTCTGCAACACCTGAATGAACTGCGTACCCGATTGATCTGGGCCATTCTTGGCCTGATCGCCGCGGCGCTGTTCTGCTTTATGTTCGCAGAGCAAATCTACAATATTTTGCTGCACCCCCTTGTGAATGAGGCGCAGGTCGTTCGAGGCGATACTGATTTCAGGTTGATTTACACTGCGCCTCTGGAAGTGTTTTTTGCTCAGCTTAAGCTGTCGCTTTTCGGCGGTGTGTTCCTGGCTTTTCCTCTCATGGCCTGGCAGGTGTATGCCTTTGTCGCTCCGGGCCTCTATAAGAATGAGCGAAGGGCGTTTCTCCCGTTTCTTATAGCGGCACCAGTGCTGTTCGTGCTTGGCGCATTGTTCGTATTTTATCTCATGCTGCCGCTGGTTTCCCGTTTTGCATTGAGTTTTCAGCAAATGGGCGGTGACGGAATTGCAGCGATTGAGTCACAAATCCGTGTCTCTGAGTATCTGTCATTGGTCATGGCGCTCATGCTGGCTTTTGGTCTGTCTTTCCAATTGCCGGTTGTCGTGAGCTTGCTGGGTAAAGCCGATCTTGTATCTTCAGACACGCTCAAAACGGGGCGAAAATACGCTCTGGTGGGGATTCTCGCATTTGCTGCCTTCTTTACGCCGCCGGACATCATCTCACAGGTAATGCTAACCGTTCCGGTTCTTGTCCTCTATGAGGTATCGATCTGGTGTGTCGTTCTGATGGAGCGTGCGCGTGCGAAAGAGGATGCGGAACGCGAAGCATCGGAGTAGACGCCAGCGTCGCTAGCCGTTAATCAGGCCCTGACAACAATAGGGCAGATTCCATGCACGATATTCGCTTCATTCGAGAGAATCCTGAGCAGTTTGATGAGGACCTCAAGCGCCGGTTTTATGCCGCGCCTGAAGGCGCGTCCTCCTGGTCTGCGAAAATCCTCGAGCTTGATGAAAAGGTTCGTGAAGCGGTTGGTCGCAAACAGGAAGCTGAAACAACCCGAAACCAATCTTCAAAGCTGATCGGTAAGGCAAAGGCGACTGGCGATGAGGCCGAAGCCCAGCGCCTGATGGCGGCTGTTGCTGAAGCCAAAAAGACAATCGAAGAAGCTGGCGAAGCTGAAGCGGACGCTCTCAATGCGCGCGATGCAATTCTTATGTCGCTTCCAAACCTGCCATATGCGGATGTGCCGCTTGGTGAAGGTGAAGAGGAGAATGAGGAAGTCCGCCGCTGGGGTGAACCTAAACCACTCGGCTTTGAGCCAAAATCTCACGATCAGGTCGGTGAAGCCCTGACTGTAGGCGCGGCCGGTGCTCAAATGGATTTTGAGTCTGCAGTGCGTATGTCTGGATCGCGTTTTGTCGCGCTGAAAGGCCCATTAGCTCGCCTGGAACGCGCGCTGTCTGCTTTCATGCTGGATATTCAGACAACAGAACATGGCTATACGGAAGTGAGCCCGCCATTGTTGGTTCAAGACCGTGCACTTGTCGGAACCGGGCAGCTGCCGAAATTTGGTGAAGATCTCTTCCTGACAACCGCCGGGCATTATCTTATCCCAACGGCTGAAGTCTCTCTCACCAATCTCGTGCGCGAAGACATTCTGGCTGAAGATCAATTGCCATTGCGTATGACGGCACACACGCCGTGCTTCCGTTCAGAAGCGGGCAGTGCAGGGCGTGACACAAAGGGCATGATCCGTCTCCACCAATTCAACAAAGTGGAGCTGGTGTCTGTCACGCGTCCGGAGGAAAGCGATGAAGAGCTGGAGCGTATGACGGGCTGTGCCGAGGCCGTGCTCCAGAAGCTAGGACTTGCTTACCGCGTTATGAAGCTGTCGTCAGGCGATATGGGCTTTGGTGCGCGACGCACTTACGATCTTGAAGTCTGGCTGCCGAGCCAGGACACTTATCGCGAGATTTCGTCCTGTTCTACGTGCGGAGACTTCCAGGCGCGCCGAATGGATTCCAAATTCCGCCGTAAGGATGCGAAGAAACCTGAGTTCGTTCACACACTGAACGGGTCTGGACTCGCGGTTGGGCGTACACTGGTTGCTGTGGTTGAGAATTATCAGAACGAAGACGGATCAATCACTGTGCCCGAGGCGCTTCAACCATATATGGGCGGCATCACAAAGATTGAGTCTGTATCCTGATGCGTATTCTGCTGACGAATGATGACGGCATTCATGCCGAGGGCCTCTCTGTTCTTGAGGATATTGCGCGTCAGTTTTCAGATGACATCTGGGTCGTGGCACCCGAGGTTGAACAATCAGGTAAGTCGCGTGCGCTCACGCTGACGGATCCAGTGCGGGTTCGACAGGTATCTGAGAAGCGATTTGCGGTGCGGGGTACGCCGACCGACTGTGTTTTGCTTGGCCTTATGGAGCTCGTGGACGGCGATGCGCCTGATCTCATTCTGTCAGGCGTGAATCGCGGTCAGAATATCGCTGAAGACACGACGTATTCCGGAACTATTGCGGCCGCCATGTGCGGTATGCAGCATGGCGTGCGCTCCATTGCGCTTAGCCAGTCTCGGGGCTTTCAATTTCCGGGCTCTCTGCCCTGGGACACGTCACGGATCTGGGGCAAGAAGGCTCTCGGCCCTGTGCTTGATATGAACTGGCCGGACAATGTTGTGATCAACATCAATTTTCCCGACCGTGCGCCTGAAGACGTAACGGGCGTTGAGGTGACACGTCAGGGGTTCCGGGACGAGAATATTGTTCATGCTGAACAGCGCATGGATTTGCGCGGGGATAGCTATTTCTGGATCGGATATCGCGGAAAGCTCTCACAGCCCGCAGAAGGTACTGATCTGAAGGCAATTTATGCTGGACGAGTCTCAATCAGCCCATTGCATGTAGACCTGACACACGAAGACACATTAGTGTCACTTCGAACGGGATTAGCGAACGCCTGGGAGACGTGATTGTCGGGGTCCGAACCAGAAGAAGATCCATTCCGCAAAATGCGGCTGATACTGGAACTTCGTCAGTCCGGTCTCACCGATAATTTTTTGCTGAACTCCGTCGAGGCATTGCCTCGGGAGTTGTTTGTCTCTCCTGATTTCGCCGAATACGCTTATGATGACTTTGCACTTCCCATCGCGTGTGGGCAAAGCATGACCAAGCCATCCATGGTGGCAAGCATTGTTGATGCATTGGCTCTTGGCGCGCCCAAATCCTGTTCTGTCCTCGAAATCGGTACAGGCACGGGATATATGACCGCGCTGCTGTCAAAATTGGCGAGACGCGTTCATACGATTGATCGTTTTCGTACGCTTTCTGAAGCCGCGAGAAAACGATTCGATCAGCTCGGCATTACCAATATTGTTTCGCAGACCGCTGACGGAAAATTGGGGCTTCCTGCCGCAGCTCCGTTCGATCGTATCGTTTCAACCTGCGCTCTGGAGGATGTTCCAAAACTCTGGCTGGATCAGCTGAAACCTGATGGCTTTCTCATCCTGCCGGTTGGAACCAATGAAAATCAGAAGGTTATGCGCTACCAGAAAAAATCAGATGGCGAAGTGGTGTCTGAAATTCTGGCACCGTCTCAATTCCTTCACCTCGCTGAGGGCGTTGCTAAGGAATTATAATTACAGGCTATAGCTTGTTTGCATTCTGTCTGGCTCCCAAGTATAGCAGCGCCTTTATTGTTCACCGTTATGGACCGACATATGACCGATTCCCTCACGATCTTTGCGACAGCTGCGGCTGGCAGCAATCTTTTCACGGGCCTTATCCTGCCTTTCGGCGCGATGGCTGCGATCATGTACTTCCTGCTGATCCGCCCTCAACAGCAACAGCGTAAACGCCACAAAGAAATGCTGGAAAATCTGAAGAAGAACGACAAAGTCGTCACCTCTGGCGGTCTGGTCGGTAAAGTCGTGAAACTGGGCGACGAAGAAGTCACCATCAACCTTGGCAGCACCGAAGTTGTAGTTCTGCGTCCGATGATTGTTGACGTGCGCGGCAAAACCGAAGCTGCAAAGCCGGCTGACGAAAAGAACTAAAGGTTCCAGATGTTACAGTTCCCGACCTGGAAGGTCCTTCTGATTGTCTTCGTGACGCTTTTGGGTGGCCTCTTTGCGCTTCCTAACGTGCTCACGGAATCCCAACGCCAGAATATACCGGGCTTCCTGCCGTCTTCGCCTGCAAAGCTGGGTCTCGACCTTCAGGGCGGGGTATCTCTGCTGCTGTCTGTAGATGCAGAGCAGTCTGTAACAAAACAGCTGAACGATCTTCTGCGTGAAGTACGCTCAAAGCTTCAAACAACGCGCGGTGATGAGCGGATCGCTTACTCAGCGCTGCGGGTGGAAGATGAATCTGTGCGTTTCCGTCTGCGAGACCCGTCCATGATTGACCGTGCGGTCAATCTGATGCGTGAACTCAATCAGCCAATTGGTGGCCCGCTTGGCGCTGCGAGCATTTCCGTTTCACAGATCGCCGGTGGTGAAGTGGAGATTCGCTTTACCGCTCAGCGCGTTGACGAAATTATGACTGAAGCAACGCGCCAGACCGTATCCAAACTCGGACCGCGTCTTGACCCGAACGGTATTGGCGAAATTCTCGTCCAGCCATCAGGTGAGACGGACATCATCGTTGAGGCACCGGGCGAGTCTGATCCACAGCGCCTTATCCGCATTATCGAGCAGCCGGGCGTGCTGACCTTCAATTTGGTTGTCCAGGACCAACAGGCGCTTTCAGATGCCTTGCGTACCGGACAAACGCGTGTGGGCACAATGCTGGTGCCTACGGTTGACGGTGGCCAGCTCTTGGTAGAGGCCGACCCGATCATCGAAGGTGACATGGTGCGTAGTGCCACTCAGGGCTTTCACCCGGACAACAGCCGACCAGTTGTAAACTTCACCTTTAACACTACGGGTGCGCGACTTTTCGGTGAGGCGACCGCGCAAAACCGTGGACGTCCATTTGCGATTATTCTTGATGGCGTATCTCAATCGGCGCCGAGAATTCAAACGGCGATCCTGACGGGCTCTGGATTCATTGAGGGTAATTTTACGGTGAGCTCGGCGCAGGAGCTCGCGACTGTTATTCAGGCCGGTGCATTGCCTGCGCAAGTGAATGTTGAGCGTGTGAGCGTGGTCGGCCCGACTCTTGGTCAGGACTCCATTGAAGCTGGTGCACTTGCATCCATTATTGGTCTGGTGCTGGTCGCAGTCTTCATGATTATCGCTTATGGCCTGTTTGGCGGCTTTGCAGTCGGTTCACTCGTTGCCAACGTCCTTTTGATTTTTGGAGCCTTGTCTGGTCTCGGCGCAACCCTAACGCTTCCTGGTATTGCGGGCATCATTCTCACCATTGGTATGGCGGTTGATGCCAACGTTCTGGTGTTTGAACGTATCCGCGAAGAATCTCGGAATGGCAGGTCGCCATTGTCCGCGGTGGAATCTGGTTACCAGCAAGCTCTGTCTACAATTCTGGATGCGAACATTACGACGCTTCTTGCCGCTGCAGTGCTCTACACACTTGGGTCCGGTCCAGTGAAGGGCTTCGCTGTGACGCTCGCAATTGGTATTTTCACGTCCGTTTTCACCGCCTTCGTTGTCACACGTTGGTTTACTGTGCTGTGGCTGCGCACTGCGCGCCCTAAACAGCTGCCGATGTAGGAGACCAACCATGCTTATGAAACGTCTTCCGATCGAAACTAAAGTCGACTTTATGTCGGTGCGCATGTTCGCATTCGCATTGTCGGCTGTGGCATTGATCGCATCTATTGCACTCGTCCCTATGAAAGGGCTGAACTTCGGTATCGACTTTGCCGGCGGTATTCTGGTCGAAATCACGAAGCCGGAAGGTTCGCAGATCGAAGATATCCGCGCCATTGCCACGGAGTTGAACCTGAAAGCGCCAAACGTCACTGAAGCGACAGGTACGGGCGCAAACGCGACAGAGACTTTTGTTATTCGTGCGGCTTTGCCTGATCCAGAAGTTCCGGAAGCTGGCGCTGATGGTGAAGTGGATTCAGCGGCAGTTGAGGCTGCTATTGATGAACATGAAGTCGACCAGGCCCAACAGCTGATTGATCGACTAGCAGAGGTTTATCCTCCGGGTGATGAAGCAAACCCAGCATGGACGGTACTTCGCCGTGATAGTGTCGGGCCACGTGTATCCAATGAGCTTCTGACTGCAGGTGTGACCGCGCTGGCTGTCTCGCTTATATTCATGCTCGGCTATATCTGGTTCCGCTTCCAGATCGTCTTCTCGATTGGTGCGGTTCTGGCGCTTCTGCACGACGTTATTCTGACAGTTGGTGTTTTCTCGCTCTTGCAGATCGATTTTGACCTGACGACAATTGCGGCCCTTTTGACGATTATCGGTTATTCGATGAACGATACCGTGGTTGTTTATGACCGGGTGCGGGAAGAGCTGCGCAAATATAAGAAAATGCCGCTCATCGACGTCATCAACATGTCACTGAACAAGACGCTTTCACGTACTTTGCTGACGTCTGGTACGACGCTGCTTGCGCTGATTTCCATCTATCTGCTTGGCGGTGAGGTCCTGCGTGGTTTCTCATTCGCGCTGATCTGGGGCATTGTAATCGGTACGTATTCCTCGATCTTCATCGCGTCCGCACTTCTGCTCCATACCGGGCTGAAGCGTGAGCCTGAGAAGCTGCAGAGCGCGGAAGACATGTTTACCAGCAAGAGCTAAGCAAACATGACGCATTAAACAACCCCGCCAGGCGACTGGCGGGGTTTTGTTTTTTTATGCTCGGTCGATTAAGCGTCAGCGAGGTTCTGGTTCGCGAAGTCCCAGTTCACCAGCTCACCGAGGAATGTCTCGATGTATTTTGGACGCGCATTCTGGAAGTCCAGATAGTAAGCGTGTTCCCAGACGTCCATCGTCAGAAGCGGGGTAACGCCTTCTTCTGTCAGTGGGGTTTCAGCGTTTGGTGTTTTGCGAACTTCGAGTTTGCCGTTCGCGAGCACTAGCCATGCCCAGCCAGAACCGAACTGAGTTGCACCCGCTGTAGAGAAAGCTTCTTTGAACGCGTCGTAAGAACCGAAATCGCGATCGATAAGTTCAGCCACCTTACCCGTTGGTGCGCCGCCACCAGCTGGTTTCATAGAGTGCCAGTAGAATGTGTGGTTCCAGACCTGAGCAGCGTTGTTGAAAACGCCGGCTTTAGATGCGTCGCCAGCAGCGTCCATGATCACTTCTTCAAGTGACGCGCTTTCGAGCGGGCCGCCTTCGAGGAGTTTGTTCAGATTGGTCACATATGCCTGATGGTGTTTTCCATAGTGGAAATTCAGTGTTTCCTCAGAGATGTGCGGCGCGAGAGCCGTGCGGTCGTATGGAAGGCTTGGAAGATCGAAAGCCATGAAGTACTCCTCTTTTTAAATACCGAGCTTTTACGTCAAGAATGACACTGTTGCGAATATTGGGATAACCATGGCCGAGGCCAAGTACGAAAATTCAGATTTCTTCAAAAGTTTGAATTCTTTCGCGAAAGCTAAGCATGAAACGCTCTGGCTTGCATCGCGGTTCCTGCCAAACAGGGCGGAACGTCGACGTGCATTGGCAATTATGTGCCTTGATGGCGAATTCAATCGGATTGCATCTATCAGTGATGAAGAGATCGTCTCTCAGATTCGACTTCAATGGTGGCGCGACGAAATCGAACGGCTTGAAAACGGGCAGGAGCCACAGCAAACAGATGCGGCTCTGTCTCTGGCCTATCTGATAGCTAACCATTCACACGATAAGTCAGCCCTTTTGCTTCTGATCGATGCCTATGACGACATAATCTCTCAGAATTCAGGCGCATATGGGGAAGCGCTGTTCAATCTGTTCGTTTCGGATGAAAGTGCAGCGCTAGCAGCCGGTCGTGTGTTTCAACGCGCCAATCAGGGACAATTGCCGCCAACATCCATTGAACAGCTCACCGCTCACCTGCAAAGCGTGTCGGACGCTGACTGGCCATGGCTCGCTCTCTTTGTCTTCACAGAGCACTGGCTGACCCGCAAAAAAATACCGCCATTGCAAAAGCGTTGGCGGTATTGGGTTGGGTTTGCGAAAGGCGAGGGCGCTCTTAAATCGAAGCTTGAGGCCCTAAGCGCACGACTTCAGGCGGTTTCGAGCTGAGTTTCAATTTTCCATGCCTCGATGTCATCGAGCGCACGTTTCGCCATAACACGCTTTTTCGCCCGGCCTTTTTCCTTGCCGCGTAGCCGCTTGCCGTTCTCGTCTTTGTTTGGAACCTGATCTGGCACCGGGAAAAGGCCGAAATTCACATTCATGGGCTGGAAGGTGCCCCCGGCTTCAATATGGCCGCCGGTGATGTGAGTGAGAAGCGCGCCCAACGCTGTCGTAGGTGGCGGCGGAGTGATTTCTTTGCCGAGGCGCTCATATGCTGCAAAACGGCCTGCCAGCAGCCCCATTGAAGCGCTCTCCACATAGCCTTCCACGCCGGTTACCTGACCGGCAAATCGCAGGCGCGGCATTTTCTTAAGGCGTAGCTGGTTATCAATCAGTTTTGGTGAGTTGATGAAGGTGTTGCGGTGAATGCCGCCAAGACGGGTAAAGACTGCATCTTCCAGACCGGGGATCATGCGGAAAATATCGGTCTGTGCGCCGTATTTCAGTTTGGTCTGGAAGCCGACCATGTTCCACAGCGTGCCCAGCGCATTATCCTGACGTAGCTGGACGACCGCATGGGCTTTAATGTCGGGTTGGTGAGCGTTGGTCAGACCGATCGGTTTCATCGGGCCATAGCGAAGCGTCTCACGGCCACGTTCGGCCATGACTTCGATTGGCAGGCAGCCCTCGAAATACGGCGTGTCCTTTTCCCAGTCTTTGAACTCAGTCTTTTCGCCGTCGATCAGCGCGTCGATGAAGGCATTGTACTGGCCTTCATCCATCGGGCAGTTGATGTAGGCGGCTGTGTCGCCGTGCGGGCCGGGTTTATCATAGCGCGATTGGCGCCATGCAATGTCCATATTGACGGAATCGACCTGAACGATAGGCGCGATCGCATCGAAGAAGGCCAGATTCTTTTCACCCGTCAGTTCGCCAATCGCTTTAGCCAGAGCCTCTGAGGTAAGCGGACCGGTCGCGATGATCACAGAATCCCATTCCTCGGGTGGAATGGTGTCGACTTCTTCGCGCACAATGGTGATGTTTGGATGCGCCTCGAGCTTTGCTGTGATCGCGGCTGAGAAGCTATCACGGTCGACTGCGAGAGCGGACCCGGCTGGTACCTGATGATGGGCAGCCGTGGAAATGATCAATCCATCGAGGCGACGCATTTCTTCATGAAGAACGCCGACCGCATTCGTTTCATGGTCATCTGAACGGAAGGAATTAGAGCAAACGAGCTCAGCCAGATGATCTGTCTTGTGCGCATGCGTACCTTTAACGCCGCGCATTTCGTGCAGGATCACTGGAACGCCGAGATTGGCCGCCTGCCAGGCGGCTTCTGAGCCCGCCATGCCGCCGCCGACAATGTGTATAGGTTTGAGTGTCATGCCGCTAAATTGGGTAAGCGGCGGCGCGCGTCAACCGGATTGTTTCGGTGCAGCTGAGATCGTTGGTTTTGGCAAATGGTTTCGGGACCAGTTCATGAGCTCAATTCCGGGCCAAAGCATAAGCTTGAAATAATTGTGGCGGGGTGTGCCTTCAAACCCAAGCGGGACTTTGCATGGCCCAGGAACCCGATAGGTTCCGAACATCACATCCCAGAATGCAAAGATGTTCGCAAAGTTGGTATTGTGCGCGGCTTCTTCCTCAGCATGGTGCCATTGGTGGAAGCGGGGCGTAGCGATGACTTTGATCAAAGGCCCGAAATGAATGTCAGCGTCGATATGTACAAAGCGATTATACATTCCAAAGAAAAGCGCCAGCCCGGCTGCGCCAACCGGCGGTAATCCGATCCAGCTGAGGAATAGCGTGTAAGTCGCTGACATCATGACGGATTCGAGGACGTGAATGCGCAGTGACGTAGTGTGATTCATGTCTGTGTCGGAGTGGTGGACTGCGTGAATGGACCAGAAGCCCTTCGTATGAAGAAGGCGGTGGCACCAATAGTCCGCGAAGTCATGAAGAATGATAGCGAAAACGATCAAAGCTGCGAGCGGAAAGCCATTCCAGAACGCCACAGGCACGTGTGGAATGTGTAGTGCTTCGTAAAGCTGACGGAACGCATCGTTCAGTAGGAAAACTGCGGGCGCGATCAGTATGTGCGTCACACTCATCGCAATATTGGTGAGGCCGGATTGTCGAACGCCTTTTGTCCAATGAACCGCAGACATGCCATTCTTATAGACCGAAATCGCGGTCGATACGCAGAACGGCAAAAAATAGAGAAATATGGACGTAACCAATATTGATTGAAGCATTTCCCGTCTCCTGCACGAATTTTGCGGGAGTGAGCTTTCAATTCATTGTCCAAAATCGATTGAATTTGACGGAGTTCTGTCCCAAGTGATGCGGAGTTTAAGTTCGTCAGGGGATTCTCGTGTCGCAGCAGTCAGGTCAGCTACCCATTCTAGATGCCGCACGGTATAGCTGGCAGTTTGCGATGACAGCCTTCCTTCCGACCCTGCCTGCTTATCTGGTTCGAGCACTGGTCACGGGCGCGGTTATCGCTGCTACGCTTTCCAGCCTGTCTGAGGGGGCTTTTCCGCTCGACTTTATTGGAAATGTGCTCGGACTTTTCATCTCAATCAGCTGTCTGGCAATGACCTTGCGTCTTGCGATGAAGGGTGAATTTGACGGCTTTACCGGCCTCAAATTTGGCGTCGAAGAGGCACGCCTCCTTCTGGCCAATCTAATGTACTTCCTGGTGCTCTTTGTGCTCGGCTTCGTTGCGATCGTTCTTGGCAGTATTTTCGTTGGGATCATTATGGCGAGCGTGGCCCCGGATTTGGATGCCATGGCCACGAACCAAGAAGCCGCACAACAATATATGATTGAGTTTTTTGGCACCCCGGCAGGCGTTGTCGTCGCAATTCTGATGATCGCTGTGGTCGCGTTTCCTTTGCTCTATTTCTCCGCCCGCCTCATTAATTTTCCAGCAGCGACGCTGGCACGTCAAAAGATCATGATGTTCGAAACCTGGAGCTGGACGAAGGATCAGGTCTGGCGGGTCGTGGCAGCGATCGTTGTCACGATGGCACCTGTTTCGGTAATTTCGTTGCTTGGCATATGGATCGCCAGTTCGCTCACTGGAATGCCGCTTTTCGGTTCCCCCGAAGACATTGCCGCTGTTTCTCCGCTGAGCGGTTTTGTCTATGGAGCGCTCGCTGGCGTGTTTTCGATTCCGACATATTTGTGCGGCGCAGCCCTCTCGGTATACATGTTCAAAGGGTTTGATCCGCAGCGATAGGCTGAAGATTTAGTCTTCAGCCTTTTTGCGTGCCACTTCATTGCGAGCCTTTCGACGGGCATCGCTGCGTGCTTCCTGACGTTCGAAAGTTTCTTTCAGGAAGCGTCCCGTCCAGCTGCGGTCAACCTTGATCACGTCTTCTGGCGTACCGGCAGCAACCAATTCACCGCCGCCATCGCCGCCTTCAGGGCCAAGGTCCAGAATCCAGTCTGCCGTTTTGATGACATCCAGATTGTGCTCAATCACGACGACCGTATTGCCATTATCGACCAGTTCATGGAGCACTTCGAGCAGCTTTCTCACATCTTCAAAATGAAGGCCGGTGGTTGGTTCGTCCAGAATGTAGAGTGTGCGCCCCGTGGCGCGCTTAGACAGTTCCTTGGCGAGTTTTACGCGTTGGGCTTCACCACCTGACAGCGTGTTCGCCTGTTGGCCGACCTTGATATAGGAGAGGCCGACGCGGTTCAGGGTTTCCATTTTAGTGCGAATGGACGGAACGGATGAGAAGAAATCTTCGGCTTCTTCAATCGTCATATCCAGCACGTCCGCGACGGATTTGCCCTTATACAGGACTTCCAGCGTCTCGCGGTTATAGCGCTTGCCCTTACAGACATCGCAAGTGACGTACACATCCGGAAGGAAGTGCATTTCGATCTTGATGACGCCGTCGCCCTGACAGGCTTCGCACCGGCCGCCCTTCACGTTGAATGAGAAGCGACCGGGCTTATAGCCGCGCTGTTTTGCTTCAGGCAGCCCAGCAAACCAGTCACGTATCGGGCCAAAAGCTCCGGTGTAGGTCGCAGGATTGGAGCGCGGCGTACGGCCAATTGGCGACTGGTCGATGTCGATGACTTTATCGAGGTGCTGAAGGCCCTCAGTGCCTTCATGCGGGGCAGGCACGGTCTGCGCTTTCATCAGCTTTCTTGAAAGCGCCTTTTGAAGCGTTTCGATGATGAGCGTTGATTTGCCGCCGCCCGATACGCCTGTCACACAGGTGAAGGTCGCCAGAGGGATTTCGACGCTGACATCTTTAAGATTGTTTCCGCGCGCGCCGAGGAGTTTGATCGACTTGGTTTTCTTCGACCAACGACGCCGCTCTGGAATTTCGATTTCCCGTGCACCGGACAAATACATGCCCGTCATGCTTTTAGGGTCGGCGATAATTTCTTCAGGTGTGCCCTGAGAGACAATTTCACCGCCATGCACGCCCGCTGCCGGTCCCATATCGATGACATGGTCAGCAGTGAGGATCGCGTCTTCATCATGCTCTACAACGATGACAGAGTTTCCGAGGTCGCGAAGATGTTTCAGCGTGTCGAGCAAACGCTCATTATCGCGCTGGTGAAGGCCAATGCTGGGTTCATCCAGAACGTAAAGAACGCCGGTCAGACCAGAGCCGATCTGGCTTGCGAGGCGGATACGCTGGCTTTCGCCGCCCGAGAGCGTGCCTGAAGAGCGAGACATGTTGAGATAGTCGAGCCCCACATCATTCAGGAATTTGAGACGGTCTTTGATTTCCTTCAGAATGCGTGATGCAATCTCGACCTTTTGTGGGGTGAGATGGCCTTCCACTCCGGAAAACCAGTCATTGGCTTCCTTGATAGAAAAAGCAGAAGCCTCTGAAATATCCTTCATGCCGATTTTTACCGCGAGCGCTTCTGGCTTCAGGCGTTTGCCTTTACAGGTCGGGCAGGGTTGGGCGGACTGGAATTTGGCAATTTCTTCACGGACCCATGCGCTGTCTGTTTCGCGCCAGCGTCTTTCCATATTTGGGATAACGCCTTCGAAGGCTTTCTTCACTTCATAGCGGCGCAGACCATCATCATAAACGAACTGCACTTCTTTTCCGCCAGTGCCATTCAGAATGATGTTCTGGACCTCATCAGAGAGCGCGGACCATTTCTCAGACATTTTGAACTTAAATGCTTTGGCGAGCGCCTGAAGCGTTTGTGTCTGATAGGGCGACGTCGTCTTCGCCCAGGGGGCGATAGCACCATCCTGGAGGTTCTTGTCGCGCTCTGGAACGATGAGTTCCGGATCGATCTTCAATTGCTCGCCAAGACCGTCACATGTAGGGCAGGCGCCAAATGGATTGTTAAATGAAAACAGACGAGGCTCAATCTCTGGGATCGAGAAGCCGGACACAGGACATGAGAAGTTTGCTGAGAGCAAAATTCGTTCTGCGCTTTCGCCTTCCTTCGCGTCGGCAAATTCAGCAATCGCAATACCGTCTGCAAGATCGAGCGCCGCTTCAAAGCTCTCTGCCAGACGCTGATCCATACCTTCGCGAACAACCACGCGGTCCACAACCACGTCGATATCGTGTTTGAATTTTTTATCGAGCGTTGGCGGTTCTTCCAGAGAGTAGAACTCGCCATCCACTTTTACGCGCTGAAAGCCCTTTTTCAGCAGCTCAGCCATCTCTTTGCGGTATTCGCCTTTACGGCCGCGTACCATTGGCGCGAGCAAATAAAGGCGTGTGCCTTCCTCAAGTGAGAGAATGCGATCTACCATCTGGCTGACCGTCTGGCTCTCAATTGGAAGTCCGGTTGCAGGGGAATAGGGCGTTCCGACGCGCGCCCAGAGCAGGCGCATATAGTCATAGATTTCAGTAACAGTGCCAACGGTCGAACGTGGATTGCGACTGGTCGTTTTCTGTTCGATTGAAATGGCGGGCGATAGCCCTTCAATGCTTTCCACATCCGGCTTTTGCATCAATTCGAGGAACTGACGGGCATAGGCGGAAAGGCTTTCGACATAGCGACGCTGGCCTTCAGCATAGATGGTGTCGAAGGCGAGTGAGGACTTGCCCGAGCCGGACAGGCCGGTCATCACCACTAGCTTGCCGCGAGGGATGTCCACATCGACATTTTTCAGATTGTGTTCCTTCGCGCCGCGCACGCGAATTTCTGAAAGTTCACTCATTGGGACATTCTGCCTGTGTTGAAGGGGCGGGAGTTTGTTAATACGAAGTGAATCACAATTGACATACAGAACAAAAAAAGAACAAATAGCAAGATGTTCGGGAAACTGTCAGGAATTCTTCCTTTTGTCTCGCGACGTGACAGACATTTCCGCTAACATCGTTCAGATTCGACGATTTGGGCTCAAGAAGGAAATAGGCAATGGCGGGTTCGGTAAATAAAGTAATTCTGGTCGGAAATCTTGGGCGTGACCCGGAAATCCGTTCCATGAATAGCGGAGGCTCGATCGCCAATCTGAGTGTTGCGACCTCTGAGTCATGGCGTGACCGTAACACCGGTGAGCGCCGTGAAAAGACGGAATGGCACCGTGTGGTGATCTTTTCAGAAGGTCTGGTGAAAATCGCGGAACAATATCTTCGTAAAGGCTCGAAGGTTTATGTTGAAGGTCAGCTCGAGACCCGTAAGTGGACAGACCAGAGCGGCCAGGAAAAATACTCAACGGAAGTCGTTCTTCGTAACTTCAATTCCACGCTGACAATGCTCGATGGTCGTGATGGACCACAGGGCGGCGGCATGGGTGGCGGCGGTGGCCGTATGGACGATTCCGGGTATGGCGCGCCACGTTCAATGGACGGTCCGAAGCAGGACTTCTCTCAGGATATGGATGACGAGATTCCATTCTAGGATCTGTGGGCATCGCAAAATTCGAAAACGCCGGGACATGTTCCCGGCGTTCTTTGTTTTATCAAATGAGCTCCAGTGCCTGCCCAACAATCAAGCCAGATAATTCATGTAAATTCTACAAAAACTTCTGAGATTACATGTCCACGGATGCCATATAAAATTGAACACTGGTTTCGATTTTGGGTGGTGGGTTTGGTCAAACGGTTTGAGTTTGTTTTCGATGAGCGCATACGGGCTGGTTCAAACGAACATTTCCATCATTTTTTGCTAGGTTACCTGCTGCCTTCTATTCTTGAAATTGAGGCATTGCGGCCATCCGACGATGATCTGTTTTACTTCAACAGTTGCGGGCCCGTGATGGATGTAGTGCTCGCGGAGGTCTGCGACGCACTCAATTTGAGATACGAAATTCTGCATAAAGACATGCAGGACATGGCTGAGCATCACATTCGGGTCATACCGCAGCGCTGGGATAGTGCTTTGCTGAATCCTCATCTTAAGAAAGCCGCCACTCCGAGGTTTGAAAAGCTTCGCAACAAAGTAATGGAGTATCCTGATTTGGTGCGGTTCAGGCTTTCAGATGATCTGGAACCAAAATTGCGGCATTTGCTGGGAAAATCAAAACAGGTTTTGACGAAGGTTTTTGATCTGGAAACGGAGCTAATCGAACAGGATGCTGTCGGCCCGTTATTGCTTTTGAAGAGGTCCGATGCTGAAGAGTTTTACTCTGAAGGCGGAAGTGCGCGGTTTAGCGGTTATGGCGTTACCCGAAGAAGTCTTCAGGGGTTGGACAAGGTGGCCGCAGAGCTGAATGCCGCTGGAATTAGTGCGCAGGTTTTCGAACCGGGCCGCCATACGCTGAAAGAACAAATTCGGGCCTTCCATTATTGTTCCGGAATGATCGGTATTCGGGGGGCTGAATTTGCAAATTTGGTATGGGTGCGTCCGGGCGCTAAGGTCATTATGGTGACACCAGACTCGATGAAAAAGCCTTCGGTCCAGCGCTTTCTTGGCAAGGTTATGCAGGTCGAGTTTTCTGAAGTTACCGTCGATAGCGATCATCCCGACTTGTCTTCGGCGCTATCGGTGCTCGCGACAGAGGTGGTGCATGCTGGCTGATATAAACCCTGTTGTGAGTCTTGATGAGCTTGATTGCGTTCGGAATGCGGTTGAGCGTAATGCGCACTTCGAAGTGCGCCGCGCCTCTTTTTCTGAGCAATGTGACTGGAAAATCAAAAACGGCGCATTGTCTCACGGGACGGGCGGCTTTTTTGATGTGATAGGTCTGCGCAGCGAACGAACTGGGGAAGAACGCATTGTATTGTTTCAGCCGCAGAGCGCGCTGACCGGGCTAGCGATCACACGTATCGAGGGTGAGGTTTATGTGCTGGTGCAGGCGCGTATAGAGCCCGGAAACTCTTCTGGGTGTCAGTTCGGCCCCACAATTCAAAGCACGCCGGCCAACTATCTCAGACAGCATGGCGGGAAAGCTACGCCCCATGTGGAACTGTTCACGCGGTATAACGCTAGTTGCCGTCAGCTTTGTGTAACCAGTCAGATGGATCTTGGCGAATTCTATTATCAGAAAAACAAGTCCCATGTTTACGTGGAGGTTATGGAGCCGGAACCCGCGGAAAGTAATTTCGCATGGGTTTCGCTCGACGTGCTTCGGCTTGCCCTGGAACGCGATAATTATTTGAACAATGATCTTCGGTCTCTTCTCATTATGTTCGATTGGGATCGTTTTGTGTGTGGTCGCTCTCCGTTGTTGGCGGTGGAATTCGGCTTTGAAGTGATAGGCGCCGTAAACCGGGTTGCTGATGTTGGCGGCGCGTGGGGAATGACAGGCCTATCCGATTTGCAAACCATGGAATGGAGCGAAGGTGGAGGCTTTGTCGTGGAGGGTGTTTCCGTCGCGATGTTTCGGACTAAAGCGCACACGCGGGAAGTGAATGGCTGGTATCAACCGCTCATGTCCGCCGATGGCGTGGCGCAATCCGTCCTGATCATATCGGGCTGCTCGCGAGAACGTCGTGTCTTGCTCTCGGTTCTGCAGGAACCGGGTCTTAGTGGAGGGGTGGCTGTAGGTCCGAGCTTTGTCAGGCGGCATTGCGAACAAAGCTGGGATATTCCTCCTGCTGGAAAAGTTGTCCGCTCATTCACGCAATCAGATGAAGGCGGTAGATTCTATCGACAGGAAACACTCAATCAGATTGTGGAGGTGAACGATGATTGGGTGGCGGAGGAAAGTCAGTTCTGGTGTACGCTCACAGAGCTTAAACAGCTTTTCTACACGTCTCAGATGGTCTCTTTTCAATTGAGGGCAATTGCATCAGTTCTGTTGGCTGAATTAAACCCGGAAGTCCTTTCCGAAGACGGATGAAATCCATTGGAGAAAGGCCCGCCAACACTTGGTCGATCTCGTCCCGGATGCTAGCTTAATTTCTGAATTTGCGCGCTGAGTCGCGTATCGAAAAATAAGTAACGGTAAGAGACCAGATTTTGTCTTCAGATAACGAAACGCCAGACGAGCTGCCGGAAGACGGTGTAGATCCGATTACGATCGAGAATGAGCTTAAACGCTCCTATCTCGATTATGCGATGAGCGTGATTGTCAGCCGCGCTTTGCCTGATGTGCGAGATGGTCTGAAACCCGTTCACCGGCGCATTCTGTATGCGATGCAGGTGGGTGGATATCGCTCTGATCGTCCATACTTCAAATCGGCTCGTGTCGTTGGTGACGTGATCGGTAAGTATCACCCACACGGTGATAGCGCCGTTTATGATGCGCTGGTCCGCATGACGCAGCCCTTCTCAATGGGGCTTCCGCTCGTTGATGGGCAAGGTAATTTCGGTTCGATAGATAACGATCCACCAGCGGCTATGCGTTACACGGAATGTCGCATGGATAAGGCTGCGAACTTCCTTCTGACTGATTACGACAAAGATACCGTCGATTTTCAGGAGAACTATGACGGCAAAGAACAAGAGCCGGTTGTACTGCCGGCGCAGTATCCAAACCTTCTGGTCAATGGTGCGGGCGGTATTGCGGTCGGCATGGCGACGAACATTCCGCCGCATAACCTGGGTGAGGTTATCGACGCCACCCTCGCAATGATCGACAACCCAGCCATTGATGACAATGAACTGCTCGAGATCGTACCGGGCCCGGATTTCCCAACGGGTGGTCTGATCATCGGTCGCACGGGTGCTCGCAATGGGCTGCTGACCGGGCGCGGTTCTGTAGTGATGCGTTCGCGCTCCAATTTTGAAACCATGCGGAATGGTCGCGAAGCGATCGTGATCACAGAGATTCCGTATCAGGTTAATAAGGCCAATTTGGTCGAAAAAATCTCTGATCTCGTTCGCGAAAAGCGTGTTGAAGGTATTGCTGATCTTCGCGATGAAAGTGACCGTTCGGGCATTCGTGTCGTCATTGAAATCAAAAAGGACGCATCACCGGAAGTGGTTCTGAACCAGCTTTATCGGTATTCGCAAATTCAGACGAGCTTTGGCGTGAACATGCTGGCGCTCAATGGCGGAACGCCTGAACAGATGGCTCTGCGCGACATTCTGAAGGCGTTCATTCGTTTCCGTGAAGATGTGGTTGCCCGACGCACGAAGTTTGAGCTCAACAAGGCACGCGACCGTGCCCATGTTCTCGTGGGTCTCGCGCTGGCTGTTGCAAACATTGATGAGGTCATCCGGATCATTCGGAATGCGCCTGATCCTGGCAGCGCGCGCGAAGCTCTCTTGCAGCGTGACTGGCCTGCTGCGGACATGATGCCTTTGATCAGTCTGATCGCAGACCGTCGTACGGTTGTGTCTGATCAGGAAACGGTTCGTCTGTCCGACGAGCAGGCCCGGTCCATCCTTGAGCTTCGTCTGCACCGTCTTACGGCTCTTGGTAAAGATGAAATCGGCGATGAGGCCAAAGGTCTCGCGGCTAAAATCGCAGACTATCTGGAAATCCTGCGCCATCGTAGCCGCGTACTCGACATCATTCGAGGCGAGCTGAACACCGTCAAAGATCAGTTTGCTGTGCCGCGTCGTTCTGAGATCGTTGAAAGCGATCTAGATATGGATGACGAAGACCTGATCGAACGGGAAGACATGGTCGTTACCGTGACCCATGGTGGTTATGTGAAGCGCACGCCGCTTACGACTTACAGAACCCAGCACCGTGGTGGTAAAGGCCGATCCGGCATGGCGATGAAAGACGAAGATTTCGTCACCCGCCTGTTTGCTGCCAGCACGCATGCTGAGGTCCTGTTCTTCTCGTCTACGGGTATGGTCTACAAGCAAAAGGTCTGGCGTCTGCCTCTTGGCAGCCCGCAATCGCGGGGCAAGGCTTTGGTGAACATTCTTCCGCTGGATAAGGATGAGTCTATCACGAGCGTGATGCTTCTGCCGGAAGATCAGGATGAACGTGAACGGCTGGATGTGATGTTTGCGACCCGTAAGGGTGGCGTACGTCGCAACAAGCTGATGGATTTCGTTCAGGTGAACCGGAACGGCAAGATCGCCATGAAGCCTGATGAAGATGACGGCATCGTCAATGTTCAGATTTGTAGTGAACGCGATGACGTTCTGCTGACGACTGCGAATGCACAATGTATCCGCTTCCGGGTAGATGATGTACGCGTCTTCACAGGTCGCACGTCTTCAGGTGTTCGCGGCATTCGCCTTGCTGAAGATGACGAAGTGATTTCGCTTGCGGTGCTTCGACATGTTGATGTCACGCCTGCTGAAGCTCGCGCTTACCTCAAGCATGCAACAGCATTACGTCGTGCAGTGGATGAAACTGGCGAAGAGGCTGAAGTCGAAACCGCTGAGACGGACGATGAGTCTGGCGATATCGCTGCCCTCTCCGAGGAGCGCATTGTCGAGCTTGGTGCCGCCGAGGAGTTCCTGCTGACCATCACGAGCAAAGGCATGGGTAAACGCGCGTCTGCTTACGATTACCGCGTGACTGGGCGGGGCGGTAAAGGGTTGATCGCGCATCGCGTAACGGACGACGCCAAGATTGTCGGTTCATTCCCGGTGGATGAAGCAGATGACGTCATGATGGTGACGAATGGTGGTCAGCTTATTCGTTGCCCTGTAAATCAAATCCGGATTGCAGCGCGATCTACGCAAGGTGTTCGTGTTCTTCGTACTTCTGGCGAAGAAAAGGTTGTGTCTGTCGAGCGTTTGGCCGAACAAGAGGATAAAAGTGAGGGCGAGGAGCCTGAAGCTACAGAGTGAATTGCCGGGGAGGCATATTTGGCTAAACGAATAGGGATGTATCCCGGGACATTTGATCCTCTGACAAATGGCCACCGGGACATTATTGGAAGAGCGGTCAAGCTGGTCGACAAGCTTGTAATAGGCGTGGCGATCAATGAAGGGAAGGGCCCTCTGTTTTCGCTCGACGAGCGCGTCGATATGGTGCTCGAAGAGGTGGAGGCCTTTCGCTCTGTAGCTGAAATCGAAGTCCGTCCGTTCGACAATCTCCTTATGCATTTTGCTGAAGAATGTGATGCATCTGTAATCATTCGGGGATTGCGCGCTGTATCTGACTTTGAATATGAGTTTCAGATGGTCGCCATGAACCAGAAGCTGAACTCGGATATCGAAACAGTATTCCTCATGGCTGATCCTCAGCATCAGGCGGTTGCATCTCGTCTGGTAAAGGAAATCGCCAAGCTCAATGGTAAAGTCGGGCATTTTGTTTCGCCCGCTATAGCCAAGCGACTGAAGGAAAAGCTTACGTCATGAAATCATTTGCACGGTCATTGCTCGCTGCGATTGGTCTGACGGCGCTGACGGGCGCTGTCGCGCAGGAGGCTAGTTTGCCGACTTTTGATGCTGCGCTCGCGGATACGGAAAACTGGCGCGAAGTTGATCCGCAGAATTTGATGGTTTTCAACATTCAGGCGGCGCGTGGTGAAGATCGCGGGCGAGTCGTGATTGAGGCGGCGCCTTTTGCTGCGCCGGGTCATGTTGAACGTTTTCGCGCTTTAGTCTCCAGTGGCGACCTGAATGGAACCATGTTTCACCGGGTCATCGACGGTTTCATGGCGCAAGGCGGCGACGTGGCTACGGTCCATCCGGATCGCGCGGATGCCTGGCCTGAAATCGAGGGTGAATTCGAGTTCACACGGCGCCCCGGGGCGGCTGATGACGGTGTGCCTGACATGCAAAAGCTGGGCATTCCTGCGTCTGCGACCAGTGGATATATTCTCGGTTTCCCGGTTCGTACGCAGTCTGAATCTTTTGCTGCATTGACCCGTGAAGGCACGGTGCAGAGTTGGATCCCGCATTGTAAAGGCGTTGTCTCGACAGCGCGCACGAACGACCCGAACTCTGCCGCAACCCAATTTTTCCTGATGCGGGATATTTCTCCGCATCTTGATAGAGCTTACACCGCCTGGGGACGTATTCTGGAAGGTCAGGATGCGGTTGATAACATTCGTACGGGTGAGCCTGTGCGACTTCCTGATGTGTTGATCTCTGCGAAACTTGCGGCGGATATGCCGGAAGATGAACGTCCTCGTGCGCTTGTGCAGCGTACAGATGGCCCGCTCTTCGCGCCTACTCTTGCAGAGCAAGCAGGAGCGAACGTGTGTGAGCTTCCGCCTGTACCTTCAATTGTCTTGAACTAGCGATAGCTTTGAATCTCGATCCGTATGATTTCGACCTGCCGGACACGTGTATTGCCACACGTCCGACAGAACCGCGTGATGCGTGTAAACTGCTTGTACAGCAGGGCGGTGATGCGCCGTCCGACTACGTGTTCCGAGATATTGTCGACCTGCTCCAACCGGGCGATCTTTTGATCGCAAATGATACACGCGTCATCCCGGCTTTGCTGTTCGGAGAGCGCCCGGCGCGCGATGAACAAGGGCAAACCGTTCACGTTCAGCTCAACCTTCTCGAAGACAAGGGGGAGGGCGAATGGCTCTGCCTGTGTAAGCCGGGGCGCCGGGTAAAGCCCGGTGACACCGTGGAATTCGGAGCGGGGCTATCCGCTTCTCTGGTCGAGAAATACGAAAACGGTGAGATGCGATTTAAGTTTCGCCCACTTGGCGAGGCCTTTTGGGCGGCGTTGAATGAGCTCGGTCGTATGCCCATTCCGCCCTATATTCAGAAGCTGAGGGCGTCTGACCGTAAAGACGATGAAGACTATCAAACCGTATTTGCAGACAAAGCGGGTTCGGTTGCGGCCCCAACAGCGGGCCTGCATTTTACCGATGGGCTGATGGCCAAGCTGAAAGAAAAGAATATCGGCCTTGAATATGTCACGCTTCATGTTGGCGCCGGTACTTTTGCGGGTTTGTCGGATGATGCGTTCGAGACTGGAAAGCTTCACTCTGAATGGTGTGAAATCTCAGAATCGGTGAAGCGGAAAATTGATGAAGCACGCTCTCTCGGCGGGCGGGTCATCGCCGTTGGAACGACGTCGCTACGAACGCTGGAGTCGCGTGCGGACAAGCAGCGTAGCGTTATAAGCGGCGCTGGTGATACTGATATCTTCATTCAACCGGGCTACCAGTTTCAGGTCGTGGACGGCCTGATCACGAACTTCCACCTGCCGCGGTCCAGCCTCTTTATGCTTGTCTCTGCACTGATGGGCACGGACGTGATGCAGGTGGCGTACAATCACGCGATCAATTCAGGCTATAAGTTTTATTCCTATGGAGACGCGTGTCTGCTATTGCCCGCGCATGACTGACTTTCCTTTTGAAATTCTGGGCCGTGAAAACCGTGCCCGTACTGGTGTTCTGAAGACGTCTCGCGGCGATATTCGAACGCCCGCCTTCATGCCCGTTGGCACTGTCGGCACAGTGAAAGCGCTCTATAGCGAGCAGGTTGCTGATGCTGGCGCAGATATTGTGCTTGGTAATACGTATCATTTGATGTTGCGTCCCGGCAGTGAGCGGGTGCACCGGTTGGGCGGTCTGCATAAGTTTATGCGTTGGGAGAAGCCTATCCTCACCGATTCCGGTGGGTTTCAGGTCTGGTCACTAGCCGGACTGCGTAAGATGAAAGAGGAAGGCGTTTCCTTCAAATCTCACATTGATGGTTCGACCCATTTTCTCTCGCCCGAGCGGTCTATTGAAATTCAGGCAGACCACCTTGGTGCTGACATATCCATGCAGCTCGACGAGTGCACGGCGTATCCGGTCTCACACGAGGAGGCGAAGTCTTCCATGGAGATGTCAATTCGCTGGGGTGCACGCTCGAAAGCGGCATTCGGCGAGCGGGATACGCAGAACCTGTTCGGGATCGTTCAGGGGTCGGATTTTGAAGACCTCCGTCGTCAATCCGCAGAGCAGCTGCAGGAAATAGGTTTTGGTGGATATGCGATTGGTGGCCTTGCCGTGGGCGAGGGACACGAACGCATGGTTGAAGTGATAGACTTTACAGAACCTCATCTGCCACAGCATCGTCCGCGCTACCTAATGGGTGTGGGCAAACCTATCGATATCCTTGAGGCAGTGGCCCATGGCGTCGACATGTTCGACTGCGTATTGCCTACGCGATCTGGAAGGCATGGGCAGGCGTGGACCTGGGATGGCCCGATCAATCTCAAGAACGCGAAGTTTGCTGAAGACGATACGCCAATCGACGAGACGTCTTCTTGCCCGGCGACCAGAGACTATTCGAAAGCCTACCTTAATCACCTTTTCAAATCAGGTGAGTATCTGGCTGCCATGGTTCTGTCCTGGCACAATACTGCATTTTTTCAGGAACTCATGTCTGAGATACGTGTGTCCATTGCAGAAGGTCGGTTTGAGACCTTTCGGGCAGAGCTCAAATCTCGTTGGGCGAAATAGTCAGTAGGGCGTATCAGATCTTGGCGCAGAGTTCCGGTAATATATCGGAGCTGCATTAGGAACTGGCGCGCCATAGTCGACGTCCAGTGGGGTAGCAGGATAGGTGCACCCCTGAGACATCCCCAGGCCCTTCAGGAAAGCGCGTCGTAAGTAAGCGGTTTGATAGGCTTCCTCCACTCGGTCGGCGTGTGAGTTGGCGCCCGTGGCGGAACGCACAGAGCCTCTGAAGGGGATAAAGGATCTGGCCTCCGAGGCGATCTGGCCCAGCGCGAAGCCTGAGGCACGTTCTGACATATCCGTAGTCTCTTCACCGTCTTCCGGCGGATTGAGGGTGCGTGAGAAACGGACATCGGCATCGAGAGACAAAACGGTATCCAAATGACGTACTTCCAGGGCTATTGTCTCGCAGCTCGTGTCTGGTAGCGGGTCGTATGGCGTACGAAGGTCTGCAATCACGTCTGGAACACGTTCACGACGAAGGTTGAGGTCTTCCAATGGCGAGAGTGCGGCGTCGCCAAGCCCATCACGGGTTTGCTGATAGGTTCGATACGTGATGCGTGCACTGGAATTGACGATTCCATCTTCCTCATCTGAGGCTTCTTCTTGAGAATCGGTCTGCGAAAAAGCAGGAGCACATATCGTTGAACCCAGAAGGAACGCGATAATCAGAGGACTGATACCAGTTTTACTCATAAAAAATCTCACAGAATGTCCCGCAATTACGGGGATTTGAGCCAGCGGACAAAAAAAGTCTAAGAATGAGGCAGGGAGTTTATTGACCCGTAAGGTTGGTGAGTCTATATGCCCCCCTCTCGGTCGTGCCCATAGCTCAGCTGGTAGAGCAACTGACTTTTAATCAGTAGGTCGCAGGTTCGAACCCTGCTGGGCACACCAACTCTACTCCCGACATTAAAAAAACATCCGAGCCGACGATTCGTTCGGTCAATGTGGTATTCAATTCGCCTTTCAATAACTGCATTTGAATTCAATTCATGAATAATTGTTCATGTATCCCCTTGACATGAACAGATGTAAATTCAATCAAGTCAAAACTGTGACCATTTGCGGGTATATTTCGAAACGACTTGAACAGGTGGGGTGGTGGGCGTATTTTCATCTTCAGGCCCACGCAAAGATGGGCTTGGATCAAGAAGGACATTTTCAGGAATTGAAAATAGAGATCCAGGAGACTGAAGATGAATGGAGACTGGTGCACAAACGACGGCGCGCGAAAGCTGAAAGATAAGATTGAAAGCTATTGGCGTGACCGAGGCTATGATGTGAACATCAATCTTGTTGAAGGTGGCTTTATCGCGGCGATGCGTTCCGGTCGAACGGACGTCCGCAGCAATATGGTCAACGGTATGCCGACCCGCCGTGGTGGCGGTTCTGATCACTCTGCTTCAGAGTTCAGCGCTGCTAGCTGGCACGGCTAAAAAGCCTCTCCAGGGCTGCAGGCAGCTCAAAGGCCCGGTCCAACCGGGCTGCGACTGGCACTTCGCTTATTCTGCTGTCGAGATAACCATACGACATCAGAAAGAACGGAATACCTGCAGCCTTGGCGGCAAAACCGTCTGTAGACGAATCCCCGACCATGACGGCGCCTTTAAGTTCGCCGCCTGCTAGTTGTACGGCCTCAATGATGTGAGCTGCAGAAGGTTTCTTCTCAGAAGCGGCATCTGCGCCAACAATTGAATGAAATCGATCGAACAGCCCGAGTGTCGTCAAAACTTCCACGGCTAAAGCCTGTGTTTTGTTCGTACACACGGCAAGTCGCGCATTCTTCGCGTCGCAAAAATCAAGACATTCAATAATGCCGTCAAATGGTCGGCTGCAATCAGCGATATGAGCAATGTAGTGCGTCAGAAAATTCTGATGCATTTCCGTAAGCTGAGTTTCCGTTAGGACGTAGCCTTTAGCATTCGCAGAAAACTCAATCATGGCCCGCGCGCCATGCCCGATGGCGTCTCTCACAGTCGTGAGACTGACAGCCTCAAGTCCAGCGATCTCAAAGCTATGGACTAACGCAGCGTGTAAATCCGGCGCCGTGTCGACCAGTGTTCCGTCCAAATCAAAAACAATCGTTTTATCTTGCCAGCTCATAGGGTTTCTTTCGCCTTAGGTTTGAACCTTAACCTATAGAGTGTAATCGGACTGAGTCGGGAATTTTTTTGGAGCAACCCACCATGAGTAGAGCCGCAGTCATACTGGCCGCAGGAAAAGGGACGCGGATGCGGTCGCGGACGATCAAGGTTTTGCACGAAGTTGGCGGACGAAAAATGGTCGACTGGTCCTTGGCGCTTGCGGATGGTCTGGGCTGCGATAAACGTATTCTGGTCATCGGTACTCATTCAGAGGAATTGGAAGCTGTCGCGAAGGATCGGGTTGGTCCAGAGAATATCGCGGTTCAGGATCCGCCCATGGGAACCGGTCATGCCGTACAGTCAGCGTTATCCGCGCTTGAGGGGTTTAGTGGCAATGTTGTTGTGCTTTATGCCGACACCCCTTTGCTGCCAGTAGAAGCCGTTGAGAGCGCCTTTCGGTCGCTGGATGAGGGCTATGCTGTGTCCGTTCTTGGGTTCGATGCTGCCGACCCAGGCGCGTACGGACGACTGGTCTGTTCGGCCGATGGTGAACTTCTGAAGATTGTTGAAGCGAAAGAGGCCAGCCCTGAAGAGCTGGCCGTGCGCTTCTGTAATTCGGGCGTGATGGCTGTGAAGGCTGAGTATTTAAGCTCGCTGCTGTCGAAGATTTCAAACGACAATGCCAAGGGCGAGTACTACCTCACCGACATTGTTGAACTAGCGAGATCAGCCGGGCTGAAAGCCGGCGCGGTCAAATGCGATGAAGAAGATGTCCTTGGCGTAAACTCTCGAGAGCAGCTTGCTGAAGCCGAAGCTGTTTTTCAGAAAAAAGCTCGCAAAGCCTTTATGGAAGCTGGCGTCACGCTTGTTGATCCAAATACCGTCTATTTCTCATTCGATACAATGATCGCTGAAGACGTGAAGATTGAACCGAACGTCGTCTTCGGGCCGGGTGTCACCATAGCTCGCGATACAATTGTTCGGGCTTTCTCGCACCTTGAGCAGTGCGACATCGGTGAAAATTGCCAAATCGGACCATTTGCACGGCTGCGGCCGGGCGCGAAGCTTCATAAGAAAGTTCGCGTCGGCAATTTCGTCGAGGTGAAGAATAGTGAGTTGCGGCCGGGGGTGGCAGCGAACCATCTATCTTATATCGGAGATGGCGATGTCGGAGCCGGGACAAATATCGGTGCTGGCACTATTTTCTGCAATTATGACGGCTATTTCAAACACCGCACAGAAATCGGAGCCAATGCATTTATTGGCTCGAATTCGGCATTGGTCGCGCCGGTTTCAATTGGTGAGGCCAGCTTCATCGGATCGGGTAGCGTTGTAACCGAAAATGTGCCCGACCGCGCACTGGCTCTAGGGCGTGGTCGACAGAAAAACATTGAAGGCTGGTCAGATTCCTACCACGTGGAGATGAAACGCAAAAAGCAGGAGCGATAGTATGGTGCTTGATGAGGCAAAACGAAATGCAGCGGCGGCTGCAATGGAGTTTGTCGAAGACGGCATGGTTATTGGTCTTGGTACGGGCTCTACAGCTTCCTTCTTCGTAGAATTTCTGGCGGAAGAAGTAGAAGAAGGGCTCAGCGTGAAGGGGGTTCCGACATCTGAGGCGACCCACAAGCTCGCAATGGAACTTGGTGTTCCGCTTCTGCCGGTAGAGCAGGTGGAGCGTATCCATCTGACGATTGATGGCGCAGACGAAATCGACGCGCATGCCAATCTGATTAAAGGTGGGGGAGGCGCGCTTCTTCGCGAGAAAATCATCGCTAATGCGTCAGACCATGTGATTGTCATTGCTTACGCGGGCAAAGTGGCGGAGACGCTGGGTAGCTTTCCGTTGCCAGTGGAGGTGACGCCATTTGGTTTCACGCTGACAGCCAAAAAAGTCTATGACGCGCTTCGGAAAACCGGAATTGATAAACCGGTTGTGAAACTGCGTGAGGCTTCCGGAAAGCCGGGACCTCTTGTTACCGATGGCGGCAATTATATCTTGGACTGTGAATGCAAAACCATCCCGTCACCCCAGGCCACTGCTTTGGCTTTGTCAGTGATCCCCGGCGTGGTTGAACACGGTCTGTTTCTCAGTATGACCCGGACGGTCATTCTCGGGGACGAAGAGGGCGCTGAAATCCTCGAATTCGAATATTAGGAGTATCCCATGAGTTATGACTACGACCTCTTCGTGATTGGGGCAGGTTCCGGCGGCGTACGGGCTGCGCGTCGATCTGCTATGGCGGGTGCAAAAGTCGCCGTCGCTGAAGAGTATCGTATTGGTGGCACATGTGTGATCCGGGGATGTGTTCCTAAGAAATACATGGTTTACGCAAGTGAATTCGGGCGCATGTTTGAACATGCCAAAGGCTTTGGCTGGACATCCGAAAAGCCTGAGTTTGACTTCAAAGGGTTTATGAAAACCCTTCATGCTGAAGTGGACCGCCTCTCAGGCATCTATCTACGCAATCTGGCCAATACCGGTGTCGACGTTCTTGAGGAACGGGCAGAGCTGGTGGATGATCATACTTTGCGGCTGACCCAGTCCGGTAAGACGGTAACTGCGGAGAAGATTCTGATCGCAGTCGGTGGCATTCCCTGGAAGCCGTCCGATGTTCCGGGTATCGAACATACGATCAGTTCAAATGAGGTTTTCCACCTTCCAGACTTACCAAAGCGCATGGTGATCGCAGGCGGCGGTTTTATCGCCGTTGAGTTCGCTGGTGTGTTTGCCGGGCTTGGTGTTGAAACGACACTGGTCTATCGCGGCGACACCGTTCTGAACGGATTTGACTGGGATATTCGAACCCATGTCCATGAAGAATTGAAACGAAAAGGCGTGCGCGTCGTAACACAAGCGATCTTCACTGAACTTGAAAAGTCAGAATCTGGCGAGATCACGGTCACGCTCTCCAATGGTGAAGACATAAAAGCGGATGTCGTGATGATGGCTGTTGGCCGTGAGCCGGCGACAGCGGGTCTCGGACTTGAAAACGCAGGTGTCGCTATGGACGACAAAGGCGCAATTCTTGTCGACGAATATTCGAAAACGAATGTGGAGAATATCTGGGCGGTTGGAGACGTAACCAATCGGATGAATCTGACGCCTGTTGCGATACGAGAAGGACAGGCTTTCGCTGAAACTGTTTTTCAGGATGAGCCAAGTTTCTTTGAATACGATAACGTTCCGACGGCCGTATTCAGTCAGCCGCCAGTCGGCACGGTTGGTTTAAGCGAAGAGGACGCCCGCCATCAGTTTGGTGACGTAGATGTCTATAAAACCAAATTCCGCCCAATGAAGGACCTTCTGACTGGCGATGAAGAGCGCGTGATGATGAAACTCGTTGTCCGTGGTTCGGATCAGGTCGTTGTAGGGTGCCACATTGTTGGCCCTGACGCGCCGGAAATCATTCAGGCAGTCGCTATTGCGGTGAAGATGGGGGCGACCAAGCAAGACTTTGATCGCACTTGTGCCCTTCACCCGTCCATGGCGGAGGAGCTCGTCACCTTGCGTGAAAAGTACGTTCCGCCAGAGCTCGCCTAAGGCGTAAATTTGCCCGCTTAACAGCCTCGACTCAGACCTATTTTGGCTTTGCTGTTGTTACGGAGTTGGATTTAGCTCGATAGGCTATTCAATTGCCCCGCATTTCCTATATGACGGGCGGGCCTTGAGAAAAGTTCGCGCAATAACTTTCTAATAGTTTCCGAAAAAGGAGGCTATTGCAAAAAATACTTGCGCAGAAAAGGCTCGCGTGATGAATATCGCGGCTTCATGGAGACCGATATGTCCTGGACACCTTCTTCCTGGCGCTCAATGCCAGCGAAACATATTCCCGAAGATTACCCTGACGCTGCCCGTCTGGCTGGCGTAGAGGAGCAGCTGTCCAGCTATCCGCCACTCGTGTTTGCGGGCGAAGCTCGTCGCCTGCGCAGCCGTTTAGCGGAAGTTGCGGCGGGCCGCGCGTTTCTGCTTCAAGGCGGTGACTGCGCTGAAAGCTTTAAGGAATTCCACCCGAATAATATTCGCGACACTTTTCGCGTTATTCTGCAAATGGCCGTTGTGCTCACCTTTGCGGCTGAAAAGCCAGTGGTCAAAGTTGGCCGTATCGCGGGTCAGTTTGCGAAGCCGCGCTCCAGTGCCGTCGAAACGATCGATGGTGTTGAATTGCCGTCTTATCGCGGTGACATCATCAACGGTATGGATTTCGATTCCGAAAACCGCGCGCCGGATCCAAACCGTTTGCTGCAGGCTTATTCTCAATCCGCTGCGACGCTGAACTTGCTTCGTGCGTTTTCTCAAGGTGGCTATGCCGACCTGAACAACGTGCATCGCTGGATGCTGGGCTTTATTGAGCGCTCACCTCAGGGTGAGAAATATGAAGCATTGGCTGACCAGATTTCCAAATCTCTGGCATTCATGCGCGCGTGCGGCATTTCTTCTGAATCTGCTCCGGAGATGCAGCAGGTTGAGTTCTACACATCTCATGAAGCCCTTCTTCTGGGCTATGAGGAAGCTCTGACCCGCATCGATTCCACGAGTGGCGAGTGGTATGACACCTCTGCCCACATGCTGTGGATTGGTCACCGCACCCGTCAGGTTGATCATGCGCATGTTGAATTCTGTAAGGGCGTTAAGAACCCGATCGGCATTAAGTGTGGTCCAGGCATGGAAACAGACGAATTGCTTCGTTTGATCGACACGCTGAACCCGAAAGACGAAGCGGGACGCATCGTCCTGATCGCTCGCTTTGGTGCCGAGGGAATCGGGGCTGGCCTGCCAGGTTTGGTCCGCGCGGTGAAAGCCTCTGGTCGGAATGTCGTCTGGTCATCTGACCCTATGCACGGCAATACGCTCAAAACGGACAACGGTTTTAAAACACGACCAGTTGATCGAATTCTTTCTGAAGTAAGAGATTTCATCGACATCGTTTCGAGCGAAGGCGCGTATCCAGGTGGCGTTCACTTCGAAATGACGGGGCAGGACGTGACTGAATGCATCGGTGGTGCGCAGGCAATTTCAGAGACGGATCTGGCTTCACGTTATCACACTCATTGTGATCCGCGATTAAATGGCGAACAAGCACTTGAACTTGCCTTCCTTATCGCAGAGAAGCTCCAGTCTTCGACTGAACGCGCACAGGCGGCTGTTCAATCCATCGCGTAAACTGAGATAAAACCATGACCAAGCGGGCGTGGCCCGCTTGGGCTGATCCCAGAGACATTCTGGACCTTTTGCGGCTTTCCGTGCCGATCGCGGTGTCGCGCTCTTCCTTCATGCTCATGTTCCTGACGGACACAATTGTTCTGGGGCGAAACGCGCCGGAACAGTTGCCGTATGTGTTGAATTCACACTTTCCGGTGGGAGTGTTGCTGGGGCTTTCACTCGGGCTACTTCTGGGTGTGTCCATACTGACGGCGGAAATGGCCGGGCGAGGCGAGCAGGAGAATACGGGGCGCGTCTTCCGGCGCGGATTGTTGACCGCAAGCGTGTTGGGCATGGTCTGCGTGATCCCAATGTATTTTGGTGCGTTCGCGCTATTTGCATCTCTCGGCTTTGAAGGTGCGATCCTGCAGGGCACAGCGGGTGTCACGCGCATTCTGTCGCTGGCAATCCTGTTCCAGCTTTTCAACAACGTGATCACCTACTATCTGGAAGCGTTGCGCAAACCTTTGCTTGTTGCAGTCGCGATGTATATCGGCGTTGTCGTGAATCTATTTCTCGATCTGGCATTCGTTTCTGGCGAATGGGGTTTTCCTCAGCTCGGGGCAAATGGCGTTGCCATGGCGACCACAGGAACGAATTTCGTTCTGATGATTACGCTTTTCGTCTTTGTTGCGATTTTTACACCGGGATTCAAACGGTCGGACGCCTCCGATGATGACGAGGGCAAGCGTCAGATCCGGGTGGGTGTTGGCATGGCGGTCAGCAATATTGCGGAATTTGGTGCATTTAATTTCACCCACATCATCGCGACCTGGGTCGGTTTGGCAGCTGCGTCCGTTTATGGAATGACATTTCAGACCATTGGTTTTGTTTTCATGGCCTTTCTGGGACTCGGCACGGCGACGTCTGTCAGGGTCGCAGAACGTCTGGGCCGCGGCGAGACACAGGCGGTACGAAATGCCTCCAGACTAGGGTTACTGACCTGTGTTTTGGTCGGGATTTTGACGGCAATTCTGATCGTAACTTTCCCTGAGGCTATTGCGGCCGTTTTCGTTCAGGACGACGCCGTGGTTGCCGGTGTCCAGTTACGACCACTGCTCACACAGGTTGTTATTTATGCGGCAGCTGTCGTGCTATTCGACGGTATCCAGAATGTCGCCGCGATGGCATCTCGTGCGCGGGGGCTCGTCTGGCAGCCCGCTTTGGTCCATGTTGGTAGTTATCTCGGGCTCATGCTGCCGCTGGCATATGTCTTCAGCATTCATTTTGAACGCGGCGTTTTCGGCATGCTTGAGGGCGTTATCATTGCTTCTGTAGTCGCAGGCGTTTCACAGGTGTTGATCCTGGAGTTTGTAGCCCCTGCGGAGACAAAAAAAAGGGCTGAGACCTAGTCTCAACCCTTTTCGTTCCAACAAGCAAAGAGCCTTAGAGCTCTTTCAGTGGCTTAGCTGGTTTGAACACAGCCACTGTGCGGGCTGGGATCTGGATCTTTTCGCGCGTGGAAGGGTTGATACCTTCGCGTGCAGCACGCTCTTTAGCGGCGAATGTGCCGAAGCCAGCGATAGTTACGGTGTCTTTCGCTTTCAGAGATTCAGCGATGACATCAAAAGCTGCGTCAACGATTGTTGATGCTTGCTTTGGAGTTGTGTCGCACTTCTCTGCAACGGCTTTGACAAGTTCTGATTTTTTCATTTCATGCTCCTCAACGAAACGCGTGCATTACGTATCCGGTAGCCCAACAGATTCGTCAAAGAAAATGCGCAATAAAGCGCGCAATCACGGGGAATTTCCCCAGAATCCCGCCTCAAACCGGTGAATTTCTGTGATTTGACGGGCTTTGAGGTCCGAAAACTACCGAAACTGCCCGTGATTCCGGGCTTATTGATTCGAAAATCATAGAATCATCCTGTTTGATTCGTGGTTGATTGCGCTCAGAAGGCCCCATCAAACCTTTCTCTTATTTATCATGCTCAGAAGAGTGATCCGTGTAAGAGAGTGCAACAGAGTGTGATTGGTCGCGCGTGCGGGCCGCTGATACTCGCAAGGCCGCTAAAAGCACTATGTACGGAGTCGAAAATGAGTGAGTTGAAAGTGGGCGTCGCTGGCGCGGGTGTCTTTGGTAACTACCACGCACAGAAAGCCGCTGCTTCAGCTACCACTAAACTGGTTGGTATTTTCGATATTAATGCTGAGCGGGGTCAGGCAGTTGCTGCGCCTTACGGTGTGCCAAATTATACGGACTTTGATGCGCTTCTGGACCAGTGCGATGCCGTAGTTGTTGCCGTGCCGGCTGTATATCACGCGGATCTCGTTTCCAAGGCGTTGGAACGCGACAAGCATGTGCTGGTAGAGAAGCCTTTGGCGCTCAATGAGAAAGAAGCGCGCGCGCTTGCAGGTGAGGCGGTTAAGCGAGGCCTGACGCTTCAGGTTGGCCATCAGGAACGCTTCGTCGCAAAAGCCATGGGCATGTTCCGAATTGAGGAAACGCCGAAGCTTTTAGAATCCATTCGTTTCTCTCCGCCATCCCCGGAAGGCCGCGCCGGCGATGTCTCCGTTATATGGGATCTTATGATCCATGATCTCGACCTTGCGGGTTGCATGATCGAAGGTCGCTTTACGGATGTTCGGGCAAAAGGTTCGAGCCTTCATACCGACCATATCGACGAGGCTGAAGCTGAGTTTACCTATTCATCAGGCGCGAAAGCTGTTCTGAAAGCGAGCCGCGCCGCGAAAGCCCGTGAACGCAAAATGCGCGTCGTGTATGATTCCGGTGAAATCAGCGTCGACTTCCTCACGCGGGAAGTGATCAATTCCACGCCTTATGAAATCAAAGTCGACATTTCGGCTGACCTGCCAGATCCTCTTCTGGCCGCAGATGAGAGCTTCTATCGTGCATGTCTTGGCTACCAAAATTCCATGATCCCGGGACATGGCGCAATTGCGGCGGTGGCGATGGCAGAAGCCGCTGAAGCGAAAGTGAAACTTTAGACCTTTGCGCTTTGCGCAAACCGCGTGTATCTGGCCGGTATGGCGAATTCTCTGAACATTACCATCGCACAGCTGAACCCTATTGTGGGGGATGTGTCCGGAAATCTTGAGTTGGCGCGTGGTGCGTTGGCTCAGGCGCGGCAGGAAGGTTCAGACCTTCTCGTGTTTTCTGAGTTGTTCCTGCTGGGATACCCACCGGAAGATCTGGTTTTGAAGCCGCGTGTCGCCGAAGTCTGTGCTGAAGCGCTTTTCAGCTTGCATGCAGAATTGCTGGCGACTGATCCGGCCATTTTGATCGGCGCGCCATACCGTGAAGATGTGCATGTTTATAACAGTGCCTTTCTCTTGCAGCATGGCGAAAACGCGCAGAGATGGGATAAACACGAACTCCCCGACTATGGTGTATTCGATGACAGCCGCGTTTTCACCAAAGGTGAGCTGAAGTCGCCTTGCTTTGATCTGAAGGGCGTGCGTGTCGGCGTAGCGATCTGCGAAGACATTTGGTATCGCACCGTTCCAGAAGCTATTCGAGCCGATGGCGCAAATCTTTTGCTGGCGCTCAACGCTTCGCCTTGGCGTCGTACCATTCATCGCGAACGACGTACCGCCTTTTCCATGTGGGAAGGCGAAGACCTGCCTTACATATTCATCAATCAGATCGGCGCACAAGATGAACTGGTCTTCGATGGAGCGTCATACGCCTGGACCGCTGAAACACGGCACAGCTGGTTGTTTCCGGATTTCGCAGCAGGTGTTCGAACTTTCAAGTTTGATGCGAACTCCAAAAGCTTTGATGCAAAAAGCTGTGAAGGGCCGAGCGAGGCAGAGAAAGCTGACTATCAGGCCGCTGTGCTCGCACTTGGAGACTATGTTCGGAAGAACCGGTTTCCGGGCGTTCTCATTGGTCTTTCAGGAGGGATCGATTCTGCTTTGACTGCAGCTATCGCAGTTGATGCACTCGGAGCTGATAAGGTTTGGTGCGTGATGCTGCCTTCCAAATACACCAGCGATCACAGCCTTGAAGATGCGAAGGCGTGTGCTGAAGCGCTGGGCATTCGATATGACAGCATTTCTATTGCGCCCGGCGTGAACGCACTCGATGAGATGTTGCTGCCAGCGTTTGAGGGCAGGGAGCCGGACACTGCAGAAGAGAATATCCAATCTCGTCTGCGGGGTGTTACCCTGATGGCTCTGTCCAATAAGTTTGGCCATATGGTCGTAACGACGGGCAATAAGTCCGAAATGGCCGTCGGTTACGCAACGCTTTATGGCGATATGTGCGGCGGCTATAACCCGCTTAAAGACTTCTATAAAACTGAAGTTTTCCAGATATCTAAATGGCGAAATGAATGTGATGCCTCCGAATTTATGGGGCCGACCGGAGAGGTGATCCCCGAGCGGATTATCACTAAGCCGCCAAGCGCCGAACTCAGAGAAGATCAGAAAGACGAAGACAGTCTGCCACCTTATGAGGTTCTGGATGACATCCTCAGAGCGCTGGTCGACTTCGAGCAATCCGTAGAACATCTGATCGAACGTGGGCATGACCGCGACACGGTCAAGCGCATTGAGCATTTGCTCTACATCTCTGAATACAAGCGCCGTCAGTCAGCGCCGGGGCCTAAAATTGGCCCGCGGAATTTTGGTCGCGATCGCCGCTATCCTATCACCAGCCGTTGGCGAGATGCTTAGCTTCATTCTTGCCAATGCCCGCTGGTTGCTTGCCGGGCTGTTGATGTGCCTGTTCTCAGGTTTTGGTCAGACCTATTTTATCTCGCTTTCCAGCGACGCCATTCGCGGCGCCCTTAATCTGTCCCATGGGCAGTTCGGGCTGGGTTATGGCGCGGCAACATTAGCCAGCGCTTTTGCGCTCTCTCATTTTGGAAAGCTCGTCGATGTATGGAGCGTAAGGCGCTCTGCAGTCACAACACTGATTGGTCTATCGTTAGCCTGTGCGCTGATGGCCACAGCTAGCCTGTCGATCTGGCTGTTAGTGCCGGCAATTTTCGGACTGCGCTTTTTCGGGCAGGGATTTTGCGGCCATGTCGCCATGACGTCTGCTGGAAAATGGTATTCTGCCAATCGCGGCAAAGCCGTAAGCATAGTGGGTCTCGGTTTTCCGCTGTCAGAATCTTTCATGCCTGCTGTTGCGGCGCTGATGATTTCCGGGCTTGGGTTTTCTTATCTCTGGGCTGGCGGCGCAGTCTTCATTGGAATGATCGCAATCCCGGTCATATTTTTTCTTCTCCGGGTCGAGCGTGAGCCAAATCTGGCCAGCACAGATGCCGTTTCAGAAGATGGAAATCATCAAAAGGCTTATGATTGGCGAAGGGCAGACGTCCTGAAGGCGCCTGAGTTCTATATCGTGCAAATGGCGACCCTGTGTACACCATTCATGGTGACGGCCTATTTCTTCAATCAACAGCATCTGGGTTCCATCATGGAGTGGGATTTGTCGGTGATGGTTGCCAGCATGACTGTCTTCGCGGTTGCACAGGTTGTGACCAGTCTGATGTCTGGCTGGATAATCGACAAATGGAGCTCCCGCGTAATGTTGCCGGTTTTCCTTCTACCGCTGGCTGTCGCTCTTTGTCTGCCAGTGGTTTTCAAAACCAGCATCATTATTCCATTGGTCTATATCGGCCTCGGAATGACTGCAGGCGCGTCCGCCACGCAGGCAGGAGCGCTTTGGCCGGAGCTTTTCGGGACTCGTTTCCTGGGCGATGTGAGGGCCCTCATCTATGCAGTAATGGTCGCCTCAACTGCTGCATCACCTTTCTTGACGGGCTTGCTGATTGGCCTCGGCATCCCATTTGATCTGCAATTAGCGTGCTTTGGCGCGTTTTGTCTCTTGGCGAGCGGCTTAATGTTGCTTATCCAACCGAACCTTGCGGGTCTGAATTCCAGACTGAGCACAAAGAACAACTGAGCAAGAGATTATGTCTGATATCATCGTACGCTTCGCACCATCTCCGACAGGCCGCCTGCATGTCGGCAATGTTCGTACAGCCCTTATCAATTGGCTGTTTGCGAAGGCGCAGAATGGCAAATTCATTCTGCGGATCGATGACACCGACCTTGAACGCTCAACTGCCGAATATGAGCAAGGCATTCGAGATGACCTCACTTGGCTGGGGCTGACATGGGATGACAGCTTTCATCAGTCCAAGCGTTTCGGCAAATATGATGAAGCAGTCGCATCCCTGAAAGAAAAAGGTCTGCTGTATGCGTGCTATGAAACGCCTGACGAACTAGAGCGTAAGCGTAAAATCGCGCTCAGCCGCGGTCGTCCACCAGTCTATGACCGCGCGGGTCTGAACCTGTCTGATGACGAGAAGGCAAAACTGGAAGCAGAGGGCCGTAAACCTCACTGGCGCTTCAAGCTCTCTGGCAATCGTGTGGAATGGACTGACCTCGTTCGTGGTCCGCAAAGCATTGATAGTTCTTCTGTCTCCGATCCGATCCTCGTGCGTGAAGACGGAAGCTATCTTTATACGCTCCCAAGTGTCGTGGATGACATTGAGTACGGCATCACCCACGTCGTTCGCGGCGAAGATCACGTGACGAACTCTGGCGCTCAAATTGAAATTTTCTTGGCGCTCGGCGGAACAGCGCCGCAAATGGCGCATACGCCATTACTCGTGGGTGCAGACGGGCAGGGGCTTTCAAAGCGCCTCGGTTCGCTCTCTATCTTGGAGCTCTCTAAACGAGGCATTGAGCCCGTTGCGATCGCGTCACTTCTGGCAAAGCTCGGCACCAGCGATAACGTTGAAATCAGACCTTCTCTGGAAGTGCTCTCTGAAGAGTTCTCTTTCGATAAGATTGGTCGTGCGCCAGCTCGCTTTGACGAAGAAGATCTACTTAAACTGAACTCAAATCTCGTTTCTGAAATGAGCTACGCGGAAGCGAAAGCTGCTCTCGATCACGCACTGGAAGGTGCTGAGTGTCCGGACCCGGAGTTCTTCTGGGAAACTGTAAAGGGCAATGTTTCGACCGTGTCTGAAGCTGGTATGTGGGCGAAAACCCTATTCGGCGAAATTGAAGCGCAGGACCTTCCCGAAGATCAGGACTATCTGAAAGCGGCGCTAGGCTCGCTTCCATCAGGCGAATATGATCTGGAAACCTGGGGGGCGTGGACAAACGCACTCAAAGCGGAAACAGGACGCAAAGGGCGTGGTCTGTTCATGCCACTGCGTCTGGCGTTGACCGGAGAAGGTCGTGGGCCAGAAATGAACCGTGTGTTGGTTCTCCTCGGCGAGGCGCGTGCCAAAGCTCGACTGGAAAAGGCGATCAGCTGATCGCCTTCATCGGCCTTACTCTACTTCAATGAGATAATGCGCGTCTCAAGCGAGTCGATCGCCTGAGTTGGCGTTGTTGCATGCGAAAACAGGTCAAGAAATTCTGCTGGTGTGAATTTGTCTTCGACAATGTGTCCCATCAGCTCGAAGAACGGGCTCCAGAAGCCGTCTACGTCGAGAAATGCCATTGGCTTGCTGTGCAGGCCCAGGCGCGCCCATGAGAGCATCTCTACGGCTTCCTCAAGCGTTCCAATGCCGCCGGGTAAAACGATGAAGGCATCGCTTTCTTCAAACATCATCTGCTTGCGCTCATGCATGGTGTCGACAATGCGATGCTCAACCAGATCAAAGATACGTTCTTTGCTCAGTAGAAATTTAGGCATAATGCCGAGTACGTCGCCACCAGCAAGATGAGCTGAATTGGCAGATGCGCCCATCAGTCCGACGCTGCCGCCGCCATAGACCAGCCGATAGCCACGATCTGCAATCGTTTTCCCAAGATCGACGGCCAGATCGAGATATTTCGGGTCCACATCATTCGAGGATCCGCAATACAGACAGATGGATTTCATAGACGACATAGCTGCTCCGATATTAGGCGCGGTCACATAGTCTGATTGAACGTATTTTTTCAAACTGGCAAGAACGCCACCGAGAGACTATCTGGCATATATGAGATCTCATTCCCCAACAGATAACGATGCCATCGAGTCCGCTTCAGGCGGCATAGGCACAGCCTTGCTGCGTGTCGTTCAGGTTTTGTGGCGCCCGGCGCTTTCGCAATGGCGCTTTCGTATGGTCATTGCCCTTATCATTACTGTGGTGGCCAAAGGTGTCAGTGTCGCTGCGCCGCTCTTCCTTGGCGATGCGATTAACAAAGCTTCGGACGGCGAAGTTGGCGCTATGATAGTGCCGGTATTGGTGGCGCTAGGTCTCTTTTCCGGGACGAGGTTTATGGCGACGGCCTTGCCGCAATTTCGAGATATTCTGTTTGCACCTGTCAGTCAGGATGCTCAGCGAGAGCTGGCCGTCAGTGCTTTCCGAAAATCGCAGCTTTTATCACTAGGTTTTCACCAAACCAGGCGGTCTGGCGCATTACAGCGAATTATTGAGCGAGGTGGTGCGGCGATGGATGTCATCCTGCGCTTCCTCGTATTCAACATTGCGCCCACTGTTGTTGAGCTGGTGCTCGCTTCGATCGTTCTCGCAACGGTTTATTCTCCGGTCCTGTCGTTGATCGCGATTGCAACCATTGTTGTCTATGTCGTGTTCACCGTCATTGTGACCGAATGGCGAGCGAAACAGCGCCGTGAACTGAACAAAGCTGACACTGAGCTCAGGGCGCGTGCAATGGATAGCCTGACCAATTTTGAGACCGTGAAATCATTCGCGGCAGAAGCGCGCGAGACTGAAAGCTATGACACAGCCTACAGGTCTTATGCAGACCAATATGTGGAGACGTCACGATCATTGGCGGTGTTGAACACCGGTCAGGAGCTGATCATGAATCTCGGCCTGTTCGCCATGGTTGGTTGGACCTCCTGGGATGTCACAAAAGGCAATCTGGAAGTCGGTGCGCTGGCAGCTGTGTTCACCATGCTGCTCAATCTCTATCGCCCGCTCAACATTTTGGGCTGGGGATGGCGAGAAATTCGTCAGGGTGTGATCGACCTCGAAAAGGTCTTCGGTCTGATGGGTATGGTTCCGGAAGTTGATGACAGGCCCGGCGCTGACTCAATGCAGGCCGCCGAGGGTAGAATCCGGTTTGATCATGTTGAGTTTAGTCACGATGGACGTGAGACGGGTGTCGACGATGTCAGCTTTGACCTTGATGCCGGTCAGCATCTGGCCATTGTCGGGCCATCCGGGGCAGGGAAGTCGACTCTGCTGAAGCTGCTTTTCAGATTCTACGACGTCAGCGGAGGAGCTGTGGTCATAGATGGACAGGACATACGCGATGTGACCCAGCAAAGCCTCAGGGAAGGGCTTGGCATCGTGCCTCAGGACGTTGTCCTGTTTAACGACACAATCCGCAGCAATATTTTGTATGGCCGTCCTGATGCCGGCGATGAGGATGTTCGTGCAGCTGCTGCCGGTGCGCAATTGCTGGACTTTATCGAAAGTCTTCCAAACGGTTGGGAGACACGCGTCGGTGAGCGCGGCCTCAAACTTTCCGGTGGTGAGAAACAGCGAGTAGGGCTGGCGCGCGTCATTCTGAAGAACCCCTCCATTCTGTTATTGGATGAGGCGACCTCTGCTCTGGACAGTCAGACAGAAACCCGCGTTCAGGAAGCGATCGCTCAGGCTGCAAAAGGGCGTACAACGGTCATTGTGGCTCACCGTCTCTCAACCATTATGCATGCAGACAAAATCATAGTATTGAGAGATGGACGCGTAGTGGAATCGGGGAACCATCAGGAACTTCTGGCTCAGAACGGCCTTTATTCTGATATGTGGTCGAAGCAGGTTTCCAGGAACCAATCAGCTGAGACTGAACCGACTTAAAAACAAGGATCAGTGACACTCATGGCTAAGAAATCTCTCTCGAATAGTATGCCTTGGTTCAGAGCAGAGTTCGATCTGGAGGGGCTTGGTTTTGGCGGGCTCGCACTCGTGCTGGCAATCATTCTGGGCGGGCTTCACTGGATACTCGGCCTGATCTTCCTGATTGTTTTCGGAATTATCCTTTTGGCCTCCCGTGACGCTGAACGAACGCCGCCAAATGGTGATGATCTCGTTCTGGCGCCATGCGACGGCGTGGTTGAAAGCGTTTCGAGTGTGGCGCCCCCACGCGAACTTCGCTGGGATACGCCTGAAGTTACTCGTATCCGCATTTCGTCTTCACCATTTTCTGTGAATGGCGTTCGGGCGAGCATGACCGGCAATGTGGAAAGCTTTCTTGTTGAGCCCGGTGCTCCGGCAACGCTGTCTACGGACCCTGATAATCCCAATTTGCGCGAAGCTTTCATTCTGATCAGCAGCGAAGATCACGCCGTCGGCCTGCGAATCGCGACGGGGGGAACTGGTCCGCGCCTCGATATTGATCTGGAGCCTGGTGATGGTGTCCGCGCTGGCCGGAAAATTGGTGTACGCCGCCTTGGTGGCTGGAGCGACATTTATCTTCCTGTGGGTGCGGAAACTGCGCTTGAAACGGGTATGACCGTGGTTGGCGGTGAGACAATTCTGACCGCACTTGCTGGTGTCGAGAAATCAGCAACTGTCGCCAGCGAATATGTCCCGGAACCGGTTGTCGAAGAAGAAGTCGTGCTCGCGCCTGCGCCGGTAGCACCTGAAGCAGAGGCGGAGCCAGTGGCTGTGGAAACGCCAGAGCCGAATGCGACCGAGACAACCGACGACGTTATCGTCACTGAAGCTGACCCGGCTGATGACGCTGACAAAAAGTAAGTAAGAACTCGGCGGTGGGAGTATTCAGCTCTTACCGCCGCGTTCGGCCCACCACATGATGGGCATAATGGGTAATGCCCATCCGATCCCTGCAATGATGTAGAATACCGTTTGGAGCCAAATTGGCGCGTGCGCGATTTTGCTGCCGATGGTTGCGGCGATCACAATATATCCGATCAGCACCCCGCATATGGCTAGCATGGCGATGAGTTTTCTCATGGCGTTCATGTCTCCGCGTGTTCGGGTGCGTCGTTGGGGCACTTGCTAAAATGCTCAACTGGCGCATTTAGGGCGTATGAACGAAATGATCCACACTGCCGAGCCCAAAATTTCTAAAACAGCGCGCCTTTGGATGAGACGTTGGCTGATACTGATCGGTGTCATGGTGTACGCCATGATCCTTGTGGGAGGTGCAACGCGGCTTACAGATTCCGGACTATCCATCACAGAATGGAAGCCGATTTCCGGGGCCTTGCCGCCCTTGAGCGAGCAGCATTGGGAAGAGCTGTTTGACATGTACAAAGGCACAGCAGAATTCCGGCTGCAGAACTTCTCCATGGATATCTCTGAATTCAAATACATTTACTGGTGGGAGTGGGGCCACAGGCTGCTTGGGCGACTCATTGGCCTTATTGCGATTGCCGGTGCGGTGGTATTCTGGAGTAGGGGCTGGTTGAAGCACGGGTGGGCTGGTCGGTTTGCGTTTCTTATCGTCCTTGGCGGGCTGCAAGGCGCTATCGGCTGGTGGATGGTTTCAAGCGGGATCGGAGAAACGAGCCGTGTGGATGTCGCGCCCTATCGCTTAATGACCCATTTCTGTCTGGCGCTTCTGATTATCGGACTGATCGCCTGGTATTGGATGCAGCTCGGGCTATCCGAAGTGTCCGGGCGCTGGAGTAAATGGTCTGTCGCTCTCATGGCGTTTGCCGTCGTCATTTTCATTCAAATGGGAAGCGGTGCTCTCGTAGCCGGTCTCGATGCCGGGCGCACGTATACGGACTGGCCTCTGATGGCTGGGGAGTTTGTGCCGTCAAGATATTGGATGAGCGAACTTGGACTACGAAATCCGTTTGAGAATATTGCAGCGGCTCAATTCAATCACCGGATGCTCGCATATTTCATTGGTGCGGTTGGCGTTGTCCTGCTGACTAAGGGCGTGCTCAGTCGTCGGGAAGAGACGAATTGCAATATAGCAAAACCACGAATGCACACTGTGATTCTCGGCATTGCGATTCTGCTTCAGATTTTCTGGGGAATTTATACCCTGGTGCATGTCGCGCCTTTGTCTTTGGCACTCATCCACCAGGGCATAGGTGTGATTGTCTTTATTCTGGCGATCCGATCAGCATTTAAAAGCTGGTCTTATTCATCTTTCAGCTGATCAATGAGCGCCATATAGTCGGTAAGAACCAGCTGGGTGTCTTCTCCGGACTTGTGGCTCTCAACTGCAAGAAAGCCATTCGCGAAACCCGGAATGTCCGTGCGCTCAGAGAATGCCACGAGACCTGCTGTCTCCGGGCTGTCGCTGGACAGTGCGTCTCCGAATTCAAGTTCAGAGAAGTTGCCTGCGTCGTTGGCGATGAAGACCCTGCCGCCCGAAAGCGCCATGGCGGAAAACATTTCTCCACCTTGTGACACCGCGCTGAGAGACACGGGAACACCCGGTACCGCCACGATATTTGCCTCATCAGACAGGCTTGCATCGCTTGCAACAAATTGCACGCCAAACCCACCACCCGCAACGGTGCCATTAGAAGTGAGGGCGCAGCTGGTCAGGTAGCGCTCGAAGACCTGATTGCCGGTAGGCTCGTAAAGAAGGTTGGAACCTTCTGCCGAAACTGTGCCCTTATAGAGTGTCTCGCGGTCCAGAGTGGTCCAGTATGCGAGGTCAAGGATTGCACCATCCGTAGCGGACTGGGTGGCGCACACACCTTCAACTGATCCTGCGATCTCGGCTTCAAGCTCGATTTCGATCGGAGCGACCAGCCCTTCACCATGCACAAATACAACAAGCTTATCGGCGTTGCGTGAAATGCCGGGGAACAGCGTAAGATTTGCTCCTTCGATAACGGTCGAGACACCTGTGCCCGCGCCATTGGTTCTGTATGGTGCAGGTTCTGATACTGGCGAGCCATCAATATCCACCAGGGACAGGCCCGCATTTTCAAAGGCGAACAGGAATACAGCGCTTCCTGATGGAGATACCGCCAGCGCGGATAGGTCTTCTGTAAATGTATTGGTCTGCCATACGATCGGGGTCGTGATGGAATCGGGAGCAGAGTTTACTTGGGCTTCTTCACTTCCTCCGCAGGATGCTAAAAATAAAATTGCACCTAATGCGGCTCTTTGATTGACAATCTGATTCATACGCTTTAGTGACGCGCGCTCTGCCATTTAACAACACCTTCAAGAA